>ERZ773077.755-NODE-755-length-23705-cov-8.326681_pt1 | contig 23705 bp, 15 predicted proteins | sample MGYA00580612_ERZ773077 | MGnify/ENA primary metagenome ERZ773077 (study PRJEB29015, sample SAMEA2737971) | human oral metagenome | biome: human oral; feature: human-associated habitat; material: dental | place: China | collected 2021 ...
CCGGCAGCCCCTGGACGCTGGCCTGCTACATGGTGGAAGGCCGGGGCGGCACCGATTTTCACACCATCAAGGCCATGATGTACCAGCGCCCGGATCTGCTTCACCGGCTGCTGGAGGTCAACGCCCGTGCGGTGACCGCCTACCTCAATGCGCAGATCGAAGCCGGTGCCCAGGCCATCATGATTTTCGATACCTGGGGTGGCGTACTGGCCGACGGCATGTACCAGCAGTTCTCGCTGGCCTACATGCGGCGCATTCTGGGCAACCTCACCCCCTACCGGATGGAAAAGGACGAACACGGCAACAAGCATGCCGAAAGTGTGCCGACCATCCTGTTCACCAAGGGCGGCGCTCCCTGGCTGGACGCCCTGTCGCGCAGTGGCGCCAACGCCGTGGGCATCGACTGGACGATGAATCTGGCCAAGGCCCGCCAGCGCGTGGGCCCCACCTGTGTGCTGCAGGGCAACCTCGACCCGATGGCGCTGCTCACCTCGCCTGCGCAGGTACGCGAGCAGGTCGTGCGTGCACTGGACAGCTATGGGGCGGCCAACACGGGCCGGGGTCATGTGTTCAACCTGGGACACGGCATTTCGCAGTTCACCCCGCCCGAGCACGTGTCGGTGCTGGTGGAAACCGTGCACGAGCACAGCCGCAAGCTGCGCCAGTCGCCGTTTGCCTAGGAAACTTCTGCAAAAGCCCTGCCATTGCCGCCAGGGCACCTTCTGGCTCATCCCGATCCTGGGTCCAAAGCGCTCGCAGACTCTTGCAGAGGCTCCCTGGCAAATTCGGGATCGGGAGCGTGAGGACGAACGCGTCCATGACACGCGCCAGGCTGCACCCCCTGCAGAACACTGAAGCCGGTCGATCTTCGGATCCCGGCTTTTTTGCCGTGCCAGCGCCAGAAAGCACCTGCAAAGGTCTGCCCGCGCGTTGAATCCAGGATTGGGAGGAACCAAAAGACACCAATTCCCGGCAACAACGACGCTATTGGCGACAGATGACAACGCACGGGATCGCCCATGCATGGAAGCCAGAGGCCCGCAAAGCAGCGGGCCAAGGACGCATTCATCCCCATGTGCAGGACCAGACAACAGAGCCGCAAAACTTTGCAGAAGCACCCCTGTCCGGCAGAAGAAAAAATCTGCCGGAAAAACGCCAGTGCATCCTGTGCGGAATAACCGCTTGCAGCCCGACAAATCCCGCATAATGGATGAACCGTCTGGCGATTCAAGGAGCATATGCCATGGCCACTGCCAAACCCGCAAAAAAAGAAGGTAACTGGCCCCGTCTGGTTGCCGATGTGGGAGGAACCAACGCACGCTTTGCGCTGGAAGTTTCCCCGCAGGAACTCGAACACATCGAAACGCTGCCCACGTCGGATTACGACAGCCTCCACGCCGCCATCCGTACCTATCTGGAAAAGGCCGGGCAACCCAACATCAAGCATGCGGCCATTGCCATCGCCAACCCGGTGGTGGGCGACTGGGTACAGATGACCAATCACCACTGGGCATTTTCCATTGAAACGACCCGTCAGGCGCTGGAGCTGGACACGCTGATCGTCCTGAACGACTTCACCGCCCAGGCGCTGTCCATCCCGCACCTGCCCAAGCGCGAGCTGCTGCAGGTGGGTGGCGCCTCTCCTGTCGATGACACGCCGATTGCCGTCATCGGCCCCGGTACCGGCCTGGGCGTTTCCGGCCTCATTCCCAACGGCAAGAACGGCTACACGGCGCTGGCCGGGGAAGGGGGCCACGTCAGCTTCAGTCCCTTCGACCACACCGAAATCCACATCTGGCAGTATGCCAACCGCAAACATGGTCACGTATCGGCCGAACGCTTCCTGTCCGGCGCCGGCCTCTCGCTGATCTACGAAGCCCTGGCCGACAGGGAGGGCGTCGAGCGGCCGCCGCTGCCCGCCGCCGAAATCAGCAAGCTGGCCCTGAGCGGCCAGTCGCCGCTGGCCCGGCTGAGCCTGGACATCTTCTGCGCCATGCTGGGCACGGTCTCCTCCAACCTGGCGCTGACGCTGGGTGCCCGCGGAGGCGTCTACCTGTGCGGCGGCATCCTGCGTCGCTTCATCGACTACTTCGTCACCTCGCCGTTCCGCAACCGCTTCGAGAACAAGGGCCGGTTCGAAGGCTATCTGGCCGCCATTCCGGTGTACTGCGTGCTCACGAAGAACCCCGGTCTGCTGGGTGCCGCCGTAGCCCTGTCCAACCAGCTGGACAACTGAACCCCCGCCCCTCCCCTTCTTTGAAGCGGGGACTCACTTTCCTTTCTGGCGGCGTACCCCCTCCCTGAAAACCGGTACGCCGCCGCGCAGGCCAGCGCGAGCCTCTTCTGTCCTGCATCGGTGCCGTCACCCGCGCCATGGCGCGGTGTCCGGTACCCGGCGTCCGGCGCCGGCATCGTCCGAACACACCGCAGACACCTACTCGCGCCGACCTGCCCCCCAACCGCCTGGCCCACCCCCAGGGATGGGCCTTCCGGCAAACGCACCCGGTCCGACCGGGCGCCCCGCTGGCCTTCCAGCGCCAGCGCCGCCAACCAGGAGATAAGCATCATGCCCGCATCCCCTCCCCCAGCTGCCCAGCAGAACAACAACCAGGCACTGACCGTGCTGACCGGCCTGTTCTTCATGCTGGGCTTCATCACCTGCCTGAACGACATTCTGGTGCCACACCTGAAGGCCGTGTTCGACCTGAACTACACGCAGGCGCTGCTGGTCCAGTTCTGCTTCTTCACGGCCTACGCCATCACCTCCATTCCGTTCGGCAAGTTCATTTCGCGGCTGGGTTACAAGAACGGCGTGATCGGTGGCTTCCTGATTGCCGCCCTGGGCTGCGTGCTGTTCTATCCGGCCGCCGGCTCCAAGGCCTACGGCATCTTCCTGGGAGCGCTGTTCATCCTGGCCAGCGGCATCACGCTGCTGCAGGTGTCGGGCAACCCCTACGTAACCCTGCTGGCCCCGCCGGGCAAGGAAGCACGGACGCTGACCCTGGTGCAGGCCTTCAACTCGCTGGGCACCACGGTGGCCCCGCTGCTGGGTGCGTTCTTCATCCTGAGTGGTGAAGTGCTGACCAGCGCCCAGCAGGACGCGCTGAGCGCCGAAGAGCTGGTCCACTACCAGGCCGAACAGGCCGCCTCGGTGCAGGTGCCCTACCTGATCCTTGCGGGCGTCCTGGTGGTGCTGGCACTGGCCGTGGCGTTCATCAGGCTGCCGGACGCCGGCAAGATCGCCCAGGATATTTCCGCCCACCAGAGTGAGGACAAGGGCAGCGCCTGGGCCTACCGGCACCTCGTCCTGGGTACGGTGGGTATCTTCTGCTATGTGGGCGCCGAAGTGGCCATTGGCAGCCTGCTGGTGAGCGTCATGGGCCTGCCCGACGTGGCCGGCATGAAGGATGCCCACGCCGCGAAGTACCTGTCGTACTACTGGGGCGGCGCCATGGTGGGCCGCTTCCTGGGCAGCTTCCTGCTGAACATCTTCAACCCGGGCAAGTACCTCGGCTTCAACGCGGCCGTAAACGTGGTGCTGATCGCCACCGCCATGACACAGGGTGGCCATGTGGCCATGTATTCACTGCTGGCCATCGGATTCTTCAATTCGATCATGTTCCCGACCATCTTCTCGCTGGCCACCCGCGGTCTGGGCAAGTACACCAGCGCAGCCTCGGGCATCCTGTCGACGGCCATCGTCGGTGGCGCCGCGGTGCCGCTGATCCAGGGCTTCGTGGCCGACCACACGACACTGCTGTCCTCCTTCTGGGTGCCGGCGGTGTGCTATGTGTACATCCTGTACTTCGGTCTGGTGGGACACAAGGCGGATGACTGAGCGATGAGGGCTGCAGTCAGGAACTGCGGCTTTCTCCTGCGCCGAAGAGGCTACCCGATGCCCACCTGAAGGTTTTTTCCTCCTGCAGGCACACCCGTAGTCCATCCACGTGGTATCAGGCAGCTTCTTTCCTGACGGGCTGAAAGCCTGTTACGGCCGCCGCTCCATCCACATGTTCAGCGGGCCGGTTCCTTCGGGAGCCGGCCCGCCGGCTTTTCCGGGAGGGGTAGCTGCTCACTTATCCCTTAAGTTATCCACAGCTTGCATACCTGCTGGTTCTGGCCTGCCAGACAGGAAAGGCAGTATCAAACCTCCTATAACATACTGTTTTACAAGAGTTATTTGTTTGATGTCGCTTTGCCGACACTGAACGAATCGGCAGCCATTCCCATTTGACAAGTGGCGGGCAGTTTGTTCTCACAAAGTTATCCACAGAAAAGTCCACGCCATCCACCTGTTGTCCACGCCTTGTCCACCGTGCACCTCCGGCATGGCCCGCCGGCTGCCGCCGGCACACTGTTTGCCATGCCCTGCACGGCAGGATTCTGTCTGCCCAATATTTAAGCAAACCCTGCCCTACCCGCATGGATACTGGCCCTGGCGGAGTTGCCCGGGGTGTTCCCACACAGTTATCCACTGAAACTGTGGGAAACCACACAGTTCCCCATCCTGTCGAAAACAGCACGACCGTTCAGGTGCCAGCCAGCAACCATCCATCGGCAGCCCGATTGCCAGCGTCCAAAAAAGCGGCATTCCGGGAAAACCCGCATCAGACGGGGCAAAGAGATGGTTCCGGAGAGAGTTCTGACAGAGTTATCCACAGAATTTGTGCAGAACCCAAAGGCCATTATTGCCCAATATTCATGCAACCCGGATGAATGACCGACCGTTCGTCGGCAGCGTCCGGAACGCTGCGCAATATTTGGGCAACCTGCTGGAAAGGCGCATCAAAAGCCAGCCTTCACAGGTTGTTTCGGGCACTCTCACACACTTATCCACCGAATCTGTGAAGAACCGCACAAACCATGGCCGACAGACGGCAGGTGGGCATATCGGATGGATGGCGTGGGCAGGCGCCGTCCAGACGCAAAGTTGTCAACAGACGAAGCTCTTGCCTGCGGCACCATCAACGCCGATTGAAAACTGACCCACCTGGACACACGACAGAACGGGTTAGCAGCCCTCAATCAGGCGACCTTTCCCTCCTGCCGGCCACCTGCCGCGGTACCCAGAACCGTCCGGTCACAATCGTCGGAATCAGCGGTCACGATGCCGGAATTGCTGGTCACGATACCGGAATCATCAAATCCACGGCGCCGGAACCGCCCGGTCCGATCGCCGGAACCAGCGGTCACGATCATCGGAATACCCATACTTCCCTTGTCGGCCCGTTTTGCAGCCCCCGAATCCGGGCGCCCATCCAGCCCTACGGGTCGACAGCCCCGAATTCAAGAGCAACCCCGGGTATGCGAGCGCTCCCTAACATGAAAAAGAAGTCCAGCAAGGGGTTATGCACAGCGCCCCGTCTCCTCTGCCACAAACCGGACGGCCAGTGCAACTCAGCACACCGGGAAACTAACTTGTTGTTTTATATTGAGTTTTTTGTTGTCCCAATTTGTGGCAGCACACCCGGTTTGGCGTATTCATGCGGCTTCGGAGGCGATTCCCCCCGTTTTCTCACAGAGTTATCCACAGTTTTTGTGTATAAACAGTTCTATCCATACAAAACAATGAGTTATGAGCGATTTGCAGATTTTACCTCAATACAAATCTGCAGCTTTTACGATTGCAGACGCCTGGCCAAGCATGGTTATCCATCTGCAAACCTGTTTCGACATCGCCACACCTTCAGCGTGCCGAGAATTTATTCGCCCCACCATCATCAGCGAACTCACCAGAAACACCCCCTTCAAGCAGCGCTTGCCTCCTCTACCATTCGTCACCAGTTCGGCGCCGTTGAGCGCCATTTCGTTGCCAATCGACCTATCGTTGTCGATAGCCCCGCAAAACTGCGGCCCCATCGTGAAGGCAAGTGCTCCCTAACCTTTCAACTTGCTTCCGCGCAAGTTATGCACAGTTCGTGCAGGCGCCATGCCACAACGGGCACGGCTTGTGCAAATGAATAACCAAACTCACAAGCCATTGTTTTCATTGAAAATTTTATCTGTGCCATTTCTGGGCAAGGGAGTGCATTGCCACTGTTCATGCGGGTTTGAGGGTCATGGAGGCATTTTTCCCACAGAGTTATCCACAGTTTTTGTGGATAAAAACAGCATATTCTTATATATCAATATGTTACGTCAACAATTCTGATATCACATGAAGAATACGCTGCAACAACACATGGTAACAATGCCAATCCTCACTGCCATCGAAGAGAGGAAACGTTTTTTCACGGCAGCGCCGTGTCGCCCCGTCGCGACAGTCGTGCGCCTCTCTGCCACTGGCACAATAGCCTCCCGTCCCCCACTGTCCCCCGTAGGCATTTCAGGTCGAACATGGCCATTTGTGCCATGGACAACCGGGACTTTGACCGGCCGCCCCCTTCCATCCGGCCCTCTCTTTCCTTTCACCTTTCCCCCGAAGCGCCGTGTCCCTTCCCTATATTCAGGTTCTGATCGACGGGCCGCTGGCCGGCAGCTTCAGTTACCGTTGCCCGGCCGACGGGCCGGAGCCCGAGGGGCATTGGGTTACCGTACCGTGGGGCAAGGGGCGTCGCACCGGCCTGGCCCTGCGGCGACACGATGCCAATACCCTGCCGGACGGGCTGAAGGCCGACAGCATCAAGGTACTGGAGACAGTCCGCACCGACCTGCCGGCGCCCCCCGACGGCTGGCTGGCCTTCCTGCGCTTCGTGGCCCGCTACTACCACGGCAGCCTGGCCGATCTGGCCGTGGGCAATCTGCCCAAGCTCCTGCGCACGCCGCCCACCGGACGCAGCCGCAAGGATGGACATGCCCGCCTGGCGGCCTTCACACCGTCGGCTGCCGAATCCATCAGTACGCCGCCCACGCTCAACCCCGACCAGCAGGCAGTGCTCGACGCGCTCTGTACCTCTCCCGGCCGGCCTTCGGTTACGTCATCCTCCCCCGCAGTCCTGACTTCTCCTGGTTCCAGCGCTTTTTCGGCTGCTGCTGATTCCACAATGCGGGGCGCCCCGACTGGTCCGACTGGTCCGACTGGTCCGACTGGTCCGACTGGTCCGACTGGTCCGACTATCCCTATCCCTACGGCCCCAGCCACTCCGACTCGCCCCTCCGCGCCCCCTCCACCCTGGCTGCTGCACGGCATCACGGGCAGCGGCAAGACCGAGGTGTATCTGCACTGGATGGCCCAGCGGCTGGACCGTGATCCACAGGCCCAGGTGCTGATGATGGTGCCGGAGATCGGCCTGACGCCCGCGCTGCAGGAGCAGCTGCGGCGCCGCTTTCCCGGGCAGTCCATTGCCGTGCTGCACAGCGAGATGACCGACGCAGCCCGGGCCAGCCACTGGCTGGCTGCCGCCAGCGGGCAGGCGCGCATCGTGCTGGGCACACGGCTGGCCGTTCTGGCGCCGATCCCCCATCTGGACGCCATCATCGTCGACGAGGAGCACGACCCATCCTACAAGCAGCAGGAGGGGCTGCGTTACTCGGCCCGCGACATGGCCGTGGCCCGCGCCCGGCTCGCGGGCATTCCGGTGCTGCTGGGCTCGGCCACGCCTTCCATGGAAAGCTGGCACAACGCCCAGACCGGCCGCTATCGCCTGCTGAGCCTGACCCGGCGGGCACATGCCCAGGCCGCCCTGCCCACCATCCAGATGGTGTCGCTGCGGGGGGCCAAAACCCAGGAAGGGTTGACGGAGGAAAGCCTGCAGGCCATCGGCGAAACACTGGCGCGCGGCGAGCAGGCCCTGCTTTTTCTGAACCGGCGCGGCTATGCGCCGGTACTGGGCTGTGATGCCTGCGGCTGGCTGTCGCGCTGCAATCGCTGCGACGCCTACCGCGTCCTGCACCGGCTCTCGGCGCCCACCCGTACGCCGGCACAGCAGACGCCCGGACGCTACCGGCTGGTGTGCCATCACTGCGCCACCACCCAGACCGTGCCGCGTGCCTGCCCCTCCTGCGGCAACCAGGATCTGGCCCCCCTGGGCCGGGGCACCCAGAAGCTGGAAGACGCGCTGTGCACGCTGTTCCCTCATGCCCACATCGGCCGGCTGGACCGCGACGTGGCCCGCCACAAGGGCGCGACGCAGGCCTTTCTGGAGGATGTACATGCGGGCCGTACCAACCTGCTGGTGGGCACACAGATGCTGGCCAAGGGGCACGATTTCGACCGGCTGACGCTGGTGATCGTGGTGGATGCCGATGCGGGCCTTTTCACCACTGATTTCCGCGCTCCGGAACGGCTGTTCGCCACGCTGATGCAGGTGGCCGGCCGCGCAGGCCGACACCGGGCCTTGAATGCCCGGACGCTCATCCAGACACGGCATCCGGAGCATCCGCTGTTTGCCGCGCTGCGCCGTCACGACTACCCCGCCTTTGCCAGGGCCCAGCTGCAGGACCGGGAGGCCGGCGCACTGCCCCCCTACGCCTTCCAGGCCCTGCTGCAGGCGCAGGCGCGCGACATGGACAGTGCCCTGGCCTTCCTGCAGGACGCGCGCGATCGTCTGCAGCATGTACAGCAGGCGGCATCGGCACAGCCCCGGCAGCACCAGACCCGGCAAGCCGCCAATATGCCCGGACAAGGCACCGGGTCGAGGTACGGTGTTGAACCCAGCTACAGTGCTGAATCCGGGCGTGGCGCTGGGTCGGGGTGCAATGCTGAAACCGGATGCAATGCCGAAGCCGGACACACCACGGTACCCCCTCTGCCCCCGGCCTCCCCCCTTCCGGCCATCCATCCGGATGCCATGATCGAGGTCTGCGACCCGGTTCCCATGCCACTGGCCCAGGTGAACAAGGTGTTTCGCGCCCAGCTGCTGATCGAAAGCAGCCACCGTGCCAGCCTGCATGCCCTGTTGACGGACTGGCAGACATCCATCGGCGCCCCGCAGACGGCAACGGGCGTGGCAGGCAGCGCCGGCCATCATCACAAGGGCGTACGCTGGCAGCTGATCATCGATCCGCAGGAAATCTGAGCCCCGCCACCTCGTCCTGCTCGCCGCCCAAGGGGTTCCACAGGGACGAATGAGTCCATGACACGCTCCAGGACACAGCCTGCCCATGGACACCTGCCCAGCAAGGAGGGAAAGGCCGCCTGGCTGAGGGCTGGTAACCTGTTCTATCGCGTGCCCAGGTGGGCTAGTTTCACTTCGGCACCCTGGGTCAGTTTTCAATCGGCGTTGACACTGAGGACACGGACCTGAAGACACAACACTGAAGGTACGATGCTGAGGGCACAGAGATCTGAGGGCACAGCATAGGCGGAAAGCTGTCCCAATAGTTATTCACAGCCAAAACACGCCCCAGCCTGCGACGGACTCGTCAGCATTCCTCGGGAGAGGCTTGCATAACTCATTGTTTAACCGGATATTTTTCAAATTTACCCAGAACGCAACGCTGTAAGGGATGACAGCTCCTCCCGTTTGACAGGCACATCTCCATTTGATCTCACAGAGTTATCCACAGGCCGGTGGACAAAATGCCCCCGTCCCGGTCTTCCCGCCTCTTTCTGCATCCCTCTCCCCACGGCTCCTGCCCCATGTCACGGGCGCATTCGCCCCCGGAAAGCCCACTTTGGAGGCACAACGCAAGCTGGCGGGGCCCCGGAAATCCCCGGCACCCCACTCTGCACACTATTTAGTCACCCCTTTGCCAGACCGCGCCAGCCGGGCGTTTCCACGGGTTGCATGGGAGCTTGTCACACAGTTATCCACCGTTTCTGTGAAAAAACGCACCGTTCATCGGCCCGGCACGCGTCCCAACCCCCGTCACCTGCCGTTCGTCGGCCCGGCACGCGTCCCAACCCCCGTCACCTGCCGTTCGTCGGCCCTGTTCTTGCACAAACTCCCGGCTTCTGTGCAGACCAAAAAAGTGGCAGGGACGATGCCCATCGCACAGATCCCCATAATTAAGGGACCATCCTGCCTGCAGGTACAGCTACCCACAGAGTTATCCACCGTTTTTGTGAACAACTCACAGGGCAACGCGGTCACGATGCCGGAATCGTCAGTCACGGTCGCAGGAAGACGCAGCCTGTTTTACTTCAGTACCCCGGGGCCAGTTTTCAATCATCGCTACGACCACCGGAATGCGCAGCTGCTCACACCGGGAGACGCAAAACGCCCCACGCAGCGCCTGCAGAAACGCTCCGTTGCAAGGACTCACCATCCCGGCTGCCCGGCGGGGCGGATTCGTCCGATAATAGCCCCCCGCCCTGCTCCTCAGTACATCTCCGCAAAGACTTTTGCGTGAGCGCACACTTCACTATTTTCCTTGTAATTACGTGGTGTAATGCGTAATTACGATTCTTTCCTCTATTTCCGTGGCCGATCTCAACCCCGCCCAGTCCCAGGCCGTCAGGCATCTGGATGGTCCCAGTCTCGTCATTGCCGGTGCCGGCTCGGGCAAGACCCGCGTCATCACCGCCAAGCTCTCGCACCTGATCGATGCCGGCTTCACCGGCCGGGCCATTGCCGCCATCACCTTCACCAACAAGGCGGCGGCCGAAATGGCCGAGCGTTTTGCCCAGCAGAGGAAGCTCCCAGCCTCCGAGCGGCCAACCATTTCCACCTTCCACTCGCTGGGCATGAAGATGCTGCGCACCAGCGGCCGGGGTATAGGGCTGAAGCCGTCGTTTTCGATCTTCGACAGCGACGACTGTGCCGGGCTGCTGGCGCAGCTGCTGCAGACTACCGACCGCAAGCTGATCAAGCTGGCCTCGGCGAAGATCTCGCTCTGGAAAAACGCCCTGACCGAACCCGAGCAGGCGCTCAAAGAAGCCCGCGGCGAGAGCGAGCTGCGCATCGCCCGCGCCTTCATGGAATATCAGGCCACGCTGGACGGCTATCAGGCCGTGGACTTCGACGACCTGATCCGCCTGCCGCTGAAGCTGCTGCGCAACGACCAGGAGGCCCGCAAACACTGGCAGGAAAAGCTGCGCTACTTCCTGGTGGACGAGTACCAGGACACCAACGCTGCCCAGTACGCCCTGCTGAAGGAGCTGGTGGGCGACCGCTGCGGCCTGACCGCCGTGGGCGATGACGACCAGTCCATCTACGGCTGGCGCGGTGCCTCGCTGGAGAACCTCAAACGGCTGGGGCAGGATTTTCCGAACCTTACCGTCATCAAGCTGGAGCAGAACTACCGTTCCACCCGCACCATCCTGCACGCCGCCAACACGCTGATCCAGAAGAACCCCAAGCTCTATGCCAAGACGCTGTGGTCAGCCCTGGGCGAGGGCGATCCGCTGAAGGTGCTGCCCTGCGACGACGATGAGGACGAAGCCGAAACCGTGGTCAAGCGCATCCAGGCGGCCCGCTTCGAGAAGCGCCTGCCGTGGTCGGACTTTGCCATTCTGTACCGTGGCAACCACCAGGCACGCGTCGTCGAACAGATGCTGAGAAAGGAACATGTCCCCTACCAGATCTCCGGCGGCCAGTCGTTCTTCGACAAGGCCGAGATCAAGGATCTGTGTGCCTATCTGCGCGTGCTGGCCAACGAGGATGACGATCCGGCCTTCATTCGCGCCGCCACCACACCACGGCGCGGCATCGGCCCGCAGACGCTGAAGGTGCTGGGCGAATACGCCGGTGAGCGCGACATCAGCCTGTTTCAGGCCATGTTCGAAGCAGGCGTCGAGACCCGTCTGCCCGAAAAACAGCTCTTTCCGCTGCGCCAGTTCGGCGAGTTCATCAACCGGCTCAAGTGGCGTGCCGAGCGTGAGCCAGCCTCGGAGGTGCTGGATGGCCTGATCAGCGCCATCGACTACCAGCTCTACCTGCAGGAGCAGGGTGACGAGCGCAGCGCCACCAACCGCTGGCAGTATGTCTGCGAATTCCGCGACTGGATTGCCAAACGGGCCGACGAAGACGGCAAGACGCTGATCGACATGGCCCAGCACATCTCGCTGGTCACCCGTCTGGAGGGTCGTGACGAGGAAAGCGACGCCGTGAAGCTCTCCACCGTACACGCCAGCAAGGGACTGGAGTACCCGCACGTCTTCCTGATCGGCGTGGAGGAAGGACTGATGCCGCACGCCGGCCGCGAGGACGACAGCCTCGACGACGTGAACGGCATGCCGGTGGATCGCGAAAAGATCGATGCCGAGCGCCTGGAAGAGGAACGCCGGCTGATGTATGTGGCCATCACCCGCGCCCGCAAGAGCCTGACGCTCTCGTGGTGCCGTCAGCGCAAGCGCGCCCGCCAGATGGTGGACTGCCAGCCCTCACGCTTCATTACCGAAATGCAGCTGGAGCCCGAGGGTGCCCGCAACGCGCTCGTTTCGGCCGACGAGGCCCGCAAGAAGCTGGCTGCCCTGCGGGCCATGCTGGAAGCACGCGGCAACGCCTGAGCCGGCAGGATCAATCCTCCCCCTCTTGCGAATCGGCTGGATCAACCCCCCTTCTTCTGGGCCGCCGGATCACTCCTCCCCTTCTTTCTTCTCACCCTCGACCTTGGGTGCCTCGAAGGTGGCACCGCCAGCCTTGGCCATGTAGGTCATGGCGTTGGCAATTTCCTGGTCGGTGTACTCGCCGCCACCCTGGGCCGGCATGGCGCCCTTGCCCTTCAGGGCCGACTCCAGCAGGGCGTCGGCGCCCTTGTCGATACGGGCCTCCCAGGCATCCTTGTCGCCAAACTTGGGCGCACCGGACACGCCCGTGTTGTGACAGGCCGAGCAGACTTCCTTGAAGACGACCTCACCCGCACGGGCCGGACCACCGCCTTTCTTCTCCTTCAGCTCGAAGCCGGCCACCGGACGGATGCGGGCCTCGATGGCCTCGGGGGACATTTCGTCTTCGGGCCGGGGCTTGCTGCCCGAGGCGCCCACCACCATGGCGATGATGACGACCGGCAGCACCAGCGCTGCCGTGACCACCACCACCATCTGGGTCGTGGACTTGAAAATGCCGGCCGGCCGGCCAGAACCGGCACCGGGGTTGGTGTTTGCCATGGATGCTCCGCGCGTGTGTTCTTGATGTGATGATCTGGAGCGTGTCATGGAATCATTCGTCCCCGTGGGGACGAAACACGCTCCAGGAGCGGACACCAGCATGCCGCCGTGCCAGAAAGGCACAGGCGCGTCGCGGCCGGCGTACCGCGTGGATGCTCTTTTATAGAGCAAAGCGCCCATCCCCATTTTGATCAGGATCAGCCCGGGTAGCGCGCGGGCCGCCGGATGGTCCACACAAAACACTGGACGGCCACGCGCAAAACCAGTATTCTTATCAAGCTCAACGCGCCCGTAGCTCAGGGGATAGAGTATTGGCCTCCGAAGCCAAGGGTCGCACGTTCGATTCGTGCCGGGCGCGCCACTTTTCCTTCTGCCGCACAGCGGCCCTGCGGCTGCATCCAAAACCGCCCTTCGGCAGAAGTTCGCGGCGCAACAGCCCGCTCCGGGTGCGCCCCCTGCCCCATGCCAGAATCCACCCCCATTCAGCGCACTACCACCACAGCCCGCTATCTGCTGGCGGCGGGTGCCGTGGTGTCGGCTTCAGCCATCATCAAGGGGTCCATTGCCGGCTCGCTGCTGGCCTGGCTGATGCTCCTGCTGGGCGGCGGCATGCTGATGGCCGCGCGCCGCGCGGGCTGATCGCACAGCCCCGGCGCACTGTCTGCCCCCCTTCCGGTCTTGTCCGCCCCCGTGCGGCCTGTATCCTGCCGGAGAGCACCCCACGCCCCGTTACCGCGGCAGACGCACACTGCTACCCCGGCTATCCGCAGCCATCTGACGACATCACAGCCCGCTCAAGGGGGCCTCTGCGCCCCTTGACGCGTAACCACCGTCATTTTTCCGTTTTTCGGCCGCGCTTGCGGGCGTGTTCCGCCTTGCGGGCACCAACGCCACGAGCAGTATCACCACGGCCGCCATCCCCTCGATCACTGTCACGGTCACCATCACGGCCACGATCACCGCGGGCACCCTCCCCACGACGCTTGCCATCTCCAGCGCGCGGGCCATCTTCCTTGCGCCCACCGTTGGCGCTGCGTGGAGGCAGGCGGCCTGCCCGCTCGAACAGCTTGTCCGACGGTTCACCCAGCGTGTGACCATCGGTGAGCGTCAGGGGTATGTCGTCAATGAGATCCCCGTCTGCATCGGCAGGGATTGCATCCCTGCCCCCGCCGGCTGACATACGCCCGTCCGGGGCAGACCCGATCCCGACGCGCCGCCGGTCATCCGTGGAAGCCGACCCTGCGGCCGCCCCATCATCGGCAGCCATGGAACCACGGCCGGCACCTGCACCGCCCGTCCTGTCTGCCTCAGCGGACCGCCCAGCACCATCCCTGCGTGCCCTACCATCCCCGCGTGCCCCTCCAGCCACCTGGCCTGACCCGATATTCACGCGCCCCGGGCCACGCGTACCTGCCCCATCGGCCTGGGAGGCATCCGCCCTGGCCGATCTCGCGTCACGCGCACCCGCAGCAGCGTCCGTATGTTCACCGGACACACCTGGGGCACCAGCACCTGCGACGCCAGCACCTTCAGCAGCACCGCCTTCGGCAACACCATCGCGGTCGAAACCAGCGCGGTTCGTGTCGCGGGCAACCTTGCCGTCTCGCGCCCGGGCAGCGCCATCGCCCGCACCAGCAGCACCAGCAGCACCAGCAGCACCAGCACCACCACCAGCGGCAGCAGCATCAACACCACCATCAACACCAGGGACACCAGCGGCACCAGCAGTACCGGAAGCACCATCAGCGCCAGCGGTACCACCGGCACCGGCAGCACGGCCGGAACCTCCTCCCCTGCCAGAACCGGCGGAACCAGAACCAGCCGGACCAGCACCAGCAGAACCTGCACCGGCCCCACCGTCGTCATCCATCACGGTATCCACCCGTGCCTCGTCCCCCCACTGGCCGCCGGCCAGCATCGCACCACCGAACTGCACGTCGGTGCGGAAGGCCCCCAGACCGAACAGCTTCAGGAACGCCTCGGCGTCCTGACGGCCCAGTTCGTACGTCTGCTGAAAGCGTCTGGCCGAGGTGAAATCCCAGCTCGCCACCGGCACCGGCGCCGACGGCTGCACATAGATGCGCCCTTCCATGGCAAACACGGGCGTCTTGCGGTTGTAGGTGCGCGTGGTCAGCACCAGCGTCTGGCCCGGCACATCGGCCACCAGATCGACCGGCACTGGATCCACCAGCTCGCCCGTCACCACCCGCTCGCCCTCGAACTCCACCGCCGGCACCAGCGGCGGATACGCACTGCTGGCCTGCAGCAGATCACACATCTCGCGCTCGGTGCGGCAGTCCTGCAGCCGCTTGACCAGCGGCACGAAGATTTCGGCACGCTCCGGTTTGGCGTGCAGTGACGCCGGCACCAGCCGTGCATCGCGCCGGGCTTCGCGCCAGCCCAGCCTGTCGAGCTGACGGTCGCTCAGGGCGGCCGGCGCCACCGCGCAGGCCACACGGATTTCGGGGGCCTGCCACATCAGCTGGCGGAAATGCTCGCCCCCCAGCAGCGCACGCATGGCCTTGCGGTAGATGCCTCCCTGCCGGAACAGCGGTTCGTCCTTGCGAAACAGGTTGACCCAGGCCATGTTGCTGCGCACCCCGGCCAGCTCACGCTCGTACCAGGCCAGCGCCCGCCGGGTGTCGTTGGCATGGACCAGACAGGCCATGAAGGCCCCCATCGACACCGCACCGATCACACGCGGCCGCAGCTCGATTTCTGCGCGCAGCACCTCCCAGAAGCCCGCCTGCCACCAGCAGCGATGCCCGCCGCCCGCAAAGACCACCTTGTCAAACATGCCCCAGATCCAATAGATATCCGCCGGTCATTCTACCGTTGCCATCGCGCACGCCCAGTCACAATGCGAGACAATCCGCGCCATGGCAACAACCGATCCTGCCGTGCACCAGGGCCTGCCACCGGTCTGGCGCCGCGATGCCCTCATCCTGCTGCTGGGAAGCTTTCCGGGCACGGCCTCACTGGCCGCGCAGGCCTACTACGCCCACCCACGCAACCAGTTCTGGCCCATCATGGGCCAGCTCACGGGCGAGCCCCTGCCCGCCCTGCCCTACGAACAGCGCCTGCAGCGGCTGCGCGAACACCGGCTGGCCCTGTGGGACACCGTCGGCCACTGCCAGCGCCAGGGCAGCCTCGACAGCGCCATCCGCCACGCCCTCACCAATGAATTCGGCCCCCTGCTGGCGCAGCTGCCCTCACTGAAACTGGTGGCCTTCAACGGCCAGCATGCCGGCCGCCAGCGCCGCTTCTTCGACGAGCAGGGCTACGCCACCGTGGTGCTGCCCTCCACCAGCCCGGCCTACGCCAGCCTCACGCTGGCGCAGAAGGCCGAACAGTGGCTGGCAGCGCTGGCACCCGTGCTGAAGGCAAAGTAAAGAAAGTATCCACTTACTTCCTTCGTAGCCCAAACCCCTGCGGCGCCAGCAGCAGGAAGGCCAGCACGGCTGCGGCCAGATCGGCCAGCCGCGTCTTCAGCGGCCGGCGTGACAGCGGTTTTTCGCCTTGCGGCAGATGACCCGGAATATCCATCAGGCTCCCCTTTCGGCCACCAGGGCCGGATTGAACGCCGGGTCGTTATACATCTTGAACTGGCGGTATACCTTGAAATATGCCCGCCCCGCGCGACAATCGGCCATCAGCTCGTCCAGGCAGCGGCCCAGATCGTTGCGCTGGGTCTCCAGCCGGGCCAGCCGCGCGCGCGAAGCCTCGCGGTGCGCCTCGTCCACATCGGTCCGCTCCGTCTGCGCCTTCATGGCCCGCACCTTCAGCGCCATGATCGACATCCGGTCGATGATGCTGCCGGCCGTCTCGCTGTTCATCCGCGCAGCCTCGCCGGCCAGGCTCACCGGCGAATCACCACCCACCGATGCCGGATCCACCAGCCCCAGCGCCAGCAGCAGCAGCTCGTCCACCCGTTCGGTGGCATCGTTGCGGGCCTGGTTGTAGCCATCGATGGCCCGCTTGTTGCCGGCGATCTCCTCGGCCGACACACGGGTGCGGCGCGCCAGGTCTTCCTCGTCCCACAGCAGGCTGTTGAAACGGTGGTTGTTGGCCACCCAGTGCCAGAGCTGCGCCCCGGGCTCCGTGGCCGGCGGCGGCACATCCAGTGCATGGCCATCCGGTGCCTGCCCGGCCTTTGCCCAGCCCGGCAGCGCCAGACACTGCTGGTGAAACGCGATGACGGCGGCCCCGTTCAGTGCCCCGGAGGTTGGCTTTTCTGCGCCCTGCATGGTTTTGACTCCATAATCGGTGGAACTTTCCGCATTATCCACAAAACCTGCCCCGCTCCCGTCATGCGACCCCTCATCGTGCGACTCCCCAACTGGGTTGGCGACGTCATCATGAGCCTGCCCACCCTCTGGCACCTGCATCATCGCGGCTACGCCCTGCAGCTGGTGGGCAGACGCTGGGCCGCCACCCTGCTGGCCGGCTGCGGCTGGCCGGTCCACACCCTGCCCGGTCCGCTGAAGGAACGCGTGCGCCTGCTGCGGCGCCTGCGGCAGGAAGGCCAGCTCCACGACCCGGATTTCGGCAAGCGCCTCAACACCCTGCTGCTCACCAACTCATTCTCCAGCGCCTTCGAAACCTGGCTGGCCGGGCTCAACACCGTCGGCTACCGCCAGGACGGCCGCGGCTGGTTCCTCACCCACCCCGTTCCGCAACCGGCCCACCCCCTGCACGAAAGCCAGCGCTTCTGGGGCGCCGCCGCCACCCTCACCCCACCGCAGGACAACGACCCCGACCTGAAGCCCGGCACCCACGACGCCATCCCCTCGCCGGAACAGATGCAGTGGCCCCACCTGCCCCTAACGGATTCGGCACGGGAGCGGGCGCTCACTTTGCTGTATCAGGCAGGGCTGCTCGAAGAGGCGGGCGCACGGCACAATCCCCATGGCCCGGGATCGCTGGCCGGGCATACCCATCCGGTCGACTATCCCACCCCGGCCATCCGGCCCTTTGCGATTCTGATTCCCTTCGCCACCGGCACCCTCGAAGGCAACAGCAAGGCCTGGCCGGGTTTTCCGGCGCTGTGCCGGCAGCTGGCCGAACGCATGCCGGTTCTCCTCGTGCCCGGCCCCGGCGCCGAAACCGCCCGGGCCCACGCCGACTATCCCACGGCACGGTCGCTGGATGACGTGCCGCTCGACGTGTACGCCGCCCTGCTCTCCCACGCCACCCTGGTCGTGGCCAACGACACCGGCCCCGGCCACGTGGCCGCCGCCGTCGGCGCCCCGCTGCTCTCCGTGCTCGGCCCCACCAACACCGCCCGCTACCGCGCCCTCGGTCCTCATGTGCACCTGGCCCAGTCCCGACCCTGGCCCAGTGAAGAGGCCGTCTGGCAACAAGTCGCGCAGATGCTGGCAGGACAGGCTGTGACACCACCCGGGCACGACAGGTAACGACAGAGAAACACTTCTGCGCACATTGCTTGCATAACGCCGCTGCAAAGGCCACACAATATGGCCGACCGTTTGTCGGCCGACGAACGGCGGACTACACTGAAAAACAACACCCATCACCGTCGGTACGTGCGCCCAGCCGGGGCCTGCACCCCGACAGGTCACCGTTTTCCGGAGTCGCTCATGTTCAAACGCAGCACCTGTGCCGCGGCCGTGATGGCCGTCTTTTCCCTGGCGGGCACCTCCGCCGCCCTGGCCCAGCAGGTCCACGCCCAGCGCGTCGAGGGCCAGACGGTTCACCCCGTGGAGTCTCCTGCCTCCCAACTGCCCACCTATCAGGAACCACAGGGTCAACAGCCACAGGGCCAACAGCCCCACCACTTCCAGACCCGGCGGGCGCCGCAGGGCAACACGCAGATGCCCGAAAACACGCAGGCGCCGGGCAACGCACAGCCCCCTGCCAGCACCCAGCAGCAGCCCGCCGGCACCCAGCCCCCCATGGCCCACGCGCAGGAGCCGGCCCACACCCGGCCTGCCCTGAACAACAGGCATGCCGGCGGCCCGAAAATGGTCACGGCCACCAACATGCCCGCCACGCTGGGTGAACTGACCAGCGATGTGGTGATCCTGCCCACCTACCACGCCCACCAGGACGTGAGCCAGCTCACCCCCTTCGAGCCGCTGGGCAGCATCCAGACCTTCTCGCAGGGCACCCCCGGCGCCTTCGGTGGCCTGTCCATCCGCGGCAACGCCATGCAGGACACCCTGGTGATGATCGACGGCTTCCGCGTCAGCCCGGCCAGCGGTGCCGACTTCTCGCTGCTGCCCATGTCCTACGGCAGCCGCACCGAAATCCTGCGTGGCCCCGGTTCGGCCATCTATGGCCAGAACGCGGGCGGTGGCGTGGTGCAGCTCCTGTCCGATGCAGCCGGCCCCGGCACCCGGGCCAGCGGTGAAGCCGGCATCGGCGGCCGCGGCTACATGCAGATGCGCGGACGCCTCTCGGGCGGCAACGACCAGATTACCGGCCGCATCGACCTGGGCCGCGAGCGCGGCGATGGCTTCGATGCCACCGCCGGCGACTACCCCGGCCACCAGAACGACCAGGACAACTGGAAGCGCGACAACATCTCCGGCCGCCTGGACGCCCGGCTCTCCACCGCCACACACCTGACCGTGCTGGCCATGCGCAACACCGTCAACGCCGATTTCGACGGCCTGCGCGGCAGTGCCACCGCCCTCGCGGCCAAGAAGCGCCTGGAACTGGCCGGCGTCAAGGCCGAGCATGAACTGTCGCCCGGCACCCGCCTGGACGCCAAATTTGGCCAGAGCAGCATCAGCAACACCTGGAACTACACCGACGGTGCCGACTGGGACAAGACCAAACTGCGCGAATACGGGCTGGGCATGAGCCAGCGGGTGCTGCCCAACGTGAATGGCCGGATCGCCTTCGAACGGCTGGAAGAAGGCTACGACACCCAGGGCCTGAAATCGCCCACGCGCACCACCAACGCGCTGCTGGGCAACGCCATCGGCACCTGGGGGCAGCACCAGCTGAACCTGGCCCTGCGCATGGATGACAGCAACCGCTACAACAGCACCTTCAGCCACCAGATCGGCTACGGCTACCGGCTGGCCCCCAACCTGCGCGTGGCGGGCAACCTGAGCACCGGCTACCGCATGCCGGACCTGGCCGACTACTATGCCAGCGCCGAGGGCAACCGCCTGAAACAGCAGCGCAACCAGACCATGGATGCCGGCGCCTACTGGCAGCCCGACAGCACCACCTACGCCAAGGCCGTGGTGTACCGCACCCGCGTGCATGACCGTCTGACCGTGGCCGGCGACTGCACCGCCGCCGTCAACTGCTCGCTGTTCAACCTGGGCCGCGCCACCATCACCGGCATGGCCCTGTCGGTGGGTCAGGACACCGCCCCCGGCCAGGCCTTCGACGGCCTGCGCTGGCAGGCGAACCTGGACCTCGTCAATCCGAAGAACAACGCCACCGGCCGTGTGCTGCCCCATGTGGCCAAGCGCACCCTCAACGGCCAGGTGGACTACGGCTTTGGCGACTACAGCGTGGGCGCCGACCTGATGCTGAGCAACCGCCGCTTCTCCGACGAGGCCAACCAGCACCGCGTGGGCGGTGCCCTGCTGGTAAACCTGCGCTCGGCCTGGCGCGTCTCGCCCGAGCTGACCGCCTATGCGGATGTGTACAACATCGGCAACCGGCGCAACGCCACCTGGCGCTACTACAATCAGCAGCCGCGCACGGTGATGCTGGGGGTGGCTTACTCGCCGCGGTGAGGCAAGGGTGCGGGGTGACGGCAGCAGCTTGAGTCGTCACCTCGCGCAAGACACGGAGCCGCCGGAACACGAAACCGGGCGCTGGCGCCTGAAAGCGAGGGTCCGGACCATGTGACCGGGGTGTGACCGGGTTCCGGATCTGTACGGGGCGATGTCCGATGTCGGGGCGTCGCCTTTTTGGTGTCCGTCGGTTTTGTCCCACCACCTCTGCCCCGGAACTAACACATCCCAATACAATCAGTGCGCCCGCCAAACAGACCCAGCCAGCGCACATCATGAGACCCATCGAACAGCAGTTCTTCAACGACCTGGAAAAGAAACTGTGGACGGCGGCCGACAAGCTGCGTTCGAACCTCGACGCGGCCGTCTACAAACACGTCGTATTGGGGCTCATCTTCCTGAAGTACATCTCCGACGCCTTCGAAGAACGGCAGAAGGAGCTGCGCGAACAGTTTGCAGACCCGGACCACGACTACTGGATGGACCCGGACATCTACGGCGGCGAAGGCACGCAGGAATACACCGAAAACATCGAAGCCGAGCTGGAACAGAAGGACTACTACACCGAGAAGAACGTCTTCTGGGTACCCGCCGAGGCCCGCTGGGGCACCCTGCGCGACTGCGCCAAACTACCCCAGGGGGCAGACCTGCCGTGGAACGCCCGCGGCAAGGACGAGCCGGAAAAAATGCGCAACGTCGGCTGGCTGATCGACAACGCCATGGAGGCCGTCGAGCGCGACAACACGCCCCTGAAGAACGTCCTCAACAAGGACTTTGCCCGCGTGGAGCTGGAATCCAGCAAACTGGGCGAACTGATCGACCATTTCTCCGACACCGAGTTTGCAGCCACCACCTACAAGGGCCAGTCACTCAACCTGAAGTCCAAGGACATCCTCGGCCACGTCTACGAGTACTTTCTGGGCCAGTTTGCCCTGGCCGAAGGCAGGAAAGGCGGCCAGTACTACACCCCCAAGAGCATCGTCAGCCTCATTGTGGAAATGCTGCAGCCCTTCCGCGGGCGGGTGTACGACCCGGCCATGGGCTCGGGGGGATTCTTCGTACAGAGCGAAGAGTTCGTGGCACGCCATGCCGGCAAGCTGAAAAACGGCGTACGCGACATCAGCGTCTATGGTCAGGAGAGTAATCCCACCACCTGGAAACTGGCGGCCATGAACATGGCCATCCGTGGCATCGACTTCAATTTTGGTGGTCACCCAGCCGACACGCTGCTGAACGACCTGCACCCGGACCTGCGCGCCGATTTCGTGATGGCCAACCCGCCCTTCAACATGAAGGAATGGTGGAACGAAAAACTGGCCAATGACCCACGCTGGCTGGCCGGCACGCCCCCACAGGGCAATGCCAACTTTGCCTGGCTGCAGCACATGCTGTGGCACCTGGCCCCCACCGGCAGTATGGCGCTGCTGCTGGCCAATGGCTCGATGAGTTCCAGCACCAACAACGAAGGCGAGATCCGCAAGAAGCTGGTGGAAGACGACTACGTGGAATGTATGGTGGCCCTGCCCGGGCAGCTGTTCACCAACACGCAAATTCCGGCCTGCATCTGGCTGCTGACGCGGGACAAGACCAACGGACTGGCACTGAACCGCAAGAAGCGGAACCGGCGCGGGCAGTTTCTGTTCATCGATGCGCGGCAGATGGGCTACATGAAGGACCGCGTACTGCGGGACTTCATGGCGGAAGACATTCAGAAGATTGCCGATACATTCCATGCCTGGCAGCTGGGCGAGGGGTACGAGGATATTCCGGGGTTTTGCCACTCGGCCACGCTGGACGACATACGCAAGCATGACCACGTGCTGACGCCGGGGCGATACGTAGGCGCGGCGGCGCAGGAAGAAGACGATGAACCGTTTGCAGAGAAGATGCAGCGAATGACGGCCGAGCTGGCGGAGCAGTTTGCAGAAGGGCAGCGGCTGGAGGGTGAGATCAGGAAGAATTTGGAGGGGTTGGGTTATGGTTTCTAAGTGGCCCTACAAACGTGTAGAAGAAATAGCCATCAAGGTAGCAATGGGACCTTTTGGCTCTTCAATTAAAGTCGAAACATTCAAAGAGTCTGGCATCCCAATCATCAGCGGACAGCACCTCCATGAATCCGAACTCACAGATAGTGACTTCAACTTCATAACGGAAGAGCATGCGGACAGATTAAAAAACTCCAACGTTCAAAGAGGTGATGTTATATTCACCCATGCAGGAAACATTGGTCAAGTTTCCTTTATTCCCGAAAACTCGAAATACGAGAGATACATAATATCTCAAAGACAATTCTACCTACGTTGCGACACAACAATAGTACTTCCAGAGTTCATCACCTATTTTTTTGAAAGCCAAGAAGGTCAGCATAAGCTACTTGCAAATGCCAATCAAGTTGGCGTTCCCTCCATAGCACGTCCTTCATCCTACCTCAAAACGATTGAGGTTCCCGTACCACCTTTAGACGAACAACACTTGATTGTCAAAAAAATTCGAAGCATCGACAGAAAAATTCGCTTGAACCGTCGCACCAACCAAACCCTCGAAGCTATAGCCCAGGCCATTTTCAAGTCCTGGTTCATCGACTTTGACCCCGTTAAAGCCAAAATCGCTGCCCTCGAACAGGGCGAAGACCCCCTTCGTGCCGCTATGCGCGCCATCAGCGGCAAAACCGACGACGAACTCGACCAGCTTCCCGACGAGCAGTACGATGAGCTTGCTGCAACCGCTGAGCTGTTTCCGGATGCCATGGAGGAATCGGAGCTGGGCATGATTCCGGTGGGGTGGACATGGCAACAAATCGGGGAAATCGCAACCCTTCCCAACGATAAAATCAAATCATCTGAATTAGACACGAACAACTACATTTCGACCGAGAACATGCTTGAGAACCGAAGCGGCGTTACTGCAGCCAAATCAATACCGACCGCCACCCAAGTACCCGGTTTCAGACGAGGTGATGTTTTGATTTCCAACATTCGACCATACTTTAAAAAAATGGGTCTTCGCGGATCAGTGTGGGTGAGATGGGGAGCGAAATTGGCGTTTGACGC
>ERZ773077.757-NODE-757-length-23689-cov-7.296903_pt1 | contig 23689 bp, 20 predicted proteins | sample MGYA00580612_ERZ773077 | MGnify/ENA primary metagenome ERZ773077 (study PRJEB29015, sample SAMEA2737971) | human oral metagenome | biome: human oral; feature: human-associated habitat; material: dental | place: China | collected 2021 ...
TCCATGCAGCGCTTATGGCTCTATGACGCTGCAAGGCGGACGCAAAGCAGAATGGAGCGTTAGCCCCAGCCGCGCAGCTCTGATCAGGATTGATGAAGGGGCAAACCAGGAATACTTCTTCTTTTGCTCGAAAGCGGATTGCGGTTTTCCACCATTCTGGTGACAAGCGGCCATTTCAACAATCGCCTTCATGTGGTGCGTGAAGGCGATTTTTATTGGGATAATGGGGCCAAAATTTGCATATACAGGCCATGCAGATTGACTTTTTTTGATATGCCATGACCTCTACTTCCGTCGCTATTGTTGATTACGGCATGGGCAATCTGCGCTCCGTGGCGCAAGCCGTGCTGCATGCCGCACAGGGCCTGCCCGTGAGCGTGGCCGTTACCAGCCAGCCGCAGGCCGTGCGCGATGCCGCGCGCGTCATCCTTCCCGGCCAGGGCGCCATGGGCGACTGCATGGCCGCCTTGCGAGCCAGCGGCTTGCAAGAAGCCGTGCTGCAAGCTGCTGCCAGCAAACCGCTTCTGGGCATTTGCGTGGGCATGCAAATGCTGTTGGAGCACAGTGCCGAAGGCCACACCGCCGCTGGCACGCCGGGGCTGGCGCTGCTGCCGGGTGAAGTGCTGAAATTCGACTTCGCGGGCCGCCGCGCGCCTGACGGCAGCGCCTACAAAGTGCCGCAGATGGGCTGGAACCGCGTGCGCCCCTGCACGCATTCAGGCGTCCGGCACCCGCTTTGGGAAGGCGTGCGCAACCTGCCCGCGCCGGGCGAGAGCGGGGCCGCCCGGGCCGAAGAAGCGGATGGCGGCGAGCCGTGGTTCTACTTCGTTCACAGCTACTACGCCTGCTGTGCCCGCGCCGAAGACGTAGCGGGCCAGACCGAATATGGCGGCCTGCGCTTTGCCAGCGCCATCGCGCGCGGCAACCTGTTCGCCACGCAGTTCCATCCCGAAAAAAGCGCGGAACAGGGCTTGCGCCTGTTTCGCAATTTCCTGCGCTGGAATCCGTGAAGGCCGCAAGGGCGGCGCTCATTCAGCAGCGCGCCCGGAAAACGGGTGAGTAAATGACTGCGCCTGCCCGCATTGCGCAGGGCATCTTGCGCCTTTCAGCATCCACATTCAGCGGGCCTGTGGAGCCGAGACTGCCAAGAATAAACACTGGTTTTTTCAGGTGTTTTTTTAGGTTTGCAGTGATGCTTCCTTGATTTTTTGAATAGACTGCGGATTTTCGGGTCATAGGCATATCTTTGCCGGATTCTCCAAATAAGCAGACAAACTTTCCGGCCTGAAATCAGCAGCAATATTCAGAAAATATCCATGAAGTATTCCGGCTTGGTATTTCATTGGGCAGCAGCGCCCGTCGCGCCCATGACCGGGCAAGCCCTGAACGGCCAGATGCGCCCCCCCCAGTGCCAGTTGCGATAAAGTCGCCGCCGCCATTGGAGGCCAAGACAGCCGCGCCAATGGCAGGCAAAACCGGTGGCGGCGGCCTGCGCCGAAATCCGTGAAAGTGCAGACGCCCATTCAACGCCTTATTCGCTTTCATTCACCCCGTTCATTCAACCCGCTCAGGAGATTCAACATGGAAAACAATGCGCTCATTCAATACGGCTCCACGCAAGACAGCCGCACTTTCCACGCCGTGCGCCAAACCGAGCAAATCTGCGCATGGACGGTGCTGGGCATTGGCGGCTTTTTGCTGCTCGTGCTCATTGCCAATGTGCTCAGCTCGTTTTTCAAACATGGCATAGGCGAGGCTATTTTGGCGCTGCTGCTTGTGGGCGTGGTGCTGTGCCTGGTCTTTGTGGGCGTCACCAAGCTGCTGGAGCTGCTGGTTTTCAAGCCCTGGAAGGCCGTGCGCTACAGCGCCTGCGCCAAGCGCATGGCCGCCGAGGCGCAGCAAAACGGCCTGCGCCCCGTCGCCGCCCATCAGTGGACGTGGCCGCAGCCCGGCGTGCTGGCGCTGGACAGGCAGAACAACGCGCTGTTCGCCTGTGTCTGGAGCAACGGCTACGAGCGCTTGCTGCTTTCGCCGCGCGAAGTCATTGGCGTGAAGGTGGAGCGAGAGTCTGAAATCCATACCGATACGAAGCATGGCGGCAGCTTCGCCATCTTTTCCTCTGGCGGCTGGGGCTACCAGTTCGGCAGCCGCTCCAAGTCCAAGTCCGTCACCATTGAGCGCGCTTTTCTGGAGATTCACTACCAGCGCGAAGGCGCGGCCGCGCCCGGGTGGGTGGCCGTTCCTTATGGCGAGGAGCGCCGCGAGGCCGATTCAATGGCCGTGGCCATCCAGCAATGGCAGCGGCAGTAAGCCAGGCTGCCGGCCTTGGCGCGTTTCTTGCAGGAAAACACTCATTGCGCCCGCTGGCGCGCGCGCCAGAATGCACCAGTTTTCTCTTCTTTCCCAGCAGCATCCATGCTTCTCATCCCCGCAATTGATCTGAAAGACGGCCACTGCGTGCGCCTCAAGCAAGGCGACATGGCCCAGACCACCACCTTCAGCGAAGCGCCCGCCGACATGGCCGCACACTGGCTGGAGCAAGGCGCGCGCCGCCTGCATCTGGTTGATTTGAATGGCGCCTTTGCCGGCAAGCCGCAGAACATGGCGGCCATTCGCGCCATCTTGCGGCAAGTGGCGGGCCAGGCGCCCGTGCAGCTGGGCGGCGGCATCCGCGATCTGGACACCATTGAAAAGTACCTGGACGCGGGCATCAGCCACGTCATCATCGGCACCGCCGCCGTCAAAAACCCCGGTTTTCTGAAAGACGCCTGCGCCGCGTTTGACAGCCACATCATCGTGGGCCTGGACGCGCGCGAAGGCAAAGTGGCCACCGACGGCTGGAGCCGCGCCACGCACCACGAAGTGACCGATCTGGCGCGCAAGTTCCAGGACTGGGGCGCGCAAAGCATCATCTACACCGACATAGGCCGCGACGGCATGCTCACCGGCATCAACATCGAGGCCACCGTGCGCCTGGCGCAGGCGCTCTCCATCCCCGTCATCGCCTCTGGCGGCCTGTCTTCGATGAGCGACATCGAACAGCTCTGCGCCGTGCAAGGCGAAGGCATTGAAGGCGTCATCTGCGGCCGCGCCATCTACAGCGGCGCGCTGGACTTTGCCGCCGCGCAGGCATGCGCCGACGCGCTGTGCGCCAGCGCGGACAAGCCAGCGAGCGGCGCGGCCCGCGCGTGAGAGCCTGCTCGCAGCCCAGCCTTCATGCGCCGGGTTTAGGTTCAGCGCCTCATTTAGCTCCGCTTTTCATAGCATGAGGTCCTAGTGAAACCAGCGCGGGGCAGCTTTTCGATGCCTCTGAATTCGCTCCTGTTTCTGATGTTTCATGGTGCTTGCCGCCAAGGGTGAAATGCCCGTGCGGGCCAAGTTGTCCGCTTCTTGATCCTCCAGATAACCTGTTTACACCCCCGTTCGCAGACGCCAGAAGCGCAAACTCGGGCGGTCTGCGGCCTTGCAAGCCCTCGCCGGGCTGCAAATTGAACGCAAGTGAGCTGTGCGTGGAGCACAAGCCCCGTTTGCGCCTTGCTGCTCCCTCCTGATGCGCCGCCTCTGGCGGTCAGACTTGGCGGCCAGATGCTGAACAGGTTCCGGTTAAGGCGGGCCGTCAGTCCGCGCGGCGATGGCGGGCAAGAAGGCCATGTCCGCTTCAGGCCCGAGGCCGCAAGCCCAGCCAGCGCCAGACCTCCAGCATGGCCAAAGCCAGCGATCTGGCCGCCCCTTTATCTTTGTTGTCCCTTTCACCGCCATGTCTGAAGCACACCGCAACGCCCTCGTTCTGTTTTCCGGCGGGCAGGACTCCGCCACCTGCCTGGCTTACGCCCTCACGCGCTACGAGCGCGTGGAAACCATCGGCTTTGACTACGGCCAGCGCCATCGCGTGGAGCTGACGCAGCGGCTGGCCGTGCTCGCTGCGCTGCGCCAGCGCTTTGCGGCCTGGAGCGGGCGGCTGGGAGAGGACCACGTGCTCGATTTGCCCGTGCTCGGCCAGATCAGCGACACCGCCATGACGCGCGACATCGCCATCGAAACACAAGCCGGCGGCATGCCCAACACCTTTGTGCCTGGCCGCAATTTGCTGTTTCTCACCCTGGCGGCGGCGCTGGCCTGGCGGCGCGGCCTGAGCGTCATCGTCACCGGCGTGTGCGAAACCGATTTTTCCGGCTACCCCGATTGCCGCGACGACACCATGAAAGCCCTGCAAGTGGCGCTCACCCTCGGAATGGACCGCCGCTACGTCATCGACACCCCGCTCATGTGGCTGGACAAGGCCGCCACCTGGCAGCTTGCCCATGATTTGGGCCAGCAGGCCGACCCCGCAGGCGGCGGCGCAGACCTGGTGCGCCTGATCGCCGAACACACCCACACCTGCTACCTGGGCGACCGCACCCATCGCCACCCCTGGGGCTGGGGCTGCGGCCACTGCCCCGCCTGCGAGCTGCGCGCCCGGGGCTGGGCGAAATACAGCCAGCCGCGCTCAAGCAGCTGATCGCACCTGGTTCGTCGTCGGACTATGAACAGCTTCCAGGGCCATCTTTAGCGCCTGAAAGCAAAGCTGGACGTGTCTTAACTGATGGTCTGCCCCAAGGTTCAGGCACCAGGAAAGCAGAAAAAGGCTTTTTCCGCTTCTTTATCAATAGCATGGTGTCTTGGCGGAATGTGCGCCAATGCCGTTTCAATGCGCCTTGAATCCGCTCCTCTTTTTAATGCGCTGGTTTGCGGCGGACCGCACCGATGCCGCCTAGAATCTGGCTGATTCAACCAGTTGAGCCAGGCCGTGCGCCTGGCCTGTTTTTTCGCAAGGAGACCACACATGACTGCCGCCATGCCGGCCGCGAGCGCGGCTACTGTGGGCTTGTTTGAGGCCAAGACCCGTTTGTCCGAATACGTCGCCCGCGCCGAGCGGGGCGAAGAAGTCATCATCACCCGGCACAACAAGCCCGTGGCCCGCATCGTGCCCATGACGGCTGAAGCGCCCGCGCGGCCCGTGCCGCGTTTTGTGCAGCGCACGTTCCATATGGGACTGCCGCAGCAGCCAGACGCCGGGCTGGCAGGCGAGCTGGACGTGCAGGCATTTTTGGCGCTGGACGCCCGGCTCAATGCCCAATGGCAAGCGCAGCAAAAACAGCCGCTGCGCTGTTCTGGCCGCTCCAGGCATGCGGCGCAGCAGCCCGCCGCCAGCGCAGATGCCGCAAGCAAAGCCGCCGCAGATTGAGACCGCGCCGTGAAGCTGCCTGATACCAATGTGCTGGTTTACAGCGTCAATGCCAGCAGCCCCCAGCATGCGGCGGCCACGGTCTGGCTGGAGCAGGCGTTTGCCAGCCAGGCCGTGGCCTTTGCCTGGAATGCGCTGATTGGCTTTGTGCGCATTGCCACGCATCCGCGCGTGATGCCCGCGCCTTTGTCGGTGGCCGAGGCCACAGGCGTGGTGGACGAGTGGCTGGCGCATCCGCATGCCGTGCTGGCGCAGCCGGGCGCCCGCCATGCCGATTTGTTTTTCAAGCTCTTGCTGCAATGCGGCGCGGGCGGCAACCTGACCAATGACGCCCACCTGGCCGCGCTGGCCATTGAGCACGAAGCCGCCGTGGGCACGTTTGACGCCGATTTCCTCCAGTTCAGGGGCGTGCAAGTGGACTTGCTGCGCCCTGATTCTTTTCCTTCACAACAACCATGACGACCCATTCAGTCCCCCACATGTCCGTGGCGCAAATCCGCCAGACTTTTCTCGATTTTTTCGCTGCGCGCGGGCACACCATCGTGCCTTCTTCGCCGCTGGTGCCTGCCAATGACCCCACGCTCATGTTCACCAACAGCGGCATGGTGCAGTTCAAGGATGTGTTTCTGGGCGCCGACAAGCGCCCCTACAACCGCGCCACCAGCGTGCAAGCCTGCCTGCGCGCGGGCGGCAAGCACAACGATCTGGAAAACGTGGGCTACACCGCGCGCCACCACACTTTTTTCGAGATGCTGGGCAACTGGAGCTTTGGCGACTATTTCAAGAAAGAAAGCCTGCAATGGGGCTGGGAGCTGCTCACGCAGGTCTACAAGCTGCCGCCCGAGCGCCTGCTGGCCACCGTCTATCACGAAGACGACGAGGCGTATGACATCTGGACGAAAGTCATCGGCCTGCCGCCCGAGCGCGTGATTCGCATCGGCGACAACAAGGGCGGCAAATACAAGAGCGACAACTTCTGGATGATGGCCGACACCGGCCCTTGCGGCCCCAGCAGCGAAATCTTCTACGACCACGGCCCTGACGTGCCCGGCGGCCCTCCCGGCAGCCCTGATGAAGACGGCGACCGCTTCATTGAAATCTGGAACCACGTGTTCATGCAGTTTGAAATGCATGAAGACGGCAGCGTCACCCGCCTGCCCGCGCCCTGCGTGGATACCGGCATGGGGCTGGAGCGCCTGGCCGCCATTTTGCAGGGCGTGCACAGCAATTACGAGATTGATTTGTTTCAGGCGCTCATCCGCGCCGCCGCGCGCGAAGTGGGCGTGCCCTTCAGCATGGACGTGCCCAGCCTGAAGGTGATTGCCGATCACATCCGCGCCTGCTCTTTCCTGATTGCCGATGGCGTGATTCCGGGCAACGAAGGGCGCGGTTACGTGCTGCGCCGCATCATCCGCCGCGCCATCCGCCACGGCTACAAGCTGGGGCAAAAGCAGCCGTTTTTCTACAAGCTCGTGCCTGATCTGGCGCGCGAAATGGGCAGCGCCTATCCGCGTTTGGCCGAGCAGGAAGCGCGCATTATCGAAGTGCTCAGGGCTGAGGAAGAGCGCTTTTTCGAGACGCTGGAGAAGGGAATGGCACTTCTGGCGTTTGGGATTGCATGGTCTATGCTGCCGCCATATGGAGAAAATAGTGCTTCGGAGGGGAAAGAATTCAAAACAAAAGATAAAACAAAAGATAAAACAAAATTTAAGGCGTTGGCGCATATGAACAGTTCAGGGAAGAAATGCATTGTTATTCCATATAAAGAACAAGCTTTCAAAGAAACTGGTGATGGAAACTTAAATAGTGCTTCTTATATTTATCCGGAGGATTGGGGAAAGGCTGTCGGCCAATCTGGAACTTGGCTTTCTCAATGGACAGACGTGATAGATGAAGCCAAGTGGGAAGACGAGAAACGTGCCGGGAAAAAGTTGGATGGGGGCTTTGTTTTTCAATTGCACGACACCTACGGTTTCCCGCTCGACCTCACGCAAGACGTGTGCCGAGAGCGCGATGTGACGGTGGATGTAGCCGGTTTCGATGCTGCCATGCAGCAGCAGAAAGACGCTGCCCGCGCCGCTGGCAAGTTCAAGATGGATAAGCTGCTTGAATACGACGGCGAAGCGGGCGTCTTTACCGGCTACGAGGAAATGACCCACGATGCTTGCCGCGTCGTTGCGCTATACGCCGATGGCGCCAGCGCGAACGAACTGAAAGCGGGGCAGGCCGGCGTGGTTGTGCTCGACACCACGCCTTTCTACGCCGAAAGCGGCGGCCAGGTGGGCGATGCCGGCCTGCTCACCGCCCCCGGCGTGGTGTTTGAAGTGGCCGACACGCAAAAAATCAAGGCCGGCGTGCACGGCCACCACGGCGCGCTCACGCAAGGCACGCTCAAGGTGGGCGACGCCGTGCAGGCGCAAGTGGACACGGAGCGCCGCAAGGACATCATGCGCAACCACAGCGTCACCCACCTCATGCACAAGGCCCTGCGCGAAGTGCTCGGCAGCCATGTGCAGCAAAAAGGCTCGCTCGTCGATGCCGACAAAACCCGCTTTGACTTCACGCACGGCGCGCCCGTCACGCCCGAAGAAATCGCCGAAATCGAACGCCGCGTGAACGCCGAAATCCTGGCCAACACCGCCACGCAAGCGCGCGTGATGGACATCGACAGCGCCCGCGAAACCGGCGCCATGATGCTTTTTGGCGAGAAATACGGCGACACCGTGCGCGTGCTCGACATCGGCGCCAGCCGCGAGCTGTGCGGCGGCACCCACGTGGCCCGCACCGGCGACATTGGCCTGTTCAAAATCGTCATGGAAAGCGGCGTGGCTGCCGGCATCCGCCGCGTGGAAGCCATCACGGGCCTGAACGCCCTGAACTGGGCGCAAGCCACCGAAAACGCCGTGCAATCGGCCGCCGCCGCCCTGCACGCCCCCGCTGCCGATCTGCAAGGCCGCCTGCGCCAAACGCTCGATCACATCAAAACGCTGGAAAAAGAAGTGGCCCAGCTCAAAGGGCGCCTGGCCAGCGCCCAGGGCGGCGAACTGGCCAGCCAGGCCGTCAGCGTTCATGGCGTGCAGGTGCTCGCCGCCCGCCTCGATGGCGCAGACGCCCAAACCCTGCGCGAGACGATGGACAAGCTCAAAGACAAGCTCAAAACCGCCGCCATCGTGCTGGCCGCCACATCCGAAGGCAAAGTGCAGCTGGCCGCAGGCGTCACGCCCGACACCGTGGGCCGCATCAAGGCAGGCGAACTCGTGAACTTCGTTGCCCAGCAAGTAGGCGGCAAAGGCGGCGGCAAGCCCGACATGGCCATGGCCGGCGGCACCAATGCCGCCGCGTTGCCCCAGGCCCTGCAAAGCGTGCAAGGCTGGGTGGCCGCCAAACTGGCTTGAGAGCCTGCTCGCATCGTGGGAGCGAAAAGCGCGGCCTCGGGCGCGGCTTGCGGCGTTGCGACTCATCCCGATCCGCTCTTTCGCCCCTCACGTTCAAATCATGAACAGGTTCTGAAAGCCAGCGCCCGGGGCTGCCAGGCCCGGGCGGCAAGAGAACGGCCAGAAAGGAAAGTCAAAAGAAAAAGCCCAAAAGGAGCCAAAACAATGAGCAAAGGCCGGCGTCGATTGGGTCTTTGCGGGACACGATTGGCACGCCTTGCGCTTGCAATGGCTCTATCAGCCATTGAACATCAAACGCTTTGTCTGCCAGCAGCGCCCCAAACTTTTGGTTCCGCATCAGTTCTTGGTCTCCTTCGCTGGCATGCCGCTGGCATGGCATCAGAGCGAACTTGAGCAGATTGCCGGCGCATCGCACAAGGCCCGTATCTTGCCGGGTGAGTGGCCTATGGCCTGGCTTTGAGTTCCGCGCCCGGGCTGTGACGGTGCACTTTCACGGTCGTGGCATCGGCCATGGCGTATTGCATATCCGGCGGGTTGCTGACGGCATCAAAGAGTTTTTGCCAGATATGGCCTTGCCCCCGTCGCGAAAGCGCTTGAAGACGGAGTTGCATTTGCCAAATTCTTCAGGCCAATCGCGCCAGGGGCTGCCTGTGCACACGATCCACGGCACGGCCTCTGCAAATCAAGCACTTATTCGCGCCTCTTGGCCCTGCATCGCCAGACGTGCCCAGGCAGTTCGGGGTCATTAGCGCTCACTGCTTGTCGTTTGATACTCATCTTTCCATGGCGGGATTGCAGCCATAAGAGGTGATTTTCAACAAGCCCTAGTGGAAAGTGCGCAAAACGGCATTTCATACCCCCTGAATTTGCTTCTGCTCTGCCGAAGCCATTACCCGCCCTTGCTCGGGCTTACAACGGAGCCATCATCCTGCTGCCCCCGTTTTGCCTAACGATCAATTCTGGTTTGAAAACTTCCGCATGGGCATCTTCCCGAATCTGTTTGCAGACGGTCAGTTTCTCAAAGATACCAGCCTGAACCATTTTTTGCGCCAAATCACGCTCAACGCCAGTGCGTATGATTTGGGCGTGGTATCTGATGCCGTTGCCGCCGTGTTTGACCGCATCGGCGAAAGCGTGCTGATTACCCACTCGCAAGGCGGCGGCCCCGGTTGGCAGACCGTGCTGAAAAATCCTGAAAAAGTGAAAGCCGTGGTTTCCTACGAACCCGGCACCGAGTTTGTTTTCCCCGAAAACGAAATGCCGAGCGTTGCCACACCCGCTAACGACGCCGCCAACATTTCACTCCCGCAGCCTATCAGTGCCGAACGTTTCGCCCTGCTGACCCAAATGCCCATCGGCATCTACTACGGCGATTACATCTCGGCAGACAACCCGCATTGGGCATCGCAGCGGTGGATTGAGCGTGTCCGTATGGCGCAAGCCTTCGCCGACTGTGTCAACCGCCACGGCGGCGATGCCAGCGTTGTGCGCCTGCCCGACATCGGCATACACGGCAACAGTCATTTCGCCTTTACCGAAGCAAATAACGTGGAAATCGCTGATGTGCTGGCAAATTGGTTGGAAGAAAAAGGTCTGAAATAAGCAGCCCGCACACGATAAAGCGAGCCTTCCCTTATTTCCAACCAGTCTCCTAGAAGTTCCACGAATTTCGCCATCAACGCAAGAAAAAAGCTTTTTCCTCGCGGGAATTCCGTTGGATTGCTTGAGGAGCCACCGCAGACAGCATTCGCTGGTGCGGCGGTTTTGGGAAGGATTCGAAATAACCCGAGATGACTATTGGCAGCGATAGCCGTCTCTTTCTTTATGCGTTGCCACTTTCGGATAGACGCAGAGCGGCATTTTTAATAATGTTTGCGCAGGGTTTGCCGCCTCGTCCGTCTTCTCCGCTTGGTGAACGGATGACGGCGGGCTGCCAGTGGCAAAAGGTGCTGAAAAACGAGGCACGGCGGCCATTTCCTTGTCCGTCAGGCACTTGCGCGCGGCATACACGTTTGCCCCCGGCTTTTCCACAGCTTTGCGCCCGCAGGGTGTGAAAAAGCCGGTTTGCTCTGAACAGGTTCTCGCGCCTGGGGCCGCGTGCGCGGCGCTGCCAAAAAAGAAGGCAGCAGCAGCGAATCCTTGGCTTTCAGTCACTTGCGCGCGCCGTACCGGCTTGTCCACGGCTTGCCCACAGCTTTGCGCCCGGCGCGTGTGCAAAACCGCCGCGCCTGGCTGGTGCGCCCCGCCCATTTTTCAGGCAAATCATGCGCTGCCTTGCCGCGCAGGCACTTGCGCGCGCCATACCGGTTTGCCCACGGCTTTTCCACAGGCTTGGGCCTGGGCGATGGGGACAAATGGAGCAAGTGGAACGAGCCGGGCGGAATCGTGCGAAATCGCGCGGGGATAAGCGGCGCGCCGGACGCCGGATTGCCAACAGGCTCTCAATACCCGGCTTTGCCGCCGGGTCTGCGGCGGGCGAACAGGCCCGCTGTGCGCGCGCCCTGGCTGGCAAAGCGCTCGCGGCGCGCCCGTTTGGGATCGACGCGCAGGGGGCGCCAGATTTCCACGCGATCGCCGTCTTGCAAGGCCGCGCCGGGCGCGCAGGGGCGGCCCCAGATGCCGTAGGCCAGCGCGGCGCGCGCGTTTTCAGGCAGCCCTTGCAGCAGGCCGCTGGCCTGCACGGCCTGCGCCAGGGTGGCGTCTGCGGGCAGTTGCAGGCGGGCCAGCTGCACCTGGCGCGCGGCGCTGGCCCAGGCGACGGTGACGCCAATGAGGCCGCTGGCGCCGTCGCATGAAGGAGGGCTGGAGGCGGGTGAGGCGGATGAGGGCGGCGCGGCGTTCGTCATGGCTGGCCGTACACCTGCTCGGCGCGCTGGATGAAGGCGTCCACCATCGTGGCGGCGATCTTGTCGAACACGGGGCCGACCAGCGCCGAAAGCGCCTTGCTGTCAAAGCCGTAGTCCAGCGCCAGCGTCACGCGGCAGGCGCGCTCGCCCGCCTGCCCCACGGGGGTGAAAGTCCACAGGCCATTGAGCGTGGAAAAGGGGCCTTTGACCAGCTGGATGCGCAGCTCGCGGTCCGCAATGTGCGTGTTGTAGGTGACAAAGCTTTGTTTCAGGCCCTTGAAGGCGATGCCGACTTCGGCGGTCATGCCCTTGCCGTCCGCGTCTTGTCCGATGACGCGGCCCAGGCTGCACCAGGGCAGAAATTCAGGGTAGCGAGCCACGTCCCGCACCAGCTCGAACATCTCGTGGGCGCTATACCAGATAAGAACGGATTTGCGGACGGTTTTCATGGAAAATCTTACGTTTTTCGCGCGCCTGGCCTTCGGCTGGCCTGGGCGTCAAGCCGCAAATTCTAGAAACCCGCAGGGTTTCAGCCTTTTTCCTGCCTTCCCTCCCGCCTTCCATTCAGCCTTTCTTCACGCATGGCCGCCAAGAAAAAAACCGCTTCCAAAACGCCCAACCCCGTCATTGCCAGCAATAAAAAGGCCGCCTTCAATTACTTTTTTGAAGAGCGCCACGAAGCGGGCATGGTGCTGCAAGGCTGGGAAGTGAAGGCGCTGCGCGCGGGCAAGGCGCAGCTGACCGACGGCTACGTGGTCATTCGCGGCGGGGAGCTGTTTGTCATTGGCTGCCAGATCAACCCGCTGGGCACCGCCAGCACGCATGTGCGCCCCGAGGCGGCGCGCACCAAAAAGCTGCTCATGCACCGCGACGAAATCCGCCGCCTGATCGGCAAGGTGGAGCAAAGGGGCTACACGCTCATTCCGCTGAACCTGCACTGGAAAAATGGCCGCGTGAAGTGCGAAATTGCCCTGGCCAAGGGCAAGGCCGAACACGACAAGCGCGACACCATCAAGGAGCGCGAAGGCAAGCGCGAAGCGCAGCGCGCCATGAAGTCGCTCAGCCGCTGACGGCCCGCCCGCCGCCCGCGCCTGCAAGCGGGCCGCAAGGGGCTGCGAGCCGGAATGCAGGCATTTGGAATGCGCAAGGCATGAGCAGAAGGCAAGGCGCAAGGGCGTTATTTCGCTTCTGTTTTCATAGCGCATGGTCCTAGTGGAACCTGCGCCGAGCGGCATTTTCAGCCCTTGAATCCGCTCCTGATTTTGATGCCGCTCTGCCTTCTCATGGCGGATCCGCAAGGCGCGCGAAGGCATGGCGGCGGAGCCAGCCAGGGCCGCCCGGCTTTCGCTTCGCGCCGTTTTCTCTGCGCAAAAGGGCAAGGTGAAGACAGCCCGTTCGTCGATCCCGCCGTTTCTGAGGATTCCCGCGCCCGCGCAGGCAGGGGGAATGCGAATGGCCCGCACGGCGTAGAAGAGAAGGAAAGGAGAGCTTGGATTTGCTCCTTGATCCATAGCAAGACGTCCTAGTGAAACGGGCGCAGGGCGGCATTTCAGACCCTTAAATCCGCTCTTGTTTCTGATACGGCTGGGCGCAGGGTCTGCCGCTTTGCGGCCCATCTCGGCTCATCCGGCCCATCGCCCATCAAGACCAGGCGGCGAACAGCTTTCTAGCGCCCGCGCAGAAAGAGCGCGTCCAGCTCTTTCATGGAGAGTTGCCGCCAGGTGGGGCGGCCGTGGTTGCATTGGTCGGCGCGGTCGGTGGCTTCCATCTGGCGCAGCAGGGCGTTCATTTCCGGCAGGGTGAGGCGGCGCCTGGCGCGGATGGCGCCGTGGCAGGCCATGGTGGCCAGGATTTCGTGGTGGGCGCGTTGCAGCACGGCGCTGCCTTCGGGCAGGGGGCCTTGCTGGATGAGTTCGGCCAGCACGGCGCGCGCCAGTGCCACGGGGTTGCCTGCGGCCAGCGGGGCGGGCACGGCGCGCACGGCCAGGGTTTTGGGCGAGAAGGGCGTGATTTCCAGGCCCAGCAAGGCGAGCGTGGCGGCGTGCTCTTCAGCAGCGGCGGCTTCTTGCAAGGTGGCGGCGAAGGTGGCGGGAATCAGCAGCGGCTGGCTTTGCACGCGCGAGGCGGCCAGTTGCGCTTTCATGCGCTCGTAAACGATGCGTTCGTGCGCGGCGTGCATGTCCACGATGACCATGCCGGCGGCGTTTTCGGCCAGCACGTAGACGCCGTGGATTTGCGCGACGGCGCGGCCTAATGGGCCGTCTGCTTCGGGGCCGTCCGCCTCCGGGCCGTCCGCCTCGCCCGTCTGCTGTGCCGGGAAGGCGGGCGGCTCGTTGATTTCGTGCCGGGGGCCAGCGCTCATGGCAACCCAGGCTTCGGCCATGCGCTGCGGCGGCACGCGCGGTTCGGGCGGCCAGGCCGCTGGCCGCGCGGCATGCGGGGCCGTGTGCAGCGTCAAGGGGCGCTGTTCGCCCGCGTGGGCGCTGGCCGGGGCGGCATCCGGGGTGTCGCGCTCAACGCTGGCCGTGCCGCCCGCCGCTGCGCCGCCCGCTTGCGCGGCGCGGCTGGCAGCCAGCGCGTTTTCCACGGCGTGGCGCACGGCCTGGTGCACTTGGCGGCTGTCGCGAAAGCGCACTTCGATTTTGGTGGGGTGCACGTTCACGTCCACGCGGGCGGCATCGACTTGCACGTGCAGCAGCCATACGGGCTGGCGGTGGCCGTGCAGCACGTCTTCATAGGCGCTGCGGGCGGCGTGGCTGATGACTTTGTCGCGCACGTAGCGGCCATTGACCCAGGCGTATTGCTGGTCGGCGCGGCTGCGGGCGGCATCGGGCAGGCCCGCGCGGCCCGTCACGCGCACGCCGCCTTCTTCATGCGCCACGGGCAGGCTGCGGGCCAGAAAGTCTTCGCCCAGCACGTCGGCCATGCGCCGCGCCAGCGCCTGCTGCGGCGGCAAGCTGGCGGGCTGCGCGCGCCATTGCTCCAGCAGCTTGCCTTCGTGCCACAGGGCAAAGCCCACGTCGGGCCGCGCCAGCGCGTGGCGGCGCAAAGCTTCCACGCAGTGCGCCAGTTCGGTGGCGTCGGCCTTGAGGAATTTGCGCCGCGCGGGCACGCTGAAGAAAAGCTCTTTGACTTGCACGGTGGTGCCGCGCGCGCGTGCGGCCTGCTGCAATTCGCCCGTGCGCGCCTGAAGCTGCCAGGCGCTGTCGGCCCCTTCGGTGCGCGAGAGCAGCGTTGTTTCGGCCACGGAGGCAATGGCCGCCAGCGCTTCGCCGCGAAAGCCCATCGTGCCCACCGATTCCAGATCGTCCAGGCTGGCGATCTTGCTGGTGGCGTGGCGCTTGAGCGCCGTGGGCAGCTGCGCGGCTTCGATGCCGCTGCCGTCGTCTTCCACGGCAATGAGCCGCACGCCGCCGGCCAGCAGGCGCACGGCAATTTGCGTGGCCCCGGCGTCCAGCGCGTTGTCCAGCAGCTCGCGCACGACCGAGGCGGGGCGCTCGATGACTTCGCCGGCCGCAATCTGGCTGATGAGTTCGTCGGGCAGTTCGCGAATGGGGCGGGCAGGCTGGGTGGCGGGCATGGGAGCCAGTGCCGTTGACCGATTGCCCGCCATCAATTAGCAGCGCCTAATACTTCCCTGTAAATGAGAAGCGGAGTAATGCCCCAGGCAGATACGGGACGGCCCAAGTAGAGGCGCATTTGTGACATTGCAGTCAGTAATCCTTTTTCCAGATCAGTGTTGGTTTCGGAAATGGGATTTTCTTCATGCGGCTTGGCATCCAGCAGTCCCACCACTGTCCACTGCCCAGGCACGCCAGGTCCAAATTTGAAAGCCAGGTCGGAGGGGCTGCATAGCATGTGCTGTGGATTGAGGGTCCCCCAAGCCTCATACCTTTCGTTAAAACATTTCAGTTGAATCAACGCGGGCAAGGCTGTCAGGATTGATCCGGTCAAATCGATTTCATCCGCTTGCTGTTTCCGGGCTTGGTCAAACTGGATTTTTGAATCTTTTGAGCGTCTTTGCGTTCGATTGAGCAGCCCCTGCTGCTGGGCGATAAATTCTTCTAGGATAATTTTCCGCATGGGTTTCCATAATTGGTGCAATGTATTGAAATCCACTACTTGCAGATGTCCTCGCAGCAAAATAATCTGTCCTAGAGAGGCACCGTCAAGCTCCTCACGCAAAAGACTTTTGCGGGCTATTTCGGTCAGAAAATTCAATGGCGCGGACCATGCGGCATCATATTGCCGTTCAATTGCGTCCTCTACATTTTTGCCGCCGCGCAGATTGAATTCAGCAATGGGCGGCAAACCGCCCTTTCCAACTCCATCAGTGGAAAAGCCTTTGCGGCTGGCTGTCTTTGTTTGCAGCAAATTCCCTTCAGGAAAAAGCTGGGTCAGGAAAGTATGCAAACGTGGCCTGTCTGCATAAAAGTAATCAGTAAGGGATACGTCCGCTAGAGAGTCGGCTTCCACGTTGAATATCCTTTTCTATGCGTTTCTGCCCCTGTGCCATTTCGTGTTTTATTGATTCAAGGCCATGAAGCGCCTGCCTTCCTGCGAGTAGTAAGCTCGCTCGCAACTCGGATAGATTTTTATCGCGGGTCAATTTATCTGACTGACGAGAATCTTTTGTAGCCATGACATGTACTCCAATAACGAGAGCAGAAAATCGATAATTAACTTGGCCCGGATGGGAGTGTACCGACTTGCGGAAAAAACTCAATGGCAGGCTGATACAGACACGACAGAAGCGAAGACTTTCACAAAGGATTTACATCTGTACTGCCGGGCATTTCCCCCCACGCCTGCCCCCGGCAGCCGTGCTGCCGCCAAAGTTCGGCGAAGGCGTCGCTGGCGAGCCAGTGCCATTCGCGTTCGCGGGCGGGGCGGATTTCGTCCTGCCAGCCGGCATCGGGCACGGCGGGGTGGCACATGATGAGCGCGCCTTGCGCAGGGGCGGCGGCCAGCCAGGTTCGCCAGCGGCGGGCCAGGGCGGCGGCGTCGCCGTCGAAGGCATAGACGCCGCCCAGGCAGGCGTTTTGCCGCCAGTGCATGCAGTGGCGGTCAATCCAGCGGCCGCCCAGGGCGTGGATGAGGCGCGATTTGGCGTCGGCCAGCAGCGGGCGCGTGCTGCGCAGGGCCACGGGCGGGCCGTAGCGGCGGCGCGCTTCGGCCAGCAGGCGCTCGCGCACTTGCGGAAACTGGTGCACGTGCTGGTGGCCGTCGATGAAGGCGGGGGGCTGGCCGATCTGGTCTTCAAAGGCATCCATCTGCCGCGCGATGGTTTCTTGCAGCGCGGCGGCGGGCCAGGCGCGCAGCCAGCTGCGGGCCATCACCTGCCCGAGCGTGCCTTGCCGCGCCAGGCCCGTGAGGTCAAAGTGCAGGCCGATGTCGATGCCCGCCTGCCGCAAGGCGGCCAGCTCATCGGGCGCGATGCGGCCCAGGCTCATGAAGCTGGCCGCGTGCACGCGCCCCAGCGCGGCCAGGCGGCATACGGCCTGATTGACGGCGGGCGACAGGCCCAGGTCATCCACGTTGAGGGTGATGTGTTTCATGCCTGAAGGCCCAGAACTTGCCGAGCGCAAAGGTGGCGAGCGTGACCAGCGCGGTGGCGGCCAGCCACGCCGCTTGATAGGCCGCCGGCCCCAGCAGGCGCAGGCCCGCCAGAAACAGCGCGTGATTGAGCGCAAAGCCGCACAGCGAGCTGGCCAGCCAGCGCCACAGGCTGGCGAGCCAGCGCCCGCGCGCACCCGCATTTGCATCCGCACGGGACTGCCGGAAGGTGAACCGGTAATGCCCCGCAAAGCTGACGGCAAAGGCCACGGCAAACGCGCCCACGTTGCCCCACTGCGGCGCCAGCCCGGCGCGCACCAGCAGCACCAGCGCCGCAAAGTGCGTGGCCGCCGCCGCTGCGCCCACCAGCGCGAAGCAGCCCGCCTGCCGGGCGGCGGCGTTCATGGCAGCGCTCATGGCAGCGGCTCCGGCGGCGGCGCCTCTGGCGCACGGCCTGGCGCGTTGTCCGGCCCGCCGCTTTGCCATTCGTAGTCGATCACGTAGATGGGGCGCTGTTTCACTTCTTCATAAATGCGGCCCACGTATTCGCCCATCACACCCAGGCAGATGAGCTGCACGCCAGCGGAAAACATGATGCCCGCCACCACCGTGGCCCAGCCGGGCACGTCGCGCCCGAACAGCAGCGTGTCGGCCACGATGAACAGGCCGTAGAGCATGGAAGCGAGCGACACCAGCAGCCCCGTGCGCGAAATCCAGCGCAGCGGCTTTTGCGAAAAAGAGGTGATGCCCACCAGCGCCAGCTCCATCAGGCTGGCGTAGTTGAACTTGCTGCGCCCCTGCGCGCGCGGCGGGGCGGCAAAGGGCAGATACACGGTGTTGAAACCCACCCAGGCATACAGCCCCTTCATGAAGCGCTGGCGCTCGGGCAGCGCCAGCAGGGCATTGACCACCTTGCGGCGCATCAGGCGGAAGTCGCCCGCGCTGGGCCTGATTTCATAGCGCGCGTTGTCCTGCATGAAGCGGTAAAAGCCGCGCTTGAGCAGGCGCATCAGCCCACCTTCGTGCGGGCGCTCGGCCTGAATGGCGGCCACCATGTCCGCGCCGCCCTCGCCCAGCTGGAGCATTTGCGCCAGCACGGGCACGGGGTGCTGGCCGTCGGCGTCCATCATGGCCACCCAATCGCCTTGCGCGGCGGCCAGCCCCGCGCTCAAGGCCGCTTCCTTGCCGAAATTGCGCGAAAAGGCAATAAAGCGCAGCGCCACATGGGCGGGCAGGCGCGCCTGCTGGGCGCGGCAGGCGGCATCCACCGCGTCACGGCTGCCGTCATTGACCACAACGATCTCTTGCCGCCCCGGCCGCTGCCCCAGCCACTCGCACAAAACGGGCAAAAACGCAGCCAGCGCCTGGGCATCGTTATAGACGGGCAGGATGACGGAAAGGGCAATCATGGCGGGGCAGGGCGGCGAAAGCTCCGGAGGCTGCAAGGGCGCAATGCAATGACACGGCGCAGCGACTCAATGGCAGGCGCCGGCCTGCCAGGCGAAGCGGCAAAGAAAGGCCGGAGCGGGAGCTTGGCAGCATCAGAAACAGGAGCAAATTAAAGGGTCTGAAAATGGCGTTTGCGCAGATTCCACTAGGACATCATGCTATGGAAGAAGGAGCAAATAAAGGCCGCGCTCACAGCCTGCCCCTGGAACAAGCGCTCAGTCCTGCTTCAGGCAGGCAGGCGGAATATAGGCGCGCCAGCGCACCCGCAGCGGCTCGCGCCCCGGCAGCTTGCCCCACGGCAGCTGCCACTGGCCCTCGCGCACGGCCAGGCCGCGCGCCTCCTCCAGCAGCGGCGCCGAAGGCGTCTTGCCGCCGCCGGGCCACAACATCAGGCTGCCGCAGCGCTGCACGCGCCGCGCGTTCATCCACGGAGAGTAGGCCGGGTCGTCTTCCACCATCACCGAAGGCGGGCCGGGCAGGGCCGAAGCCGCCAGGCCCGACAGCCAGCCGTCGCCGCTCACGCTGTCCAGCGGGCAGCGGCTCAGGGCCTGCCACTGGGCCTGCACGGCCTGCGCCAGCGCGGCCTGCGGCCAGTCCATGCGCGAAGGCTTGCCGCGCCACTGCGCGCCCCAGGCCAGCAGGGCCGCCATCGCCGCCGTCAGCGCCGCCAGCCACACGGCCAGCCCCGCCAGCAAGCGGCGGCCCTGCCGCGCCAGAGCCTGCGGATCGCGCGGCAGCAGGCTGGCCAGCATCAGGCCCGACAAGCCCCACATCGGCATGCCCCACTGGTCATGCAGCCCCACGCCCAGCGCCAGCCCCGCCAGCGTCAGCAGCAAGGCCGGAGCCAGCCCCATGAACCACACGAACAGCAAATCCTCGCGTGCGCGCCGTGGCCGTGAATCAGCCCCGCCCGCCGCAGGCCAGTGCAAACGCGCCCGCGCCAGCAAGGCCAGCAGCGCCAGCGGCGCGTGGCTGGCGGCCTGCGCGCCCAGGAAATTCAGCGCGCTGCCGCGCCCGCCGCCGTGTCCCGCCTCCAAGGCGCGCTCATGCGCATAAACAAAAGGCAGCCAGTCATGCTGCGCCAGCCACAGCGCATGGGGCGAAAAAACCAGCGCCGCCGCTGCCAGCGCCAGCCACGGCCCCGGCGTGCGCAACAGGCGGCGCGCGGGCGTGGCCAGCATGAACAGCCCGGCGGCGGCCAGCAGCACCGCCACCGAATACTTCACCATCAGCCCCAGCCCCGCCAGCGCGCCCAGCAGCAGCCAGAAAGCCGGGTTCCTCTGCGTCAGCGCCACATGAAAGGCCCACAGAAAACCCGCCCACACGGGCAGCTGCGCCAGGTTGTGGTTGAACTCCAGCGAGGGCAGCGTGTAATAGAACACTGCCAGCAGCAGCGCGCTGCCCAGCGCCGCCTGCGGCGGCTCAAGCACCCGCCGCCCCAGCCGCCATGTCAGCCACAGCGCCAGCGCCACGCACAACTGCCCCAGCAAATACGGCCCCAGCGCGCCAAAACAGCGGAAAAACACGTACAGCAGCCAGGAAGAAAGCGGCGGGTGCTTGTAATAGCCCCACTGCCATTCATGCCCCCAGTAAATGCCCTCCACCACATCCAGCGGAAAACTGGCCGCCAGCGCGGCGGGCAAAGCCGCCCACAATGAAAAATACGCCAGCAACCCCGCCAGCCCGGCAAGCGCCTGGCGGCGCGTCAAAATACTTTCCGTCATTGTCCTGCCTGCCCTGATTTTCTTGATGAAAATCAAGACACATTCACTCCATTCAATTTGGCGTCAGGGGCCTTATTCGCCAGAACGCCGGATGGCGCGCGATGCTAGCGTATAACTGCGTATGGCTCGGCGCAGCCCGGCGCAATAGTTTGATTTTTGTCAAGCGCAAAGACGGGCGGGCTTTCCAGGCGAATGCCATTGAACCGCTCCCGAACCGCTCTCGAAACGCTATTGAAGCGCTGCCGCGCCGCGCTTTTGACCGGCTTTCCGTGAGAAACAGCTGCGGGCCGCGCGGCCTTGCCTGCCTGAAACGCAATGGCGCATGAAAAAAATGATTTCGTGAAATCGCGCTGGCGCATTTCGCGCGCAGAAAGCCTGAAAATCACTTTCATATTGCCGTAAAAGCCCGCTCCAGCCCGCGCGCGAATTTGCGCCGGGGGCGGCGGCAGGCCGCGCTGCGCCGCCCCATAATCGCCGCCCCATGGATCTGATTGCGCAACTTCTTGACTTCGTTTTGCATGTGGACAGGCACCTGGGCGCCTTCGTGGCCGATTACGGCGCGTGGGTGTATGCGCTGCTGTTTCTCATCGTGTTCGTGGAAACGGGCGTGGTGGTGATGCCGTTTTTGCCGGGCGATTCGCTGCTGTTCATCACCGGCGCGCTGGCCGGCGCGGGGCTGGTGGATCTGCCGCTGGCCTGCCTGGCGCTGCTGGCGGCGGCCATTGCGGGCGACCAGTGCAACTACGCCATTGGCCGCTACGTTGGCCCCAAGGTTTTTCACTGGGAAAACTCGCGCCTGTTCAACCGCCGGGCGTTTGACGCGGCGCACGCTTTCTACGAACGCCACGGCGGCGTGACGGTGATCGTGGCGCGCTTCATGCCCTTCATCCGCACCTTCGCGCCCTTTGTGGCGGGCGTGGCGGCCATGAGCCGCAGGCGCTTCACGCTGTTCAACGTGGCGGGGGCGTTCGTCTGGGTGATTGGCCTGTGCCTGGCGGGCTACTGGTTTGGCAACCTGCCGTGGGTGCAGGCGCATTTGAGCAAGATCATCTGGGCCATGATCATCCTGCCGGGCCTGGCCGCGCTGCTGGGCGGCTGGCGCGCGCGGCGCAGGCCCTCAGCGGCCTGAGCGCCTGCCCAGAAAGCCTGCCCGGCACTTGAACAAGCCCTGAAGCCGGGGCTGCCGGACGGCCCCGCCTGCTGGAGAAACATCAAAAACAAGAGCGGATTCAATGGGGTGAAAATGCCGCTTTGCGCAATCTCCACCAGGACATCTTGCTATGAATGCAGGAGCGAAACAATACCGCGCATTCAGCCTTGCCTGCACCCTGAAGCCGCTTTGAGTTTGCGGCGCGAGCCAAAAATGGCCGCGCAAAACCGCGCGCGGAAATAAACAGGGTTAAGCCGGCCGGGGCCTGAAAGCCTGTTTGCCATCTGGCCGTGGGCGCGAAAAGCGCGAAAATCCGTTTTGCCGTGATTTTCACGGTATTTAAATGAGAAAACCGCGCGGGTTTGCGGCATTTGGCCGCCTGCCCGCCTGGCATAAACACTGTTTTGGGAAAGGAGAGAGACCATGCTCTACAAATTCAAATCGCAGGCGGCGGCTGAAGTCATCATGCTGCAATCGAGCGCCGAGGAACTGCTCAAAATCATCGGCAAGGCGCCGGGCGCTACGGGCATCATCACGGTGGAGCAGATTCCGGCGGCCATTGCCGCGCTGCGGCAGGCGGTGGCCGAAAGCGAAGCGGCGGAAAAAAGCCGGGCCGAGGCCAGCGCCGCGCCAGATGGCGAGGGCGATGACGAAGAAGCCGATGAGCCGGTGCTGCCCCATCAGCTGGTGGCCCCCTTCGTGCGCCTGCTGGAAGCCAGCGCGGCCGAAGGCAAGGCCGTGGTGTGGGGCGTGTGAAAACCGCCGCGCGGCCTGCCCGCGCCGGGCGGCTTGCGGCGTGGCAAATCCCCGCCGGGCCGTGTGGCCCGGCTGCGCCTGGCAGTCCAGCCTGCCGCGTCTTCTTGCCCCTGCCTTTTCGTCTCGGCCTTTCGCCTCTTGCGGGCAGGCCGTGAAGGGTCCGGGGCGCTGGGCCATCCGGAAAACCGCCGCGCCTGGTTGCAGGCGGCGGCGTTTTTTTGCGTGGCGGCGGCAGTAATTGTCAGTCGGGCTATTTTTTTGAGTCTTTCGTGAAATTTTGTTGCCCAATCCGCTAACTTCATGGGCATGACGACTGCAACTTCCGTTTCTCCTCAAATCACCGAAAAAATCCGGGCCGTGCTGCGCCAGCTCAATGGCGTGATCGCCGGCAAGCCCGCGCAAGTGCAAGACAGCGTGGTGTGCCTGCTGGCGGGCGGCCATTTGCTGATTGAAGACGTGCCCGGCGTAGGCAAAACCACGCTGGCGCAGGCGCTGGCGCGCACCTTCGGGCTGGCGTTCTCGCGCGTGCAGTTCACGGCCGATCTGATGCCCAGCGATCTTTCCGGCGTGTCGGTGTATGACCGCGCGAGCGAGCGCTTCACCTTTCACCCCGGCCCCGTGTTTTCGCAAGTGCTGCTGGCCGACGAAATCAACCGCGCCAGCCCCAAAACGCAAAGCGCGCTGCTGGAAGCGATGGAAGAAAAGCAGGTGAGCGTGGAAGGCGAAACGCGCCCGCTGCCTTCGCCCTTTTTCGTGATCGCCACGCAAAACCCGCTGGAGCAGCTGGGCACCTACGCGCTGCCCGAATCGCAGCTGGACCGCTTTCTGATGCGCATCAGCCTGGGCTACCCCGACCGCGCCGCCGAGCGCGCCCTGCTGGCGGGCCAAAGCCGCCGCGAGATGCTGGAGACGCTGCCGCCCGTGCTCTCGGCCGCCGATCTGGCCGCGCTGCAAGCGGCTGTCGATCAGGTGCATGTGGCCGATCCGCTGCTGGACTACGTGCAGGAGCTGATCGCCGCCACGCGCTCGGGCCAGTGGTTTGCGCAGGGGCTGTCGCCGCGCGCGGGCATCGCCCTCATGCGCGCCGCGCGCGCGCAGGCGCTGATCGAGGGGCGCAACTATGTGGCCCCGGACGATGTGCAGGCCATCTTCCCGCAGTGCGCCGCCCACCGCATGACGCCCGCCAGCGCCGCAGGCCGGGGCGCGCTGGAGCAGACGCAGGCCATGCTGGAAGCGGTGCCGCTGCCGTGAATGCCGGGCGAAAAAGGGCATTGACGCCGCGCCAAGGCCCGGCAAGCGGGCTTCAACCGTTTTTTCCGCAGCCGCCGGCCTGGAAATACGCCAGCGCGCATGCGAAAAGCGGATTTGAAAAACACGAAATGGCGCGAATCGGCTGATTCAAAAGCGAATTGACCGCCTGTTTCCAGAGCCGGGAAAACCACAAAAACCGCAGAAAAACCATGACCGCTCCAACCCTCCGCGCCCCCCGCTGGTGGCAGTGGCGCGCGCGCCTGCGCCAGTGGTGGCAGGGCCGCCTGACGGCGGCCGACGCCGTGCTGCTGACGCAGCGCAACGTGTACATCCTGCCC
>ERZ773077.758-NODE-758-length-23688-cov-9.684128_pt1 | contig 23688 bp, 23 predicted proteins | sample MGYA00580612_ERZ773077 | MGnify/ENA primary metagenome ERZ773077 (study PRJEB29015, sample SAMEA2737971) | human oral metagenome | biome: human oral; feature: human-associated habitat; material: dental | place: China | collected 2021 ...
ACAACCACGAGACTTATCCACAACCACCGGCAACCGGACGCCAACAAGAGATTTCGCCGTTTCTGACACACCCCCCATGAATAAGCCTCCCTGACCTGCCCACGATTTGTTTGATATGATGGAGTCATGTGGAAAAAATTACGGATCGTGATTTTAGGCGCCATTGTTGCTCCGACCACTGCCGTTTCTATGCCGGCCCATGCATGGAGTTGGATGCACTACCAGGAAACCTTCTCCCTGAAAGCAAAATGCCAGGCGCGCGGCCAGTGGCTTGTGCGGAACGTGGTTGATCTTGGGGCATATGATTGCCGCTACAACAGTGGCGATCGTAAATATCACCTCTGGGTTCTTCGCGATGACGATTTTGGATGCGGGGTTCCGCCTGCAGACGAGAGGGCCGGGTCTGCCCCTGCGGTCACGCCAGCCTGCGGTGGAAACGTATGACGGGAAGCAGAGATGACTTGCTCCTGGAGCTTCAGGAAGGAGTGGCAAGGGGTGAGGTTGTTCATTTCCTCGGGGACTCGTCGCGTGGCGTGGTGCGTGTACTGGTACATAGCCTTGCGGCAGGTCGTGCGCTTCGAGACGCCTGGGGAGACACAGTCGACATAGTGCAGTCACGCTGGAGCACTGAGGAGATCAACCGATTCAACGACAGCATCGCCTCAATCCCCGCTTCAGATGTGACCAGCCACAGCGGAGGAATCAACCTCGATAGCTTGCAGCCCTACGTGAAGCTGACTGTTCGAGCCAACTCCGATGTGGTCACGAAAGTCCGTCGCGAAGTCCCCGCTGCCTACCTCACCATCGTCATATCAGGGTGCCTCTGAGGCTTGTTTTCAACAGCTAGCACCTGGACTCTGACAAGGGGTCTCGCTGTTTTAGCCCCCACGAGCAACCCTTGCCGCTACGCAACGTGGAGCACCTGATTACTCGCAGAAAGCGACGAAAAACCAGCCCCTTCGAGCACATGAGGCAAAACTCTGGCACCATGCCACCACCGTGCATGAAACGCCGCCCACAGCGCGGGAACCGAACCCCAGCAACGCCATCAGCACACGCAACGGCGTTTCACGCACAGGCTGATCGCACCGAGGAGAGCGCTTCAGACACCATGCCTCTGGAAGCCTGACATTGTTCGTCCGCATTCCCACCGCTATTCCACGCTGGCGGTAGAGTTTCTTGAGTCGCATATGGCCCGGAGCCGGATGAGCCGTTCACGGGAGACCGTGCCCGGCGGGGCGGTCCAGACGACGACCTGCACATCCGGGTCGGCGTTCCACGTCAACGCGGACCATTCGAGCTCCAGCTCACCAACCAGCGGATGGCGCAGCAGCTTGACTCCCCCGGTGCGTGGGGCGACCTCGTGGCTGGCCCACCAGCGGGCGAAGTCGTCGTCGACGGCTGACAGCTCCGCGACGAGCTCCACCAGCAGTGGGTCCTCGGGGTTCCTGGCGTTGAGCCGGCGCATCTGCTCGACCGCCAGGCGGGTCACGCCGTCCCAGTCTGCGTAGAGCTGCCGCATCCTAGGGTCGGTGACCAGCAGCCGGATGTAGTAGCGCTGCTCCTGCGGGATGGCCTGGAAGTCGGTGATCAGAGCCGCGCCCATGGCATTCCACGCCAGGATCTCGGTGCGCGGCCCGATGACGAAGGCAGGACTCAGTGCAAAGTCGTCCACCAGCACCTGCAGCTGCAGCAGCAAAACCGGGCCGCGGCCAGGGGCTGCCGCCGCGACAGGCCGGTGGGCCAGGTTGGCGATCTGGATCAGGTATTCGGTCTGGTCCGCGTCGAGCTGGAGCGCGCGGGCAACAGAGGCGAGGACCTCGGGTGAGGGCGTGATGCGTCCCTGCTCAAGACGGGTGTAGTAGTCCGTGCTGATCGCCGCCAGCTGCGCGACCTCCTCGCGGCGCAGGCCCGGCACCCGGCGCATGCCGAACGACGTCGTTATCCCCACGGCCTCGGGTGTCAGGCCAGCTCGCCGCGCCCGCAGGAAGTCACCGAGGACGGTTGATGAGGCCATGCCCCGACTATCCCAGAGAAATCGGGGAGCATGCCGTATCACTGCATGGGAAAGACACTCCCAGGCTGAATGCTTGCTGCTGACGGCCCAGGGCTAAATACTGGGTGGGAGCTGATCATCTTTTCGAAGGAGCACACCCATGCGCGCTGCCGTCATGTACGCTCCCGGAGACGTTCGCGTTGAGGACCGCCCCGCCCCGGCCATTGAGGAGCCAACCGACGCGACGGTGCGCATCGTCCGCACCTGCATCTGCGGCTCCGATCTGCATCCCTACCACTCGATGGAAGCCTCGCAGGAGGGGGCCCGCATGGGACACGAGATGATCGGCGTGGTGGAGCAGGTCGGCGACCTGGTGTTCACCGTCAAGCCGGGCGACCTGGTGATCGCACCCTTCGCCTTCTCCGACAACACCTGCGACATCTGCCTGGACGGCTTCCAGACCGCCTGCCCGCACGGCGGCTTCTTCAGCACCTGCCAGTCCGAGATGGTCCGCGTCCCGCAGGCAGACGGCACCCTCGTCGTCGCGCCCGCCACCGAGGATGAGGCGACGCTGAAGTCCTACCTGGCGCTGTCCGATGTGTACTTAACCGGCTACCACGCGGCCTTCATGGGCAAGGTGGAGCCGGGGAAATCAGTGGCGGTGATCGGCGACGGCGCGGTGGGGCTGTCCGCTGTCCTGGCGGCCTCCCGGATGGGTGCCGACCGGATCATCCTGATGGGCCGTCACACCGATCGCACCGACCTGGGCCGCGAATTCGGGGCCACGGATGTGGTCGCCGAACGCGGTCAGGAAGGGGTGGAGCAGGTGCTGGAGCTGACTGGCAGGCAGGGCACCCACGTCGTCCTGGAGGCCGTCGGCCTCAAACCCGCCTACGAGCAGGCCTACGGGGTTGTGCGGTCCGGAGGGGTCATCAGCCGTGTCGGGGTTCCGCAGTATGAGGAGGCACCCATGGGTCCCCGGACCCTCTGGGGTCGCAACATCACCCTGACCGGCGGCCCAGCCCCGGTGCGCTCCTACCTGGATCAGGGGCTGCGGGACGTTGTGGAGGGCCTGGTCAATCCGGGGCGTCTCTTCGACGTCGCCCTGCCGCTTGATGAGGCGTCGAAGGGCTACGAGCTGATGGACTCCCGCAAGGCCTTGAAGGTGATGCTCATCCCCTGAGGTGCGCCACCCCTAATTCATGCCCCATATCCCCAGAGGAGAAAGCTATGCGTGCAGTCGGCTTCGATGCCTTCGGGGCTCCCCAGGTGCTCCACCCCATTGATCTGCAAGACCCTGTTCCGGCCGCCGGTGAGGTTCTCGTTCGCGTCATGGCCGCGGGCGTCGCGCCCGTCGACGTGATGGCCCGCTCCGGACTGCTCACCGCCCTGTACGCGGGGCAGCAGCCTCCCTTCGTCCCCGGCATGGAGGTTGCGGGGACGGTGGAGGCCCTCGGATCCGGGGTCGGCGGCGAACTTTCCGTCGGCGACCCTGTTGCCGCCTTCGTCAATTTCACCGGCGCGCACGGCGGATACAGCGAGCTGATCTCCCTGCCCGCGGAGTCCGTGGTTCGTGCTCCCGCAGGCCTGTCGACGGCCGAGGCAGCAACCACTGTGCTCAATCCCCTGACAGCCCGCAACGCCCTGGACGCGCTGGACCTGCCCGCTGGCTCGACGCTGCTGGTGACTGGTGCCGCCGGTGCGGTTGGCGGGTGTCTCATTCAGCTGGCCGCGCATGAGGGACTACAGGTCATCGCCCAGGCGGCCTCCAGGGATGAGGAGCTGGTGCGCGCACTCGGGGCCGGCGGATTCGTGCCCCGCGAGGCCGATCTGGCTCAGGCGGTCAGGGCCCAGCTGCCGGATGGCGTCGATGCTGTGGTGGATCCGGCGAACCTTGGGGTCGAGGCCACCGGAGCGGTCCGCGACGACGGCCAGTACGCGGCACTTCGCCCCTCCGCGACCGGAGCAGATCGCGGCATCATCGTTCACGGCCTCAATGTGCGCCAGCGGTCCGCTGACCACGCCGCGATCGTCTCTCTGCGTGATCTGTTCGATCAGGGGGTGCTGACGACGCGACTCGGCGGGGTCACCCTGTCCGTGATGCCACCCGCGCCCACGAGCTGTTGGAGGCCGGTGGGCTGCGGGGCCGCATCGTCTTGGACCTGACGGCCTTCTGAGAACATCACCCCCACGAAAGGAATGATCATGCACACCCGGACTCTCGGTCAGGGACTCCAGGTCTCGGCAATCGGCCTTGGCTGCATGGGGATGTCGCAGAGCTACGGGCCCAACCCCGGCAGCCGCGACGACATGATCGCCGTGCTGCGTGGCGCCGTCGAGGAGGGCGTCACGTTCTTTGACACCGCTGAGGTCTACGGCCCCTACGTCAACGAGGAGCTCGTCGGCCAGGCTCTTGAGCCGCTCCGCGACGAGGTCGTCATCGCGACGAAGTTCGGCTGGGACATCCGCGACGGCGTGATGGCGGGCCTCAACAGCCGCCCGGAGCAGATCCGGCGGGTGGCGGAGGAGTCGCTGCGGCGGCTGCGCACCGATGTCATCGACCTGTTCTATCAGCACCGCGTGGACCCGGACGTCCCCATTGAGGAGGTGGCGGGCACCGTCGGGGACCTCGTGGCGGAGGGCAAGGTCCGTCACTTCGGACTGTCCGAGGCATCAGCGAAGACCATCCGTCGCGCCCATGCGGTGTTCCCCGTGACCGCGGTGCAGAGCGAGTACTCGCTGTGGACGCGCGACCCGGAGGCGGAGGTCCTGCCGACGCTGGCGGAGCTCGGGATCGGGTTCGTGCCGTTCAGCCCACTCGGCAAAGGCTTCCTGACCGGAACCATCGACACCTCCACCGCCTTCTCCGACGGGGACATCCGCACCCGCGTGCCCCGCTTCAGCGAGGAGAATCTCCCCGCGAACCAGGCCCTCGTCGAGCAGGTGCGTTCGCTGGCCGCAGCGAGGAACGTGACGCCGGGTCAGGTGGCCTTGGCGTGGCTGCTGGCTCAGCAGCCGTGGACCGTCCCCATTCCCGGGACCCGGAGGATGTCACGAATTCGGGAGAACATGGCTGCCGCACAGGTGGCGCTATCAGCCGACGAGGTGGCTGATCTCAACGGCCTAGCTGAGCGCATCGGGATCCGGGGCGACCGCTACAACCCCGAGCACATGGCCTTCCTCGACCGCTGACTCCCCCCACCCGGCACAACAGATACACCAAGACGGATACACACCGAATGACCGATACGGAATCACGGTCCTGTGCGGGCTGTGGTGGGTTTATTTCCTCTTCGGTCCCACCACCCTCCAGAGCGTCCTGGGGGAGAGCGAGAACCGCATCGAGCTGATCAGACCGGTGCTGTCGTACGGGCATCTGGCGCTCGCCGCCGGGATCGTCGCCATCGCTGCGGGCATCGGCCAGGCTGTTGCCGATCCCGGGGAGCCGCTGCAGGTGGACAACGCGATCCTGCTGTTCGGCGGCACGATGCTTTACCTGGTCACCTTCGCCTTCACCCGGTGGCGGCTCTTCCAGACCCTCGCAGTGTCACGGCTGTCAGTGGCGGCTGCGGTCCTGATCCTGTTCTTCCTGTCGACGCAGGTCGCGGCGATCTACTCGGTCGCTCTGCTGGCTGTTGCGCTGATCATTCTGAACATGGTCGAGAACGTGGTGCTGCCCCGCACCCTCCGGAAGCCCGGGGCCGCAGGGTAGGCGCAGGCTGATCCCGGCCCCGGCCAGGCCCACGACACCGCCTGGGGTGAGACGGACGGCGCGGGTGTCGGCGATGCGTTCAACCCAGCCCTGTGCGAAGAACGCCTGGCAGATGCTGACGCCCAGCGGTCCTGCGAGGTGGAAGCGGCGTTCGGTGGCGTCCAGGCAGGCGATTCCCCGGGCGGTCTCCGGGATTCCCCAGCTGGCAAGAAGGTCCAGTCCGCCGGCGGTGGGCTGGAAGTCGTCGTCCATCAGGCCGCGGTGCTGAAGCTGCTCAGCGAGACCGACGCCGAGACGCCCGGCAAGGTGCCGGTAGCAGGTGCGGCCAGCACGCAGGCGCTCCCCCGCGCGGTGGGCACCGAGGCTGGGCGGGGTCGCGACGGTGGTGCCGGAGACGACGGCGAGGTCCTCGACGATGCGCGCGATGCGTTCCCCCGCTAGGCGCAGGTAGCGGTGACGTCCCTGGCGGATCTCCTCGGCAAAGCCATGGGCGACGAGCAGGCTGGCGTGTTCGCTCGCTGTGGAGCGGGCCAGGCCGCAGTACCTCCCCAGTTCACCGGCCGTCCAGGCCCGTCCATCCATCAGCGCGGCGCACATGGCCGCCCGCGACGAGTCGGCCAGCACCGCCGCGGCCGTGGAGATGTCGGGTACCGGTTCAGGGAATGTGCGGGCTCTCATCTTCTCCATTCTGGCTCCGGCTTCGTTCGGCCTGCACCGAACATTGTGCGTGCGAGCATCGAGGCGACACCTGGCAGCCGAGGAAAGGAATGCCCACATGGACACAAGACCAACCCGGGGAGCCCTGGCAGCGGTGCTGCTGGGGTATTTCGTCGTCATGTTGGACACGACAATCGTCAACGTCGCGCTGCCGCGGATCGGAGCCGATCTCGGCGCCCAGGTCGCAGAGCTGCAGTGGGTGGCCGACGCCTATACGATCGTATTCGCAGCTTTGCTGCTAGGCGCGGGCTCGGCATGCGACCGTATGGGAGCGCGTAGAGTCTACGTCGCTGGGTTGCTGCTGTTCGCGGCCTTGTCGGCCGGATGCGCGCTGGCTCCCTCAATCGGGGTGCTCATCGCCGCGCGAGCGGTGCAGGGCGTCGGCGCCGCGGCGATCGTGCCTGGGTCGTTGGCGCTCATCACCGAGACCCATCCCGGCCCCGGTGAAAGATCCAGGACCATCGGGCTCTGGGGCGGCGCCGGTGGAATTGCGGCGGCCGCCGGTCCGGTACTGGGCGGGATGCTGGTGGAGACAGCGGGCTGGCGGGCGGTGTTCTGGGTGAACCTGCCGGTGATCGCCATCACCTGTCATCTTGTCCTGCGCAGGCTCCCTGCCGTCTCGGCCACTCTCCCCCGCGGCCCGGTGGACCACGCTGGGCAGATATTAGCGATAGCCGGGCTGGGGACGCTGGCTGCCGGGATCATCACCGCCGGTGAGGAAGGCCTGCGACCTGCTCAGGCGCTGCTGCTCGTCACCGGGGTGCTGCTCCTGGCCGGTTTTGCGCTCGTCGAGAAACACCACCCGGCCCCGATGCTGCCGTTGAGCCTGTTCACCACCGCTGGCTTCGGGCTGCCGGTGCTGGCCGGGTTCGCACTGAACCTGGGGTTCTTCGGGCAGCTCTTCGTGCTCTCGCTGTTCTTCCAGCAGCACCTCGGCTACCCGCCCTGGCTGGCGGGACTGGCCCTGGCGCCGCAGGCATGCAGCGCGGTGGTCGCGGCGCCCCTTGGCGGAAGGGCCGCGGCTAGGATCGGTCCGTCCATCGCTATGCTCCTGGGCCTGGCAACGGGGGCGGCCGGGTTCGCGTCCCTGGTGTTGGTGGATGAGCGGACACCCTATCCGGCAGTCGCTGTCCTGACGTTCATTGCCGGATGCGGGGTGGCTTTCGCAGTGCCCGCGGCGACCTCCGCAGCCATCACCGGAGCTCCGGCCGCCTTCGCAGGCCTGGCCGGAGGGGCATCCAACGCCGCCAGGCAAACCGGCAGCGTCCTGGGGGTTGCTCTCCTGGGCGCGCTGGTGGCTGGGCGCGATTTTCTGTCCGGGTTCCATCTGGCTGCCCTGGTCGCGGCCGGGATCTTGGCCACCGCCGGCGCATTCACATCGGTGCTCATGCCCCACAAGAGCTGACAGACTCCACCGGCAAATATGCTGCCACCGCCTGCCCTCCATACGGACGGCCAGCCTGGGAGGGCCCGGAGGGGTTGCGTTGACCCCATCGTGGGGTACGTTGAGGATGTACCTGAAGGTGAGGTACTTGCCCGATAACCGCCGGCTTGGGGCCGGTCGTGGGTTGAGCTCTTGTTGTACCGACTGCGTTTGAGGCAGTTCGACAATCACATTCATCGCGACGAGTGTTTGTTCGTCGTCCCTGCGCCTTGCGCGGTCACTCCCCCGCGATTAATCGGCCTAGCCAATTAAAACGAATAGGAGTCATTGCACGTGACAGTCAACCAGAATGCACAGCCCGCCGAGGCTACCGGCACCGTGGATGTCCAGGTGGTGGGCTTAAACGGGGTAGTCAGTAAAACCCGGATAGCTCCGACAGCCCGCGGCGTGACCGTCGATGAGCTGCTTTCACGAAAAAACGGCTTCATGATCGCCCACCGAGGCGGCTCAGCCGACTGGCCGGAGATGAGCCTGCTGGCCTATAACGAGTCAGCCAACCGGGGCATACCCGCGCTGGAGTTCAGCTTCTCCCTGACCTCCGACGGCGTACCCGTGGGTGTGCACAACGAAAACCTGAAGGGTGTCGACCCGTCGGCCCCCGACACTCCCGTCACCCAGATGACCTGGGAGCAGGTGCGCCAGTACAAGACGGAGGGCCAGCCGTTCATCCGGCTGCAGGACCTGACAGCCGCCTATGGCTCAGACCACGTGCTGTTCGTCGACCCGAAGTACAGCGCCCAGCCAGTCAAGACCTATCTTGACTGGCTCGACCCCCAGCACACCATCCTGAAATTCCAGGCTGACGCAACGCATCTGGCAGATGCTTGGCGTGCAGCCGGATTCAAGACCTGGGGTTTCTTCTACAAAGAGAGCGATGCCCTCAACAGCAAGGCCAGGGAGCAGGCTGGGCATTGGGACCTGATCGGGGTGGACTGGGAGGCCAAAGAGTCCACATGGGAGACCGCCAAGGGCTATGGGCGTCCCATCATTGGGCACATCTGCCCCAGCCAGGAGGCGATCAACAAATGCCTGAGATTGGGCGCCGTGGGAGTCATGTGCTCCAAGATCGACGGAATGACCTTGCCGTGACGGCGCAACCACACTCTGAACCCCACATCGAACAGGAGACCAGACCCATGTTGAACAGACGTTCCTTCATCACAATCTCGGCAGCGGCAGCGGGTGCTGCGGGCATCATCACCCCGGCCCTGGCAGTTGCCGCCGACGAGCCAGCCACCGCTGGGAAAACCACGATCCAGATCGGCCCAGTTGCTGTGCTGGCGGGCATGACTATTCTGCAGGTTGCGGCCAAGAAGACCAGCTTCGATTTCCTCACATCGAGCGGAGCTTTCTCCAGGGGCAGCAATGGCCTGCTCACTCCGTCGGGCATCCGTCTGCTGTCGCAGGAGCGAGGCGTCGTGCTGACCCCCATAAACAAGCAGCCAGTGGTGAATCCGAAGGAGGAAAAAGCCTTCCTCTGCGCCTATGCCGTGTTCGACGGACTTGAGGGAACCAACCCAGTCGAGATACGCATACCCGGCTACACCCTCATCTCCGGAGTCCCGATTGTCTCTCCCGACAACGCGCCATTCGACCTCGCAGACAACACATAGTTCCATGATCCGCTGGGGCCGGGAGGATGCCTCCTCCCGGCCCCAGCGGCATCACCTCACCCCCAGACCGGGGATAATCCGCACGGGTGAAAAGTGGGATCCTGATCTCATGTCCCCTGAAGACAGAATCGTGATCACGCGTGGACACGACGACCTGACCGCCACCGACCTGGCGAGTCTCGCTGCCTTTTTCGACGCCGAATATCGCGCATCCTTCGGCCCCTGGAGCCCTGAGCATCCCTACGGCTATGCCGGGCACAACGTGCACATCCTGGCTCGCAGGGGCGGTCGAATCATCGGGCATGCCGGTTTCCAGCGGCGACGGATCGCCGCCGGGAGCAGGGAGCTGACGATCGCAGGTGTTGGGGGCGTGCTCGTCGCCCCTGAGGTCCGTGGCACCGGGCTCGGTACCCAGCTGATGGACGTAGCCGCCACGGCGATGCGGAGCCGGACAGGCATTGACGCCGGCTACCTGGGATGCCGGGAGGATGTCGTTCCCTTCTACGAGTCCTGCGGCTGGCGGCGCATCGCCGCACCCGAGCGTCACATCGACCGGCTGAGTGGGGAGGTTGTCGAGGAGCCACCGGGACCGCCGCTGCTGATCCTCCCCATCACACTGGCTCTTGAGGACTGGCCCAGCGGGATGATCGACCTGCGTGGCCGCCCCTGGTAGATTCCCGCGCACCATCACGCCCGAACAGCTCATTCGCAAAGCCGGTTTTTGACATCCCTGAGCGGCATCATCCAGCCCATAGTCATAGCCACATGCGTAGCCATGCGCTATCCGCTTGCTGCCCTCGGCAGTTCGATGGTCACGACGCAGCCTGGCGGCTTGTTCCGGATCTGGACACTGCCCAAATGTGCGGCGACGATGGTGCGGACGATGGGCAGGCCGAGTCCATTGCCGGAGGCGCCGTCGGGGGTGCGGGCCTGATCGCCGCGCCAGCCCGCATCGAACATCTTCGTGAGCTCCTCATCGCTGAGCCCGCCGCAGCTGTCGCTGACCTCCACCCGCACGACGCCGTCATCGACGGAGACCGTGACGGCGACCTCGGCGCCGGAGCGGGTGTAGGCGATGGCATTGCCGACGACGTTCTGCAGCGCCCTGGCGAGCAGCCCGGGATCGCCGGTGACGTCACTCGTCTCACCCTCGGCCGATCCGGTCAGGACAACCCCACGCTGCGCTGCCAGCGGCGCGAGGTTTGCCACCAGGTCCGAGACCAGATCGCTGACGGCGATGGTCTCGGAGCCAAGCTCCAGGGAACCGGACTGGAGCCCGGCCAGGGCCAGGACGTCATCGACCATGCCGGCGGTGCGTTTCGCCTCGGCGGCTATGGCGCGATGGTAGGCGACGGGGTCGGGAGCGATCCCATCCTCAAGCGCCTCCGCCATCGCCCGGATCCCCGCCAGCGGGGTGCGCAGGTCATGGGACATCCAGGCGATCAGCTCCCGCCGTCCCTGCTCCACCTCCCGATGACGACGTTCCCGCTCCAGCGCGGCGGATGCCAGGGCGATCGCCCGCTGGCTGCGCAGAGACACGAGCACCCCGGTCAGCAGCGCGGCCGGAGCGGTGGCCGCCAGCAGCAGCAACGGCACCCCGGCCGACTCGATCAGCATGAGCCGCACCCCCACCAGCAGCCCGATCCCAAGGGTCACCACCACCGCCAGAGGGCTGAGCAGCGACGCCCACCGCACGGATCGCCTTGCGACCGTGGAGGTCAGCGCCGTACACGCCAGCCCGACGGCCAGCGTCACGGCGACCACTGCGAGAAGGTGCTCAGCCATGGGGTTCCCAGCGGTAGCCACGCCCCCAGACGGTGACCAGCCGAGTGGGGTGCTGCGGGTCGGGTTCGACCTTGCCTCGCAGTCTGCGCACGTGCACCGTCACCGTCGAGGCATCGCCGACCTCCCAGCCCCACACAGCGCGCATCAGCTCGTCGCGGGAGAAGACCTGGTCGGGGTGACTCACGAGGTGGACCAGGAGATCGAACTCCCGGATCGTGAGCGTCAGCGGCACACCATCGCGAGTGACCTTCTGCGCCGTCAGGTCCAGGGCGAGGTCCCCGTCGGTCAGGATCTCCCGCCCGGGGGGTGTGGGCTGGTTTCTGCGCAGGACGGCTGCGACGCGCAGCACCAGCTCCCGGGGACTGAACGGCTTGGCGAGGTAGTCATCGGCGCCGAGTTCCAGCCCCAGCACTCGATCTGCCTCCGCGGCCTTGGCGGTCAGCATGATCACCGGGGCCTGCACCCCACCGGCCCGCAGACGGCGGAACACCTCCAGGCCGTCGATGCCGGGCAGCATCAGGTCGAGGATGATCAGGTCCTGTTCCACTCCACGCTGGAGTGCGGTCGGCCCGTCGCCAACCTCGGTGACGTCATGGCCGGCGGCGCGCAGGTAGTCGCTGACCACACCGCGCACGGTCGGGTCGTCATCGACGAGCAGGATCCTGGACACCGTCTCAGGATAGAGCTCATCCGAAGGTGAGGGCATTGGCTTTCACCCCCGCGACGAAGGTGAGGGTGACGGTGGTGCCGCCGGTGGCCCCCGGCAGCCGGACAAGCCGGTAGAGACGGGCTCCGGAGATCGTCACCGTCTCGCCCTGGACATCAGAGCCTCCCGGTGGGTCACCACCCTCCACCTGGACACGCACTTGTGCCCCCTCGGGACCGTCCATGACCAGGAACATCTCACGGCCTGAGAAGCGATACCGCAGCTGAGCCCCATCTTGGATGGCCGTGATGGACTCCTCATCCGCATTCCACACACCTGACAGCGTCCAGCCGTTGGTGGCGCGGGGGTCGCCTGTGCTTCCATAGTCGTGCTCACCGGCGACGAGCCGGGTCTCCTCCCTCAGCGCCCGCCGGGTTCCGAGGTAGGTTTCCGGGGACTGCCCTGCGGTGTGACTCATAGCCTGCCCCGGAGTATTGGACAGGTCCCCGCCCTCATCAAGAAGCGCGCGGATCTGCGACTCCGCCTCGTCGTACTCTCCCTCACCGAAATGCGTCCAGCGGATCTTGCCTTCCTTGTCGATGAGGTATTTGGCAGGCCAGTAGCGGTTGTGGAAGGCCCTCCAGGTGGTGAAGTCGTTGTCCAGGGCCACAGGGTATGTGATGCCAGCCTCCCTGACAGCGCGCTCGACGTTCTCCGGCACCTTCTCGAAGGCGAACTCGGGCGCGTGCACACCGATGATCTCCAAGCCTGCTGCGCGGTAGCGGTCGTACCAGGCGTTCAGGTATGGCTGGGTGCGTATGCAGTTGATGCAGCTGTAGGTCCAGAAGTCGACCAGGACAACCTTCCCCCTCAGCGACTCCAGCGTGGCGGGGTCGCTATTGATCCACTGGGTGATGCCAGCCAGTTCAGGGGCGTCACCGCCCCTGGGCACATCGCCCGGATTGGCGACGCCGGGAATCGCGTTCGCAGCGGGGATCAGCCCCTGCTCAAAGGCGGTGAGGGCAGGGAACCTGTCGACGGCCCAGGCCTGGACCTGCTTGTCCACCCCGGTGCCCACCAGCAGGCCGACGATGATGAACAGCACGGCGATGGTCCGCTGGAACCAGCCACGCGGATTGCCGGCCCAGCCCAGCCGGTTGATGAGCTTGCGGCCGGCCAGGGAGATCCCAAGCAGCGCTCCCGCCACGCCGACGCAGTAGATGCCAAGATACAGCATCCCGGCGACCGGGCTGGCGGGCAGCACCGTCGCGATCACCCAGGCGTAGGTGGGTGAGCAGCTGCTGAACACCGGGCCGAGGGCGGCACCGGTCAGCAGGGCCCCCGCGGTCTCGCTGCGCTGGGTGCGGGCCCGCTCCAGCAGTCCGTGGGTGTTCTCAAGGCGGGTCCATTGCGCGATCCGCGACCACACCCCGGGGAACAGCATCGCCAGGCCGAGCAGCACCACCAGGGTTCCGGAGCCGATGGCCCAGACCCGCGGGTCGATGTTGAGGAATGCGGTGCTGACCTTCAACAGCAGGGTGAAGGCCAGCAGTGACACAACGAGGCTGCCCGCGATGAGGTAGGGGCGACGTCGGGAGCCGTGGCCCAGGCTGCCACCGACGATGACCGGGAGGAAGGGAAGCACGCACGGGGCCAACACCGTCAGGACACCGGCGACGAGCGAGAGCAGCGCGATGACAAACATCTCAGCCCCGCAGTTCCCTCAGCAGCGCCTCAGCCGAGGTGCTGACCCACCGGCGCGACTCCATACCCTGGGCGTCGACCTGGATGAAGGTGTGCTGCATCGTCACCTTGTACTGCTGGCGCAAGTCGGTGTGGCTGTCATAGTCGACGCTCACCACCGTCGTCTTGGCTGGGATCTGCCCGGGGTTCTCGGTCAGGGACTTGGTGATGGCCTTGCAGTCCGGGCACCACGCGGCGTTGAAGAACAGCACCACCTTCGATTCGGCGTATTTGGCCTTGTCAGCCTGGTAGTCCTCGTAGGTGACGAATGCCGCCGTCGCATCGCCGGCAGCGGAGTTCGCCCCATGGGATGAGGACGTCGCCTCAGGTGGAGTGGCCCCTGGAGACGTGGACGTGGCGGAGCATCCGGTGAGGACGACCGCAGCGGTGAGGGTGAGTGACGCGATGATCTTTCTCATACCGGCGAGTCTGTTCCCCAGACGATGACATGGAACAGAGTGAAAAGCTTACGGATGTGTGACGTCTTCGCAGCGTCTGGAACCGCACCGGGGATGCCCGCAGGTGTGGGCATCCCACCGGAACCGTAGCCGATGCTATTGTCGCCGTCACCCCACAACGACCACGAATTGACGTTCCATGCAAGCAGCCGCCTCCCTGACGCCGCGAGAGCTGAGTGACTTTCTGCTCAACGTCGCCACTGTACGTCCCGTGTTCATCTGGGGGCCACCCGGCATCGGGAAGTCGTCGCTGGTGGAGCAGTTCGCGAGTAGCGTCGGCCTGCCCTGCGTGTCACTGCTGGGCAGTCAGCTGGCCCCCGAGGACCTCATGGGCGTTCCCCAAATTAGGGACGGGGTAACGAGGTTTTTTCCCCCTGCGTTGATCGCCCGCGACGATCCATACTGCCTGTTCCTGGACGAGCTGAACGCCTGCTCACAGGATGTGCAGAAGGCCTTCTACAGCCTCATCAACGACCGCCGCATCGGCGAGTACGAGCTGCCCGCAGGCTCCATCGTCATCGGGGCGGGCAACCGTGCGCAGGACTCCGCCATCGTCAAGCCGATGTCGTCGGCTCTGCTGAACCGCATGGTGCACGTGCATCTGCGGGTCTCCGCCAGCCAATGGCTGGCGTGGGCCGCAGGCGCGGGGCTGCATCCACTGGTCATCGACTACCTGACGCAGCGTCCCGATCATTTGTGGAGTCAGCCGCCACGCCACGAGGAGCCGTTCTCAACTCCCCGCTCTTGGCACATGGTCAGCGACGCCCTGAGTGCCTTCACGGACGAGCCTCCGCAGCAGATGGTGGAGGCCATCGCCACCGGCTGTCTCACGCCCCGACATGCCGCGCAGTTCAAGGCATTCGGGAAGCTCGCCGCGGACCGTCACCGGCTGGACTCCATCTTCAAGGGTGATGCCCGCTGGCCCGCAGATCCCCAGGACCGTGACCTGCTGTACTTCCTGGCCCAGGCGTTTCGGGCGCGGCTGCTGAAGATTCTGCCCGCCGAGAAGAATCAGACCAGCAGCGACGTCCAGTCGCTGGTGCACACGTCGAAGGCCATGCTCCGTGACCTGGCGCAGATCAGCCTGGAGATGGCGCAGTTGGTCGTCGCGGAGGAGAACGGCGAGACCCTCCCGGCCTGGTACATGGTTGAGGTGGTCCGCGACCTGCCGCGTATCGTGGAGCGTCGCCCCGAGAGCACGTCGTGAGTCGCCGGAAGCCAAAGTCCGATCCCGCCGGCAAGGCCTATCACTCCGGTCGCGAGTCCCTGAGGAGGCATCCGGTCTTCAGCCGTTTGGAGACCGGGGTCAGGTGGGTGCGCACGGAGCAGTCGTTCTGCCCTCCTGACGGCTGGCTGCTGGTCTTGCGCGACGGCGGCATGCATATCAACGCGAAACGCCTGGCGGCCCCTGAGGAGTGGGCTCACGTCATGGCCCGTGCGCTGCTGGTGCACGCCATGGAGCTGTGGCAGCCCGACCACGGCGACTGGAGGGTGTGGAGCGCCGCCTGCGACGTCATCACCGCACGTTTCGTCCAGGGACTCAAGCTGGGGAGGGCGCCCATCGGCATGAGGGCGCCGGAGGGGCTTCCGCAATGGGATGAGGCCCGCTGGTATCGACAGTTCTGCGAGAACGGCATCCCGAGCTGGGCCGCGGGCCTGAGTCTTGCAGGGCCCGGCCAGCCGACGATGGAATTCCCCCGAGACTGGACCTCCGACAGCCACCAGCCGTTCTGGAACACTACATGGCCGGAGCTTTTCGCCTCCGGAATCGCCGAGTCGGTGAAACAGGCAATGGAGATGGCCGCCGGGCTTCGTGACGACTTCGGGGATGTCCCCGTCGCCCGCCCCACCGCGCTGAGCCTGGCGACGCAGCGGGCGTGTGACTGGTTCATCAGTAGCTTCCCGCTGCTCGGCAGCATGGTAGCGTCGTTCGAATTCGTTGAGGATGTGGAGATCTGCCGTCGCGAGGAGATCGGCATCGCGGCCGTCGACGAGATGCTACGGACCGTGTATCTGAACCCCGCTGCGGGGCTGGGTGAGCAGGAGATGCGGTTCGTGATCGCCCACGAGGTGCTGCACGTGGCATTGCGGCACCAGGCCCGGCGACAAGGACGTGATCCGTTCCTGTGGAATGCTGCCTGTGATTTCGTCATCAACGACTGGCTGATCCAAATGCGGGTAGGGGCCGCTCCCGCCGTGGGACTGCTGCATGACCGGAGTCTGCGGGGCCTCTCCGCAGAGGAAGTCTACGACCGCCTGACGAATGACATTCGCCGGATGCGGAGGCTCCGCACCCTGGCCGGCTCCCAAGGCGACATGCTGGATCGTCGCCTGGATTCTGAGAGGGTGCCGTACACGGACTTGGATGCCTTCTGCCGAGAACAGCTCGGCAAGGGCCTGATACTGCATCAGTCCCAGGGACGAGGCCTCATCCCGGCAGGGCTGTTGGAGGAGATCAACGCAGTCCTGCAGCCGCCGATCCCGTGGGAGGTGGAGCTGGCGCGCTGGTTCGACCATCATTTCCCACCCATTGAGACTAGGCGCAGCTGGGCGCGGCTCAGCCGTCGCCAGTCGAGCACACCCGACATTCCCCGCCCGCACATCGCCCCCGACCCCAGGCAACGTGACGGCCGCACCTTCGGGGTGGTGCTCGACACGTCGGGGTCGATGGATCGCCGCATCCTGGCCAAGGCCCTCGGGGCCATCGCCAGCTACGCCGAGGCCAAGGAGGTGCCCGCAGTGCGGGTCATTTGCTGCGACGCCGCACCCTACGACCTGGGCTGGCTGCCCGCGGGGGACATCGCTGGTCGTGTCGAGGTCAGGGGACGCGGCGGCACGGTGCTGCAACCCGGGGTCAACTGGATTGAGAGCGACCCGGACTTCCCCAAGGACGGTCCGATCCTGATCATCACCGACGGTGACTGCGACCCGCTGACGATCCGCTGCGAACACGCCTTCCTGGTTCCGAAAGGCCGCAGGCTGCCGTTCCCCCACCGGGGCGAGCTCTTCGAAATGGACTAGCGACTCCCCGGGATATCACGCTCCACGCCTCACTGACCTTATCCGCGTTAGCCAGTGCCGTGTACGTCAGCAAACCTACGAGAAGACGACGTCAGGGCCTCAGGTGGAGTAGCTCCTGGAGACGTGGACGTGGCGGAGCATCCGGTGAGGACGACCGCAGCGGTGAGGGTGAGTGAGGCAATGATCTTTCTCATGACAGGGAGCTTTCCCTCGCCACGATGACCTGGGCTAGGGGCAATTCCTTACCAAAGTGTGACGTTACTGCCACGAGCGTTCCAGGCTGCCTCACCTCACGCGTGCTCTGACGCCTTGGAGACGTCATCATCAGGGCACGCGAAAGCAGTGGGGCGGCATGTCAGCTGACATGCCGCCCCACTGCGCATCTTCCCGACAGCCCTCAGAGTCCCTGCCAAGGGCTACCGGGTCAGGAGACCCTCACTTGTCGTCCGGGTGGAACTTCGCCTGGAGGTTCTCAATGCGCTCTTCCCACTTCTCACGAAGCTCCTGCTTCTTCTGCTCACGCATCGCCTCACGGGCTGCCAACACGGCCGCCTCCGCCGCAGCCTGCTGCGCCTCGGCCTCGGCGATCACGTCCTCGATAGGACGCCGCACCACTGTCGCCCCCACGCTGTCAGCAAAGGCGTTGAGTGCAGCCGGGGCCTCCTCCACGACCTGGGCCAGGATGGCATTCAGTTTCCTTATCTTCCGTCGGCCCCAGCGTGATTGCACGTGATCTCAGATGCGACCTTGAAGGTTCGAGCATCACATCCTTCGCGAAGAGGCCGATTTGGTCCAACGTAATCCGCTTTCCGCGTGGCTCCAGCTCCAACACACCTCTTTCGCGATGAGCCTGGCGACGCCGCGGGCGCGTCACTGGTTCGTCAACAGCTTCCTGCTGCTCAGCATCAGGACCCCAGGTAGCGCTGCAGCACGTCAGCCTCGGCCCGCAGCTGCTGGGCTGTGGTGTTCCGCCCCACGGCCTCGTGCTGTTCGGCTGCCGACAACCGTTCACCGATCTCGTCACGGAGCAGCTGCCGCACCTCTGCCACGGCCAGCTCACGGCGGGCACCCTCCCCCGCACCGAGGCCGACGCCCCCACCGGCAATGTGTTCGCCAACGACAGCTGCGGGGCCCTCATCTGCCACCGTCACGGCCTCAGCATTGTCGATGACGGCCAACGCTGAGCGCAGAGCCTTCACAGCGGCAGTTTCCTTGGCCTTCATCGCAAGCTTCAGCTCAGCACGCAGCACGGAGCGCACCTCCGCCACCGTCGAGTACCAGGACCCCATGACTCACCTTTCTGTCAAGACTCACTCACGCTATCGCAGGGCTGGAGGCCACCCCCATGCAACATCCGTGAATGACTCCTGTGTCAGCCTTTTGGCCAGCCGCCGAGGCAGAACCCCTTGTCAGCCGGGCGTTGCCCCACCGATCCGATTGAATCCTTTTAATGGGTTCTGACAAGCCTAGATATCCTGGGCGGAGGCCGCTAGGCTGACGATGCGGGTCAACACCACCGACCCGCTTCCAGAGGCAAACATGGGGGACGAACCGAAGGAGCCAGCGTGAGCTTCCGTACATCTTTCCGAGTCAGCGTGCTGGCGGTGGCCGCCGTCGTCGCCATGGCAGGCATCAACACCATCCCTGCTAACGGGGACGCAACCAGCCCCAACCCCACCTCCAGCCCGAGCGCGACGGCCACACCCACGACAGCGCCGTCGGCCGACGCCCTGACCGCCGAGTACCCGGCTGACTTCAAGTTGACACCGCTGTCGGCGGATCCCATCAATGACGTGGCCAAGCCAGAGCATGGCGCCTACCAGACTGACCCGGCCTATGGCACCCGGGTCTACCGCGCAACCAATGCAGATCAGACCGGCCGCATGCGGCACGAGTACTCCCGTCGTCAGGCGTTCAACGCTGACCAGTCCCGCTATCTGGCCCAGGACACCAGCGGCCACTGGCATCTCTACGACGGCACGAAGTTCACCGAGATCTCACAGCTTGATGCCCTCGGCGGCGACTGCGAGCCGCTGTGGCATCCCACCGACCCGAACAAGCTGTACTTCACGGGACGCGACGGCGGCATGCAGTGGAATGTGTACGACATCGCCTCCGGAACCCAGGAGGTTGTGTTCGACTTCACCGGCCAGACTCCCTGGGCTGCTGCAACGTCCTTCTGGACCAAGGGTGAGGGCACGATGAGCGCTGACGGCCGCTACTTGGCGCTGATGGCCACCAGCTACAACGAGTCCACCCAGGAGAAGGCCATCCATGGCCTGGTGACCCTGGATCTCCAGGAGAAGAAGATCGTCGGCACACTGGATGCGAAGGACTTCCCCGTCCCCGGTGCCTACCCGGATCACATCAGCACCTCGCCCAGCGGCAAGTACGCTGTCCCGTCCTGGCTCGACGGCCAAGGCGGTACCCGCGCCTACACGCTTGACTTCAAAGAGTCACGAGAGCTGGCCCCAGCCTCAGAGCACTCCGACCTGGCATTCGGCCCGAACAAAGAGGACTACCTGGTCTACTCCGACTACAGCCGCGGAGTCATCTCTGCCATCAACCTGGACAACGGCGAGGCAACCGACCTGCATACCCTCTACCCGGCCTCCGGCGAGGGATACGCCCTGCACATCAGCGGTCAGGCCTTTGACCGTCCGGGGTGGGCCGTGGTCTCCACCTACGCTGATTTCGCCGACTACGGGAACACCACCCCCGCCCCCGAGCTCCGTCCGGAGTACCGGAAGGTGTGGCTGATGGAGCTCAAGCCTGGCGGACGCAAGCTCAACATCGCGCACATCCGCGGCAACTGGTCGAACCTGTCAGGAGACGACGCCTACTTCCTGGAGCCCCAGGCCAGCGCCTCTCGCGACCTGAGCCGGATCATCTTCGCCAGCAACTTCGGCGACGGGGCGACAGAGAGCTACATCGTTCCGATCCCCACCAAGGCCATCGACGAGGCCCCCGCAGCCAGCGAAGAATAACCTCAGAAAGCACAATTCCCGCACACCCACACACGACGCCGGGCGGGGCTCCCTCATTGCAGGAGCCTCGCCCGGCGTCCCTTCCTCAGAAGAGAGGTTCCGCCTAAAACCTCGAATCGCCACTGAGCTGTCGTCAACAGCGCAGCGTAGACACGGCTCCTCTCCCCCACCGCCTCTCTGCTACGCACTTCGGGAAGCTCCAACCAGGCCACCTGCTGCGGCAAGCATCACCACATGAGCCCGACTCTTCTTGCAGCGCAGCATTGCATGCCCCCTTCCCAATCCAGCTGCCATCACCACGACCCTCTGACGCTGCCATGTCGTTCGTCTCCTAGCATCGGATGGGGCGAGCGTTGCGCCCACGCCATATCGTTAGAGCCCACCCCTCCCGGCGTGAAGCAACCCTGGGAGGCTTATTCAAGGGGCTATCAGAAACGACGAAATCCCTCGTCAGAGCCTGGTTGCTAGCAGCTTGTGAATAAGCCTCATGGATGTCTCTTGAGCATGTGCGCAGAGAGTTACGCATGGGGCCTTGAAGCGACGGCGAGGCCCCATGCCCGGGGCCCAGGACTCCAGAGCCACCAGGCCCAGCCCAAAGCCCGAGGTGAGGCCCCATGCCCTGGGCCTGGGAGTGTGTTTGGGCCGGGATGCTGTGGCGTGGCGCGAATCGCCGCCTGCGGCGCAGCGAACGCACTACAGCGACGGCACCAAGACGTAGCACGGCGTTTCGTGCACAGGATCGCCGGCGAAGGCAGGGGTGGGGACGTTGGAAGGGCCAGGGCTGCCGCGTTGCGCGGCTTGGTCATGGGAGTGCAGAAACAGCGAAATCCCTTGTCAGAGCACAGTCGCTAACAACTGCAAATAACCCTCTGGCTTCGCTGAAGATCTTTAGCAGCTAATCAAGACAGTCCGCCAAAATCGGGCATCCTCTCCACCTAGTCGTAAATTCGTCATGTATGAATCAACTGTCCCAGCCTGTGATGGTATAACGGTAACCACGCACTGCCCTCTGGGCTCGGTCCCAAATTCTTGCCAACGAGGGATTCGTCTTAGCTTCCTGCGAACCTAACGGTATGCTGATGCCACGCAATATGTCAGGGCGATGGTACCAGATGGTCTTTCCATCCCACTGAACAGGCGTCTGCACAGGCTCCCGTATGCCAGCTCCTGGAACTGTGGCCTCGGAGACTGGCTTGTCAAACCACTTATTGACGTCGATAGTTCTCAGTTGCGCCCGGAAAATCGCTGACGATGGCGGTGGCACTGCGTTGGCCAGCTCCCAATCTTCATCGATTTGCCACGCCAGAACATCAACCCATATTGACGGTACCCTAGCGAAGCTTGCCAGACGTGATGACGCCCACGGAATCCGGTCGGCTCGCAGGATCATCCACTGAGCACCACGCCAGCGGAAGCGTAGCGCGATCTCGAAGCCGCCCATCACATGCGCCGCACCCTCCAATCGCCCTGTCTTTATGCCCTCGTCTGACTTCAGCCATGCCCATACACGTCCTATAGGCATCGCCCAGCCTTGAGGGGAGGGAATTCCCGGCGTCACTTTCGGAATAGCCGGCGGCGGAGAGAGAATTCCGCATAACTCCCGGATTCGACGATCTACGCTGCGCACCACATGCCTTTCGTCCCCGTCCATTGTCTCCCAGTCGAGCATGCCATCTTCATTACGAATCGGAAAGTGGCCTCCAGTTACCCACCAGGGATGCTCCTCAACCCAAAGGCGCACACCTTCAACCACCCCATCAACGGCCACATAGACATTATCTTTCATTTCTACTGCCGGCTTCTTTCCTCTTTCCTCTGCATGCTTGATTCTTAAAAACCTGAGTCGGTAAATCGTCTGATAAGGCGACGTGAATGCTGCTTGATAGGAGCATCCCAGTTGGCCAGCAGGTGTCGATAAGCCTCAACGCTCTCATAAGCCCTAACGACGGGGTGCAGGCGATGAGCTATCGGACTTGGAAGATCAGGTCCATTCTCTTCGCCTCTAGGAAATAAGCCGATCCACCAACTATCATCCTGCCACCATGGCGGTCCTTCTGTGACACGAACCGGAGTCTCCACTGAAGGTAGCGCGCCGGCCCCCGGGCGGTCCTGCCTTCTCATCGGGTCGGGCCACAAATCAGCATCGATTGTACGAAACAGTATCGGAGCTCCCTCAGCTAATGGAGAATCCGCTGAGGCCGTGGTCGCCTGGCCTTTCTGCTGAAATACACGCGTTGGCAACTGGACTTGTTCCCCTGCCTCCAGCCGATGATCTACGCGCCATGCCATGACTTCTACCCACACGGAGGGCACCCAGGCACGCCTGGCCTCTCGTGTTTGCGCCCAGGGAACTCTATCACGCCGTAGCATCAGCCACGTTTCTTTATCCACCTCCACTTCAAGACAGAAGGTATCCTCGCCCGCTACCTCATGGAAGCCCCAGACATTGGCTGGGGAGTACCATCCGCATAGACTCTTCACCCAGGCATGGCATTGCCTTATCGGCATGGACCATCCTCGGGGCCCAGGTATTCCAGGAGTAGGCGGCGAGACTGACCTCTGAGCCCCTTCTACGCCACACAGTTTGCGAAGCCATGAATTCACTACACGGACTACATCACGCTCAGCCAGAGACAATTTTTCCCAGTCGATCATCCCATCCTCGGGACGGATTGGATACTGATTGTCCGACATCCACCATGGCACATCATCGCTCCACAACCGGGTATCCCCAACCACCCCATCCAGAGCGATATCGAACATAGATGAATCACCATGATTCACGCCGTTTTCCAGGACCATGAAATCACTCCAGCCGACCAACAAATCGTTTGCAGTACTCCAACGGCACCCTCAGGGGCTCGTGGCGCCTCTTCCGTATTATATCACGTACCGATCTGAATACATCATCCGGATCAATATTCATGGCATCAAGACCATTTTCTGAAGGCATGCACTCTTCGAAAATTCTCGCCTGCATTCCATCAATCACCATTGAGGCGTGCATATGGAATATGGTGCCTGGGAGATAGGTAATTTCCTGTGCATCTGGAACCTCAGAAACGAACGACACATCACGCCCTGAATGTCCAACTATTACAGCTATTTGCTTACTGGACCAATCCATGCTAGCCACAACTGGGTTAAGTGAAGTCGCCGTAATGAGCTTAGTCACCAGGGTATGGGGTGGCAAACTTGTAGGCGGCACCCACCCCCGAAAAGATAAGCCGGGCATGGGGGGAAGCATCGCCAAGCCTTTCAGGACATTGGCAATCCTTTCCGAGCTTCCCGATAGAAACGCTTCGCCATTAGGAATTTCCTTGTTGTCAGATGTCACGAACCCTCCCTTATCTTAACTCTCCAGACGCCATCTCTCAGAACCTTGTCCACTACATCAAAAGATGTTCCAGGCCTATATAAAGGGCGTTATTCATGTGGGTTTTTGTTATCGGGTTCGTAGTAGTTCGAGCTGGGTGATGATGCGGATGATGGCGGGGAGTTCTTCGAGACATCCATGGTAGCCTTTGGCGAGGATCTTCCAGTTCTTCAGGTGAGCGATGCAGTGC
>ERZ773077.759-NODE-759-length-23678-cov-13.563011_pt1 | contig 23678 bp, 20 predicted proteins | sample MGYA00580612_ERZ773077 | MGnify/ENA primary metagenome ERZ773077 (study PRJEB29015, sample SAMEA2737971) | human oral metagenome | biome: human oral; feature: human-associated habitat; material: dental | place: China | collected 2021 ...
CTCCGGGTGCCGCCAGTACCGCGAGGACCTGGCCGGCGCCGTCGCCCTGCTCGCCGCCGGAGCTGATGGCTCCACCGGAGACGGCTTCGAGGCCGACGCTGCCGCCCGGGTCGGTGGGGACGGGGGCGCTCCCGTCGACCTCACCGTGGACAAGACGCGCCCCTACTACAACACCTCCGGCCTCCTGGAGGCCAATGTCGACGCGATCGTCGAGGCCTACGGCGCTCTCGCCGAGCAGGGGGTGGCCGCAGCGGACGTCCGCCTCGTGCTCGTCACCCACTCCATCCCCCTGGGCATGGAGTCCGGCTCCGCTCCGAGCTTCGACGCCGACGGTGCCTCGGGCCAAGTGACGCACCCCGCCGTTGAGCCCGCCGCGCATTCCACGGAAGATCCTGCCGGGCGCCTCACCGAGCAGCGCGAACCCGGCGTCGCCGCGGACTTGTCCACGGAGGTCTCCTACGTCGCCCAGCACGAGGCCCTGGCCTCGGTCCTCGTGCCGGAGGTGGCCCGCCGCCTCGGCCTGGAAAAGGTGGAGGCGGACCTCGTCTACTGCTCGCGCTCCGGCCCGCCGCAGGCCCGCTGGCTCGAACCCGACGTCAACGACCATCTTCAGGCCCTGGCCGCCGGCCGTTTAACCGACGGCCGCCCAGCGGAGCGGCCCGGGGGCGTCGTCGTGTCCCCCTTCGGGTTCATCTCCGACCACATGGAGGTCGTCTTCGACCTCGACACCGAGGCCGCCCAGACCGCCCGCGACCTGGGAATACCGTATGTGCGCGCCGCCACGGCCGGCACCCACCCGGCCTTCGTCGACTCCCTCGTCGACATCCTCATTGAGCGGGCCGCCGCCGCTCGCGGCGAGAACGTCTATCCCGCCTCGACCACCGGCGTCGGCCCCTTCCACACCGTCTGCCCGCCGTCCTGCTGCCGTCCCGGTACCCGCCACCCCGGCACCCGCCCGGCCGAAAGCACCGCTCACGAGCCTGCCGTCGGTCACCAGTCGGCCATGAGCAGACCGTGACCGGATATCGACCTGCAACTGCCGATCCCGATGAGGCCCCGATAGCCTCATGCCCAGCAGCCCCGGAAGAATAAGGAGAAGAGATGAGTACCGACGCCCACGGTCACCCCGGCGGACATGGCGGTCACCCCGGTGGCCACAGCGGACGTCCTGCCGATGGCGGCCTGCACCGTTTCGAGGATGAGGAGCGCCGCCCCCACCGCGACCCGCGCGACGCCACCGACGTCGACCTGGAGGCCATCAACAACCAGTACCACTACACCCTCTACGCCGTCTTCCGCCTGACTCGCCCGCTGCCCGCCTCCCAGCCCGGGCGCGAGCAGCTCCTGGGCGAGAGCGCCGATTTCATCGGGGCCGGCGGCGTGACGACCCGCGGCTGGTACGACATCGGGGGCTTTCGCGCCGACGCCGACCTGCTCGTGTGGTGGCTCGACGACGACCCCGAGGTCCTCCAGGACGCCTACCACCGCCTGCGCGGCAGCGCGCTGGGCCGATACCTGGAGCCGGTGTGGTCCTGCATGGGACTGCACACGCCTGCTGAGTTCAACCCCCGTCACGTGCCGGCCTGCCTGGCCGGGGTGGCGCCGCGCGACTGGGTCATGGTCTACCCCTTCGTGCGCTCCTACGAGTGGTACCTGCTCGATCCGGAGGAGCGCTCGCGCATGATGGCTCAGCATGGGCGCCACGGTTTCTCCAAATACCCCGACGTCAAGGGTTCGACCCTGGCGACCTTCGGACTGAGCGACTACGAGTGGATCCTCGGCTTCGAGGCGGACTCCCTCGATCGCCTCGAGGGGGTCCTGCACCACCAGCGCTACACGGAGGCGCGCATGCACGTGCGCGTGGACACGCCTTTTTACACGGGGCGCCGCGTCAGCCCCCAGGAGTGGGCCGAGCGCCAGCCCTGGGTCTGACGGGGGGCTGGCCATCGACGGGGAACTTCTGCGCGTACGGGTGCGGGATTCCCGCACCGGTACGCGTGATATGTCCCCGACGGCGGCTGGCCGAATTCCAGAAGAAACAGCGCAAAGTGGACGGCACGAGCGCAGAGACTGCAGTCACACCGTCCGTCACCTTCGCTGCTGCCGCCCTTGGCGACAGCCTCCAGCGCGTCCTGGTTGACCTTCCTGCTAGGGATCGTCACCCAACCGACTCGTTGACAGGAGAATCCTGATGACCGTTACTCACGAGATTGTGGATGGCACACCGGCCGTGCGCGCCAAGAGCCTGCAGGAGTGGCGCGACTGGTTGGAGGAGAACGGCCAGCACACCCCGAGGATCTGGCTCATCATCTACAAAAAGGGTGCCTCGGAGGACAGCGTGCGTTTCCGGGACGCGATCGAGCACGCACTGTGCTTCGGTTGGGTCGACAGCAAGGCCATCAAGCGCGACCGTGACAGCTGCTACCTGATGTTCTCCCAACGCAGCCCCACGAGCAGCTGGGGGCGGGCCAACCGGGAACGGGCCGAGCGGCTCATCAGGGCCGGGTACATGCGGCCGACGGGCCAGAAGGTCATCGACGAGGCGAAAGCCTCCGGGAAATGGGACGAGCACGCCGACGCTCAGAACCTCGTTGTCCCCGACGACCTGCGGGTCGCGCTGGAGGCGAGTAAGTCGGCGCTGACCCACTTCTCGGCCTTCCCTCCATCCTCGCGACGACTGATCCTGCAATGGATATCCAGTGCCAAGAAATCTGAGACACGTGAGCGTCGGATCGCCAGGACCGTCGAGCTGGCGGCTCAGAACATTCGCGCCAATCATCCCAAGTAGGCACCTCGCTTCCGTCACGTCCGAAGCCGGTCAAGGTGTGCGCGCACAAGTAGCAACCACCACCGGAACCCACCATTCCCGTACGCGTGATATGTCCCCATCGTGTCGGAGCTCTGAAAGGCGGAACTCCGGCGACGAACGCTGAGACATGTCCGTAACCTTCGCGGTAGTGTCGACGGGTTGGTTTCCGCCGGGGTGGATCCGGCCGACTGGGAGGAGCCCCCGTGAGGAACGCCGCGATTCGCCCCGCCGACTGGACCGGAGCCGGCCGCCGGGCCACTGTCCTGGGCTGCCTGTTGCTGGCCGGCTCGCTCGCCTTCGCCGGCTGCTCATCGAACAGCTCCAAGCCCGGTGCAAAGGCCTCCGCGAGCGGTTCGGGCACCGTGAGCAGCTCGACGCCGGAGCCCTCGGGCGTTGCCACGGCGTCGGGCAGCGCCGGTCCTGTCACGGCGGACTCCCTTTCCGACCCCCAGCTGGGTTACACCGTCACCACCATCCCCGCCGGCCTGGACGTCAGCCAGGTCAAGATCCTCCAGGACTTCGTGGCCTACGACCAGATGTCCTGGACGCTGTGGGTCGGCGGCGGCCAGGACGTCAGCAAGGTGACGACGGTGACCACCGGCAACCTCCAGCAGCAGCTCACCAACGATGCCGCCGACATGAGGAGCAAGGGGCAGAAGGTCCGGACCCCGGTCAGGGTCGCGGTCTCCGAGATCGTCATGAGCGCCGACGGCCAGAGCGCCACCGTCTCCTACTGCGTGGATATGACGGAGGTGAGCTTCATCGACGCGCAGGGCAAGGACGTCACCGACCCCGCCAACAAGGCCCAGATCCCGGCGAAGAACACGATGGTTCCCGGCAGCGACGGGCGCTGGCTCGCCTCCGAAGAGGAGGAGACCGGCGAGCCCAACTCCTGCTCGGTCGGCTGACGGGGCGAAGCGCGTTCACGCAGGTGAGCCCCTGTTTCAAGTGAGGCTTGGCTTGCCTGTGAATCATAAGTAACACCCACGGAGGCTGGCGAAGTAGTAAAGTAATGGCCATGAACGCAGACACCGTCACCACCCCGTCCATCAACCTCTCCTTCACCGCCTCCGCCGCCCTGAGCGACAACCTCCAGCGCGTCCTGACCGACCTCATCGCCCTCGAGCTCGTGGGCAAGCAGATCCACTGGAACGTCGTCGGCCCGAACTTCCGCGACATCCACCTCAACCTGGATGACGTCGTCGACATCGCCCGTGAGGGCTCAGACGAGGTGGCCGAGCGCATGCGCGCCATCAACGCCGTCCCCGACGGCCGCCCGGCCACCGTCGCCGCTGCGACCACCGTCCCGGCCGCCCCTGAGGGGGAGATCCTCACCAGCGAGGGAGTGGCCTACATCGTCTCCGCCATTGAGGCCGTTGTCGGCACCCTGCGCGGTGTGGACGAGGACGTCGACGCCGAGGACCCCACTTCCGCTGGCATTGTCGAGGATCTCATCGGCAAGCTCGAGCAGCAGGCCTGGTTCCTCTCCGCCGAGATCCGCAAGCCCGTGCGCTGAGGACGGCGGTTCCATAGCCGACGACGGTGGGCGACTCCGGATGATCCGGAGCCGCCCACCGTCTTTCGTGTATCGGCTCGCCGCGGGGCGGGTTCCGAAGACGCGGAGGTCGGCGGTGGCCATGGGGCAAGATCCCCATGAAAAACCTGTTGATCGGTAGTGACGAAACCGTGCGGGAAAGGTATGGTCGATTTACTCGTGACCGCGTGGATGCTGATCGTGTCGGGGTATGGAGGTTGGCCGTGTTTCACCGTCATCATTATTTATCTGTGTGGAGTGGGCTGCTCCTGGCCGCTTCATGCGCACTCGCAGGCTGTTCCTCGAACAATGGGAAGCCGGAATCCACCATTCCACCCATGAAGGATTCGGGCGCTGCGGGATCTGCGACGGCAAACGCATCGGGCAGTGAGGCTCCCGTGACTGAGGACTCGCTGTCGGATTCGAAGACCTCGTACACAGTCGCATCCATTCCGGATGATCTGGATGTCCAGCAGACCCAGGTCCTCAAGGCCTATGTTGCCTACGATCGGGCGACCTGGGAGGCCTATCGGGACATGAAGGGAACTACCAAGGTCGAGTCCGTTACCACCGGGGACCAGTATCAGGCCTTCAAGAAGGTCTATGACGAACGGGCCGCCGCCGGGCAGCACGTTGAGGGTGAAGCCAGCACCTCCATTAGCTCCGTTCAATTGAATCCTGATGGATTGTCGTCGACGATGACGGTGTGCGCCGATGAGACAAAGGTTCGCCTGGTTGCTCGGGATGGTGCGGAGGTGTCCTCAGATGACCTCGGCCATACGATTTCCCTCGTGGTGAGCCTCATCAGGAATCAGGACGGGTGGGTTGTCAACTCCTCCTCGGTGGAAGGTGTGGATCAATGTTGAAGACAATGGTGAATCGCGCCGGCCTGGTGGCGGCGGCGTGTGCGGTGATCGCTCCGCTCGGCCTGCTGCCCTCATCTCCGGCCTTTGCAGAGGGCGGCGGTGTCTCAGGGCACTCCTCCTCGAACACCGATGGCGGAGTCACCATCTCCGTGTCGGTCTCCTATAATTCCGCCAATCCGGGATCGAGTGGTTCCGGCAGGACAACCACGTCCTCCCGCCAGGTAGCCGCTTCGGTAAAACCGAAATGTTATTACGCGCGGCATAGCTCCGGCAAAGACACAGCGAAGTTCTTCAAAAGTAGGCAGTTTATAGACTTTACCAAAATGAATCCCGATGTTGACTATAAGGAAACAACTTCCAGGTATCCGGGTTGGGAGGAGTATGCGTCGGACTCTGAAGGGTACTGGTATGCTCCAGAATGTGTTCCGGATGACCTGTCAGATTCTGAGTTCACGAAATACAGGGAAGAATTCATGAAGAAGCCCCCGACGTATGTTCCTGGTGGTGGTCAGCCTCCTGTTCCGCCGGTGGATGGTGGGACTTTGGCCAAGGCTGCGTGGAAGGCGGTGGAGATTCCTCCTCCGGTGGTGGAGACGAATCCGCGGATGGATGGTGGTGTGCAGACGCTGGTTGGTGTGGAGAACTGGGTGTGGGCAAGTGAGGACACTCCTCAGTCGGTGACGGCGACGGCGACTGCCGGGCCGGTGACGGCCACCGTGACGGCGAGTTCGACCGGGTTGACGTTGTCGGCCCCCGACAGCAAGGTCTCCTGCCAGGGTTTCGGTACGCCGTGGCAGTCCGGGATGGCTGAGGGGAGTAGCCCGTGCACCATGACCTTCACTCGCAGTTCCGAGCACCTGGGTGGGACCAGCACGGTCAATGTGGGGGTGTCCTACAGCGCTTCCTATACGGCCACCGATGGTAGTCAGGGGGACCTGCCCCCGGCGTCCACCTCGGGGACCCTGTCCATCAAGGTGGGGGAGGCGCAGAGCCTCAACACCGACGATCAAAAATGACACCGAGGCCGGTTGGGAGGAGAACCTCTTCTCCTCCCAACCGGCCCTTGGGTGCAAGCCATATGAGAAGTGGTCTGGGAGCATTGCTGCTCCCAGACCACTTCTGACTGCCGACCTCGTGTCCGCTTACTCGATGGCGGTGACGGGCGGAAGGGGCTCCAGGCTCTCCCCGTTTGCGATGATGAGGTTGTTGTAGTTGTTCGCGACGTCGTTGGCGCCGTCAGCGAATGTCTGCTCAAACGCCATCAGCTTCGGCTTGAACTCTTCCCAGGCGGCGCGGAAGTTGGTCGCGTTCGTGCTCTCCCACACCGCATTCGCCAAAGCGCTGTCAGTCTGCTTCTGGATGTCATTGGCGTACTGCACGTCATTCTTCAGGGCGTCGTACAGCGCCTTGAGCGAATCGAATTCTGCCTGAATCTTGGGCATGCCGATCTCCTTGTCTGGATGAATTTGTATATTCCGAGTGGGTCTGCGGAATCAGGTCGCCGTTGGTGGGGCGCCTGGGTACAACCCTCTATGGCAAATATTGGGGAGTCAAGGGGAAAACTACCCGTTGTCTTAATGTGGGGATAGATCCCCATGGCATGGAGAGAGGTTAAGCCCCATGCTGTCTTCTGCGTGATTCAGAAGAATGTGCTGCGTAAGCCTCGACTGAATGACCTAATCAAATCCCGACTTGCACGAGGTATTCCCTATGTCGCCCCGTTTGTCTGGGCGCTCTTCCGAGCGTCGTGATCGCAACTCTGATGAGAAGAAATCGACTCGTTCTCGTCAGGGTGTGGATGGCGCACGTCTTCCTTCGGCGCCGCGCGAGCGGCGGCCCTTGCTGGCCGCTCTCGCTGTGCTTCTCATCGTCGGCGGCGCACTGCTAGCGGGCCTGTTGGCCAATCAGATGGACCAGCGGGTCCAGGTGCTGGCCGCGGGGGACACGATTCGAGCCGGAGAGGTCATCACGAAGGAGGACCTGATGAGTGCCTCGGTCTCCTCCGATCTGCGTACGCTGATCCGCGCCGACCAGATCGATCAGGTGGTTGGGCGTACGGCGCGGGTCGAGGTCTCCAAGGGCCAGCTCCTGGATACCTCCCAGATCGCGACGACCCCGATGCCCGGTGGGGACAAGCAGGTCGTCGGCATCTCGGTCGCCTCCGGCCGTTTCCCCGCCGGGGGCCTCGGCTCCGGGGACGTTGTCAACGTCGTGGATGTCGGTACCCAGTCGGTCTCCGTCGATGACGCGCAGGTCCTCAAAGCTGTTCCTTCCTCCGGTACGGACAACGACTGGACCTCGGGCGCCGTCATCTCCCTCATCGTCGACAAGAAGGACGCCGCCAAGCTCGCGAGCGCCTCGGCCAACGGCACCATCGCCGTGGTCCAGACCGCGACCAACCAGCCGATCAAGGACAGCTGATGCTCATCTCGATCGCCTCCGCGAAGGGGTCTCCCGGCGCCTCGACGAGCGCCCACGTGCTCGCCGCGGTCTGGCCCCGTCCAGCCGTCCTGGCCGAGCTCGATCCGGCCGGATCCGACCTGGTCTACCGCGCTCGCTCCCGTGACGGCCTCCCGCTGGACAGTGACCGGGGTGTCGTCTCCCTGGCCGCCGCCATCCGTCGGGACCCCGACGCCCCGCTGCAGGATCACCTGACCCTCATCGAAGGCGACCTGCCGGTCCTCGTGGGTCTGTCCCGCCCGGACCAGGCGACGGCCATCGGGGCGGGCTGGCTCGGACTGGCCACCAGTCTGCACCAGCAGGGAGACGTCATCGCCGACGTCGGCCGGCTGGCTCCCGGCGCTCCGAGCCTGGGTGTGGCCCTGGCATCAGACATCGCCCTGGTCGCCGTGCGCCCCGGTGTGGAGAACTACGGCCACCTGCGTGAGCGCCTGTCCTGGATCGTCGCCGAGACCTCCCGGCGCTCCGAGCAGGCCCGGCTCGGCATTCTGCTCATCGCCCCGTGGAAGGCCCGCCACGAGGCCGACGACCTCAGCCGGCTGCTGCGCGGCAGCGGTCTGGAGATTCCCATCGTCGGGGCTCTGGCCTTCGACCAGAGCGCCGCCGACTCCCTCGCCGGACGCCGCTCCCGTCCCCTGGGGCGCACTCTCCTGGTGCGATCCGCACGAACCGTCGCCACCGCCCTGGCCGGAGTCGCCGTCAATGGAGGTGCAGCATGAGCGTTGACCAGGGACTCGTCCGCGACATGCGCGAGGAGGTTGCCGACCTCCTGGCCCAGCAGCGGCGCGACGACGCCGGCTCCGGCATCCCCCCGATGTCCCCCGAGGACGAGCGCCAATTCGCGCGCGCCCTCATCGGCCGCGTACTCGAGCAGCACGCCCGCGCCGAGATCGCCGCCGGTCGCAGTCCGATGACCGCCCAGGAGGAGGAAGAGGTCTCCCAGGGCATCCACGCAGCTCTGTTCGGCGTCGGTCGCCTCCAGCCGCTGCTGGACAACAAGGATGTCGAGAACATCGACATTAACGGCTGCGACAACGTCTTCATCCAGTACGCCGACGGCCGAGAAGAGCGCGGCGCACCGGTGGCCGAGTCCGACGAGGAGCTCATCGAGCTCGTCCAGGTGCTCGGCTCCTACTCCGGTCTGGCCTCGCGCCCCTTCGACTCCGCCAACCCGCAGCTGGACCTGCGCCTGCCGGACGGCTCGCGTCTGTCCGCGGTTATGGAGGTCTGCTCGCGGCCGTCGATTTCGGTGCGCCGCGCCCGCCTGGACCGGGTGGGCCTGGAGGAGCTGGTGGGGCTCGGATCGCTCACCCCCCGACTCGCCGCCTTCTGCTCGGCGGCCGTGCGCGCCCGCAAGAACATCATGATCGCTGGCGCCACGAACGCGGGCAAGACCACCTTCCTGCGCGCCCTGGCCAACGAAATCCCGCCGGAGGAGCGCCTCATCACGGTGGAGCGCGCCCTGGAGCTGGGCCTGGGAGAGTTCGCCGACTTGCACCCCAACGTCGTCGCCTTCGAGGAGCGCCTGCCCAACTCCGAGGGCTCTGGGGCGATCTCCATGGCGGACCTGGTGCGGCGCTCACTGCGCATGAACCCCTCGCGCGTCATCGTCGGCGAGGTCCTCGGCGACGAGATCGTCACCATGCTCAACGCCATGAGCCAGGGCAACGACGGTTCGCTGTCCACCATCCACGCCAATTCCTCCTCCGAGGTGTTCAACCGGATCGCCACCTACGCCATCCAGTCCGCCGAGCACCTGCCCCAGGACGCCACCAACCTCCTCATTGCCGGCGCGGTCGACTTCGTCATCTTCCTGACCCGGGAGAACCGTTTCTCCCAGGGCGGGGGACTGCGCCGCTTCGTCGCCTCCGTGCGCGAGGTCAACGGCGTCGACGGGAGGGTCCTGTCCAGCGAGGTCTTCGCCGACGACGGTTCCGGCATCGCCCAGCCCGCCGCACCGATCGCCTGCGTCAGGGACCTCATGGCAGCTGGTTACGACCCGGCCGCCTCTTACCAGAGGGGGGCGGCATGAACGAGTCAACGGCCATGACGGCCTTCTTATCCGGAGCGCTCATCGGGGGAGGGATCTTCCTCCTGATCGGCTTCTTCATAGGGGTCGACCTGCTCCCCACCCCGGCTGCGGGGGCCTCGGCCTCGCTGCGCGAGCACCTCAAGGGGCTCTCGGGGCGGCTCATCATCAGCCTCGGCACCGGGGTGGTGCTGCTGATCGTCACGCGCTGGATCGTCCTCGCCGGAGCCGGGATCGCCCTGGTGCTCGTCTGGCCGTTGCTGTTCGGCGGCGCGAAGGAGGAGAAGCACGCGGCGGCCAAGATCGAGGCCCTGGCCACCTGGGCCGAGTCCCTGCGGGACACGATCGCCGGTGCGGTGGGCCTGGAGCAGGCGATCCCCGCGACCGCCTACGCCGCCGCCCCGGTCATCCGCGAGGACCTGGCCCTCCTGTCCGATCGCATGCGCGTGCGCGTGCCCCTGCCGCTGGCGCTGCGCCAGTTCGCCGACGGCCTCAACGATCCGACGGCGGATCTCATCGTCTCCGCCCTCATCATGAACGCGCGCCTGCGCGGCCCCGGCCTGCGTCAGCTCCTCGGCGCACTGGCGGATACCGCCCGCTCCGAGCTCGACATGCGCCAGCGCGTCTCCGCTTCCCGCGCCGGCACCCGGCGCTCTGCCCAGATCGTCGTCATCTTCTCGATCGCCATCATGCTGGGTCTGGCGATCTTCAACCGCAGCTTCGTGGCCCCCTACTCCAGTGTGCAGGGGCAGCTGGTGTTGGTGGTCGTCGTGGCGCTCTTCGCAATGGGCATGCTCTGGATGCGGCGGCTCGCGGGCGTGCGGCTGCCACGGCGCTTCCTGATCGCCACCGCGCAGGCCGGAGGTGAGGAAGCATGATCACCTGGATCCTCCTCGGAGGGGCGATCAGCGGCGCAGGCGTTCTCTTCCTCATCCTCATCGTCGCCCCGCCCGTCACCCAGCCCGCCGCCGCACTGGCCGAGCTGGATACTCGCCGCAACGAGGGACGCATGCGGCAGGATGCACGCAGGGTCAACCCCTCAGAGGCGGAGGTGCCCCAGTGGGCCGATGACCTCAGCCTCAGGATCGCCGCGCTGGCTCGACGGACGGGAGCCGACCTCACCTTCCTGACCGCGGACCTGTCCGTGGTGGGGCGTTCCCTCGAACGGCATCTTCTCACCTCCCTGTTCCTCGGGATGGGCGTCTTCATGGCTCCGATGGCCGTTGTCGGACTCATGCAGGTCATGGGGGCACCCCTGGGCTGGTCCATGCCGCTCCTGGTCAGCATGGTCCTGGGGGCGCTGGGCCTGCTCCTGCCGACGGCCCGCCTGCGCCGGGAGGCCGACGACGCCCGTCGGGACTTCCGCCACGTCGTCGGCTCCTACCTGGACCTGGTGGCCATGTCCCTGTCAGCCGGTCGCGGCGTCCCCGAGGCGCTCGACGCCGCCTCCAGCCTCTCCGACGACCCCGCCATGGTGCGCATCCGCAACGCCCTCGATGTGGCTCGCCTGCGCGGCGACACCCCGTGGACCGCCCTGGGGCAGCTGGGCACCCAGCTGCGCATCGACGAGCTGCGCGACCTGTCCGCCGCCCTGGCCCTCGTGGCCGAGGACGGCGCCAAGATCCGAGAGTCCCTCGGCGCCAGGGCCTCCAGCATGCGCCGCCGTGACTTGGCCGACGCCGAGGGCAAGGCCGGAGAGAACTCCGAGTCGATGCTCGTGGCCCAGCTCGTCGTCGCCATGGGATTCATCGTGTTCCTCGTCTACCCGGCCCTGACCGGAATCATGGGCTCGTTTTAGGTCCCGAAGTCATCCGTATCCAGTTCCGACTCACACCTCGAAGAAGAAAGAAGAAACACCATGCTGTCCCTACTCGTCACCCTTCAGATACTCGCCGGCGACGTGCGCGACAAGGTGGGGCGCCGCCTTGCCGAGGAGAAGGGCGCCTCCACCGTGGAGTGGGTCATCATTACCGGCTTCCTCATCGTCTTAGCCGCGCTCGTCGGCCGCGCCATTTACGGCTTGGTATCCAATGCCTCTGGCGGCCTCAAAGCGCCCACCCTCGGCAACTAGAGCAAGGTTGGTGCCCTCGTGAGAACGTGGAGGAGGCGCGTCATGAGCCGCTTGGGCCAGGAGGTGGGAGCCTCCAGCGTCGAGCTGATCATCTTCTTCCCGCTGCTCCTGCTGGTCGTACTGATCACGGTGCAGGTGGCCCTGACCTGGTATGGCAACGAGGTCGCCATCGCCACCGCTCGCGAGGTGGCCCGGGAAGCGCGCGCGAACTCCAAGGGGGGCGACCTATCCGCCGCCGCCAAGGCCAACGGCGCGGCCTACGCCCGCAAGGTGGGCGGCAAGGCACTTACCGATGTCGAGATCGACGTCTCCACCACGAGCGACCAGGTCACGGTGCGCGTCTCCGGGAAGTCCCTAGACGTCGTGGCTGGCCTGTCGCCGCGCGTCAAGGCCTCGGTGACCTCAGAGCGGGAGACCTTCCGGAGCGACAGATGAAACACCTCAGAAAGAAGCAGGCCCGGCGTAGCGCCATCGAGGCGGCCGGCTCGGAGAGGGGGACCATGTCCATTGAGATGGTGGTCCTCGTCCCGGTGCTGCTGCTCATCACCATGGTGGCCGTCGCCGGGGGGCGCATCGTCTCCGCCCAGGGGATGGTCGAGGCCGCGTCGCGCGACGCCGCTCGGGCCGCCTCCATGGAGCGCTCCGTGGGCGCCGCCAGCACGGCCGCCAACCGGAGCCTGTCCCAGGCGGACACCGCCAACGCCAGCTGCTCAGCCGGCGTCGACGTCGGCGGCTTCCGCCGCGGCGGAGCCGTCACGGTCTCGGTCAGCTGCCGCGTCAAGCTCTCCGACCTGGGACTGGTCTTCCTGCCCGGCACCACCGTGGTCAAGGCGGAGTCGAGTGCGCCGGTGGACCAGTGGAGGGGGACGCGATGAGCGGGACCACGATCTTCAAGAGGCTCCGAGAGCACCCGGAGCGGGGCTCGATATCCGTCTACGTCGTCATCATCGCGGCGGTTCTCATGCTCGTAGCGGGACTGTGCATCGAGGGGGGACGCGTCCTCAACGCGCGTGCCACCATGGCGGATCAGGCCGAGCAGGCGGCCCGTGCCGGGGTCCAGCAGCTGAGCATGGCGAAGCTGCGCGACTCCGGTGAGGCCTCGACGGACCCGGCAGCGGCCTCGTCTGCGGCTCGGAGCTACCTGGCCCGCAGCGGCGCCGCCAAGACCACGACGGTCAAGGCCTCTTCCGACCGGGTCTCGGTCACCGTCGAACGCGACGTCCCCACCACGATGCTGCGACTGGTCGGCGTCACATCCATCCACGTCACCGTGACCGGAGAGGCCCGCAACGCCTTCGGCCCAGAGGAGAGACGGAGGCCCAGATTGCCGAAGACGGGCAACGCCATCGGCCTCGAGGGGAGGCAGAACCCATGACCACCGCATCGAGACGACGCCGCGCCCAGGCCGCCGGCCCCCAGCGGTTCCAAGCGCCCGTGCACAGCGCCCGGCCCCCGGTATGGCGATCCCTGCTCTCCGGCCTCGTCCTCGCGGCCGTCATCATCGGCCTGCCCGCCGCCCTGCTGGCCACAGTGGGCCCACCGCCCCTGCCGACCGGCGTGGACATGAGCGTGTTGTTCACACAGGCCGTCTCCTTCGACGTCGTCGTGGGTGTCCTCATCTGGGTGCTCTACCTGGCCTGGCTGCAGTTCACGGTGTGCGCCCTGGTGGAGGCCGCCTCGGCCATCAAGGGGCACGGCGTTCCCGGACATGTCCCGCTCTCGGGCGGTATGCAGTCGCTGGTGCGCCGACTCATCGCCTCGGTCCTGCTCCTGGGCGCCGTCAGCGGACCGGTCGCCGCGGCCGCCGCCCCCGTCGTGGAGGAGCCGACACCGGCCGTAGCGGTGAGCCAGGACGTCTCCTCCCAGCAGCCCGCCGCCGCCGACGACTCCCAGGCCGACGGAGCCGCCACCGCCTCGCAGGGCGCCGACAGCGACCACCAGTACATGCGCTACATGGTCAACGGGGTCGAGCTCGACCAGGAGATCGGCGCCCAGCTCGTGGGGCAGCGGGTGTACATCGTCCAGCCCCCAGAAGGCCGCTACCACGACAATCTCTGGGACATCGCCGAGCGCAACCTCGGTGAGGGCCGCGCCTACTCCCAGATCTACGACCTCAACGCGGGCAGGGCGCAGCCCGACGGCGGCTCCCTCGAGCTGGCCCGGCTCATCCAGCCCGGCTGGCTCCTGGTGATGCCCGAGTCCGCCACCTCCGTGGCCCGGGTCGAGGCCATCCCCACGACCCCCGCCCCGGCCCCGGCTGCGCCGACACCGCAGCAGCAGGAGGAGGGCAACCACATTCCCGCCGGACTCGGGCAGGACCTGCGGGACGTCGCCCCCGTCCAGATGCCGGCGATCGGCTCGCTGCTGGCCGCCTCCCTGGTCTCGGTGCTCGTCGCCAGGCGCCGGTGGCTGGCGGGCGCCTTCAACGAGGACTCCGCTGAGCTTGAGCGCCTCTTGCGTGTCGGCGCCGATGAGAGCCGCTCGCGGCGCCTCGACGCCGTCCTGCGCTCCCTGGACGATCTGCCCGGAAGCCCCCGCCCGTACGCCGTCGCCATCGACGACGATGCCTGCTACCTGCGCATGGCGCGTCCCCTGCCGGACGCACCCGCCCCGTGGCGGGCGCAGCAGGAGGGGATGACCTGGGCGCTGCGCGCGGGCCAGGAACCGCCGCTGAAGGACCGGCCCTGCCCCCTGCCCGGGCTGGTGACGGTCGGCCGCACCCCTGAGGGTGCGGACATCCTCATCGACCTGGCCTTCGCGGATGGAGACGTGATCGTCACCGGGGACCCCGCCATGGCGGCCGAAGTCGTCTCCGCCCTCGCCCTGGAGCTGTGCACCAACCCCTGGTCGCGGGACGCCGACGTCGTCGGGACGGGCCTGTCCGCCACCCTGCACGGGGTCGCCGGCCGGCGCCTGCAGACCCCCGAGAGCCTCATGGGGCAGGCCGCCCTGCCCGGCGTCGGCGGGGTCCTGACCGGGCGCCGCCCGGAGACGCAGACGACCTTCATGCTCATCGGCAACGGGGCGACGCCTCCTCCGCTCCCACCGGGACGCAGCTACGCCCTGGTGCGCACGGACTCCAACCGGCAGGGGCGCTGGACGATCGAGATCGATGCCTCCGGCACCGCCCGGATCTTCCCCCTGGGCATCATGGTCACGGCCTCGCGCGCCACCGAGGCGGAGATCGCCGCGCTCGAGGGCCTGTTCGCCCCGGTCGAGGAGACCCACGACGGCGGCCGCCCGCCGGTGCCGGACCCGCCGATGCCGCCCCTGGCCACCGCAGCCCTGCGCGCCGCCTCGGTGCGCATCCAGGTCCTGGGCAACACGCTCGTGGAGACGGCGGGGGCGGTGGACCAGGCGCGCCGCTCCATCCTCACCGAGGCCGCCGTCTGCGTGGCCCTCCACCCCGAGGGCATCCGCCCCTCCATCCTGGGCGCGATGCTCTGGCCTCTGGGGGCCACCGCGGACGTGGTGGGGGCGACCGTGGAGCGGTTGCGCAGCTGGCTCGGCCAGGACTCCCAAGGGGCGCCGCATCTGCGCGAGGACGCCGAGGGCCGCCTAGTGCTGGGGCCCGGGGTGGTCCTGGACTGGGACGTGCTGCGCTCTCTGCTGGACTCCTCCCGCAGGTGCGCGCCGCAGCAGGAGGTCGAGCTTCTCACCGAGGCCCTGCGCCTGGTGCGGGGCCCGATGGTCTCCGACGCCGCCGAGGGGCGCTACACCTGGTTGGCCCGGGTCCGTGCCGCCCGGCAGTTCGATGCGCTCGTGGTGGATGCCGCCCATCGGCTGGTCGAGCTCATCGGGGACACCGATCCCGACGGCGCCGCCACGGCGATCGCCACGGGCCTGCAGGTGGTCGAGCTCGACCAGGGGCTGTGGCGCGACCGTCTGCGCCTGGCCTCGCGCCGCGGCCGCGGCGAGCTCGAGCAGGAGATCCACATTCTCCTCGACGCCGCGGGTGCCGATGACCTTGACCAGATCGACCCCGCCACGGCGGCGCTCGTTGAGGACCTCTCACCGGGGCTCTCCGTGGGCCGTCGCCCCGCCTGAGGAGTCGACCATGCAGTTGTTCATCAGTGTCCTGCGCCCCCTCGAGGAGGCTTCAGACGCCCGCGACCTCATCATTGTGGTCCCGGAGGACGCCGTGGTCGGCGATCTGGCCGCCGCCCTGGACCGCGCCCTGCCCGTCAGCGCGCCGGGGCAGTCCCTCCGCCTGGTGGTCAGCGCCGGTGAACCGGTCGATGCCCCGCCATCGTCGCTATGGCACGGTCCCCGTCGCCTCGACCCGCAGGCCCCCATCGGCTCGGGCTCGATCCGCAATGGCATGCTGTTGGGGCTGGGCGCGGCCGTGCTCGACGACGTCGAGCCGGTCGGCGTCGTCGAGCTACGCGTCATCGCAGGACGCGGGGCCGGCGCGGTCCACCGCCTGAGCCTGGGCGGCTACACCCTGGGCGGGCCCGAGGGGGACATCGCCCTGGAGGGCGAGGCCGGGCGGGAGAAGATCGCCGACCTGACGGTCTCCCAGGGCGGACAGGTATTCCTGAGCCCGGTGCCGGGCGTGGCCGAGCGCACGGTGCCGCTCCCGCTTCCGCGCCGTCGTCCCCTGCCCGGACCTCTCGTCCTGGCCGCCAAGGAGGACGAGAAGCCCTCCAAGCGGAGGCGCCGCCAGAAGCGCCGCAAGCGCAAGGGGAAGACGCCGGAGCCGATTCTCAGCGGACGCGAGGTCCTGGAACCCGATGGCCAGCGCCACTTCCTGGAACTGGACCGGCGCCCGCTCAAGGGCGCGACCCTCTGGCCGGAGAAGGCGGTTCTCACAGTGGGGGAGAGCCTGCTGGTCCTGAGCCCGGTGCCCGCCGCCGACGCCGTGACCTCACCCACCCCGGGCGCGCCGACGATCAACTTCAACCGTCCCCCGCGCCTGGCCCGCCCGATCCGGGTCACCAAGTTCACGCTGCCCCGTGAGCCCGAGCAGCCGCGCAAGCCGCCCTTCCCGTTCGCCATGATGCTCTCCCCGCTGGTCATGGGAGCCGGGATGTACCTGCTCACCAAGCGCATCTACTCGCTCTTGTTCATGGTGCTCTCACCGGTCATGATGATCGCCAACCAGATCCAGGGGCGCTCCTACAACAAGAAGACTTACAAGGACAACCTGCGCAAGTACGAGGATCAGCGGGATCAGGCCGAAGACGCGGCCTTCAAGGCGCTCACCGAGGAGCGGGGGCTGCGGCGCTCGGACGCCCCGGACCCGGCCGAGCTCCTGCTGCGCGCCACCGGGCCACGGGCGGAGCTGTGGGAGAGGCGCCCCGCCGACCCCGACTGGCTGGATCTGCGGGTGGGGGTGGCGGACCTGCCCAGCGACGTCGAGGTGGACGATCCCGCTCGCGCCAAGCATGAGGAGCCGCTGCGATGGACGGCCCCGGACGTTCCCGTGACCGTGCACCTGGGGGAGCTCGGCGTCGTCGGCGTGTGCGGGGACAGGTGCCACGAGGTGGCGACCTGGTTGGCGGCCCAGGCCGCGGTGCTGCACTCGCCGGCCGAGCTGCAGATGGTGCTCCTGGTGGAGCCGGTGCGCGGCGAGAACCCCGCGGGGCGCTGGGCCTGGGCGAGGTGGCTGCCGCACCTGCGCAACCTGGAGGGGACGGGCGCCCGGGCCCGGGTCGGCGTGGACGATGAGAGCGTCGGCCGCCGCATCAGCGAGCTCGCGGACCTGGTGCAACGGCGCCTGGAGGCCTCCGATAACCGCGGCAGCGGGCGCTCGGAGAACGAGCAGGTCCTGGTGGTGCTCGACGGCGGGCACGCCCTGCGACTGCGCCCGGGCCTCATCCCGGTGCTGCGCCGCGGCCCCGAAGTCGGTGTGCGCCTGGTGTGCATCGACCGGGAGCGCACGGCCCTGCCCGAGGAATGCCGGGCCGTGGTGGCCACCGGGCCCGCCGCGCCGTCGGTCTCCCAGACCGACGTGGAGGAGGTGGAGCGGGTCACCCTGGACATGGTGCCGGACGGGTGGTGCGAGCGGGTGGCCCGCGCCCTGGCCCCGGTCCACGACGTCTCCGCCTCCGGGGCGGACTCCACGATCCCCACCGCCTCGCGGCTGCTGGACGTCCTGCCCATGCCCGAGCCGGGCTCCGACGCCGTCCTGGCGGCCTGGCAGCGGTGCAGCCGCACGACGCGGGCGGTCATCGGGGAGGACGCCGAAGGGGACTTCTGGCTGGACGTGCGCGCCGACGGTCCCCACGCCCTGGTGGCCGGGACGACCGGCTCGGGTAAGTCCGAGCTGCTGCAGACGCTCATCGCCTCCCTGTGCGTGGGCAACACGCCCGAGGCCATGACCTTCGTACTCGTGGACTACAAGGGCGGGGCGGCCTTCAAGGACTGCGCGCGCCTGCCGCACACGGTGGGGATGGTCACCGACCTCGATGGGCACTTGACCTCCCGGGCCCTGGAGTCGCTGGGCGCCGAGCTGCGCAGGCGCGAGCACCAGCTGGCCGGGGCCGATGCCAAGGACATCGAGGACTACGTGGCCGCCATGGCCCCGGGTGACGAGCCGATGCCGCGGCTGATGATCATCATCGACGAGTTCGCCGCACTGGTGTCCGAGCTGCCGGACTTCGTGACGGGCCTGGTGGATATCGCCCGGCGCGGGCGATCCCTGGGGGTACACCTGGTGCTGGCCACGCAGCGGCCCGCCGGCGTCGTCTCGGCGGAGATCAAGTCGAACACGAACCTGCGCATCGCCCTGCGGGTCACGGATGAGAGCGACTCCCAGGACGTGATCGAGGCGGCCGCTTCGGCCTTCATCCCGCCGTCGATCCCGGGACGCGCCTACGCTCGGCTGGGGCACGCGAGCCTGCGCCAGTTCCAGTCCTCCCGGGTGGGGGGACGGCCGCGGGGCGCCCTGCCCCGGGCCGCGCTGCGTTCGGCGACCCTGACCCTGGACGAGCTCTCCCGGCCGGAGGAGGCGCCCCCGGAGGTGGAGGAGGACGCCGCGATCCCCACGGACCTGGCCACGCTCGTGGACGCCATGGGGGCCGCCTACCGGGCGATGGGCAAGGAGAAGCCGCACAGCCCGTGGCTGCCGCCGCTGCCCGGGCTGCTCACCCTGGATGAGGTGGAGCAGCGGATGGAGGAGCCCGGGGCGGACTCGCGCGCAGAGGGCTTCCTACCGGCCCTGCCCCTGGGACTGGAGGACCTGCCCGCTGAGCAGGATCAGCGGCCCATGACCTGGGACTACACGCGTGCCGGGCACCTGGGGATCGCTGGTGGCCCCAGAGCGGGGCGCTCCAGCGTCCTTCGGGGGATCGCGGTGGCGGTGGCTCGCGCGGCCTCGGCCGCGGAGGTCCACATGTACGGGATCGACGCCGGCAACGGGGCGCTGCTGCCGTGCCTGGCGCTGCCGCACGTGGGGGCGGTGACGACCCGCGACCAGCCGGACCGGGTCCGGCGCCTGCTGGGACTGCTGGGCCGGGAGGTGGCGCGCCGCCAGCAGCTGCTGGCCACCCAGGGCTTCGCCTCGCTGTCCGAGCAGCGGGCCAAGGCGGCCGAACCGGAGCGGCTGCCCTACCTGCTGCTGCTCATCGACCGATGGGACAACTTCACGGCCACCTTCGACAATGTCGATGGCGGGGCCGTCATCGAGGGCGTGGAGAGCCTCATGCGCGAGGGGCCCGCCGTGGGGTTGCGTGTGGTGGTCGCCGGGGACAGGACCGTGTTCCGGGGCCGGTTCGGGATGCTGTTGGAGGACCGGCTGCTGTTGCGGATGCCATCTCCGGACGACTTCGACCTGGTGGGCATGAGGGCACGCGAGGTGCCGCTGACCATGCCGCAGGGCCGGGCCTTCCGCAGCGGGCCCAGGCCCCGCGAGGTGCAGCTGGCGCTTCTGACGGCCGACATCGACGGAACCGCCCAGGTGGAGGCGATCCAGGAGGCGGGGCGGCTCAGCCGCGAGAAATGGGGAGAGATCCCTCGCGCGCTGTCCGCGGGCCACGTGGACGAGCTCCCGGTGGCGATTTCCGAGGAGAAGGCGCTCGAGCTCGGGCCGCCGCTGGTGCCGGGGAATATCGCTCTGGCTGTGGGTGGCGACGACCTGGGGCTCATCCCCGTGTCCATGGACGAGATCGGCAACGGGGTGTTGGTGGCCGGGCCGCGGCGCTCCGGCCGCTCGACGGCGCTCATGTTCGGTGCGCAGAGGGCGCTGGACGGTGGGACGCGCGTGGTGCTGGTGCTGCCGCGGCGCTCGCCGCTGATCGCCCTGGAGGGACGTGACGGGGTCCTGGGACGGTTGGGGCTGGAGTCCAAGCCCGATGATCTCAAGGCTCTTTTGAAGGATGAGCCTGAGAACACGCTCATTGTTATTGACGATTTCGAGATTATGGGAGGCGATCATGCGCTCGGGCCCGTGATTGAGGAGCATTTGAGGACGTGCCGAGATGCGAATGGCGGTGTCTTGGTGGGGTGCGGTATCGATGAGGTGTCGGGTATGTACCGGGGTGTGGTGGCCCAGGTGCGTAAGACCCGAACGGGTCTGATTCTGGCGCCTAGGTCCTCTGAGGATGGGACGTATCTGTCGGCGAGGTTGCCTCGTTCCACCGGGGGCGCGGTTCCCAAGGGCCGGGGTGTCATGGTGACGACGGGCGGCTGGTCCTGGGTGCAGGTACCGAAGGTCGACTGAAGGAGGAGAAGATAGGAATAGGTGTGAAGAGATGTTGCTGTGCAATGGTCAATGGAAGTAAAAGGAAAACGTGTAGTGAGGAGATGAGATGACTGACGAAGTCGACAATCCCAGGCTGAAAGCGTTACAGGAACTGCGAGCATATGTGGCTCAGCAGTTCCGTGTTATGGGTATTAGCGATAATAAGATCGAGGTACCGCAGCAAGGTTATATTCCAGACCTACTGACGCCCAGCGGTTTTATCAACGCACCCGATACTTGGACAAGCAAGTTGGCTGACTCCGAGAATGATTTGATGAAAGCCGAAGTTAACGGCGTATCATCTGCCTGTTCAGACCTGATAAATCAGATTGATGCGGAAATAAATAGAATCTTTCAGGAGAACAAGCAAAAGGTTCCCGAGGATTCTCCAGAAGCCAAGTGGCCGAACTAATTGAAAATGAAGGATGAATGACTGTGGTAAAAGTATATTTGAATCCGGCGAATCTGACTGACAAAATATACCACTTGGGTTCATTTTCGTCACATACGGATGTAATGAGTAACAACATAAGGAATCGAAGTCATGATCTACACGACCCCATCATGGGAACCCCCCTCCCAGGATCTCTGTCTCCGATTAGTCCAGGCGACATCGATTATCTGACGGGAGCTATTAAAAAAAGTTTGACTTTCATTAATGCGCGAATTGCCGAAATCGAGAAGTGTAAAAAGACAATTGAAAATCTGAGTAGCAATGGTGTAGCTATTCCTCACAGTCAAGGAGACATCACTTTCGAAGTTCCCGACGACTCGGCTGGCTTGGAGACTGCTGACAAGCTCCAAAAATGGGCTCAGGGTGCCACGGATGCTAACGACCTAAGGAGCGGAAAGCTTACATTTCGCAGTGGCCGAAGCTTCGATGAGGTCATGGAGTCGATGAAGGCGAATAAGGGCGACACCACCTATGCGAACAGTTTCATCGATCGCGCAGGCCCCGAGAACCTGACCAAACTAGGTGACGGGAATCCAAACAACAATAGGGAGGCGCCTGTTATTGGTGAGATACTTTCTACTGCGTCACAGACCTGGAATAAAGAAAAGTCTAAAAAGAACGCGGACCTCATTATTGGTTCGGTGGACGATAAAGAGGAGTGGAATAGAATCCCTATTCTGAATCAAATGATGGCGAATCATGACGCGGATGGCGACGGCATCAATGACTTGAAATTCGGTACAGATTTTCTTGTGTCTATGGGGAACGCTGCCGAGAAGATGCCAATCGATGAGATAAAAAAATGGCGTGAACCATTTCAAACGGAAAAAACGACCGGGAATTATCCGTTCGACGTGGCTTATGATCCTCTTTTCGGAGTTATTGACGCTATGGCGAGCAAAGATAACGAGGAGGCGGCTCGTGCTTTTCTTGCCCCTATTGGTGGAACGGCAGACGAAGTATCGAGAATAAAAACACTTATGGGTCGAAATTCGATTGGTGATAATAAGTGGTCAGATAATTGGGCTCACCTTGGAATGGTTACAGCCGAAAACCATAGTGGTGACACCATCGACCCTGCCACAGGTAAAGGTAGCCTAGAATCTAAGCAAGCCGCGACGATTGCAGCTGGGGTGGTGAATGCATTTGGGGAGAGAATCAAAGCGACACCAGGAGGCTATGATTCTATTTCGGGCACAGCGCGTTCTCGTTTGAGGAGAACATTGTCATGTTACCCATACGCAGTCGATCAAAAAATTGGTAGTGTAGGTGAGTTTGATGGTGAAGGAGTTATGATGCCTAAGCAGGATGATGGGAGGTGGGATAAAGGAATCGGATATCAGCCAAAGTTTAGTGTGTCAGGTTTGGCTGGATCGATTCAAACTATCTCTAGAGACGAAGGTGAGCTTAAAGCTCTAACGAAGTCGGTCTCCGAGCTGGAAGGTAGAAGGATGACGCATGCTGTAGCTTATGGCAATGGTGACAAGCCGTGGCAAAACGAAGAACTGAAGGACGCGATCAAAGCTAAATCCGATGTATCTGCCTTTTTTCTGGGAGCAAGTCGCGCTCCGATTGAAGGCGACGCTAAGGCTATCGATGACATAAACAATATTATCATCAATACCATTTTTGCGGGATCCTATTTGCCCGGCGCTGGAGAAACCCTTAAGGATGCCTGGAAGAGTAGTTATGAGTTCTCCGTAAATAATATCGAATCTCACCTTCAAAATGCGGCGTCAGACACGTTTACACAGAATCTCGCTACGGCGATGGAAAAGAGTGCTGTGCTCGCCGATGGCGATAATAAGGCCGCCTCGGTCAGCACGGTATTGCAACTCATGGAACTTGGGTATATTGACAAAAGCAAAGTAAATCAAGAACTTGCTGTACAAGATTTCGAAGATGCTAACGGAGATGGGAATAGAGAAGACTTTGTAAAAGTGGTGGACGATCAGGGGAATATTGACTTGTCTAAGTATGACAGCAAAACTATAGGCAATGTCATGGATGAAATTTATAAAACTTATGTTCAGGAATCTGGTTACCTAGGCGGAGATGCTCATGACGGTTTTATAAATGCGGAGAAAAGTTACAACGATTGTTATAACAAGGGTAGGTTAGGGCATACTCAAAAGAATTAAGTGAATATCGAAAGTGTCTATTGATTTTGTTGTCAGTGAGGTTGTGATGATATTGTGTTTTATGCCGAGACGTCTTTGTATTATCGGATTTTTGAGAGGGAGTTTTCTCCAGCGCCCCTGATCGTAGTTTGGGATACGTCATGTCTTCGTTGCAGTTTTGGCTCTTGCCATGGTCAACGTGCCGATGGGCTTTCGTACCCAAACGGTGATCTGGGGTCGCAACGGTGACCTGTTATGTTGTCTTGCAGACTCCACTTTCATGACGGCAAGGTGTGACCATCATGTTGACTGCTCGTCGTGTACTTCGGAATTCGGATGACTCTTGGGGTGTTATGGATAGTGGGTGGCGGGCGGTCTAATGGTCGGCTGTCATCCTTATCTCCTCCAGTCGCCCAGGGCTCCTTCTAGGCAGCCCAGGGTCGCGTCGATGAGGCTGTGGCGCTGGTCGTCGGGGCAGCCGGCGCAGCCGGCGCAGGCAGGCGTCGTCGAGGAAGCCGAGGTAGCCCCACAGGGCGAAGTCGTCGCGGTGGCCCCGGCTGCCGCCGACCATCGGCCAGGGCGGCCACCGCCGCCTCTCGCGCCTCCTGCCTCACTCGGGCAGCCTCACCGGGCTCGTGCCCGGCCAGAATCT
>ERZ773077.760-NODE-760-length-23628-cov-8.758622_pt1 | contig 23628 bp, 30 predicted proteins | sample MGYA00580612_ERZ773077 | MGnify/ENA primary metagenome ERZ773077 (study PRJEB29015, sample SAMEA2737971) | human oral metagenome | biome: human oral; feature: human-associated habitat; material: dental | place: China | collected 2021 ...
TTCTCACTATTTCTTCTCCTTCTTTATTTTTAAAAGGAGTCTTTCCAAAAGCACCATCAGGTAATATGACTTTTCATTCTGTATATGGTTGAAAAAATCATAAATTTTTTAACGTATTTTCATCACCTTTTGTTATTTCTATTCAGAAATAACATTCTGTATTTTCTTGAAGAAAATACAGGCATTTTAAGCTTTTTCGTTTTATTTTTCAATTAATAATCATAATTTTTGGTTAAATTCTTCAAATATTAGTAATATATTTTCCTAAAATCATAAAATTTGTATTCATAATAATAGGCTTGTGTATGTCATTGTATGAACTAGGCTTTAGAGCAATAAATCATTTACTTGTTCTTTCAAAAATCTTGAGAGTTGCACTATCATCAATTAGTGCCACAACAATATCTCAATTATTAGCTATATTTTGCTTTTTTATAAGAACTATGTCTCCACTTTCTATTCACTCCTTATCCATAGAATCTCATCTTGCCCTCAGTAGAAAATAATCATGAGGATTTCATTTTATTACATCATTTGATATTTGTATTTTCTCAGCATTAGTATCTTCTATTGCCTCAATTGGATTTCAACATGCAATATCTCATAAAATAGGAATTGGAAAGGTTCATGTATTTTTTATGTTTAATTCTTTTAATCAAAATGCCACTTTTCATGCTTCAGTAATTCAGGATATTCTTCAGGTATCAGTTTTTATGATATATCACTTATCTTCAAAAGTACTTATTTTTCTTTGAAGAGTTTTTGTCGAGTTTTCTGCCAATCAAAGGGATACAGCAAGTTTTCTTGCAGAAGGAGTAATATTATTGTCCAACATTTTTTGGATTTCTGTAATTAATTTGTATTCTATGGATTCTTTGTAAAACATAATTATTGTCTTAAACATAAATTGGTCAAAATTTACTATAAAATAATATATGATTTTGAAATAAAGTCAAATTTTTTAAAAATTTTGATTTTCTTTCTGATTTTTATATAATTTCGAAAATTTTTAAAAATTATGCCAAATTTCCATATTCTCAAATCTCGCGGAATTATCCGCAATGAAAACGGCGATATTTTTCTCGCATTTATCCCAAAGGCGGGATTTTTCTGCTTGCCAGGCGGCACGATGGAGCCAGGCGCGAGAGCTTCCGCGCGTGTGCTGAACGCGAAATCATCGAAGAAACAGGCGTAAAACCTATTTTCGGCGAAGAGAAATTTTGTTATTAAAATCCCCTTTTCGGGGATTATTTTTTCATACAATGATGAATCACGCACTGACAAGAAATTTCCGTATTGATAATATTCTGCTGTAATCATGGCTTAGCTCAGCCGTTATAATCCCGATTGACACACACATCACTCTGCCACCCCCTGACGACGCACTGATTATCTGTCTGACATCAAAATTTTTCTGTATAATAACCAAAATCAAAAACTGAAAAATATGAATTGCCTCACAGATAGAGCCAGGCGGATACTATCAAAATGAGTATGAATAAACAAACAAATGCTATCTTTTTTAAATATTTATAAATCATAGTAGTATTATTTTAGTCTACAAACAAAGAAAGAACATTGACAACTCGGGCTATCAGAAGTGAATACATAATGACCTTTAAAATTGGTATATAAATTATTTCCACAAGTATTATGAAAATCTGAAAACTGGCACATATCATCTTCAATACAGCCTATCTGCCCTGGCAGCCACAAAATATCAACATCATGGAAAAATTTTAAATACACTGCCAAGGCAAAGATAATAATGAGAATAAAAATTGTCAAAAATATTTTTCCAAGTAATTCGAACATATTTTTTGTGTATAAAAATTTTAGCAAGAGCATTTTATGTAAGGAACAATTTTTTAAAAATCTGAAACAAAAAGCGAACAAATTTTTCTATACACATTCCTATCGCATAAAATACCATGCACCACAATCAAGATAATATCAAAAAAACCATAAAATTGATGCCTATCAAGACTTGGTCGTGCAAATCAAAATCAAAAAAGCCAATATGGGGAATATTTACCTGTTCTTGAAAACAAGCCACCGAATGGTCAAGCGTTTTGACATGAGCCCATCCATTTGTCTGAAAATTAATCGGACTATGAATAAATTTAGCAGGAAATCTTCCACTGAAAATATTATATGAGAGAAATGGAAAATAATCGGGATTTTCTAAAAGAAAAATATCAATACCATTTGTGGTAACAGAACTGAAAGTTTGAGAACATCGCATATTATTGTTGAACAATATTTATTTTTCATGTGTACCGAGAAAATACTCACTCTAGGGGAAATATTGTATTTTCCGAAACTCATAAAAATATTTTTTCAGTGATTTGAGTATTACAAAGAAGGATCACCATACACACTCTCTCGAATAATTGGCGGATTTAGTCGATCCCGCTCGGCACAAGTTATGTGGCCACTCTTAAAGAGACAAGGATCTGTAGGTGCTGTAAGTATATTATAAATTTTATATCCAAAGAAAATAAGCAAAAGAATACAAAAAATAAACATAATTTTAATCAGCCAAAGCATAAGATTCGCCATAGGAAGTATTAAGTATATCAACAGGATAAACAATATAACCGCCATCACTATCTATATCCCACCCTTTTGTGGCACGATATGCTAGCCACGGAATTTGTGAACAATATAAGGCAAGTAAAGAGTCTTTTTTATGAGTATTTAATATAATGTCATATTTATTTGGATAAGGCTTATTTAAAAGAAATTTGTTTGTATACCAATTCATCGAACGCCATTCACGATCACTTAAGGAGAATCTTTTAATTATTACCTTATCATATTGTGATAAATTGTCTTGTGACAAAATATCTGTAATTTCACGCTTTGAAGAAAATCTTCATGGATACGCTTCAATAGCATAATAGTCATCCAATACCATCGCCGTATGAGTATATCCAGATCATGATAACCAAAATAATTGATAATCCCAGGATGCAGATTGAGCATCATTCGAATGAAATATAATAATATCTCATTTCCGAAGAATAGAATTACCTCTATTAAAAGTAGTTCGATTTTGTTTATTATGTATTGTTTGTAATAGTTCTACTTTACTAATAGTTCTTTTTTCAATTTTTGCTAATTCATAGTCCAAATCTGCAAGTTTATTTTTAAGAGACAACAATTCTACTTCCTTTTCTAGTTTTTCCTCATCTGTCAAACTATTTACCATACGACTTAATAGAGCGTTTTCCAAAGTTTTTGTCGCTAATTCCTCACGAATTTTTTGTATTTCTACTTTTATTTCATCAGCAGAACGAGGAAAATATTCTTCCGCAAAAACAACACCAAAGCTACCAGACACAAATATAAGCGTCAAAAAAATGTAAAAAATTTTTTCATAGCTAAAAAGCACATTAAAATAGCAAAAGACCGCGAAAGAATCTTTCTAGAAGTACTTCTGTATAAGAATATATCTTTCTTTTGTAATTTGTCAAGGAAATATGAAAAACTCTGATATAAAGAATATTTTCCCAGAAATTTTTGGCTTGATTTTCGTAAGAAATCCGTATAATTTTGATATCTATAATCTCACCTTTTCTGATTATGGTCTACTTTTTCATATTTTGATACGCGTTTGTCGTGTTGATTTTCTATGTTGTGGTCGTACAAAGAATGAAATTTTTGAGCCAGCGGCACGCCGAAAACACCAAGCTCGAATCCCTCGGACGCGGCTACAAAAAAGTGCAGCGACGCCTTATTGTGTTGTTGCTCATACTCGTGACGATGATAACTTTTTTATTTCTAATTTTTGCAAATTATGAGATATTATGAGAAAGATGGCTATATGTTGATACGCCGACATTGGATCGTAATGTTACTTAATTATCTGAAATTTATTTTTCTGATGAGCCTCGCGGGACTTTTGTTCTATATTGCGATGACTTTTCAAGGTGTGCTTGGGCGAACGCTCGTGGTGTATGTGATGTTTCCAGCAATTTTTTTGACAATCAATTTTGCGTTTTTGAAACTCATTTTTGATATGATAAAATATTTTAATCGTCTCATTGTGATCGATAATCACAGCGTTATTGTTATCAAAACTTCGCTTATCGAAACGGATAATATCGAGCTGATTGGACTTGGAAAAATTATCAAAATCGATACAGCGATGCGCGGGATTTTTCAAAATCTGTTTGTTTTTGGTGATATGATCATCGAGCAGGCGGACACAACTCGATTTTTTGACAGCGTTTATCGTCCATATCAGGTGGCGAATTATATCAAAGAAGCACAAATTCGCTACGAAAAAGAACTCGTAAAATCTGGAAAATTCCCACACTAGCGGGATTTTCTGACAAAATATTTATTATAAAATAATGGGAAACGAAACATTTTTACCAAAAATTTCTGGGAAAAATCTCGCCAAAATCACGGATGATTGGGATTTTTTGTTTGCAATTTTGGATTTGTATTATGATGAAATGGAGAAAAATGGCGAAAAATCCGTTTTTTCTCGCGTCAACGACCATCAGGCGATTTTGTTGATTTTCAACGATTTGTACGGACAGGTGACGAATGGTGGATTTATTCAGCTCATCTACAATGGGTATGGTTTTAGTGTTTTTGAAAGCGAATTTATCAATCTTTTAGAGCCGATTGGAATCACAAAAATTCAAAATATTTTGGAACGCGCAAAAATTTTTTACGAAAAATATCGAGAAAAATTTGAAAATGTCAATCGCGAAAATTGGGATGATTTTGCGGAATTATATAAAAAATGCCCTGAATTTGAAAAACTTGATGAAGAATTTTATGAGGTGATGGACGCAGAAGTTTCGATTTTAAAAAATTTTGTCGAAAAAAATTTGTCAGATTTTGTTACAATTGTCGCATAATATGGAACTTCTCAACATTCGCGAGCACTCAGGCGACTACAAATCGCACCGCGACATCGAGACAGCAATCGCGTGGTCGACCGTCAAAAAATTTCTCACAGAAAAAAATCTGAACGCGATTTTTGATGAAATCTCTGGAATAAAAATCACCGAAAAAAATATTTCAATCGTGGTTCGCTCACAAATCGCAAAAACCGAACTTTCCCTTTATAAAGAGGATATCGCAACACTCATCACACAAAAACTTTCTGCAATATACGGCTCACATACGCGAAATGTGCGAATTATTTAATTTGAAAAAAATATTTTTCTCGATACAATAGCGAAAAAATTACAATGGCTATACAATCAACCAAACACATCGACGAAAATCCTCGGCCCGTTTCGCCAAAGCAACAAGAAATTGATATTTTGGCGGAAATTTCTTTGCGCCCGAAAAAATTGGACGAATATATCGGACAAAAACAAATGAAAGAACATCTCAAAGTGGCGATAGAATCAGCAAAAATCCGAAAAACACCGCTTGAGCACATTTTGTTTTATGGACCACCTGGACTTGGAAAAACAACGATTTCGACGATTATCGCGCACGAAATGTGAGCACCCATCAAATCCACAAGCGGCCCAGCCATCGAAAAACAATCGGATATTATCTCGCTATTGACAAGTCTTACAGAAGGTGAAATTTTGTTCATTGATGAGATTCATCGACTTCGCCCGCAAATTGAGGAAATCCTCTACTCCGCGATGGAAGATTTTCAGATTGATATCATTATTGGCTCTGGAACAGGCGCCACGAGCGTTAAAATGGATATTCCGAAATTTACGCTTGTAGGCGCAACCACCAAGCTTTCTTCCCTTTCTCATCCGCTTCGTGACCGATTTGGAAACATTATGAAACTTGATTTTTATGATGAAAAAGATTTAGAAAAAATTATTGCGCGATCATTTGTCATCATGGATTTTGAAAAAATTTCGACAGAAGCGATAGAATCAATCGCCAAGCGTTCGCGCGGAACGCCTCGAATTGCCAATCGTTATGTGAAAATCATTCGAGACTACGCAATCGTTGGAAATCCAGTAGAGACTCGTGCTGATTGTGAAGCGGTTTTTACAAAATTTGGCGTGGATGTGTACGGGCTTGATATTTTGGATAAAAAATTATTGCAACATCTTTATTCGGATGGAAATCCGCGTGTGATGGGCCTTACGACGCTCGCATCACTGATTGGTGAAGAAGTGTCAACCATCGAGGATATCGTTGAGCCATATTTGCTTCAGATTGGCTTCATTGAGCGAACACCACGTGGCCGACAAATCACCGCCAAAGGTGTGGAATATTTAAAAAATAAAAATAGTTAAAATTATAACTCTTGATATTCGCGCTATTTTGAAATCCCCACTTTCCCAAGAATTTTCTCAAAAAGAAAATCGGATTTTTGAATATATCAACCCAGATTTTATCATTGAAGACAACAAAAAATATATGGGAATGTATGACAAGTTGGCGCGTTAGTATGATTTTGGTGAGAAATGGATTGATTAGCGCAAATATGGAAATTTGATTGCCAATGAAACAGCCGATTATATTGATTCTCAATACAAAAAAGCTCATTTTCTAAAGAATATTTTGACGACGCAATTTTTGATTTATGAGAAACTGAAAACGCAATTCCTCATTCTGTTCACGAAAAAAATTTGGAATTTGTTTGGGACAAAAAATTTTACGCAATTACATTTCAAAAATAATTTTAAAAGACCTTTTTCAGGTCTTTTATTTTAGGCCAATTCTGAATCGTTATTTTGCAAATTTGTCGGCGTTAAAATTCGTTCACCAGGAATACTTTGAGAAACAAAATTGATGGATGGCTCGTTCAGATTTTCAGAAGAAGTGTTCGCAAAAAGTTACCCCTCAGACAGTTCTGGTGGTGTATTATTTTCTGGGTTTTGTGCTTCTTGTCCAGTACTCGTCAAATTTCGAAGTCCGGTCGCAAGGCCTTGTCGCACATCAAAATTGAGATGTTTCGGTCGTTCAAATTTTACCATAAAAATTCTCGCCGCTTCCTCAGGAGTGCGTGCATTTGCGAGCGCAACACCAGCTGCGCGCTCATTAGTTTTCAATTCATGAAGCGCAAAACTTAATTGTTTTTCAAATTCAGTCGCGCCGGGAAGATTCGCGCGCATATTTCGAAATTGTCTCGCACGCGCACCAATCCACTGAAAAATCCCGAGCCCATGCTTGTGAGCGTCCGTACTGAGTCCATTTTCCGCGATTCCGTTCGCAATAATTCCCATCGCGATGTGAATGGGCACATTTTGACTCGTCAAAAATCGAATCCCCTCATGCGCACGCTGAACACGTTCAGGATTCATAAATTTTCTTGTGTGAGAATTTGCGTTTTTTGTGCTATCAATCACATCGCGAGTTAATTCTTTAAGAGATTGCGGCGAACGTTGTTTCAAAACATTTTCCAAATCCTTCGAAAGCATTTCGTTGCGAAGTTTTTGTGTTTCTGGATTTCGTGGCGCACGAATTTTTCGGCGCGGACTCGGACGACGCTTTGGCTGTGAGATATTTTCTCATGATGAACGTTCCAATCTTCGATTCATACAATAAAAATTAATTTCTAACAGCGTACACTATTTTTTTCAAAAAAGCAAATTTTCGCTTATTTTTAGGAAATTTTTACTAAATATCCTAAATGTTATTGTAAATCTTTTTTCATTGAATAATCCGAAAAATCTTGACGAAAAAAGAAAAATTCATACAATACATTTGACTTTAGCCTTAACAACCCCTATGGTCGCACAACTTGGAACCAAATTTTCTGACATTTTTTCCCGCGAATTGTAGGTTTTTTGTTGTAAATTTATTTTTCCAATTCCTCATTCGTGGGGAATTTTATTTTTTAATTTTTTCATTATGAATAAAAAATATCTTGCGATTATTGTACTCGCATTTTTGGGGATTATCAATGCGGCGTATCTTTCTCATCAGGCATATCTCGCGCTCAACCCAGATATGCTCAGCTTTCTGAATGGAAGTTTTTGTGATATCAACGAAACTTTTTCTTGTACCAATTTTCTCGCGCAGCCAGAATCTCGCGTTTTCGGAATTCCCTTTCCATGGATTGCAGCAGTAGTGTATCCAGTTATTTTTTTGCTCGCGCTCATCGGAAATGCTAAAAAATCTGCACTCATCACCAAAACAATTATGATTTTGGCTTTCTGTGGACTCGCATTCAACGGATATGTGATTTACAACGAAGCGACAATTGGCGTTTTCTGTCCGCTCTGTATGATGTGTACTGGATACATTCTTACCATCGGAATTTTAGCGGCAATTATTCTCAAAAATAAAGAACTTAAATAATTTTTCCTATGGACCTCGCAACAAAAAAACATTCTCTCGCGCATATTATGGCGCAAGCCGTAAAAGAACATTTTCCTGATGCCAAACTCGGAATCGGGCCTGCAACGGACGACGGATTTTATTATGATTTTGATTTTGGTGATGCTGTCATTACTGAAAATGATTTGAAAAAAATTGAAAAATCAATGAAAAAAATCCTTTCGCAAAAGCAAAAATTCATCCATTTTCATGTTTCATACGACGAGGCTCGCGAAATTCTCAAAGTCATGAACGAAGAATTTAAAAATATTCTCATCGACCGATTTGAGAGCGGAAATTTCAAAAATGAAGAAAAACTCGAATCTGGAACGATTGGCTTTTCTATCAACACTTCCAAAGGAAAATCGAGCGAATATTATGCGAAAATTCAGGAATTTTTGAAAGAAAAAAATTTTTATGATTTTACGGAATTGGATGGCGATCAGGTAAAAAATCTCAAATTTATCGATATGTGTGCTGGGCCGCACATTGATTCGACAGCGGACATTGATCCAAATAGTTTTGCGCTCGCACGAATTGCTGGTGCGTATTGGCTTGGTGATGCTAAAAATCAGCAACTCACTCGTATTTATGCGTACGCATTTGAAACAGCGGAAGAATTGGATTCGCACCTCAAAATGCTTGAAGAAGCCAAAAAACGCGACCATCGAATCCTCGGAAAAAAAATGAAATTATTCACGATTTCAGATTTGGTTGGCTCAGGACTTCCCCTTATTCAGCCTCGCGGGATGATCATGCGCAAGGCAATTGAAGATTATTTGTGGTCATTGCACGCAGATAAGGGCTACGATCGCATCTGGACACCTCATCTCGCCAAAGAAGATTTGTATATTACCTCTGGGCACGCTGGACACTATCTGGAAGATATGTTCTCGGTTTGGGGTGGAACTTCTCAGGAAAAATTTTATGTAAAACCCATGAATTGTCCGCATCATATGCAACTTTTTGCGGACAATCAATTTTCGTATCGAGATATGCCGATTCGCTATTTTGAACCAGCAACTGTGTATCGTGATGAAAAAACTGGACAACTTTCTGGGCTTACGCGCGTTCGATCTATCACGCAAGACGATGGACATCTTTTTTGTCGCGTAACGCAAATCAAGGACGAAGTTTCGACAATTGTTGGAATTATTAAAGAATTTTACAAAACATTTGGGCTTTTGGATGGATATTGGGTTTCCCTTTCGGTTCGCGATCCAGAAAATTTGGAAAAATATTTGGGCGATGAAAATGTGTGGCAAACAGCCGAAAAAGCGCTTGAAGATGCCGCTGAAGCCAACAACCTCAATTATAAGCGAATGGAAGGTGAGGCGGCGTTCTATGGACCAAAATTGGATTTTATGTTCAAAGATGCGATTGGTCGCGAATGGCAACTTGCGACAATTCAGTGTGATTTTAATCTTCCGAATCGTTTTGAACTTTCTTTCAAAAATGAAGAAGGTCAGGAAGAGCGTCCAGTGGTGATTCATCGCGCGATTTCTGGAAGCTTGGAGCGATTTATGGGAATTATGATCGAGCATTTTGCGGGCGTATTTCCGCTTTGGATTGCACCAGAACAGGTTCGAATTGTGCCAGTTGGCGAGGCATTCGTGGATTATGCGGAAGATGTTTTCGTGGAAATGAAAAAACATGGAATTCGCGTAAAACTCGATGATTCAAGCGATTCTCTTTCCAAAAAAATTCGAAATGCAGAAACAGCACATGTCAATTATATTCTCGTAGTGGGTGAGCAGGAAAAAAATTCTGGAACGCTCGCAGTGAGAAATTATAAAACCAAAGAACAAACAACAGAAAATATTACAGATTTTGTCGCGCGAATCCAGCAAGAAATCAATGACAAGGCATTATAATTTTCCAGTTCTTCATATATTTATAATTCCGAAAACGGAAAACAGCTCAAAATTTCCCATTTTATTGGGATTTTTTGGTCATTTTTAAAAAAGTTTTGACTTTATTAAAAAAATCATACAGTAAGAATATCTAGATACTCAAAAAATAAGTACTTATTTATAAATTATTTTCTATTTTTGGAATTATGAAAAAATTTCTTATAATCCCCTTAATCGTTGCTTTTTCATTTCCATATATTAGCTTTGCAGATACTTTTATGCGAGGCAGAAGTGATAATGGAAATATTTCAGTATTTTATACTTTGTCAGTACGAAATAATTCAGAATACACATCCATCTTTAATACTGCAATAAATAACTGGAATAAATAACTGGAATAACATATCTTCCCGCATAAAACTAAAAAGAGTTTATTCTGATCAAAATGTTGGGTCTTTTGTTTTTGCAGTAACAAATAATACAAATCCCAATATACTCGGAATGATGATTCCTTACTATAAAAACCATCAATGACAAATAATTCCTAATTTATGAGCAATTGACCAAACTTGGTTTCGAACCGATATTTATATCTATACCAATAATATGAACAGGTTTAGCATGAATTTTCGCCAAAAGGTTTCCAATGCTACACACGAAATATGACATTCTTTAAAATTGGCACATCCTTGACAAGGTACGGAAAGATGCGTAGATTTGCCATGGTGACAAAAGTCTGTCATGAACCAATGAATACAGAACATATGACCCCAACAATATGATAGAAATGATATTATTTACAAGTGGTGAAGATAATTTATTTTTTTATTTTAAATAATATGAACAAATTCACAGTACTTATTCTTATATTTTTTACTCTTGCAAGTTGCGGACAAAAAATAGAAAGCATTTCACAAAATAGTATGCAAGAAGTAAACATTCAAGCGAATCGCATTGTTTTGCATAATTTTGATGAACTTATAAAAGATGCTGATTTTGCTGGAATAGTCCAATCGGAACAACCTTTTGAAAATCAAAAACACAATGTTACTTTTACAGAAGATGGATTTGTGGAAAATTTTTCCACCAATACTAATGTAAAAATTCTTGAAGTTTTTAAGGGAGACAAAGAAATTTGAGAAAATTTTGACCTCATTGAACCTGCTTCGATTATCGAGATAAATGGCGAAAAATATCGATTTATCATCGATGACTACAAGGTTTTGAGGCCTAATATTTCATATATTGTATTTCTGAAAAAGAATGATAATGGCGAGCTTGCCGTCTCCAATCTCAATGAAAGTATTTTTCCAGCAGAAGTGACACAAGAGGCAACTGTAACAGCGCGATGAGTAGAAGTAAATTCCGAGCGAGCAAGTATTTATCAAGAAATTATGGAAAAATGATGGACAAAATAAATCCCAATTGGGATTTATTTTGTAACAAGGGCATTAGAGTTTCAGAATTTTAGTGTGAAATACTTTTCAAAATCCTGTAAAATCAAGCCCTAAAAATGGAGTATAAAATTGAGCTTTTGGAATATGGAATTTGAGACTTTTTACATCAGATTCTTTTCCTTTTGACAAAACAAAATTTTTGTGCTAAAATAATAAAAATAATTTTCAAAATATGTCAATTGAAAAGCAAAAATCACCACTCGAAAAACCACCTGTTACGGAAAACCCTCCAAAGATGCCACCCGATCATCCTGAAAAACAAAATCTTTTTGGAAATATTTCTGATACCCTTCGGACACTAAGTGAAAACTTTTGAGGACTTTTTGGACTCAATGAAGAAGGAAAGCCCAATAAATTGCAAGAATTTTTTTCGAAAATTCTTGGGATTTTTGGTGGTATCGACATCGAAAAAGGTGTTACTATCGAAAAAATTGAAGATGTTCAAAAAGTACGCGAAGCTTTTCGACCGATTATTGATCTGAACGATACGGCGATTGAGCTCAAACCAGGCGATTTTATCCGATACAATAAAGATTTGGGGACGGTAGATTTTTATCCTGCTGATTCGCATGAAAAATCTGGACACAGCCTGACGCCAAATGGAATCGTTCCCATTGCAAAGCGACAAATTCCAATTCCAAAGCCCGAAGACACGAACAAAGAACTACAGCTCAGCGGCGACCTTGAAAAAGGCGCGACCATCACTTCGAAGCAACTTGCTCATTACATTACACGACGCTGACCAGCAAAAACTGGAGCCGATAGCTGTGGAACTGCTGTTGATGTGCTTTTGAATGACTTTGGAATCAAAAATGTAACTCCTGGAAGTGGCCGACATGGAAAAAATTGGCAAGGCTTTCTTGAAAAAGATCCTCGATTCAAGCGTGTAGAAATCAATAGTTTGGCGGACATTCCAGAAGGTGGAATTATGACCTATAATGGGCGCGGAACGCTCAATGGAAAACTCAATGGAAGTGCCATGAATCAAAAATTTGGGCATGTGGAAATCAAAGGAAGCAACGGAATGTTTTATAGTTTTTACGCGAGCAACAATCCTGGTGGTTCTGCCAAAGAGCCTCAATTACACAATAATTTTGAAAAATGGAAGCAAGCGACGGGTTTTACAGGAGTGTACGTCCCTGTTGCTCTCACAAAAGAATGAGCCACAAAACATGAAGTCGCCACGTAATCGAACACTCCGAACGAAACATAATCAATCGTAGCAAAAGCACCTCGAGAAAATAAGAATTTTCTCAATACTGAAATCCAAACCCTTCGCGAAAAAGGATTTTCATCAGGCGAACAAGCCATCATTGTCTCATCAAAAACTCAAACCGCATACCTCGTGGATTATCACGGAAATATTCAAAAATCATATCCTGTTTCTACCGCCAAAAATGGAATTGGAAATGTTGATAACTCTGAACAAACACCATCTGGAACGCTTGAAATCAATCACAAGATTGGTGGAAAATCAGAAAAAATGACGGTTTTTAAAGAAAACGTCCCAAGATGTTACAAACCTCAAAACCGTCGATAGAGGCAAAGATAATATCGCTTCTCGGATTCTGACGCTCAGAGGTCTTGACCCAGCCAACCAAAACGTGGAAAATCGGCAAATTTATTTTCATGGAACGGATGAAGAATTTTTGATTGGACAACCCGCTTCTCATGGCTGTATTCGTATGAAAAATGATGATATTATCGAACTTTTCAGTCTTATGAAACATCGTACAAAAGTGCAAATCGCCTAAAATAAAAAATCCTTTTCGAGGGATTTTTTTATTGCAAAAATTTGTATTATTATTTTTTTAGAGAAAATTTTTCCTTATTTAAGCCAAAATATTATTACAAAAATTTGCAATAATTATTATTTAAAAAATAAACAAAAAATTTTGCAAAAAAATATTTTTCCAGTATACTGAGCGAAATTTTTTGAAACTATGGTACGAATTCCTCGGTGCGAATGTCCGCACATGCAAAAACTTTTCACTATTATTGGGAAAAAATGGGCGCTTTTTATTCTGCATTCGGTGCAGGAAGGGGCTCACACTTTTACTGATATTCGCAAAGAAATTGGTGATGCAAACACCAAAATTTTGACTGACCGACTCGCTGAACTCGTAGAAAATAAGCTTCTTCGAAAGACGGATGATGGAAAATATGAACTCACGAATATAGGCAATGAGCTCGCTTCTCGCCTTATGGAAGTGGCTCACTGGTGGGGCGATTTGCAATGTAAAGACGAAAAATAACCCGATTATGGGTTATTTTTATTATTTTTCATTACAAGAACACGAAGCGGTTTATCATTTTTCCAGCGTTCTGCATGAGGTAAATAAATTTCATCAATCATAATTTTGTAAAATCGATGCGAACGATTGAGAACAATCATCGAAACTTTGGAAAGAAGCGAACTGCGCAACTCTGCGGGCACATCCATAGAATCAACTTCCTCCACACGACCAGATCATTGAATCCCAAAAGCATTCCCAACGGTTTGTGCAGAATTGTAAATTGAAAAGGCTACCGTAGGATTTTTTGAAATATTTCGAATATGGCGCGAATCTGGCGCAGAAATAAAAAATAAATTTCCCTGTGTTTCATCAAATTCATAAACCACAGGCGACGCCCACGGCGTTCCATTCTCATCGGCGGTTGCAAGCGACAAATATGTATTTCCTGAAAGGAGTTCGTATAAAATTGCAGTATATTCCATATGTTCATTTTAGCAGAATTTTGGTATTTTGCAAAAAATCACAAAAAAATCTGTTTGACAAAGTTCATTTTTTGGTCAAAAAAATTTTCAAAAAATCCCCTTTTGAGGAATTTTTGTTGTTATGAAATAACGAGCCTATCGGGGTTCGCCAGTTCCGCAAATTTTCCACCACGAGCCACGAGTTCATCGTATGTGCCCGACTCAATAATTTTCCCATTTTCAATCATCAAAATTTTATCCACATTTTTGATAGTCGAAAGGCGATGAGCAATAATAATCGCTGTTTTCCCTTTCATAAGCACATCAAGTGATTGTTGGATATTTTTTTCAGTTTTATTATCAAGCGCAGAAGTTGCCTCATCAAGCACCAAAATTTTCGGATTTTGCAAAAATAATCTCGCAATCGAAAGTCGTTGCTTTTCTCCTCCAGAAAGCTTGAGGCCACGCTCACCAATCATCGTTTCAATACCCTTCTCGAGTTTCCAGACAAAATCGGCCGACGCTTGTTGAAGTGCTATTTTTATTTCGTCGTCGCTCGCATCAGGCTTTGCAAACAATAGATTTTCACGAATAGTGAGATTAAAAAGCGAATTATCCTGACTCACCATACCAATATGCGCGCGCAACTGAGATTTTTTGAGGCCAGCAATATTTTGTCCATCCAGCAAAATTTTCCCAGAATTCGGATTCCAAAATCGGAACAAAAGGCTTACAATCGTAGTCTTCCCGGCGCCCGTATTTCCAACAAGCGCAACTTTTTCTCATGAAAAAATAGAAAAATTCAGGTTTTCAAAAATTTTTCGTTCATCGCTGTACCCAAAATCCACATTTTCAAAAATGATTTCACCATTTTTGGGCTCAAAATTTTTCCCATCATCCAACTTTTCTGTATGGGATTTTTCGATCATTTCATAAAAAATCCCAATTTCCACTTCCCAACGCTGAAAATCTGGAAGCGAACCAAAGAGCGACGAAAGCGGGAAATAAATGCGTTCCAAATACGAAAAAACAAGCAAAAGTCCCGCAATCGTGAGCTCACCCTGCATGATAAAATAAACGCCAAACCCGATGACCAAAAATCGAGAAATCCCCACAAATACGCCCGTAATCATATCTGAGGCTGACCACCAACGCGAAGTAAATTTTTGCAAGCGAAGCGCCTCAGAAATTTCTTGTACAAATTTGGAGCAAAAAATTTCTTCCAGTCGCAGAATTTTCCCGAGTTGCATATTGGAGAAAAAATTCCCAATATGGCCAAATGCATCCGTCCAGCGTTTATTATTTTCCTCTTGCGGCTTGTCCGTTTTGCGCGCGATTCAGAAGCCAACAATCGCCATAAATGGCAACATTGCGAGTGCCAAAATTGTCATTTTCCAATTAAAATACAGCATAATTGTGAGCGCGACAATAAATGACATAATAACTTTTACAAATGTCAAGAAAAAGAAAAAAACAACGCGAAAAAAAGCATCCATTCCACGATCAAAATCTTTATAAATGCTACCAGATTTTTTGGATAAAAAATCACCATACTGCATCAAAAAAAGGTTTTTTGCGTATTTTATGGAAATAAAATTATGGAATTCGAGCGCGGTTTTGTCAGAAATAAAGTATCGATGAATATAATTCAACACCATATTTATCAACAAATATGTGCCCCAAATCGCCAAAAAAATCAAAAAATCATTCAGCAAAAAATTACCCGTTTGTTGAAAATCTTCCAAAAATCCAATCGTACTTGCCATAAAAATCGGCTCTAGCATCGCCACAGCCGCTACAAAAATTGTCACAAAAACGAAAAAGAAAAATTTGGTATATCCCGCAAATTCGATAAATTCACTAAAAACTCGTTTGAGATTTTTCATAATTATAAAATACTAAAATAGCATTATTTTTGCATTTTTTTCTTCGCCCAAATATGGTACGCAATATAGACAAGGATCACGCTCAGTAAAGCAATTCCGAAAGTGTTGAGATTTTTCAGAATCAAATCTTGCCGATTCGCAAAAAAATAACCAATACAAAGCAAAATAATATTCCAAATTCCCGCGCCGATGAGGGTGAAAAGCGAAAATTTCACAAAATTCATCTTAAAAACTCCGGCTGGCAACGAAATAAGCTGACGAACCGCTGGTAAAAATCTCCCCACCAAAGTCGTTTTGCCACCATTTTTCGCAAAATATTTTTCCGCCTGTTCGTAGTGAGACGGCTTCAAAAAAACAAATTTTCCGTATTTTTCAATAAATTTTTTGAGAAGTGGTCCACCCAAAAAATACCCAATTACATAATTGATTGAAGCCCCGAGCCACGCTCCAAGAGTTCCCACCAAGAAGGCAATTCCAAAATTCATCTGACCAGAATGTGCAAGCACTCCGGCCGGAATCATCGCAACTTCCGAAGGAAATGGCACAAAACTGGATTCAATCGTCATCATGATAAAAATCCCTATATAGCCCATTTGGCCAAAAATTTCCAAAACCCACTGTACAAAATCGTGCAGCATAAGCAAAAATTAGATTTTTTTATTGTAGTGATTTTTCGAAAAAATACAACCGAAAACACTCTCAAAATTATTTTTTTGAAAAAATTTACAAAAAAAGATATTATTGCGATTTTTTGCATTTAATTTTTTTATGAAGAATTTTCCCTTATATAAGCCTTTTATTATTGCAAATATTTGTAATAAATATTTTTGAAAGAAAAAATCCCCCAAATCGGGAGATTTTTAACAGCCTTTTTCTTTGAGCCAAGCAACAAGATTTTCAATTTTGACAATTTCCTGTTCGCCAGAATCTCGGAAACGAACCGTTACTTGACCTTGGTTGTAGTTTTCTGGTTCGACTGCAATCGCGAATGGAATTCCCATTTCTTCGCTGCGCTGATAGCGTTTTCCAATCGTTCCAGCCTCATCATATTCGCACACAAAATGCTCCGAAAGCAGTTCGTACAATTCGCTCGCCTCATTGGCAAATTTTTTCACAAGTGGATATATTGCCACTTTGATTGGAGCAATTGCTGGCGCAAATCGCATCACAACACGCTTTCCTTCATTATTTTCAATTTCTGTATAAGCATTTGTCAGTGCTGCCAAAAAAAGTCGCGTTAAACCAACAGATGGTTCAATCACATACGGCACATATTTGGTATTATTGTATGGATCAAAATATGACAAATCCTGCTTTGACTCATTCATATGTGCACGAAGGTCAAAATCAGTACGATCAGCAATACCCCACAATTCGCCCCAACCAAAAGGAAATTGGAACTCAATATCCGTCGTTGCATCACTATAATGTGACAACTCATCCGGTTCATGATCTCGCATACGAAGAGAATTTTCAGCAATTCCAATCGTTTTTACAAGAAAATCCCAACACGCTTTTTTCCAGAATTCGTGCCATTCAAGGTGCTTTCCCGGAGCGACTGATTCTGGTTCGCAGAAAAATTCGATTTCCATTTGTTCAAATTCTCGCGTTCGGAAAATAAAATTTCCTGGCGTAATTTCATTTCGGAAAGATTTTCCTACTTGCGCGATTCCGAACGGAACTTTTTTACGAGAAGTTCGCGCCACCTGAGAAAAATTCACAAAAATCCCCTGTGCCGTTTCGGGTCGCAAATACACTGTCGCGGAACTGTCTTCTGTCACGCCCTGCGAAGTCTTGAACATGAGATTAAATTGTTTCGCGTCGGACCAATCTCCCACTTCGCCCGTGTTTGGATTTTTCACCTTTTCACTGCGCATCACTTCGGTTTGTTTTTCGAGCGGCCACGATTCTGGAATGAGATTATTTACACCATATTTTGTCTTTAAATTTTCCGCGTCGGCACCCATTTTTTCAATCAAATCTTCCAAAAGCTTGTCCGCGCGAAATCGTTCTTTGGTATTTTTATCGTCAATAAGCGGATCACTGAAGCCGCCAACATGGCCAGACGCCACCCAAACCTGCGGATTCATCAAAATCGCAGAATCCAAAAGTACCATATCGCGGCGTTTTTGGACAAAATTTTTAATCCAAAGGTTTTTGATATTTTCTTTGAGAAGCGCACCAAGTGGCGCATAATCCCATGAATTCGCAAGCCCACCATAAATCTCAGAACCCTGATAAACAAAACCTTTTGTCTTCGCAAAAGTCACGAGTGTCTGCATATCTGTCATCATATTTTTAAAAATAAAAAAATAAATTTTCTTTTTGGAATTTTTGCATCAAAAAACCCCAAAAAGATTACTCTTTTGGGGTCCATTTCGTTATTTTTGGACGGTTCCACCCAAATTCTTCAAAAAAATTGAAGCACTTTTGGATTTTGAATTTTCTCCACCGACGCCACTCGGTTTCATCGAATTTTCAAAATTTCTAAAATTATTGTAGAAAAATTGTGAAAATTGTCAAATTTTTTTCTGAAAAATCAACGTAAAATATTTGCAAAAAAAAATGAAATATGGCAAAATATTTTTGTACAAAATTTATCTATTTACTATTTTTCTATGACTCTCAACGCTCGCAATTTTTCTGAAAATTCGGAAATTTCTACAACCGTAAATTCTCTCGACGATATTCGAAAATTTTTGGCAGAAAATAAAATTTCCAATTTTATCATCGAAAAAGTAGCGCAAAGTTTTATGGCAAAAATCCCAGCCAAAACGCACGTTTCACTTGAGGATAATCTTCTGAAAGTTGGCGATTCTGTGATTTTTCTCGGAGAAAATATTCGCGAAACGGGTGTAAAAACTCACGCTCTCGTGGAGAATACTCATTTGCGTGCGATGCGAATCGTGAGTCCTCGTCCGCCAGTTGTACAGCCAGAACATCAAGAACTCGCAGCCGCATAAAAATCCCCTTCTGGGGATTTTTTAATAAATATCCAATCGCAAAACTCGCTGATTAAATTTTCGATAAAAATACGGAATTTTATATAAAAATCGAAACATCATTGGAAATTTTTTCTGATCAAAATCACTCAAAAAATATTCTTTTGTCACATGAATTCTTGGATTCCAATCCTCAATTTCTTGTGCTTTTTTAACGCTCCATTTGAATTCGGCATTTTTTACTTTTTTCAGAGCATCGTGCGATTTTGCTTTTCCCACCAAAACAACCGGTAACAAATCCATCAAAATCGTAGCTTTTGAAATTTTTTCAACAATTTTTTCAAAAAATTCACGAACTTCGTCTGGCGAAAAATACATCAAAACACCTTCTACAATAATCAGAATTGGTTTCTTATGGGACAAAACCATATCAATCCAAGAATAATCAAAAAGTGAAATCGGCAAGTAAGAATTCTGATCCGTCGCAGGCAACAATTTTTCGCGCGTTTCGATAGATTGTGGCAAATCCAGATCATACCAATGTGTCACATTGGGGCGACCAAGTCGATCAAATCGTGCATCAAGCCCAGTTCCGAGCTGAATCACAACACAATCAGGATTTTCTGCGATAAATTTTTTCGCTTCATCATCAATCAGTTTTGCGCGGATAGAACATCCAACCTGCGAAAGTTTAGATTTTTTAAATTTAGAAAAATCGTAATCAATTTTTTCCACGCATTCAACCGCCTTTTGATCGATAATAATGGGATTTTTCGTCTGCGTCTCGACGGCACGCGCCCAAACGGTAATCAACATCGTTTCTGGAACATTTGTCAATTTTTGTGTCATTACTTTTTCCATAAAATAGTAAAATTATAAAATAAAATATACTATATATTGTAGCCTCTTGGAAGTTTTTGTCAAAAAATAATTTTCGAATTTACGATTTTTTCGTATAATATCACTATGAAACTTGACAAAAAAATTCTTCATACCACTGATAGTTATATCAAAAAATTGGCAGACGCAGGAATCTCAACTACAAGCGATTTTCTCATGAATTTTCCCAAAGATTTGGAAGACAAATCAAATCTTTTAACACGCTTTACCAGTATCAATGTCACCGAAAAACAGGCGATAAAATGCCAAATTGAACTCATCACGAGCGAAATCACACGAAACAAGAAAACGCTTATCAAAGCGGTTTTGACGGATTCGGATGGGAATTACGCGGAAGCGGTTTGGTTTAATCGTAAATTTTTGTTGCAAAAATTTTTCCGTGGCGATACGGTTGTGATTTTTGGACAGCCAAAATACGAATACGGAAAACTTTCTTTTCCCAATGCAGAAATCGAGCATCTTCGCGAAACGCGCAAAGAAGTTGTGCCACTTTATAGCGATGTCAATTATATTCCAGGGTCGTGGATTCGTGAAAAAATGGAATATGTAAAAAATTTTATCTCGGAAATTCCCGAAAAAATTCCCGCACCGATTCGTGAAAAAAAATGACTTCGCTCGACGACGGAAAATATTTTTGCCATTCATTTTCCCAAAAGTGTAGAAGATTTTGAACGAGCCAAAAAAGAGCTTGGTTATGCGGAAATGTTCGATTTTCAAAAAAAATGATTGGAGAAAAAATATTCGCTTCGCGCAGCCTCAGAAGGTGCTTCGTTGCATATTCCGATCGATGCGGAGCTGATGAAATCACTCATTGAAAATCTGCCTTTTACGCTGACTAACAAACAAAAAATCGTGATTTTTCAGATTCTCAAAGATATGGAATCCAACTTTGCGATGTCGCGAATGTTGCAAGGCGATGTAGGAACTGGAAAAACTGTGGTGGCGCTTCTGGTCGGGATTCACGCAATTCTACAAACACGAAAAATCCATAACCAAGAATTGCAAATTGCCATCATGGCACCGACGGAAATCTTGGCACGACAACATTTTCTCGGGAATGAAAATTGGCTTTTTTCACTTGGAATCACCGCAGATTTGCTCGTTGGATCACTTACAACAAAGCAAAAATCCGACGCTAAATCTCGCCTCAAATCTGGTCAGACAAATATTATTTTCGGGACACACGCGCTTATTCAGGATGATGTTCAGTTCAAAAATCTGGGATTTGTGGTGGTTGACGAACAACATCGTTTCGGTGTGGAGCAGCGAAAAGCACTCGAGGAATATTGTTCGCTCGGGTTTTGCAAAAATTCTGAAAATTCCAAAAAAACTGGAATTATTCCCCATGTGCTCAATATGTCTGCAACGCCAATTCCGCGATCACTCGCGATGACGATGTATGGCGATCAAGATATTTCCGTACTCAATGAATATCCCGCGGGCAGAAAAGCGATTCATACGCGCGTGGTGAAAGATTTTGAACGCGAAGAAATGTATCGATTTATTGAAGAGGAAGTCAAAAACGGGCGTCAAGTTTATTGGATTTCGCCACTTGTAGAAGAATCTGAAACACTTGATGTCGCGTCCGCAACGCAAATGTTTGAGCTTTTGGAAGCAGTGTTTCCTAATTTTTCTGTCGGACTCATTCACGGAAAAATGAGCGGAAAAGAAAAAGACGCGATTATGCAAGATTTTTATGACAATAAAATTCAGATTTTATCATCCACTTCGGTTGTGGAAGTTGGGGTGAATAATCCGAATGCGACGATTATTTGTATCGAAGCAGCAGAACGATTTGGACTTTCGCAACTACATCAGTTTCGTGGGCGCGTCGGGCGCGGCGAACACCAGTCGTATTGTTATCTTTTTACAACCAAAGAATACAAATCTGGGCGGCTTCGTGCGATGGAAAAAACCAACGATGGATTTGAACTCGCTGAAATCGACCTCGAGTTGCGTGGACCAGGTGAAGTATACGGCGTTCGTCAATCCGGCGTTCCCGATCTCAAATTTGCTGACTTACGCGATGTAGATGCGATTGCCGAGGTTCGCGAAGATATCGAAGAATATTTAAAAAATCAAAAAATAAATAAAAAACAGGCTGAATAATAGACCTGTTTTTTAAAAAATATTCCAAAAATATTACTTGATATAATCCATAATTTTGGCGTATTTTTTGCGAATTTTATTCACGCAATGTTGCGTGTAATTCTTTAGTGAACTATGATTGATGGCAATTTCGAGGTTGTGACGATAATCATTTTTGAGAACTACAAGCAACCAACGCTTCGATATTTCCAAACCACTATCCATCATTTTTTTCTTGCAAAACAATTCAAATTGCTCCAAATAATTTTGGTGCTCAGGATTTTTCGCATTATATGCTTGCGCAAAATCTTTCATCTCACGCGCAATCTCCACACAAATATCAATCTCTTCCTGCTTCAATTCTATAAATGAATGCTCATGGAGAAATTCTTCTACATCAATTTTTCGCCAACCAAGTGGCATATACGAGGCAAAAGTGCGTTTTTCCATAATCTAAAAATATTGATAACAAAATGATTATATAAGTTCTTGGGAAAAAGCAAGTTTTTGAGAAATTTTCTTGACAAATAATATTTTTTCTGTAAAAAGTATAAAATTTTCGTACTTTTTCGTATATGGCCCAAAAATTGCAAAACGGATACCAAATTCTTTCGCATGGTGGAATCGGAAATCGAGAAAAAAATTATAATCTCACTGGGTCGTGCCACGAGTTGCGTGTGGCACTGCAAGGTGAGATTTATCGTATTCTCGTGGATATGGGTGGCTATCAATGACCCGGAAAATTGGACCGAAATCTGGATGAAATTTTGGAATGAAAAAACCATGAACATCCTCGCGTTGAAGCGGTGGTTTTCACACATTGACACATGGATCATATCGGCGATGCCCTTCATCTCACGCGCCATAGCGTTGGAAAAATTCTCGCATCATCCCGTACACGCGATATTATCAAAATTGCTCTGGAAGACGCGATTAAAATCGCGGAAACAGATTATGAAGTCAAGCAAAGCAATTTTCAGTCATATGTCAAAAAAACACTTTCAAATGCGGTACAAATCGTAAAAGAATATGAAAATGGAGGAATCAAACGAAACGCAAATGGCGACCGCATGGCCACAACAATCGAGGAGCAAAATCGAGATATACACTATCAAGAGGCGAAAAAAATTCTTGAAAAAGAAAATATCGACGCGCACGACAAAAATTGGCGAAAAAAACTCACACCACCCAAAAAACCAGAATTTAATATCGATGATTTAGAGAAATTACTCGAAAATATCGAAACACATGATTTTGTTAATGGCTGGAACCAGATTGTACCAGGAAAAATTGCAGTTTGTATGTTTAATGCTGGACATATTCTCGGGAGTGTCAGCCCACTTTTCCGTATTACAGACGCAAAAGGCGAAAATCATTTTGTCCATTTTTCTGGTGATATTGGCTCGTATCAAGGCAATATCATGCCAGCAGGGCTTCCGACCGCACCAAAAAATTTTCCAATCGAAACGCTCCTGATCGAATCGACATATGGCGGGCGCGTTCGCGAAGATTTTGATGTCAGTTTGAAAAAAT
>ERZ773077.763-NODE-763-length-23611-cov-11.705680_pt1 | contig 23611 bp, 26 predicted proteins | sample MGYA00580612_ERZ773077 | MGnify/ENA primary metagenome ERZ773077 (study PRJEB29015, sample SAMEA2737971) | human oral metagenome | biome: human oral; feature: human-associated habitat; material: dental | place: China | collected 2021 ...
TTGCAAAGTTAAACCGCCATGTAAAAACGCCCCGGCGCATGGCGCGGGGCGTTGGCTCTGGATGCTTGAACGGCGGGTCAGACCACGCCCTGCGCCAGCATGGCGTCGGCGACTTTTTTGAAGCCGGTGATGTTGGCGCCATTGACGTAGTTGATGTAGCCGTTGTCGGCGCCGTTGCTCACGCAGTTCTCGTGAATGTTGCCCATGATCTCGAACAGGCGCTTGTCGACTTCCTCGCTCGCCCAGGATAGACGCATGGCGTTCTGGCTCATTTCAAGACCGGATGTCGCCACGCCGCCCGCATTGCTGGCCTTGCCCGGCGCGTACAGAATCTTGGCGCCGATGAAGGCATTGATTGCGCCCATGGTCGAGGGCATATTCGCGCCTTCCGCCACGCAAGTGCAGCCGTTGGCGAGCAGGGTTTTGGCGTCCTGTTCGTCGAGTTCGTTCTGCGTCGCGCACGGTAGGGCGATGTCGCAGGGGACGCCCCAGGGCTTTTTCCCGTCGAAGTATTGGATGCCTTGTTCCTTGGCATAGACGGAGAGGCGCTCGCGGCGCTCGTTTTTCAGCTCCAGCAGCGCGGCAAACTGCGCTTCGCTCATGCCTTGGTCGCCAAAGAGAACGAAGCCGTTGGAGTCGGATACCGTCAGGACTTTCGCGCCTTTCTGAAGCGCTTTCGCCGCCGCATATTGCGCCACGTTACCGGAACCGGAGACGAGGACCTTTTTGTTGGCGATCGAATCGTTGCGGGTTTTCAGCATGCTTTCGGTAAAGTAGACGACGCCGTAACCCGTCGCCTGCGTGCGAACCAGGCTGCCGCCGTAGGTCAAGCCCTTGCCGGTCAGTACGGAGGTGAATTCGTTGGCGATGCGCTTGTATTGGCCATACAGATAGCCGACTTCACGAGCGCCGACGCCAATGTCGCCGGCCGGCACGTCAAGATCGGCGCCAATATGGCGGTACAGCTCGGTCATGAACGCCTGGCAGAAGCGCATCACTTCGGCGTCGCTTTTACCCTTGGGGTCAAAGTCGGAACCGCCCTTGCCGCCGCCCATCGGCAGCGTGGTCAGCGCGTTCTTGAACGTTTGCTCGAAGGCGAGGAATTTGAGCACATCGAGATTGACGGTCGGGTGAAAGCGCAGGCCGCCTTTGTAAGGGCCGATGGCGGAGTTCATCTGGATGCGGTAGCCGCGGTTTACCTGCACTTGGCCTTGGTCGTCCACCCAGGAGATGCGGAACATAATCACGCGCTCGGGCTCGACGATGCGCTCCAGCAGGCCGGCTTTGGTGTATTGCGGGTTTTTGTCCAAAAACGGTTTCAGGCTGCCGAATACTTCTTCAACGGCTTGGTGGAATACGGTTTGGTTCGGATCGCGCTGTTTGATCTGCTGGAACAGGGAATCTAGGTTGCTCATGCCATTCTCCATTTAGTTAAGGCGGTTGGTGGTGGAAATCCGCCTGCGCTCCGTGCCGGCACAGGCGGTTTGTTGCGGCGTGTAGTCTAGCAAGAATTGCCTGTCTTTGCCATAGCGAAAACCGGATAAAACCGCCTTGCCGCAGGCGCTGTAGGCAGCCTGAAAGCCCTTTGCCGCCCGCCGGCGAATCCCAATCCCGAAAGCAGCCTGAAAAGAATGAGCAGCACCTTTTTCGCGCGCCGGATAGTTTTCAGGCTGCCCTTGCCGCTGCCGCCGTGCTTTCCTATACTGGCCGCCGTTTTTGTTATCGCAAAGTTTTGCCATGAATCCGCACGATCTGCTGCAACAGCTGCCGCCGCTGCAGGCGCCGCCCTGGCTCAAGGGCGGCCATGCGCAAACGCTGTACGCCAAAGCCCTGCAGTCGCCGCCGCCCGCCTACCGCCGCGAGCTGCTGCCCGACAGCTACGGCGAAGATTTGGCCGCCTACGATTTTGTCGATGCCGCCGACCCCGACGCGCCACTGGTGGTGCTGTTTCACGGACTCGAAGGCAGCAGCACCAGCCATTACGCCGTCGAACTGATGCACCGCGTGCGCGCGCACGGCTGGCACGGCGTGGTCGCCCATTTCCGCTCTTGCGGCGGCGTGGCGTCCAAACGGCTTTACCACAGCGGCGACACCCGCGAAGCAGCGCATATGCTCGCGCTTTTGGCGCAGCGCTACCGGCGGATTTACGCCGTCGGCGTGTCGCTGGGCGGCAATGTGCTGGCGAAATACCTTGGCGAACAGGGCAGCGCCGCCCTGCCCGCCGCCGCGGCAACGGTTTCTTCGCCGCTCGATTTGGGCGCCGGCAGCCGCCTGCTCGAAAGCGGGCTGTCGCGCCTGCTCTACACGCCCTATTTCATGCACACGCTGATGGGCAAAGTGCCGGCCGGCCGCCGCCGTTTCTGCCGCTCGCTGGCGGAGTTTGACAACCGCTACACCGCGCCGCTGCACGGTTTTGCCGATAAGGACGACTATTACGCCCAATCGTCCGCCAAGCCGCTGCTGAAAAACATCGCCGTGCCGACGCTGCTGCTGAACGCGCGCAACGATCCCTTTGTTCCCGCCGACAGCCTGCCTACTGCCGCCGATATCTCGCCCAGCGTCTGCCTGCTGCAGCCCGAGCACGGCGGCCATTGCGGCTTTGTCAGCGGCGGCGGCCGCGGCCACCTGCGCTGGCTGCCCGACACCCTGCTCGCTTTTTTCGACGGACTCGAGCGCCGGCGCGGTTAAACCGTTTTCAGGCTGTCTGTTATCCGCTTTAACCCAAATAAAGGCAGCCTGAAAACCAAAAGCAGCCTGAAAATCCCTTTCAGGCTGCTTTTAGCCGTTTTCCGCACAGTACCAATGCTTTTCGGTACAATGGCGCCCTTTTGATTTCCGGCACATTTCCATGAAACCCCATCAGGCACGCAAGCGCTTCGGCCAGAATTTCCTGCAGGACACGCGCATCATTCAGGACATCGTCAATGCCGTGCGGCCGCAGCCTGAAGACACCGTTATCGAAATCGGCCCCGGGCTGGCGGCAATTACCGAGCCGCTGTGCCGCCGCCTGAGCCGGCTGCATGTTTGCGAAATCGACCGCGACATCATCGCCTACCTGCGCGCGCAGCCCTTTGCCGCCAAACTGCAAATCCACGAAGGCGACGTGCTGCAGTTTGATTTTTCCGGCGTGCCCGGGCGCAAAAAAATCGTCGGCAACCTGCCCTACAATATTTCCACGCCGCTGCTGTTCAAGCTCAGCACCTATGCCGGCGAAATCGAAGACATGCACTTTATGCTGCAAAAAGAAGTGGTCGAGCGCATGGTGGCGCAGCCTGAAAGCAACGATTACGGCCGCCTGAGCGTGATGCTGCAGTATTTTTTCGATATGGAAAAACTGATCGACGTACCGCCCGAATCGTTTACGCCCGCGCCGAAAGTCGATTCGGCGGTGGTGCGCATGATTCCGCAGAGCGGCCGCATCGGCACCGCCGCCGATTTCGACGGCTTTGCCGCGCTGGTCAGACAGGCTTTTTCCCAACGGCGCAAAACCCTGCGCAACAATCTGAAAGGGCTGGCCGGCGAAGCAGACATGGCCGCCGCCGGCATCGACCCTCAGCAGCGTGCCGAAGCCGTCGCGCCCGAGCGCTACGTCGCCCTGAGCAACCGCCTGGCCGCGCAGGCAGCCTGAAAATGCCCGCCCTACTTTGGAGAACCCCATGGCAAAACCCGCTTCCGACATCGTGGTCAGCTTTCAAAACGTCCACAAACATTTCAACAACCTGCATGTAATCAACGGCGTCAGTCTCGACATCCGCAAAGGTGAAGTGGTGGTGGTGTGCGGCCCTTCTGGCAGCGGCAAATCGACGCTGATCCGCACCGTCAACCAGCTCGAGCCGGTGCAGGGCGGCGAAATCTGGGTGGACGGCGTCAATGTGGCCGACCCGAAAACCGATCTCAACCGCCTGCGCACCGAAGTCGGCTTTGTGTTCCAACACTTCAATCTTTATCCGCACCTGAGCGTGCTCGACAACATCACGCTCTCGCCGGTTAAAGTCAAAGGCCTGAGCAAGGCGGCGGCGGAAGAAAAAGCGCGTGCGCTGCTGGAAACGGTGGGGCTGGCGCACAAGGCCGACGCTTTTCCCACCGAGCTTTCCGGCGGCCAGCAGCAGCGTGTCGCCATCGCCCGCGGCCTGGCAATGGAGCCGCGCGTGATGCTGTTTGACGAGCCGACTTCGGCGCTCGACCCAGAAATGGTGGGCGAAGTGCTCAAAGTGATTAAAGAGCTGGCTTTCAGCGGCATGACCATGATGTGCGTTACCCACGAAATGGGCTTCGCCCGCGAAGCGGCCGACCGCATCGTGTTTGTCGATCAGGGGCAGATTCTCGAAGACTCGACGCCCGAACAGTTTTTCACCGCACCGAAAACCGAACGCGCGCGCCAGTTTCTGCGCCAGATTATGTCGCACTAAACCGCGACACCGATTCCCCGCACTCGGTTGTGGTTTTTCAGGCAGCCTGAAAACCTTGTTTGCGGTACAATCGCCCGCATATCGGACACACTCATTCTGAAAGGGCAAAATTATGATTACCATCACCAGCAATGCCGCCGAACGCATCCGCGACTTTCTCGAAAAACGCGGCAAAGGCGAAGGCGTGCGCTTGGGCGTGAAAACCAGCGGCTGCTCGGGCTTGGCCTACACCGTCGAATTCGCCGACACCGTCGATCCCGACGACTTGGTTTTTGAAGAACACGGCGTCAAAGTATTCGTCGATCCCAAAAGCCACGTTTATTTGGACGGCACCGAACTGGACTACGCCAAAGAAGGCTTGCAGGAAGGCTTTAAGTTCCAAAACCCGAACGTGAAAGAGTCTTGCGGCTGCGGCGAAAGTTTCCACGTTTGATTTGGCCAGACGCGCAATAAAAGCAGCCTGAAAAGCCGATTGGTGCTTTTCAGGCTGCTTTTTTGCATGCTTGGTTTGAGCCATATTGCCTGCAAGCGGCAATACGCCACCGCCCTACCCTGCCGGTTTCGTCTAGGCAGGCACGCCGGACAACACGAAAAAACAAGGGAAACCGAAAACGGTTTCCCTTGAATCATTGCGGCTGCGGCGGATTAGGCCAGAGCGGCTTTGGCTTTTTCAACCAGCTGCGCGAAGGCGGCTTTGTCGAATACGGCCAAGTCTGCCAATACTTTGCGGTCCAGCTCGATGGCGGCGCGTTTCAGGCCGTTCATGAATTTGCTGTAAGACAGGCCGTTTTGGCGGGCGCCGGCATTGATACGGGCGATCCACAGCTGGCGGAACTGGCGTTTGCGCTGGCGGCGGTCGCGGTAGGCGTACTGGCCTGCTTTCATTACCGCCTGCTTGGCAACGCGGTAGACGTTTTTACGGCGGCCGCGGTAGCCTTTGGCCAATGCTAATACTTTTTTATGACGGGCTCGTGCGGTTACACCGCGTTTTACGCGTGGCATGTTTCAATCTCCTTATGCGTAGGGCAACATTTTGGCAACAGAAGCCAAATCGCGGTCGTTCACCATAGAGGTGCCGCGCAGCTGGCGTTTGTTTTTGGTGGTTTTCTTGGTCAGAATGTGGCGTTTGAACGCGTGGGCGCGTTTCACGCCGCCGTTGCCCAGCACTTTGAAGCGTTTTTTCGCGCTGGATTTGGTTTTCATTTTAGGCATGGAAAACTCCGGGTTACTTATAGGATAAGGCAGAAGGAGGCGGAAAAATCCGCACTTGAAACCCGCTGCCACGGTTTTTGCCGCTGAAAAACGCCTTTCGCGCGCGGCGGATGCGAAAGGCGCGGGATTATAGGCTTATTTCTTTTTCGGCGCAATCATCATCACCATCTGGCGGCCTTCCATTTTCGGGAACTGCTCCACCTGGCCGATTTCCGCCAAATCTTCTTTCACGCGCTCGAGCAGTTGGGCGCCCAGCTGCTGGTGCGCCATCTCGCGGCCACGAAAACGCAGGGTAACTTTGACTTTGTCGCCTTCGCTCAAAAAGCGCACGATGTTGCGCATTTTGATTTGGTAGTCGCCTTCGTCGGTACCCGGGCGGAATTTGATTTCCTTAATCTGCACCTGCTTCTGTTTTTTCTTGGCTTCGTCGCGTTTTTTCGACTGCTCGTATTTGTATTTGCCAAAGTCCATCAGCTTGCACACAGGCGGTTTGGCGGTGGGGGAGATTTCCACCAGGTCCACATCCTGCTCTTCGGCCAATGCGAGGGCTTCTTTTACGGATACCACGCCGAGCTGTTCGCCCGTACCACTGATTAAACGCACTTCTTTGGCGGTGATTTCGCCGTTGATACGTGCTTCGCGTTCTTGTGCGATGATAAATCTCCTGTCTGGTTTCGGATTGGCGCAGCCTTGACGGTATTTTCAGGCTGCCTGTTTTTCAGGCTGCCGCTGCTGCGCGAAAAGCCGCGATTATAGCAAAATTTGCCTTTAATACGGCAATTTTCTGTTTAACGGCGCTTTTTTGCCGCAAGCGCCGCCAAGTGGCCGGCGGCAGTGTTTGGGGCGGCGCGCAAAGTCCGCTTATAATCGCCACCTTTGCCTGCCTGCGCCCGCGTCTGCAGGCAGCCTGAAAACACGGGAGTGCTTGATCCATGATTCGATTCGAATCCGTATCCAAAACCTATCAGGGCGGTTTTCAGGCTCTGAAAAACGTCAGCTTCGCCATTGCCAAAGGCGAGATGATTTTCATCGCCGGCCATTCCGGCGCCGGCAAATCGACGGTACTGAAGCTGATTTCCGGCATCACACGCCCCAGCGGCGGCCGCGTGCTGATGAACAAACAGGACATCGGCCGCCTTTCCGACAACCAGCTGTGCTACCTGCGCCAGCACATCGGCATCGTGTTCCAAGACCACAAAATCCTGTTTGACCGCAACGTGCTGGAAAACGTGCTGCTGCCCTTGCGGATTATCGGCTACGACAGCAAAACCGCCGACAAACGCGCCCGCATCGCGATTGAAAAAGTCGGCCTGGGCGGCCGCGAAACCGCCGACCCGCGCGGTCTCTCCGGCGGCGAACAGCAGCGCCTGTGCATCGCCCGCGCCGTCATCCACCAGCCCAGCCTGCTGATTGCCGACGAACCTTCGGCCAACCTCGACCGCGCCTACGCGCTCGACATTATGGAACTGTTCAAAACCTTTCACGAAGCCGGCACTACCGTCATCGTGTCGGCGCACGACGAAACCCTGATGCAGGACTACGGCCACCGCATCCTGCGCCTGCAGGAAGGCAGGTTCGCATCATGAATTATCTGTCGCTGCACTGGGAAAGTGCCCGCCGCGCCGCCGCCTATTTCTTCAAACAGCCGCTGGCCGCGCTGATGATACTGGCCATGCTCGCCATCGCCATGACCCTGCCGCTAACGCTCTATTTGGGCGTGCAAAGCAGCAAAAACGTGCTCGACCGCCTAAGCGGCGTGCCGCAGATCACCCTGTATATGGACATGGGCGCCGCCGGCGCGGATACCGACGCCGTGCAAAAACTGCTCGCCGGCGACCCGCGGGTAAAAGAGAGCCGTTTTGTTGCCAAAGCCGAAGGGCTGGAAGAAATGAAAGCGGCGATGGGCACGCAGGAAGTGATGTCGATGCTCGACGAAAACCCGCTGCCCGACGCCTTTGTCATCACCCCCGCCGATGCCGACCCGCAAGCGGTGCTCGCGCTGCAAAAAGACCTTGCCGCCTATCCGATGGTGGAAAGCACCCAGCTCGACCAGGAATGGATGCAGACCCTCTACCGTCTCAACACCCTGGCCAACCAGATTTTCTGGTTTCTGGCGGTAACGCTGGGCTTTGCCTTCGTGCTGGTGGCGCACAACACCATCCGCCTGCAGATTCTCAGCCGCAAAGAAGAAATCGAAATCACCAAACTGCTGGGCGCGCCCTCTTCCTTTGTGCGCCGCCCCTTTCTCTACCAGGCCGCCTGGCAGAGCCTGCTTTCCGCACTACTCAGTCTCGGCCTGTGCACCTGGCTGATGGCGCAAACCCGCCCGCTGATTACCCAGATTTTCCAGCCCTACGGCATCAATCTGCAGTGGCGCACTTTCTATTGGTGGGAAACGGTATCGGTGCTGATTGTCGTCTGCCTGCTCGGCATCGCCGGCGCCTGGGCCGCCACCCGCCGCCACCTGATCGGCTTCAAAGCACGGCGCCATTAAACCCTCCCAAACGCACAACACCCGTTTCAGGCTGCCTGAAACGGGTGTTTCGCCGCAAAAGCAGCCTGAAAACCGCTTAAACCGTTTTCAGGCTGCCTTTTTGCATTTACGCATGCGTGTGCAGCGCGGCGTAAATCTTTTCCGCCAGCGCGCGGCTGATGCCTTCGGTTTGGGCAAGGTCGTCGATGCTGGCGGCCTGGATGCCGCGCAGGCCGCCGAAGCGGGTGAGCAGCGCGGCTTTGCGTTTGCTGCCGATGCCGGCGATGTCGTTGAGCGACGATGTGATGCGGGCTTTTTCGCGTTTTTTGCGGTGGCCGGTGATGGCGAAACGGTGGGATTCGTCGCGCACGGTTTGCAGCAGGTGCAGGGCGGGGCTGTTGTCGGGCAGGCGCAGGCTGCGGTTTTGGAAGGGCAGGATCAGTTCTTCCAAACCGGCTTTGCGCTCGGGGCCTTTGGCGATGCCGATCAGTGGAATGGTAAGACCAAGCTCTTCCCATACTTCGAGCGCCATGCCGATTTGGCCTTTGCCGCCGTCGATGAGCACGGCGTCCGGCCAGCGCACGCTTTCGCCGTTGGCCTGGGCTTGGGCGAGTTTGCCGTAGCGGCGGGTGAGCACTTCGCGCATGGCGGCGTAGTCGTCGCCGGCTTTAGCGGTGGTGATGTTGTAGCGGCGGTATTGCGACGGCTGGATGGCGTGTTCGTCGTACACCACGCAGGATGCGACGGTGGCTTCGCCCTGGGTGTGGCTGATGTCGAAGCATTCGAGCCGCTGCAATTCGGCTTCGGGCAGGCCGATGAGTTCGGCCAGCGCGGCGGTGCGGCGGATCTGGCTGCTGTTTTGCAGCAGGTGGCGCGACAGGGCAAGGCGGGCGTTCTGCACCGCCATGTCGAGCCACACTTTGCGCTCGCCGCGCGTGTTGGAAACGAATTGGACGGCTTTGCCGTGCTCGCTGCTGACGGCTTCTTGCAGGCTTTCAGGCAGCCTGAAATTGCTGATGACCAAATCGGGCTTGGTTTTGCCCAGATAGTGCTGGGCGGCGAAGGCTTCGGCGTAGTCCTGGCCGTTGGGATCGGGGTCGTGGCGGGTATCGGGAAAGAAGTTTTTGTCGCCGACGTGGCGGCCGCCGCGAATGCTGGTCCAGTTGATGCACACGCCGCCCTGCTCCACCGCCAGCGCGAGAATGTCGATATTGTGCGGGGCGTTGGGGTTGCGGCTGTCGATAAACTGGCGGCTCTGCACCAGCCCCAGCGCCTGCAACTGGTCGCGGTAGCGCGCGGCTTCTTCAAACTGCAGATTGGCGGCGGCCTGCTGCATTTTGTGCTGCAAAGTCTGGCTCAGCACATCGGTGCGGCCGTTGAGAAAAGCGGCGGCTTCTTCCACCGTGGCGCGGTAGTCCTCAAACGAAATGGCACCCACGCAGGGCGCGGAGCAGCGCTTGATCTGGTGCAGCAGGCAGGGGCGCTCGCGGTGGGCAAACACGCTGTCTTCGCAGGTGCGCAGTTGGAACACTTTTTGCAGCACCTCGATGCTGTCGCGCACCGCGTAGCCGTTGGGATAGGGGCCGAAATACTGGTGCGGCTTTTTCAGGCTGCCCCGGTAGTAGGCCATCTGCGGGAACTCGTGGCCGGAGAGCATCAGATAGGGATAGGATTTGTCGTCGCGAAACAGAATATTATATTTGGGCGACAGCGACTTAATCAGATTGTTTTCCAGAATCAGCGCCTCGGCTTCGCTGCGGGTAACGGTAATCTCCACCCGCGCCACCTGTTTGACCATCAGCGCGATGCGCGGCGAATGGTCAGCGGTTTTCTGGAAATAACCCGACACCCGCCGCTTCAGATTCACCGCCTTGCCAACATACAGCACCGAGCTATCGGCAGCAATCATGCGGTACACCCCCGGCAGCGCGGGCAGGGTTTTCAGAAACAGGGCAAGGTTAAATTCGGAATCGGGCGTGTTCATGGGGGCGGATTATAAGGCAGCCTGAAACAGTTTTCAGGCTGCCTTTGCCTTATAATCGCCGCCTTTTCCCGTTTTCCCGTTCCGCCATGAGCCAGCGCCCCTTAAGAATTTTAGGCATCGACCCCGGCAGCCGCAGCACCGGTTTCGGCATTATCGACGTTATCGGCCGCGAGCAGGTTTATGTGGCTTCAGGCTGCATCAAAACCATCCCCAAAGACGAGCTGGCCGGCCGCATCGGCGTGATCGTCGAGCATATCGACGAGTTGATCGCCACCTACCGTCCCGCGCAGGCGGCGGTGGAGCAGGTGTTTGTCAACGTCAATCCCGCCGCCACGCTGATGCTCGGCCAGGCGCGCGGTGCGGCGCTGGCGGCGCTGGTGCTGCGCGGGCTGCCGGTTTACGAATACACCGCGCTGCAGGTCAAGCAGTCGGTGGTCGGGCGCGGCAAGGCGGCCAAAGAGCAGGTGCAGCACATGGTGGTGCAGATGCTGAATCTTTCCGGCACGCCGCAGGCCGACGCCGCCGACGGTCTGGCCGTCGCCATCACCCACGCGCTGCGCCACCACGGCCTCGCCGGACGGCTGGGCGGCCTGCAGATTAAGGGCGGACGGCTGCAGCCGTAAACGCCGGACAAGGCAGCCTGAAAAACCTGTTTTCCGCCTTTCAGGCTGCCTTGCCGAAGCCTTTTGGCGGCCGCAGGCAGAAGTAGGTCAGCAGCATGCTGCACGGCCAGACCAAAACCCAGCTTTGAACCAACCTTATCACGGCAACGCAGGAAGTCAGCCCCCACAGCAGCGAAGCGGCAAACAGCCGGCGTGGCCAGCGCGGATGCCATGCCCTATCACGCATCATCCAGCCCGCCATACCGGCAGCGGCCGCAGCAATCAGCGCACTAAACAGGCTCCACGGCAGCAATACCGTCAGAAACAGGCCGAAGATTTCGCTCCGGTCTTCCAATTTGCTGAAAAACACCACAAAAACCAGATTCGATGCGGCGCCGGTCAGCAGGTTGCCAGCAAGCGCCGTCAGCGCCGCGCGCCACCAGCCGCGTTCTGTTTGATTATCCATCATCGTCCTTTCAGGCTGCCTGGCCGGGCATGATTATAGCCAAAGCCCCGCGCCGCTTCCTGTATAATGCGCCGTTTTCCCATTTCGGGTTTTCAGGCAGCCTGAAAAGCCCGGCGAAAGAGATTATGAAGTTTATCGACGAAGCCAAAATCGAAGTGGCGGCCGGACGCGGCGGCAACGGCGCGGTCAGCTTCCGCCGCGAAAAATTCGTGCCGCGCGGCGGCCCCGACGGCGGCGACGGCGGGCGCGGCGGCAGCGTGTTTGCGGTGGCCGACGAAAACACCAACACGCTGGTGGAATACCGTTTCGTCAAACGCTACCAGGCCAAAAACGGCGAAAAAGGCCACGGCTCCGACCGCTACGGCGCGGGTGCCGACGACATCGAACTGAAAATGCCCGTCGGCACGCTGATCCGCGACATCGACACCGACGAAACCGTCGCTGATCTCACCCGCCACGGCCAGCGCGTCTGCCTGGCACGTGGCGGCAAGGGCGGGCTGGGCAACCTGCATTTCAAATCGTCGGTCAACCGCGCGCCCAAGCAGGCCACGCCGGGCGAAGAAGGCGAAAGCCGCCGCCTGCTGTTGGAACTGAAAGTGCTGGCCGACGTCGGCCTGTTGGGCATGCCCAACGCCGGCAAATCAACGCTGATTAGCGCTGTTTCCGCCGCCCGCCCGAAAGTGGCCGACTACCCCTTCACCACCCTGCACCCCAATCTCGGCGTGGTGCGGCTGGACGAAAACCACAGCTTTGTGATGGCCGACATCCCGGGTCTGATCGAAGGCGCCGCCGAAGGCGCGGGGCTGGGACACCGCTTTCTCAAACACCTCTCGCGCACCGGCCTGCTGCTGCACGTGGTCGATCTGGCGCCGTTTGACGACAGCGTCGATCCCGCCGCCGAAGCGCTGGCCATCGTCAACGAGCTGCGCAAATACGACGCCGAACTCTACGACAAACCGCGCTGGCTGGTGCTGAACAAACTGGACATGCTCAGCCCCGAAGAAGCCGCCGCGCGCAAAGCCGCTTTCCTTGAAGCCACCGGCTGGCAGTTCCCCGCGCCAGACGACCGTTTCGGCTTCGACACCGAAACCCCGCGCCTATTTGAAATCAGCGCGCTGGCGCATCAGGGCACGCAGGAATTGGTGCGCCAAATCGGGCTGTATCTGGCGGAGAAACGGCGGCAGGCGGCGGAAGAAGCTGCCAAGCAGCCTGAAAGGGCAGACAATGAAACGGCCGCCAGCCAGACCGATTTGTCGGTGCTGAAAGCGGAATAACTTCAGAATTGGCACGCCGCATGTTTGGCGGATAAACTTGTTGGTTTTTTACGATACGAAAGGAACGACTAATGGACTTAGGAAAACTGCTTAACTTCATCATAACGGCCGCCATTGTGTTTGCCGGCTACAAATATTTCAGCACCGGCGACATTACCTTTGTGCCGCCCAACCAGGAAACCGTGCGCAAGCTGGCGCAGCCGATCGTGGACAAACTGCCGCCCGGAACCCATCTGACGGTAGGCCAATCCTGCGCCCGAACCAGCGGCGGCTACATCAAGAAGGGTGTGTTTACTTGCGAAATCAATGTATTCAGCGACCGCTCTTCCTACGCCAAAGCGCTAAGAAGCTATAAAGTCAAGGTTACCAAGGAAAATGGTGAATGGGTGCTCGTTAAAGGTTGGTTTGAGATCGTCAAATAAACCCGCCCGCGTTTCAGGCTGCCTGAAACCGCAAACGGCACGGCAAAACCGGCTTTCAGGCTGCCTGAAAGCCGGTTTTGCCGTGTTTTCGTTTTATGGCCTTAGCCGATCCATCAATCGATCAGCCCCAACTCGCGCAGACCGCGGGCGATGCCGTCTTCGGCGGCGGCGGGGCAAACGTGGCGGGCAACGGCTTTCAGCTCGGCAGGAGCATTGCCCATAGCAACGCCGAAACCGACGGCTTCGAGCATTTCCCGATCGTTTAGGCCGTCGCCAAAGGCCATGGCGTCGGCCATTTCCAAACCCAGCGCGTTCAAGGCGGCGCGGATGCCGCGGGCTTTGGAGCCGGCGCGCTCGATAATGTCCACTCCTTGCGGGTGCCAGCGCACGGTTTTCAGCTGCGGCGGCAGCAGCGCGGCAATTTCGGCGTCGCGGCTTTCGGGATAAAAGGCCAGCATCTGATATACCGGTTCGCGGCCGACATGGCCGCTGTCCGCTTCATAGGGAATCGCCAGATCGCCGAGTGAGCGGTGCAGCGGCTCGTCGGCGGCCGCCACGCTGATGCGCTCGGCGGAAACGAAGCCGTGGCTGATGCCGTGTGCTTTCAGGCTGCCTGAAACCGCTTCGGCCTGCACCGGCGGCATGGCAAACTGCGCCAGCGGCCGGCCGCGGTATTCGACGTATTGGCCGTTGACCGCCACCAACATCTCCATACCGGTATCGTCCATCAGGCGGCGGATTGGCTCGGGCAGCACGGCGGGAGTGCGGCCGGTGGCGATGGCGGTGATGATGCCGCGCGCGTTCAACTGGTGCAGTGCATCGCGGGTGGAAGCGGGAATGCGGCGCTCGTGTTTGAGATAGAGCGTGTCGTCGATATCGAAAAAAACGATTTTGGGCGGCATGGTTCAATCCAACAGTTCGGCAGGAATGCGGCACACCGGTATCGGCTGGATTTTGTGCTGGGCGGCGCGGTTGAGACGGGTGTAAATATCAAACACCTGCTGCTGGCGGCCGGCAAACTCTTCGCGCGCCCTGCCCGCTTCATGCTGCGCCATCGCCCATTCCAGCTCGGGATAGCTCGCGCCCATCTGCTCTTCATCGGTGCGCTCGCCGTCCCACAGGCCGTCGGTCGGCGCCGCGGCGCGGATGGATTCGGATACGCCCAGCGCTTCGGCCAGCCGGTATACCTGCGATTTGAGCAAATCGGCAATCGGGCTGACATCGACGCCGCCGTCGCCGTATTTGGTGAAAAAGCCGACGCCAAAATCTTCAACCTTATTGCCGGTGCCGGCCACCAGCAGGCCGTGGGTTTGGGCGTAGTAATAAAGCGTGCTCATGCGCAGGCGCGAGCGGGTGTTGGCCAGCGCCAGTTCCTGCTGCTTAGCATCCGGCAGCGCCACGCTGCGCTCGAACTCTTCAAACAGCGGCGTCAGATCGGCGCTGATGGCACGTACATTGGAAAACTGCCGTTGCAGCGCGGCGATGTGGTTGCGGGCGCGCTCGAGCTGGTCGGCCTTTTGGCGGATGGGCATATCGACGCACAGCAGCTGCACGCCGCTTCTGGCGCACAGCGCGGACACCACCGCCGAATCGACGCCGCCGGAAATGCCGACGGCGTAACCGCGCACGCCGGCACCGGCGGCGTAGTCTTTGAGCCAGCCTGAAATATGGCGGATAAGAGCTTCTGTCTGCATGATGTTTCCTTTGGGTTGCGCTTGGATGTTTTCAGGCTGCCTGTGTATGCGGGCAGCCTGAAAAACGTTTGTGCAAAAACCGCCGCCCGCTTGCGGTGGCGGGCGGCGCGGGTTTATTGGGCAGACTGCATCGCCTGCTGCCATTCCTTACATTGCGTTTCGGTTTCTTCCAGCATGGCATCGGCCGCTTCCTGCCCCTGCAGGTCTTTGGTAACGGCATAGCGGTCGGCCATGCTCTGCTGCCAGGCCGAGAGCGCGGCCTTTTCCTTGCCGCCGCCCTGCTCCAGCACCGTGCCCAAACCCAGCTGCACCGACAGATCCAGCTGTTTCCATTGCGCCTGGTCGAGCTTGGCGTACTGCGTCAGCGCATCGGCGCAAACGGCCGGCAGTTTGCCCGAAGATTTGCCGCCGCAGCCGGCCAATGCCGCCAGTGCCAACAGCATCATTGTGGTGGTTTTCATGGTTTTCTCCCGCAGATAAAAGCCGTCTGTCAAAAGTGCGGGAATTCTAACAGCATCGCCGCCCGCTGCCAAAGGCAGCCTGAAAAGACTACAATCACCGCATGCCTGTTTTTAACAAGGAAAAACCGTGAAGCCCGCCGCCATGATGAAACTGCAAACCGTCTGCTCGCTCGCCACCATCACCGCCCTGTGCCTGTGGTGGCGGATCGGCGATGCCGCCACGCCGGCAGCCGGCGCGGTGCTGCTGGCCGCCAACGCCGTCTACTGGTGGCTGGCGTGGAAACTGGGCGCCGCCGCCCGCAGCGCCCGCGAACGCTTCGACGCCGCACCCGACGAAACCCGCCGTTGGATGGCCGAACATCTCAGCGGCCGGCGCATTGCCGATATCAAAACCCTGCGCGAGCATTACGGCCTGTCGCTGCGCGATGCGGTGGCGGTGCTCGATGCCTATCGCGCAGACGACAAAGCAGCCTGAAAAAGCGGCACCCGTCTTTTCAGGCTGCCTTGGCACGCCTGAAAAGCCTGCCGAATTCGGGTATAATCCGCCCTTTCAGGCTGCCTGAGAGGGCGGCTTTTTTTTGGGAAAAGACACAAAAATGACCGAACAGACAGTAACCGCCGCATACGGCGCCGACAGCATTCAGGTATTGGAAGGTTTGGAAGCCGTGCGCAAGCGCCCGGGCATGTATATCGGCGACACGCAGGACGGCAGCGGCCTGCACCACATGGTGTTCGAAGTATTGGACAACGCCATCGACGAAGCACTCGCGGGACATTGCGACAAAATCACCGTAACCATCCATGCCGACAATTCCGTCAGCGTGGCCGACAACGGGCGCGGTATGCCCACCGGCATCCACCCGAAAGAAGGACGCTCCGCCGCCGAAGTCATCATGACCGTATTGCACGCGGGCGGCAAGTTCGACAACAACAGCTACAAAATCTCCGGCGGCCTGCACGGCGTGGGCGTGTCGGTGGTCAATGCGCTCTCCGACTGGCTGCGCCTGACCATCTGGCGTGAGGGCAAAGAGCATTTCGTCGAATTCCGCCACGGCGAAGCGGTCGAACCCTTAAAAGTGGTGGGCGACTGCCCGGCCGGCAAACACGGCACCCGCGTGCAGTTTCTCGCCAGCGAAGACACTTTCGGCCTGGTGGAATACAAGTTCGACATTCTTGCCAAGCGCATCCGTGAGCTCTCTTTCCTAAACAACGGCGTCGGCATCGAGCTGACCGACAAGCGCGACGGCAAACACGAAAACTTCGCCTTCTCCGGCGGCGTGGCCGGCTTCGTACAGTATATGAACCGCAACAAAACGCCGCTGCACGACAAAGTGTTCTACGCTTTCGGCGAGAAAGACGGCATGAGCGTCGAATGCGCCATGCAGTGGAACGACAGCTATCAGGAAAACGTGCAGTGCTTCACCAACAACATCCCGCAGCGCGACGGCGGCACCCACTTGACCGCGCTGCGCCAGGTGATGACGCGCACCATCAACCAATACATTGAAGCCAACGAAATCGCCAAAAAAGCCAAAATCGAAACCGCCGGCGACGATATGCGCGAAGGGCTGACCTGCATTTTGTCGGTGAAACTGCCCGATCCCAAATTCTCGTCGCAAACCAAAGACAAGCTGGTGTCCAGCGAAATCGGCCCCGTGGTCAATGAAGTTTTGAGCGCCGCGCTGCACGACTTTCTCGAAGAAAATCCGAACGACGCTAAAATCATCACCGGCAAAATCATCGACGCCGCCCGCGCCCGCGAAGCCGCCCGCAAAGCGCGCGAAATCACCCGCCGCAAAGGCGTGATGGACGGCTTGGGTCTGCCCGGCAAACTGGCCGATTGCCAGGAAAAAGACCCGGCGCTGTCCGAGCTTTACTTGGTGGAGGGCGATTCGGCCGGCGGTTCCGCCAAGCAAGGGCGCGACCGCAAATTCCAAGCCATCCTGCCCTTGAAAGGCAAAATCCTGAACGTGGAAAAAGCCCGCTTCGAGAAAATGCTCGCCAGCCAGGAAGTCGCCACCCTGATTACCGCGCTGGGCACCAGCATCGGCAAAGAAGAGTTTAATCTGGAAAAACTGCGCTACCACCGCATCATCATCATGACCGATGCCGACGTGGACGGCGCCCATATCCGCACCCTGCTCCTAACCTTCTTCTACCGCCAGATGCCCGAATTGATTGAGCGCGGCTATGTGTACATCGCCCAACCGCCGCTTTACAAAGCCAAGCACGGCAAGCAGGAGCGCTACCTGAAAGACGAAGCCGAAAAAGACGAATTTTTGCTCGGTCTGGCCGTTGATAAAGCCCGCATCGAATCCGCCGGCCGCGTCATTGAAGGCGCCGAGCTGGCCAAAACCGCGCGCAAATTCCTGAAAGCCCGCAGCACCATCGCCCAAGAAAGCCGCGTGATCGACGCCGCCGTATTGCGCGCGCTCTTGGACGTGCCCGCCGTCAGCCTGGCCGACGAAGCCGCCGCCCAAGCCGCCATCGCCGCGCTCTCCGCCGTGCTGCAGCACGAAGAAGTGGCGCTGGAACATGTTGCCGGACAAGAAGGCGGCCACTTCCTGAAAATCACCCGCAAGCTGCACGGCAACGTGATGGTGAGCTATCTCGACCAGAAATTCCTCGACAGCAAAGCCTACCAAACCCTTTCCTCCACCGCCGCCGCACTCGCCGCGCTCGAATTTTCCGCGCCGCTGCAGGTATTCAAAGGCGACGCCGAACCGCTTCAGGCTGCTTCCTTTGAAGACGCGCTCGACCTGCTGCTCGCCGGCGCGCAAAAAGGCCTGATGATCCAGCGCTACAAAGGCTTGGGCGAGATGAACCCCGAGCAGCTGTGGGAAACCACCATGGATCCCACCGTCCGCCGCCTGCTGAAAGTGCGCATCGAAGACGCCATCGCCGCCGACGAAGTGTTCGTTACCCTGATGGGCGACGAAGTCGAACCGCGCCGCGCCTTTATCGAAAACAACGCGCTGGTGGCACAGAATATCGACGCCTAAACCGGCACCAACAGGCAGCCTGAAAACAGAAAACCGCTGTTCAGGCTGCCTTTCCCGTATCAAAGCAGCCTGAAAACCTATCAAGCCCCAACCGACTTTCAGGCTGCCTGAAAACCCGCAAAGGAACCCCAATGAAATACATCCACACCACCGCAGAAACCCTCGAGCACCTGCGCAAGCAGGCGAAAAAGCGCCAGAGCAAACAAGGCGGGCAGATGTCCGATTTGCTGAACGCCGCCGCCAAAGAAGCCAAATACCAGAATTGGTCGCACGCCCAAGAATGCTACGCCGCCGGCGAGCGCTACGGCCGCACCCCGCTCACCGAAGAGTGCTTCGTGCTCGAGCGCCACACGCTCGACGGCCAGGACTACGTAACCGCCACCGGCTTTGAAACCGCCGAACCCTCCGCCTTTTTGCTGTTCAACAACGACCGCGGCGATGCCTGGCTCTACGACGTATTCAGCGGCCAAGCACTGTGCATCCTGCTGCACCGCAAGCCCTGCGAACTCATGCCCATCCGCTATCAGGAGCGCCGTTTCGACATTCCCTGGGACGGCGAAATCGACCGCAGCGTCGCCATCCCCAGTCTTGAACCCGCCACCGACGCCGCCCGCGCCAAGCTCGGCTCGATCTACATTTTCCCCGAATACGTCGCCCTGATGCTCGACGATCTCGGCAGCCAGGCCGAACGGCAGGCGCGCGAATTCCACCAGCAGCTCAAGTTTGAAACCGACGGCCAAAAGCCGGTGTAAACCGCAGCCCGAAACGGTAAAAAGCAGCCTGAAAACCGGATACGCGGCTTTCAGGCTGCTTTTTGCTCTGCGGCAAAGCACCCGGGCATTGGGCAGCCTGAAAATCTTTCAAGCTGCTTTTGGCACCGGCGCCATGCCGCCATCCGCTGCGGATGGGCCGTTTAAATCACAAAGCCGCCGTCCGCCACCGCTTCCTGCGGCTGCTTGCGGTACTGGCCGGGCGAGATGCCGTATTCTTTTTTAAACGCTTTGCCGAAATGGGTTTCCGAGCTGAAACCCACCGACAGCGCGATCGACAGCACCGAATCGGCACGCTGCTTCAGCAGCAGCGCGGCCTGCTGCAGGCGGATGCGGCTGACAAAGGCATGCGGGCTGCTGCCGGTTTGCTGGCGGAACAGGCGCATCAGGTGGGCGCGCGACATTTTGGCCTCGGCGGCCATGTCTTCAACGTTCCACGGTTTTTCAGGCTGCTCGATCACCGCTTGGATCAGGCCGCGCAGGCGTTTGTCGCGCCAGCCTTTGAGTACGCCGTCGGGCAGCTCCTGCCCTTCCTGCGCCAGATAGGCGCGCAGCATCAGCACCAGCAGCACCGCCGACAGCGCATTTACCACCGAAGTCGAACCCTGCCGCAGGCCGGCGGCTTCGCCTTTGAGCATTTCCACCAGATAGCACAGCTCGGGGCTGTCCAGATGCAGGCGCAGCATGGCGGGCAGGCCGGCAATCAGTTCGGCCTGTTGCTCGTATTCGAAACGGGCGCAGAAAAGCTGCATTTGGCCGCCTTCGCCGCTGCTGCTTTTCACGGTAAACGCGCCTTGCCGGCTGCTCTCTACCGTGTCTTCGCAGTTGCCGCAGCCGGCGCTGCTGCTGAGCACATGGCCGGCGGTGCGCGGGAAAAAGACGATATCGCCCTGCTGCAGAAGCCGCGCCTGGTTTTCGCCGTCGATCTTAATCCAGCCCGAACCGCGGGTAACGATGTGCACCACACCGCGCACGCGGCTGGCTTCGTGGCGCACATACCATGCGCCCTGAAACAGGCATTGGGTGTCCACGCTGCCGGCTAGTTGCGCCAATTCGACCAGTTTGTCCAACACATCCATCGTTTTTTACCATTCTTTGAGACGATTTGCAGATTATTATACGCAGATTATCGCCATAATCCGCAGCGTCAACCCAATCACGAAAGGAAATACCATGTTTCAAAACTGGCCCGAACACACCGCCCATGTGAAAAAATCTTTTGCCGCGCTGGGCAAAAACCATCCGAAAATGCTGCAGGCCTACGGCGCGCTCGAACAGGCCGCTGCCGCCGAAGCGCTGGACGAAAAAACGCGCGAGCTGATTGCGATCGCTGTCGCCATCACTACCCGCTGCGAAAGCTGCATCAGCGTCCACGCCGAGAAAGCCGCCAAAGCCGGCGCCACCGACAGCGAAATCGCCGGCGCACTGGCCACCGCCATCTCGCTGAACGCCGGCGCTGCCTACACCTACGCCCTGCGCGCGCTGGAAGCCATCGACAGCCAACGCTAAAACGCAACGGCATACAGGCAGCCTGAAAACCGATTTGCCGCTTTCAGGCTGCCTGCAAAAACCGGCTGCGCTGGCACGGCCAAACAGTCCGCGCTACAATTCGCGCCGTTTCATACTTCACACGGAGAACCGCCATGAAAACAATGTCCCGCCTGATGCTGCTTGCCGCTGTTGCCGCGCTGTCTGCCACTGCCCAAGCCGCACCGAAGGCCACGCCGCAAACCGCCGCCAAGGCCGCCGCACAGCCGGCCAAAGCCAAAGGCATCTGGATAGACGTGCGCACGCCTGAAGAGTTTGCCGAAGGCCATATCCAGGGTGCCGTCAATATTCCCGTTGACCAAATCGCCGGCAAAATCGCTGCCGTCAGCCCCAATAAAAACGCGCCCATCAATCTTTACTGCCGCAGCGGCCGCCGTGCCGAAGCCGCATTGCAGGAACTGAAAAAAATGGGTTACACCCAAGTCAGCAACCACGGCGGTTATCAAGATTTGCTGAAAAAAGGCGTACGCTAGGCGCAAAAGGACACCAAAACACACACTGCCACAGCCGTTCGGGAAACCGGACGGCTTTTTTCAGGCTGCTTTTCCCGCCAAGCAGCCTGAAAGGCTTGCGGATCGTCCGCCCAGCCCTTACGTTTTCAGGCATGATGTAAAGAAAAATTAAGCCGGTTAACAGCCGCTTCTTCCCAAAACTGCACAATACCCGATTTCAAGGGGTTCGCCCTTTGGGGCAGCCTGAAAACGGCTTTGCACAGTTTTGCCGAAAACATGTGTTTTTTCTAGGCATTTGTTGTCATAATCCGCCGCTGTCGAATTTGTTCCATAAACATAATAGGCGGTTATCCGCCGCAGGGTGCACGCCACATGAAACGCGTTTTTCTGTTTGCCGCTACAATTGCCGCGATGATGCTGCAACTGGGGGCGGTATTGGCATTTTTAGGCTGGAGCAGCGGTGTAAACACGCTCTCGAGCCTATTTTATTTTGCACTGCTGGCGGTGGCCAGTGCCTTAATATCCGTGCTGCTTTCCAAAACTTTGGCTCAAAATTCGGTTGGCGCCCAAGTGGTTGGCGAAGCAAAAAACGATACGGAAATATGGCTGCTGCAATGCGTGCGGGATTTGTCGCAGCAATGGGATTTGCAGCCGCCCAAAGTGGCGCTGTACCACTCGCCGGAATTGAATGCGTTTGCCGCCGGCAGCAGCCGAAACCGCGCGCTGATTGCGGTAAGTACCGGCCTTTTGGAAAATATGAGCCGCGATGAAGTGGAAGCGGTCCTGGCGCACGAAGTAGCGCATATCGGCAACGGCGACATGCTCACGCTGGCGCTGATGCAGGGTGTGGTGAATACGGTGGTGGTGTTTCCCGCCCATGCCGTCAGCCGCATGGCGGCAAAACTTGGAGCCGGTCAACGGCTGGTTGGCGGAGTGTATTTCGCCGCTTATCTCGGTTTTCAGTTTTTCTTCGGCTTTTTTGCCAGCGTAATCGTTTACCGTTTCAGCCGCGTGCGCGAATACCGCGCCGATGTTGGCGCCGCCCGTTTGGTCGGCGTGCCGAAAATGATTTGCGCCTTGCAGCGCCTGCGTGGTCGCGGCGGCTGTTTGCGGCAAGATATTACGACAATGGGCATCTCCGGCGAATCCGATGCCAAGCACGCCCAAACATGGCTGAGCTCGCATCCCAGCTTGGATAAACGGATTGAACGTCTGCGTATTCTGTAAACATTTCGGATATTGGTGCGTCAATTTGTTCATCGCTTCCCTACTTTCTCCGCTTACCCTTTACCCATCTACCAAACAAAAAAACCGAACGGGAAACCCGTTCGGTTTTTTGTTTCAGCCACTAATTATTGGACTTTGATTTCTACATCCACGCCTGCCGGCAGATCCAGTTTCATCAGGGCATCGGTGGTTTTGTCGGTCCAATCCACAATGTCCATCAGACGCAGGTGGGTGCGGATCTCCAGCTGTTCACGCGAAGTTTTGTTCACATGGGGAGAACGCAGCAGGTTGAAACGCTCGATTTTAGTCGGCAGCGGAATCGGGCCTTTAACAACGGCGCCGGTACGCTTGGCGGTTTCAACAATTTCCTGCGCGGAGCGGTCGATCAGGCTGTAATCGTAGGCTTTCAGACGGATACGGATTTTTTGGTTTGGCATTGATTCGGTATCCTTCGATTAAGCGATTACAGTAGAAACCACGCCGGCACCAACGGTACGGCCGCCTTCGCGGATGGCGAAACGCAGACCTTCTTCCATGGCAATCGGGGCGATCAGTTCTACGGTAATGGTTACGTTTTCACCGGGCATTACCATTTCCACGCCTTCTTCCAAAGTAACGGCACCGGTTACGTCGGTGGTACGGAAGTAGAACTGGGGACGGTAGTTGGCGAAGAACGGGGTATGGCGACCGCCTTCTTCTTTGCTCAGTACGTATACTTCGGCTTTGAATTTGGTGTGGGGGGTGATGCTGCCGGGTTTGGCCAATACTTGACCGCGCTCGACTTCTTCGCGTTTGGTACCGCGCAGCAGTACGCCGACGTTGTCGCCTGCCTGGCCTTCGTCCAGCAGTTTGCGGAACATTTCAACACCGGTACAGGTGGTTTTTTGGGTTTCTTTCAAACCGACGATTTCGATTTCATCGCCAACGTGGATGATACCGCGCTCTACGCGGCCGGTTACTACGGTACCGCGGCCGGAGATGGAGAATACGTCTTCGATCGGCAGCAGGAAGGGTTTGTCTACGGCGCGTTCGGGAGTGGGGATGTAGCTGTCCAGAGCGGCGGCCAGTTCGTAGATTTTTTCTTTGTATGCGGCATCGCCTTCCAGGGCTTTCAGTGCGGAACCTTGGATGATCGGGATGTCGTCACCGGGGAATTCGTAGCTGGAGAGCAGGTCGCGGATTTCCATTTCTACCAGTTCGAGCAGTTCGGCATCGTCAACCATGTCGCATTTGTTCATGAATACGATGATGTAGGGTACGCCTACCTGACGGGCCAGCAGGATGTGCTCGCGGGTTTGCGGCATGGGGCCGTCGGCAGCGGAGCATACCAGGATTGCACCGTCCATCTGGGCGGCACCGGTAATCATGTTTTTCACGTAGTCGGCGTGTCCGGGGCAGTCTACGTGGGCGTAGTGGCGGCCTTCGGTTTCATATTCCACGTGGGAAGTGTTAATGGTAATGCCGCGGGCTTTTTCTTCCGGGGCGTTGTCGATTTGGTCGTAGCCTTTGGCCTGACCGCCGAATTTTTCAGCCAGAATGGTGGTCAGCGCTGCAGTCAGTGTGGTTTTACCATGGTCAACGTGACCGATGGTGCCAACGTTTACGTGCGGTTTGC
>ERZ773077.768-NODE-768-length-23493-cov-4.044628_pt1 | contig 23493 bp, 21 predicted proteins | sample MGYA00580612_ERZ773077 | MGnify/ENA primary metagenome ERZ773077 (study PRJEB29015, sample SAMEA2737971) | human oral metagenome | biome: human oral; feature: human-associated habitat; material: dental | place: China | collected 2021 ...
AAATTTGATCGCTATGACCGCGCTAAAAATCAGGTAAATTTAGCGCGAGCAAAACGGCTAAAGCCGATCTTAGCACGGACGAGAAACGCAAATTTTAGGGGCAAAGGGGAGAAAATGAGAAAATCGCTATTTGGCTACGGCGGCACGACGCGTGCGATCGCGAAAAACTTCGGCAAAGAGGGCGACTGGGACATCTACGACGATAAATTTAGCGAGATCTCAAGCGACGAATGGGGTAACACGCTACTACCGCCAAACCTTTTCGTGCCAGAAAAAAGCGGCCTCGAGATCCCAAGCCCCGGTTTCCCGCCGAGCCACGAGCTAGTTAAAAACGCGCAAAATCTCATCAGCGAATACGACTACTTTTACAAAATTTACGGCGACAAAATGCCCTTTAGCGTCTGGATCAGCGGTACGAACGGCAAAACCACGACGACAAAGATGACGCAGCACCTGCTGGCGCGCTACGGCTCCGTCATGGGCGGCAACGTCGGCGTTCCGCTCGCGGACCTTGACGTAAACGCTAAAATTTGGGTGTTAGAGACCAGCTCTTTTACTATGCACTACACAAATACCGCGACGCCCGGCATTTACGCGCTTTTACCGATCACGCCCGATCACCTCAGCTGGCACGGCGACTTTGCCGAGTATGAGCGCGCCAAGCTAAAACCGCTAGCAATGATGGGCGAAAACGCAGTCGCGATCCTGCCTAAAATTTACGCCGATACGCCTACTAAAGCAAAGGTGATAAGCTACGAAAACGAGGCTGATTTGGCCCGGTTTTGCGGAGTAAATTTAAACGATATCGCCTTTAAAACGCCGTTTTTAACGGACGCTCTTTTGGCGCTTGCTATCCAAAAAATTTTGCTCGATAGATGCGACGTACAGCTATTAAACGGCTTTGTCATCGAAGGCAATAAGCTCGAGGAGTTTCACGATGCACGCGGAAGAATGTGGGTAAACGACACGAAAGCGACCAATATCGACGCAAGCATCCAAGCCGTCAAGCGATATGAGGGTAAATTTTTGCATTTGATTTTAGGCGGCGACGATAAAGGCGTAGATATGCGGCCGCTTTTTGAAGCCTTGCGCTGTGCCAAGGCGCAAATTTACGCTATCGGCTCAAATACAGATAAGCTAATGAAGCTTGCCGGCGAGTTTAAAATCCCGGCCGTAAAATGCGAGTTTTTAAACGTCGCAGTCGGCGAGATAGATAAAAATTTCAAATTTGACGGAGTTGCGAAGGTCGGCGCAAACAGTGAAAATTTGGACGAAATAGCGCTTTTAAGCCCTGCAGCGGCAAGCCTAGATCAGTTTAGCAGCTACGTAGAGCGTGGGGATGAGTTTAAAAAAGCGATTTTAAATTTGCAAATTTGACGCGATATATGCGCCGTAAAGCCGCTAAATTTGAGCGACTGCCTTTAAAAATAAATTTCATATTTTAAAAATGCGCCGAATTTTGCACCTTTAACCAAAATTTAAGTATCAAGTGGCTAAAATCACATTTCTTTTTAATAGCGTGGTTGGATAGCTCAGTCGGTAGAGCAGCAGACTGAAAATCTGCGTGTCGGCAGTTCGATTCTGCCTCTAACCACCATCCTCTATTTTTACAATCTAAAGCATTTCAATAAAATCCAAAAGCAACCAGCTCATCATTGTTTTACTTTTAACTACTTCACAGTAAAATCTCGAATTTCTTAAATTGCTACTCACTAAAGCGTTAAATTTAGCGAAATTTACTCGCGCGGACTTAAATTTGATCTCCAAATTTGACCCCGAGTTTTTTAGATAGATCAAATTTAATTTGGCGCCAATTTCCACCCAAACCAATCTCAAAATTTAAGCTTATTTTTTATACAATCGCCCCTAAATCCAAAAAGCGGAATTTAAGATGAAATTTATCCCCAAAACCTTACCTTTCGTAGAATTTATCGCGCTTATGGCGCTTCTAACCTCGCTTGGAGCTATGAGCACCGACGCGATGTTGCCCGCACTCATGCAGATCGGCCTAGATCTTGGCGTGACGCAGATAAACCAAACCCAGCTCGTCATATCCTCGATGTTTGCGGGTTTTGCCGTAGGGCAGATATTTTACGGACCGCTTAGCGACTTTATCGGGCGACGAAACGCCGTACTGCTCGCGCTTGCGATATTTACGGCAAGCTCCTTTATTTCGGTCGTCACGAGCGATTTTACCGCGCTTTTAGCAAGCAGATTTTTCCAGGGACTAGGCGCTGCGGGCCCTAGGATCATCGCGATGGCGCTCATACGCGATCTTTACGAGGGACGCGCGATGGCTCGTGTGATGAGTTTTATCGCGGCCGTCTTTATCATCGTGCCGGCACTCGCTCCCATCATTGGCGGTTTTATCTTTAAAATTTATAATTGGCGCAGCATATTTTTGATGCTTACTTTTATGGGGCTTGCGTGCCTAGCGTGGTTTGGACTGCGCCAGAGCGAGACTCTGCCTGCGCAAAATCGCAATAAATTTAGCCTAAATTTGATAAAACGCGACGCCGCGCAGGTCGTGAAAAACAGGCGTACCGCAGGCTACACCATCGTTTTGGGGCTGATTTTTGGGATGTTTTTGAGCTATATCAGCACCGCTCAGCAGATTTTCGAGGTGAGTTACAAGCTAGGCGACGAGTTTCCTATCTATTTTGCGATAAACGCCCTAGCTCTGGGTGTCGCGTCGATGACAAACGCAAAGCTCGTGATGATCTACGGCATGCGCTACCTTAGCATGCGCGCTATGGAAGCGTTTTGCGTTATCGCGATCGCGTTTTTGCCCGTCGTTCTTGCGTATGACGGAGTGCCGCCGCTGTGGACTTTTATGGCGTTTTGCATGAGTAGCTTTTTTTGCGTGAGCATACTTTTTGGCAACCTAAACGCGATGGCGATGGAGCCTATGGGCAAGATCGCTGGCATGGCGGCCGCGCTGATCGGCTCGGTTTCTACATTGATCTCGCTTCCTATCGGCGTCGCGATCGGGCAGCTATTTGAGGGCACGCTACTGCCGATGGTTACGAGCTTTGCGGTTATCGGTGCGGCGGCGTTTGCGCTACTTTACAAGACTTCAAAGATTTCTGATGAGTAAAAAACTAGCCGAGTTTTATCAAATTTGAGCGGCAAATTTGACTACGTTTTTGTTTATCGCGCCGTCCGCAAAAGCGCCTTATAAAACAAATTTACGCTACTATTTCGCAAATTTAAAGGCAAAATATGAAACCAAAATACAACTTTTTCAAAAACTCCAAATTTGCATTCGAGGGGCTTGCCGCGATGCTAAAAAACGAGGCGGCGTTTCGCACTGAGCTTTGTGTCATCGTCCCGCTCGCGCTAGTTTCGCTGTTTTTACCCGTTTCTGCCGCACAGCACGCGCTACTGATCGCCGTTTTTGGCCTCGTTTTGATCTGCGAGTGCCTAAATACCGCGATAGAAGCGGTAGTGGATCTCGTTTCGCCAGACTTCCATCCGCTAGCTAAAATCGCCAAAGACTGCGCCTCCGCCGCCGTTTGCGTCTCTATCGGCACGGCTGCGATAACTTGGGCGTGGACGCTTTTTGCACTGGCGCTTAGCGAGTAAATTTGACAAAGTGGCTACTAAATTTACACCAAAAGCTAAATTTAAAAGTTCAAATTTATATCTAACGTCAAATTTGAGCTCAAATTTTACCGCTAAAGACTAAAGCTTTAAGCTTTTTTTAGATAAAGTTTCGCTCTTATTATCAATATTAGGAAAGCTATGAAGATACATATTTCTTGGTTTAAATTTACGCTTTTAAACGCCGTTTTTATCGCCGCGCTAAATTTCGGGCTGTTTAATTTTATTTATTCAAGGCTTAGCTTTGAAGCTCATCCGCTAATGGCCGCAAGCCTGCCGGTTATATATTTTTCGCTGCTTTGCGCGCTATTTTCGCTCGTTTTTTTACCTTATCTAGTTAAGCCAGTTAGTATCGCTGCGATCGGAGTTACGTGCGCTAGTAGCTACTTCATGCAAAGCTACGGTATCATAATCGATAGCGAAATGATAAGAAACGTCGCGCAAACGGACGCGGGAGAGGTATTAAGCTTTTTAAATCCAAAACTCGTTTGCTATATGCTATTTTTGGGCGTTTTGCCCTGCCTTCTGGTTGCTTTTGCGAGGATAGAGTACGGCGGCGCCAAGCGGCATATAAAGATCAAATTTTTAACGTTTATAGGCTTTTTTGCGCTAGCGGCGGGGTTATTTTTTTCGCAGACTAAGTCCATTATCCCGTTTTTTCGCGAAAATAGCTTCATCAGAGCCTACAACCTGCCGTTTTATCCGATTTACGCGACGCAAAAGTATATAAAAATGGAGTTTTTCAAGCCCGAATTTAAACAAATCGGCATGGACGCTACGATGAAGCCGAGCCGCGAGCGACGGCTAATGGTGCTGATTGTCGGCGAAACGGCGCGCGCGAAAAACTATTCGCTCGGCGGATACGCCAAAAACGACACGAATTTTTACACGAAAAAGGAGCCTAATTTGGTCTATTTCGGCGACGCTCGCTCGTGCGGAACTGCGACAGCCGTCTCGCTGCCGTGCTTGTTTTCAAAATCGACAAGGAGCGAATACAGCAGTAAAGAATTTAGCGAAAACGCGCTTGATATCCTAAAACGCGTGGGCGTCAAGGTCGTGTGGCTGGGCAACAACTCGGGCAAATGTAAGGGCGTTTGCGACCGCTTGGACGCGGGCGACGTCGAGTATTTTGACGCCGGATACGATACGAATATGCTGCCCTCCCTCAAAAAACGCCTCGAAAATCTCGCGCAAAACGAGATCATCGTCCTGCACCTGCAAGGCTCGCACGGACCGGCCTACTACGCGCGCTACCCGAGCGAATTTCGCAAATTTACCCCGACTTGCGACACGAGCGAGCTTAGCTCCTGCGATAGCGATAGTATCGTAAACGCCTACGACAACACGCTGCTTTTTACCGATTTTTTCATTAATGAAGTGATAAAGGCAGTTAAGGCCGCGGGCGGCGATAAAAGCGCGGTTTGGTATTTCTCCGATCACGGCGAAAGCCTGGGCGAAAACGGCATCTATCTGCACGGCATGCCCTACGCCATCGCACCCGATACGCAAAAACATATCCCGATGATGGCGTACACAAGCGACGAAGCGACGTTAGCTCACCTGCGCGCGCAAAAAGACGAAGCCGTCTCGCACGATAATGTTTTTAGTTCGTTGTTGGGATTTTTTGGGGTAGAGACAAGAGAATACGATAAAAAACTCGACATGTTTGGCAACGTCGAGTAATTTGCGGCTTGTCTCGCGAGCGTCTTTAACGGAGCTAGTAAAAATTTAGCTCGATAGACTATATGTCTTATCTTCGCTAAATTTTTACGTCGCAACCCTTAAATCCATCTCGCGATACTTCGCCTTGACTTTTTATGTTCAAATTTGAAGTCAAATTTGTAAATTTTAGCTCAAATTTTACTCGCCGAAACCCGCGCCTTGAAAACATAAAATTTAGTCGCTATCGTGCCGCAGGGCTTAGCGATAAATTTACTAGAAGCCTCGCGGCCAAATTTAACGTAGTGCATAAAACAAAGTTTGCTTTGGCGCAGTGAAGCCTATTTCGCCAGCAGTTCCTTTACCGCAGCGACCATTTCATCGACGGAGTCGAACGAAGAGGTATTTAAAAGATACTTGCCGCCCACGACGAAGGCAGGTACGCCCGAAATCACCGCGACTTCGTAGCCCCCGTCCCACTGCGCAAGCAGAGCCTGCGCCTTTTTGCTAGCCAGCGCCGCTTCGTATTCGCTCATACTCACGCCCGCGGCATCCAGCGCGGTTTTGATGAACCTTTGCTTATCACTTCCCTCGCCGAAATCATCCTTTTTATCGTGGACGGCTTTGTAAATCGCAAATTTTGCCTTTTTAAATTTCGACTCGTCGCTTAGTAGGCTCACATCGTCCTTTTCATCAAGCACGATAAGGGCTGCGAATATACCGCTCGCCGTCTGTCCGAACACACCCTTGGTCTTTAGATGCCACGGCAAAAACTCCGCCCCTTCGAGCTTTTTCATCAGCTGCGGCGTGACCGTCCTGTCGAACGCATAGCAGTGCGGACACTCGTAGTTAAAAATTTTGACGACGCTGTTTTTCGGCACGTTTAGCGGCTTTTGCAACACTTGATAATTAACGCCCTCCTCTAGCGCGTTTGCACCTACGCTAATCAAGCAAACGGCGGCTAAAATTCTTAAAAATTTAGCGATTTTCATAAAATTCCTTTGCGGTAAATTTTAAAGATTGTATAAAATAAAGGGTAAATTTGAAATAAAATCTAAGCAACGAGCTTCTTTTTTAATTCTTTAACCATTTCGAGTTTAAGTTCCTTAGTTGTACAATGCCTGAAATTTTACATTTCAAAACAAGGAGTAGTTATGAAAAAGTCTATTTGTATCGCGATTTTGCTATGCGCCAGTTTGATGGCGAGTGAGTGCACCGCAGTGTATGGAGATGGAAAAACGGAGCTAAAGCTTGCTACGGGAAGCCCGGGAGAGCTTGGGCTACTCGAAGTTTTATCTAATGAATTTAGCAAGGCAAACGACACCAAAATTTGCTGGATAAAAGCAGGAAGCGGCCAGACTCTCGAACTTTTGAAAAATAAAAAGATAGATATCGCTATGGTTCACGCTCCAAAGGCGGAAATAAGCGCCGTAAAAGAGGGCTGGGCTACGCAAAGGACACTGATCGGATCAAACGAGTTTTTTATCGTAGGGCCTAAAAGCGATCCCGCAAAGATAAAAACCGCCCAAAACGTAACAGAAGCCTATACCGATATAGCCAAATCCCAAAGCCTTTTTTACACCAGAGCGGACAACTCCGGAACTCATAAAAAAGAGCTTAGTATCTGGAAAATGGCAAATATCACTCCGCAAGGCCAGTGGTACGAGGCAAATAAAGATTTTATGTTAGCGACTCTTTTAAAAGCCGATAAAAACGGAGCATATTTTATGAGCGATAGCAGCACTTGGGTCGTGGCTAAAAAAGATATAAAATCTAGCGAAATTCTATTTCGCGGCGATAAATATCTAATAAATACGTATTGTGCCCTAAGACAAAACGATAGCGATACCACCGAAAGCAAGAAATCGAAAGATTTTATAGATTTCGTAGCCTCAAGCGCAGGGCAAGAGATTATTAAAAATTACGGTAAAGATAGATACGGCGAAGGGCTTTACAACGACGCCGCTTACGCTCAGAAATATTTTATAAGCGAGTAGAATTTAAGTCTTAAAAGATGAAATTCGGCAAATTTGATAAGCCGAATTTCAACGACGCGATGGGTAAAATTTAAGCAAGCGGGTTAAATTTCAAACCGAATTTAACCCGCCGCGTAAATTCTAAATTTAACTGCGGCGATCGCAGCAAATTTAATCTCGCCGCGAAATTTTAATAATCAAAGATATTCGGATCAATCACCATCGCGCGGTAGGCTACGTCGTCTCTAGACGCAGACTCCACGTCCATTTCAAATTTGACGTCGTTTGTTTTCGGATCAATCTCGACGAGCACCATTTTGATCGTCTTATCGGGCTTTAGCAGATAGACGTTTGAGCTTGAGATAAAATACGTGCTTTTATCCTTTTGCCACTCCACGACGCTCGTAACCGCGCTATAGAAGTCAAATCCGCGCTCCTTGCCAAACTCCCACGTCTGCTCGACCGTGCCCTTTTTCTCGTCGATCTTGTACTCGACCGCGCGTGAGTATTTTTGCTCTTTTAGCGCAGGCTGCTCCATACCGCGACCGTCGCCGTTGTCAAATACGCTAATGTGCTTTACAGAGCCCTTGTTATCGTAGCGCGGAGTTAGCCACGCGGTGTGCTGCGTCCACGACCAATCAAAGTCGCCCTCGCACCTTGAGTTTTCGCATTTGATTTTGTTGCCGTTTTTATCGACCGGAGTGAGCACTTTTTCTTTAAAGTCCGCGCTCCAGCCCTCAGGCGATGCTAGGATCCATTTTACCTTTTTGTCGCGGCCGATCTTGACGATGCCTTGGTGGCGAAGCGAGAGGATGATGCCGTCGTCGCTAGGATCGTATGAGATCGAGTTTACGTGCGCCCAGTTGCGTCCCGTGCCGGTTGAGGTCACGTCGCCGAAAGGCAGATCGTCGCTTATTTTGATCTCTTTGGCGTCCATGTCGATATTTAGGCACACGGCGCGAGCGTCAAGAGCCTTGATGAGGTTGCTGCGGTAGACGTTTTTACCGAAAATTTCATTCAGATCCCACTCGTCCACGACCTTGCCGCTGCCGTCCACTTCGATGATGTGATCTCTGATCGTGTGCGAGAGCCTGCCGTCTGCGTGGTGGTAGTTGTATTTACCGACGCGAAGCAGCAAGTGATCCCCCTTAAGCGGCATCACCTCATGACTAAGGTCGATGTAGCCGCGCGGCAGCTCGCGATTATACACCTCCTTGCCCATCATATCGTAGCGCATATATCGCTGCGCCATGCCCCAGCTCAGATCGCCGTTTGGCAGCTGATGAAAGCCCATCATCATACCGCCGTCCATCACTCTGCGCTCGCTGCGGTCGTAAAATTTCTGATAGTCCAGATACCATCTGACGTCACCCTGCGTATCGACGATGAAATTTTCGGTGAAATCGTTCCAGCTAGCGGCACCGCCGTTTTTCCAATCAAGCGGCTTATAAACGCTCGTGATAGTGTTGTTGATGAGATAGAGCCTGTTTTTAAGCGCAGGATCGACCTTTTTGACCTTCATCTTTTGCATGTGGCTAAATCTATAATCTCGGCTATACGTCACGATCGGCTGAGCGTAAATTTTATACTTTTCGACCTTCTTTTCGCCGTTAAAAACATAGCTTACCTCAACCTCGTTTAGATAGTCCGGATACAGCCCCCAGATCGGCACGCCGTCGTGCGTCAGCAGCGCATGCTCGGAGACGTTATAGGCGATGTCGATGCCGCCGCCCGGTTTACCCAGCACCCGCACGTGGATATCCTTGATGTCCTTGCCCGCTCTATCGATGATAGCGGTCAGAGGCGCCACGTCGTATGGGTTGATAAATACCGAGCCAAGCTCGCCCTGGGTTTTTACCTGATGCGCCAAAACGCCCGCACTCGCAGTCTGCGGCACCGCTATAAACGCGCCGCCCGCTAAGGCCGCAGCCAAAACGATAGAACCGAAAAAATTCTTACGCATATTCGCTCCTTTTGGGTAAATTTATTGAATTTTACTACGCAAAAATCGCTTCAAAATCGCACCCGCATAAAGGCTTGCTTAAACGGCCAACCCTGGCGCTTTAAATTTCTTTAGCCATTATATCGCAATTTCGCGGCGGGACGAAATTTTGCAAGCCCATACGCGGACGAAAAATCCGCTGCACGGGCAGGTATATCCGCCACGCGGCGGCTTGCGGCAAAATTTCACGCTGCGGCAGAATTTCGCAAGCGGCGCGGACGAGGCGCAAAACCTAAAGCGGAATTTCATCGCTTAATCCGTTTTTACTCGCGTATCTGCTAAAATTCGTCAAATTTAACCAAGGAGCGGCAGATGAATAAAGAGGAATTTGAAGCGCTAAATCCTAACGAAAAGCAAAATTTGATGCTTAAAATTTCAGCCGCGCATCCGCAGTTTAAATTTTTAAATTTGGCTACGTTTAGGTGCGGCGGCGACAGCTTCGAGACGGGCGTTTTTGATTTTAAAGGAAGTGAATTTGTTTTTATTCCAAGCGGCGAGCCCGTGCTTGGATGGGATGATTTCGCCGTTTTGGATGAAATTTCGGCAGCGAAAATCAAAGAGTAGTGCGAGTTTTGCGACAGCGAGCAAAGCCTACGCGAATACGTCGCGCAGCAGACCTCGCCGCTTCGCCGCGCTAAAATTTCCGCGATGCTAGCCGAGCGCAGGGCAAGCGAGCTTAGCTGGGTTGAGGTCAGCGCGGAAGACGAGAGGCTTAAGGCTTATGAGCGCGATATAGAGCAGTTTTTGCGCGGCGAATACAAAAGCTCCTCGGTGCTAACCCTTAACGGCGCGCTAAAGCTGATGCGCGAGGAGGGCAAAATTCGAGCGTTTTTATTTAGAGACATCGCGCACGAGGAGCTTGAGGCAAGCCTGCGAAAGGACGGATTTAGCCTGCCTAGCGAGGATGAGTGGGAGTATCTGGCGAGCTGCGGGGCGCGCACGCTTTGGCGTTTCGGCGACGAGCCGGATCCGAGCGAGGTTGCTCTGCCACACGCGCAGCAACCCAAGAGCCCGAAATTTTCGCTATTTGAGCCAAATTTATTCGGGCTATTCATCGCCTCTGATCCTTACGCCGTCGAGATCGTTAGCACGCCTGCGTATTTCAAAGGCGGAGACGGCGGGTGCGCGTTTTGCGGCGGCGCGTCTTTGTTTGAGAGCCTGTTGCCCACCTCGCCATTTTATGCTATGGACGAGGCGATGCGGCAGGATCATCTGGATTTTCTTAGCGGCGGCGAGCTAGACAGCGCGATTTATAGGCGCATCTTTAGGCTAGAGCGCAAGCTGTTTTAGTCCCGCTCTACCGAAATGCAACCGCTCCATCTCGGCTAAATTTAATGCTGGGCTGCGGATAAAATTTTAAAATTTTATCCGCGATCATTCGGCTTGAAATTTTAAATTTTACCCGATGCGCCTAGGGCTCAGTTTTAAATTTAACCCAAGCCCCGCTCTTGCGCTAAAATTCCATCCGCGATTTATAGAAATTCCCGCGGCTCATAGATTTGCACGCCGCACGCGTCGCTGCTAGCCGCATTTATCATCGCGCGGGCGATACTTGCGCCGCTAAGCGGTCTAAATTTACCGAGCACGCAGGCGGGCAGCAGTTTAAAAACCGCCGCCGCGAGCCGTTCTAGCAGGCGAGTATCCGACCTCTCGCCCAAGATTATCGGCGGACGGACGATCTGAAGGCTGTCAAAGCCAAGCTTGCTCACGCGCCGCTCGATCCTCCCTTTAGCGCGCAGATAAAAGCTTAGCGAATCCTCGCTCGCACCCGGAGATGATACGAGCACGAAGCGCCGCACGCCCGCTGCTTTGCCCCACTTCGCCGCCGCATAGACATAGTCCACATCCACGCGCAAAAACGCCTCGCGCGAACCCGCCTGCTTCATCGTCGTGCCCAGCGCGCAAAAAATTTCGTCAAATTTATGCGGCGCGATATCCGAGATGCCCTCAAAATCAATGATCCGCGCGCGAAGCTTAGGACGGCAAAAGCCTATCTCGCGGCGCGCCCATGCCTCTACCTCATCGTAACCCGGGCTCTCGCAAAGCTCGCGCACCAGCTCCCTGCCTACGACGCCCGTAGCGCCTAGTACAAGAGCGGATTTTCCCATTTTCACTCCCTGAATTTCTTTAAATTTTAACGCGCTTTGCAGTCAAATTTAACTCAGGCGCTACGTTATTCTAAATTTTACGCGCATATCGTCTGCACAGCACGGCTCATCGTGTGATCTATAAATGCGTAAAATTCAAAGGTGCCTGCCTGCGCAGCTTGTCGCTACGAAGCTAATCAAGTCCTGCTCGCACGTAAAGAAGCAACTTAACAGCGCAAGCTATAAGTGAGCTTGCGCCTCACCCGATCCGCTATTTGGCGGCTGCTATATAATTAAATTTCGGTTCGCTAAGTTTAAATTCGAAGCTAGCCAAATCCACCTCTCCGATGCATGCATCGCTATCGTAAAGCGTGAGCAAAAATTCTGCCGTTTGTTCGCTGCTGTGGTATTGCGAAAACGCCGCATCGTAATCAAATCCGCGCTTTCCCGAAGCTACGTCGCAAAACTCGCTTTTAGTCGCGGCGGGAGCTAGAACTTTAGCCTGCATTTTGGCCTCTTTATCCTGCGCCAGCTCGTGGCTCAAACCCTCGGTGAAAGCGCTTACGAAAAATTTTGTAGCGCAATACGGCACGACGCCGGGCGCCAGAAAATAGCCGCCCACGGAGGAGATGTTTATAAGCTGAGTTTGTTTGCGTTTGTAATCTCGCGTAAATAAGCTCGAAAGTATCGCGAGCGCGGTTACGTTTAGATCTATCATTTTTACCGTTTTTTGCAAATCCTGCTCTCCCACTAAGCCAAAATCCCCAAAGCCAGCGCTATTAATTAGCGCCTTTAACTCGTAGCTTTTTAGCTCGTCCCAAAGCGTCAGGACGTTTTCACTGCGCGCAAGGTCGCAAATTTTAACGACGACGTCTGGTTTGGGCGAAAATTTAGCGATCTCGTCCTTTAAGCTTTGCAGAAGCTCCGCTCTGCGCGCGATTAGGATCAAATTTTCTCCGCGCCTCGCAAATGCCTTTGCCGTAGCCGCTCCGATACCCGAACTCGCGCCGGTGATGACGATATATTTTTTCATTTTCTATCCTTTCTTGAATTCTTCAGTTTGAAATTTTACTAAAACCCGCCGCGTATTCACGTGCGAACTCATCTTAAATTTACGCGCTCACCGCGTTTTGCGAGGCACTTACTCGCCGCTTATGGGCGTGCGCTTGGTATCTACCGCTTTGCCGTCCAGATAATACCGACCGCCGGCGACGTAGTGGAGCGTTTTTAGCTCGTCAGGAATCTTTTCAAACAGCCAGTGTCTGCCGTCAAATATCCGCTCGTCCGCATACGCCGCGACGACCTCGCCGATGAAAAGATCGTAGCTCTGCTCGTTGTGAGGCTCGGGGATACGCTTGCAAACGAGCCACGCCGCGCAGCCCGCGATCAGCGGTACGTCGAAGCCATCTTGATAGAAAATTTCCACGTTTTTCATCTTGTCCGCGTTATCAAAGCGCGAGTTGTTTTCGGCGCCCAGCTCGCTAACCAGCTCCGCCTGCGCTGCCGTGGGGATCTGCACGGCGAAATACCCGCTCTTTTCGATGAGCGTCCTCGTGTATGAGCCGTTGTGCGGCACGATGGTAACCTTGTCATAATCAAGCGCCTGCGCCCACGTTATCGCCATCGCGTTGACGTCGCCATCGTGTTTTGCCGATACGAGCGTGGTCGCGCCTGGGTTTAGGATACGGTATGATTTTTGTAGATCGACTTTGATGATAGCCATTTTTGCTCCTTTGACCTGGTTTTTGTTAAATTTTTAGGCCGTCTTGACGGGCGCTTTTAAATTTGACTTCAAATTTACCCTCGCCTCGCCAGGCCGCCATATCAAGCCCAAAAGCCGCAAATTTAGCTAAATTTACCGCGCTTTTTGGCAGTGCTCTCCGTACGGCACCAGCTCGCAAAGCCGCGCATGCAGCCGCTTCACCTCAGCCTCGCCGGAGATCTCGCGTAGCTCTTTTTCGTGATATTTAGCTAGCATGATGCAGCCTGCGAGCATGTCCGTTTCGTGGCAGCTTCTAGCAAGCGCCATTACCCCTTCCTTGGCCCCGTAGGGCATCGCCATCGTGCCGAATCTAAAACATCGCCAAGCGTCCATCTCGCACGCCTTGCGCATATAGCCGACCGCCTGCTCCGGCGCGCTGCTACCGATCGCTAACCCTAGATGCTCGCATCCTAGCGCCGAGCCCTTTTCGCATGCGGTTTCGTAGAGCTTTTTCGCGCGTTTTTCGTCCTTGCCGGGTGCGCCGTCAGCCTCAAGACTCTTGCCATACTGCACGCAAGCATCCTGATAGCCGCTATCGCAAGCCGGACTCAAAATCTCTCTGGCGGCGATAAAATCCTTGTTATTTATATACATTTCGCCAGCCGCCGCGCACGCGTCAAATTTGCCCTCCTTGCACGCGCCGAGTAAAATTTGCATCGCCTCGCGGATGTCTTTTTCGTTTTGCTTTTTAGCTTGTTTTTGGTAAAACAAGATCACTCGCTTGCAGGCTCTCGCGTCCTTTTGGGCGCAGGATTTTTTGAGCTCCTCGTATCTAGCGCTTAAAAACGCCTCTTTTTCGGGGCTTAGTTCGCCTTTTTTGGGCTCGCCGGCCATAGCCGCGATAGCAAAAAGTATCAACGCGATCAAATTTTTCATTTTATACCTTAAATTTATTTTCTTAGCGCCCTTGCGAGGCTAATGCCCATTATTATAATTAAAATTTGCAGCTTTTTACAAGGTGCCGAGAATAATTAAAGGGCAAATTTGCCCTTTAAATTTAGTTTAGTAGAAGTGATTTTATATCTATTTTTTGCTCGATCATCTTGCTTTCAAGCATAAATTCTTGCGTAGCTTCAAGCGCTTTTATATCTTCAGCCGTGATCTTTGGACTAAAGTCATACTGAGGATACATGCTCTTTACCGCCTCTAGGCTAAGCCCGGTCTCCTCGGCCGTAAATTTAAGCGCCTCATCCTCGTTCGCCTTGATGTAGTCTAAAATTTCATCCTGAGCCTTTTTGAATTTCTCAACTACCTCTTTATGCTTTTTATAAAACTCTCCGCTTGTAGCCGTGACGATGACTGGAGTGATGACGCCTTTGCCGGTAGTCACTACATTTAGGCCTGATTTTTGAGCGTTGTAGGCTGCAGGACCCGCAAGAAGCGCTGCATCGACGCTACCGTTTTCGACTGCGGCTTGCGCAGCCGGGATGCCCATAGAGATGAACTCTACGTCATTTATGCTAAGCCCTCCAAGAGCTAGGTATCTAACCAAAAGCTCGTTTAAGATCGTGCCCTTTGGGCCTGCTACTTTTTTACCTTTTAGATCTTTTGGCGACTTGATATTTTGGTCTTTGGCAAATATCACAAAGGCTTCTGGCGCCCTTGAATAGGCGCTTACGATCTTGATATCAGCCTTATTTGCAGCCGCTAGTATAACCGAGGTGCCGCCCACACAGTTTAAAAACTGGAGCGAATTTGAAGCTAGCGCTTGCGTCTGCTTCGCACCTGATGTTATGTCAGAGTACTCCACCGGCACGCCAAAAGACTTCGCGTAAAAGCCTTTAAATTTATCGACGATAGATGGGACGTTTAGCGGCGATTTGACGTATGTCATGCCGATCTTGTCTAGGCTCTCGCTTGCGTTTGCGACGAGGCAAAGCAAAGAGGCTGCACATAAAACCTTGAAAAACTTTCTCATATTTGCTCCTTGTGATTTAAATTTTGTGGATTATATAAATTTTTTCTTTATTTTGGTTTTAATTATCATTTTATTTGCCTAAATTTCACTCAAAATTTTGCGTTTTACGGCTATTAGCTCGCCAATTAGCAAGTCTCTCGGTCTTGCTAAATTTGATAGATCGTAGTTTGATTTTATACCGCCTTTTTCAAGCAATATAATATCGTCAGCCAAAAATAGCGCCTCGTCGATGTTGTGCGTGACGAAAAGGATGGTTTTGCCGGCTTTTATCTTTAAGATTTCAGCCTGCATGCTAGCTCTCGTAAAGGCATCAAGTGCCGCAAATGGCTCGTCCATGAGGATCAAATTTGCCTCATATGCAAGCACTCTCGCAAGCGAAACGCGCGAGCTCATGCCCCCAGAGAGCTGCGAAACGGCGGCAAATTTAAAGTCGCTAAGTCCTATCATGGAGATCAGGCTATCTATCTTTGCTGGCTCGATCTCATGTTTTTTAAGCGGAAAAACGATATTTTCATAGACGTTTAGAAACGGCATGAGGCGGGCTTCCTGAAAGACAAAGCCGATCTTTGCTTGCTCTTTAAATTTTATCTCACCAAGGCTTACGCTTTCAAGACCGGTGATGAGGCGTAAAAGCGTCGTTTTGCCGCATCCGCTTCTACCAAGTATGACGGTGATTTTGTCTTTTTTTATGTTTAAATTTAGCTCTCTTAAAACGTCGATACGCTTCTCGCCGATATAAAAATGCTTGGATAAATTTGAAATTTCTATCATTTTTCACCTCGCAAAAGGCTAAATTTAGCTATCAAAAGTAAAAAGAACCTATCTATGAGCACGCCGCAAACGCCGATAGTAAAAATGCCTACAAATATCCTATCCGCACGTGAAAGCTCCTCAGCGTCAAGTATGAGGTAGCCTAATCCGCTTGAGGCCGCTATCATCTCCGCTCCGATGATTGCGCGCATAGCGTAGCCAAAGCCTATGCGCATACCGACAAAGATATCTTTTAGCGCACTTTTAAAAATGATCTTGTAAAAAATCTCAAATTTACTAAAACCAAAAATTTTTCCAACCTCGATGAGCTTTATATCACAGCTCGTTAGCCCCTTTTGGATACTTAGAAACATCGGGAAAAACGAGGCTAGGATGATGATAATAATCTTTGGCGTTTCGTTTATGCCAAACCAAAGCACCAAGATCGCAATCAAACTAAGCGGCGGGATGTTTCTAAAAAACTCCAGTATCCACTCGTAATAAACGCCGATCTTTGGCAAAAGCGCTGCAATACCGCCAAGCACAAGTGCCAGGGCAAAGGAGAGCGCGTAGCCTGCAAATATACGCTTAAAGCTGATGACCATGTGCGTGACGAGCTCGCCGCTTTGTATCATGGCTAACATCGTCTTAAAGGTCGTCGCTGGACTTGGCAAGATATATGGTGTGAAAATTTCTAGCTCGCAGACGACCTGCCAGATGGCAAAGATCACCAAAACTAAAATGCTCTTTTTAAAGATTTCCTTCACAGCCCATCTCCGTTGTGACAGCCGTTTTCGCAGTATAAAAGCTCGATAATGCGGTAGTTTTTAAGCTCGCTAAATTTATATGAAAGAGCGTTTTGTATCTTTTCTTTGTTGCCAAGGCTTAGAGTTTTTACCCCTAAATTTGAAAAAAATCCCGGCGGTACCGGGCTTGCTTCGAGCTTTTTTGTCTCTAAATTTATCCCATTTTGCTCTTTGAAGCTTTTCCAGGTTAAAAATGTGGTTCGAGCTAAATTTAGCCCCCTGCCAAGCTCGGCCAAGTCCTCACAGGGCGTCGTCACGTAAAGTCACTCGTCCTCTTTTAGCCTTGAGCTAAGCTCCATGGCGCTTTCTATTAAAATAGGGTTTAAATTTGAGATGAGAGCGGCCTGCTCTTTGAAATTTGCCCTGATGAAATTTGCAGCCCTAGGACAGCGACTATCAAAGATGAGTTTCTTTTGCGCGAGGCTATTTTTGTATGCGTTTTTGACGCTATTAACGTGGTCTTTTTCGCACTCTACTACGCTAAAACCTTTGTCTTGCAAGCTCTTTTTAAGCGCCGCAAAGTCGTAGATACTTTTTACAACAGGATTTAGCCAAACCAGTTTTTTCATGAGAGCTCCCGTCAAATTTAAAAGCTATAATTTAATAATTGAAATCAGAATTGTATCATTTGAAAGTAAAAAATGGCTTTGGAAGCTAAATTTGTAAGAAAACGGCTGGACTTTTACGTCCAGATTTTTCTTTTCTGCGGTTTTATCTATGGGTTTTAGTATATTTACGCCGCTTTTTCAAGCTTCATTAGCTTTTTTTGGATAGGCAAATTTCTCAACTTTAAATTCAAAAGACAAGCCGTCAAATTTAAACGGCTTGCCTTAAACCTAACGCCCTCTCCTCAAACCCGTCCCCCACGATAAACTCCGTCGTATAAACCAGAGCGCGGCCCTCCTGCGCGTCTTTGATACGGATGATCAGGCGTTTGTTGTTTTTATCGGCTGCGGCGCGGTGTTCGCCGATGGCGGCGCGGTAAATTTGCGTGATGAGATCCTTGCCCGTTTCGTCCAAATTTAGTTCTAACACGAGATCCTCGAGCTCTCTTTTTGCCCTACTTTCGCTAGCGGCCGAGCCGTTTTGGTAGCTGCCGCCGCTACTTTCATTGCGCTGTTTAAAGCTTCTGCTTTGGAAATTCATATCGCGCGCGTCCTCTAGACTCACGACGTCGATGAGGTTTATGCGAGCGCCCTGATCGTCGCGGCTGTAGCGCACCTTAAAGGCTAGCGGAGCGTCCTTTTGCTCGTCGCTTAGGCTCTCGATGAGCCCTTTTTCGGAGTCGAACGCCGCAACCTTAAACGTGCTAAAAAGGTCCATGATGCTTAGCATCATAAACTCTTTGCCGCTCTTTTTGCTCGTGATGCTGGCGACCTCTCTAATCTTGCCGACGACTAGGATCTCGCTCGTTTTATCTATCTTGCCAAAATCCTTGCTAGGCGTGTGTTTTATCTGCTCGATTTGCTCTTTGTATTTTTCGAGCGGATGCGAAAAATCCATGCCCACAGCCTCGTCAAGAGTCAAAATTTTATCCAAATTTATGCGCATGAACTGCCCGTCTTTGGAGTAGCGAACCTTAAACGCATGCGGCAAATCGCGCTCGTCCGCACTCATCGACTCGACCGCGCCAAGGCCTCTGTCAAAGACCGCGATCTCGACCGTACCGTGGAAATCGAGCATCTCGATCGTGCCCATTTTTTTGCCGTTTTTCTTGCTGATCCTAGTCGTGAGATCCTCGATCTTGCCGACTAACAGCATCTCCCCGTTTTCGGGTAGCTCGTCAAATTTATCGCTTAGCGTGTAATTTATCTTTGAAATTTGCTCGCGGTACTCGTCTAGCGGGTGGCCGGAGAGGTAGATACCAACGCTTTCTAGCTCAAATTTGAGCTTGGTTTTTAGCTCCAGCTCAGAGTCGTCGCGCACGAGACTAGTTTTAACCGTCGCCATACTCTCGTCGTCGCCAAAGAGGCTCTCGGCCGCGTTTTTCTTGATAGTCGCGGCGTTTTTGCACGCCTCTACGATGTTATCTAGGTTGTTTAGCATCATCTTGCGCGTTAGGCCAAAGCTATCAAACGAGCCCGATTTTATCAGGCTTTCAAAGACTTTTTTATTTACCTTAAAGTTATCCACGCGCGAGACAAAGTCATCGATATCCTTAAACTCGCCCTTGGCCTGCTCCTCTAAGATATTTTCTATCGCCGCGCCTCCGACGCCCTTTATCGCGCCCAGACCGTAAATGATGGCGTCTTTGCCGCCTTCGCTAACGACTGAGAATTCTTTGGCGGATTTATTGACCGATGGCGGCAGGATAGCGATATCTAGGCGCTTACACTCGTCGATGTAGCGCGAAATTTTATCGGCGTTGGTCTCCTCGCTCGTGATGAGAGCCGCCATAAATTCGGCCGGATAGTAGGTCTTTAGATATGCCGTCTGAAAGGTCACGTAGGTGTAGGCCGCGGCGTGGGATTTGTTAAATCCGTACGAAGCGAAGTGCAAAATAAGCTCAAACAGCTCGTCGGCCTTTTTGCCGTCTAGCCCCTGTGCCTCGGCGCCTTCGATAAATTTACCCTTTAGTCTATCCATCTCCTCTTTTATCTTTTTACCCATCGCGCGGCGTACGAGATCCGCACCTCCTAGCGAAAAGCCGCCGATAGTCTGCACGATCTGCATAACTTGCTCTTGATATACGATGACGCCGTATGTAGGCTCTAGTATGGGCTGAAGCTCTGGGAATATATACGTGATAGGCTCCAGGCCGTGCTTGCGCTTGATGAAATCTGGTATTAGATCCATCGGACCCGGGCGATAAAGCGAGATCATCGCGATGATATCCTCGAAGCAGTCGGGGCGCATATCGGCTCCGACTTTTTGCATGCCTTCGCTCTCTATCTGAAACAGTCCCAGCGTCTGGCCGCTGCTGATCGTCTCGTAGGTTTTGGGGTCGTTTTTATTGACCTGCTCCCAGATTATCTCTTTGCCAAATCTCTTTTTTACGAGCTTGACGGCGTTATCTATCACGGTTAGAGTCTTTAGCCCCAGAAAGTCGAATTTGATTAAGTCCACGTCCTCTAGGTACTTTAGGCTATACTGCGTGACGAAGTGATCCTCCTCGGCGTTTGGCTGACGAAAAAGCGGAGTTTTGTTCCACAGCTCCTCGTTTGAGATGACCACGCCTGCGGCATGCATGCCTGCGTTTCGGTTTAGACCCTCTAGATCAAGGGCAAATTTCCAGATTCTATTTGCATTTGAGTTGGTCGCTATCAGCTCGCCGATCTTTGGCTCTTTTTCAAAGGCCTGTTCTAGCGTGATACCAAGCTCGTCCGGGATGAGCTTTGCCATCGCGTCGGCCTCTGCATACGGCATATCGCATACGCGCGCAACGTCGCGGATGACGCCTTTTGCCAGTAGCTTACCGAAGGTAATAACTTGCGCGACGTTAAATTTGCCGTATTTTTCGATGACGTAGTCGATGATCTCGCCGCGGCGGTTTTGACAAAAGTCCACGTCTATATCGGGCATGCTCACGCGCTCCGGGTTCAAAAAACGCTCGAAAAGTAGGTTATAGGGCAGCGGATCAAGGTCTGTTATTTTTAAGCTATAGGCTACTAGGCTTCCCGCCGCAGAGCCGCGTCCAGGACCTACCGGCACGCCGCGCTTTTTAGCTTCGTTGATAAAGTCCCAAACGATCATCATGTAGCCCGGGAAGTTCATCTTGTTTATGATATCTATCTCGCGTTGCAGACGGGTGCGGTACTCCTCGTGGCGCTCTGCGGGGACAAATTTAAGCCTATCCTCCAGCCCCTGCCTGCACTCGTGCTCAAACAGCACGCTGTCGTTTGGTATGCTGTAGCGTTTATCAGGCTCGGGCAGGCTCAAATTTCGCTCGGCGGCGTACTCGAGCGTAAATTTAAAATTCGGCGGCGTCGCGTCGCCTAGTTTGATAGAGAGGTCGCATTTATCAACGATTTCCTGCGTGTTTGTAACGGCTTCGGGGATATCGGCGAAAAGCTCGCTCATCTGCGCAGGCGTCTTGACGTAAAACTCATGCACGCTGTGGCGCAGGCGGTTTGGATCGTCTAGCAGTTTGTTCATCGCGATACACATGAAAACCTCGTGCGCGTCGGCGCGTTGCTTAAACGTATAGTGCGTGTCGTTAGTCGCGATGACCTTGATATTTAGCTCTTTTGCCAGGCGCAAGATCTCATCGTCGATCCTGCGCTGATCGCCGATACCGTGGCGCATGATCTCGAGGTAAAAATCATCGCCAAAGACCTCCTTGTACCACAGCGCGGCTTCTTTCGCCGCCTCGTATCCGCCTGCGCCGAAACGCAAATTTCGTTCGCTTTGGTTGAGGTTCCAGTTCACCTCGCCTTGCAGACACGCCGAGGAGCAGATGATACCCTCGCTGTGCTCTTTTAGTATCTTTTTGTTGATACGCGGATAATAATAAAACCCCTCGATATAGCTCATGGAGCTAAGATACATCAGATTTTTGTATCCGATTTCGTTTTTGGCGATGAGACAGAGGTGAAAGCGCTGTTTGGTGCTTTTGTCGCCTAGTTCCTCGCCGTTGTGAATGTAGGCTTCGATACCGATGAGCGGCTTTATGCCTTCATTTTTCATCGTTTTATAAAAGTCTATCGCGCCGAACATATTGCCGTGGTCGGTGATGGCTGCGGCTTTGACGCCTTGTCTTTTTAGCGTTTTGGCTAGCTCTTTGATGCGGTTGGCTCCGTCAAGTAGCGAATACTCCGTGTGCAGGTGCAGGTGCGTAAAATCTGTAAAATCACTCATTTTTTCGTCCTTTTTAATGCTTTTGATTTTACAAAAACTTTGCTTTTAGGCGGATAAATCGGTCTCGTTTAAATTTAGCTAGGCTCGGAAAGTAGGCTGTTTAGGCGGGTTTTTGGTAAAATTTGAGCTCAAATTTGACGACTGCGGTGCGGGCAGCTTGATTTCAATTTACGGCTCCGAATTTAGCTTAAATTTGAGCGGTAAATTTGACGCAACCTTGTAGCCTCACGGACGTAAGTTTTTGCGTCTAAATTTAAACTTTGCAATGATAACCCGTCCAAAATTTAAGGCGCCGTCGTTGTCTCAATCGAGCCTCAAACTCCCATAAATAAAATTTGGATAAGCCGGTAAAAATTTACCGCGCTTTTTTAAATTTAAAAAATCCAAGTAGCGCGTTTAAATTTATCTGCTAAATTTTTCTTTAAACATCTCAAGCAAATTTGACAGAGTGTCGCATTTTGATGCGTTGAGCCCTAGCTTAAAAGCGACAAATTTATAGTGGATTTTGGCACCGTCCGCTACGCTAACCGCCGGTGCGCTCGAGCTTTTGGATAGCTTTTTGCCCTCACGCGCTAGCAGGCCGTGATGGATGAAATTTGCATTTTCAAAATCGTAGCCCAGCATCTGCGCCATGTACTTTTGCGCCGCCGAGCACGCGAGCAAATCCTCGCCTCGCACGAGCAAATTTACACCCAAAATCTCGTCATCCACGAGGCTAGCGAGATTATAAGCGGGCGTATCGTCTTTTTTCCAAACGACGAAATCGCCCAAAATTTGCGCCAAATTTACGCTTTGAGCTTGCGCGAATTTTTCCGTTTCAAACGTCGCTTCGTCCGTTAAATTTAAGTCGCCCAAATTTGCTAAATTTAAAAACCTTTCGCCCGAATTTCCAACGGTGTTAAGGTTAAATTTTTCGTCGCCAGGTTTCTCTCCGCCCGAGTCGCCCAAATTTTCCGATTTTGTTAAACCGCTTGCTACGCCATTTTGCGTTGCTTGCTCACTACTGCAAAAGCCGCTCGTTTGATTTACTAGGCCGTCCGTGTCACTGCACAAAGCATCAAAATTTATCAAATTTTGCCAAACGCAAATTTCCGCCTCGTCAGGGACGCGAAGCCGCATAGCCGTTTCGTCTTTTTTAAATTTAAGATTTTTATCAGCGCAAACACGCGCGTAAATGCCGTTTTTAAACGAGTTTTTCATCGAGTGCGAGCACTCGCAAGCATAGCAAACGCCCTTTTGCTCGAGAGTTTTTAGCGCGTTTTTATAGGCTCCAAGGCGAAATTTGGAGCTAAAATTGGCTTCAAATTCCCCCACCCCGCCGGGACCGCCGTCAAAATCAATGCCCAGCATATCAAGCACGCGAAAGATATTTTCCACGTATTGTCTGCGGTAGCGCGGCAAGTCGTAGTCGTCGATCCTTAAGTACAAAATCCCGTCAAACGCACGAGTAAAAAGATATGTCAGCAAAAAGTTGTAAACATTGCCTGCGTGCAAAAAGCCGCTTGGTGTCGGAGCGATACGAGAGGTGATTTTTTGGTTCATTTGGAGTGAAATTTGGTTAAAAAGCTTAAATTTAAAAATTAGATTAAAGCCGTCAGATTTGACGGCCGGATTATTCTTTAGGTTTAGATTCGTTTACTCTTAGAGCTCTGCCGCCTACTTCCTTGTTGTTTAGCGCTTCGATCGCTTTTAGCGCGTCTGCGTCGTTTTCTATCTCGACGAATCCGAATCCTTTTGAGCGATTCGTGTCGCGATCTTTGACGATTTTCGCGCGTTTTACTTCGCCAAACGGCGCAAATGTATCCTTAAGCTCTGCCTCAGTCATGCGATATGACAAGTTACCGACGTAAATATTCACAGTAACGTTTCCTTAAATCAAATTCCCGATAAAATCGGTTAATAGATGATACCTGAATTTAAATAAAAAAGCTAGATAAAAATTGATATTTTTATAATTTTTTGTAAATTTAAACCTCGGCTGGCGTTTTTGGAAATTTATTTTTTATTCGAAGGTTTGGGGTTGCGTAAAATTTGCTGTAAATTTAAGACGCATTTGGCGCAAAACGTCGGTCGATCTGCGCAAATAAATTTTATAATTAAGCTAAAAACGCGATTTTGTCGGCAAATCACAAT
>ERZ773077.769-NODE-769-length-23468-cov-9.911673_pt1 | contig 23468 bp, 14 predicted proteins | sample MGYA00580612_ERZ773077 | MGnify/ENA primary metagenome ERZ773077 (study PRJEB29015, sample SAMEA2737971) | human oral metagenome | biome: human oral; feature: human-associated habitat; material: dental | place: China | collected 2021 ...
CAGTTGTGACGACCCACGGCCACCGGCCGCAGCTGCCGCTCGGCGTGCGTGTTGTGTGTGCCTTGCCAAGGCACGATTGTTCCGTCGGAGAAAGTCCGACCCGGCCAACTTGCGCTCCGGCCGGAAGCACAGGGAGCGGTGCAGGAGGTAACGAATGGACTGAAGCACTCCTTGAAAAGGCCCCAACAGGGGGTCAGCAGGTCATGCGGGCCGCAACGTAAGTGAACACTGAGCAGGCCTCGAAATCGCCAATGTGGATGCCGACTCGCCATAACAACGAGGAAGGCCGCTGGCGGTACGCAAGCGAGCGTAATGAGCCCGTGCCGCATCCACCGGGGTAGTGGTGGCAGCACGCATGACGAATGATCAATCGTGCAACAAGGGAAGTCCACGACGGTGCCGGAGTGGCAGTCCAGCAACGCCGACCCCGTGAGGGGTGGAGGCGGCTGTCGTGGATGGCGGATGGGGGTGTAGTAGTGATGAAACCGGGTAATGCTGGCCGAGCGAAGGCCCCCTGTTGCAGTGCCGATACGCAAAGCAGGAAGAGCCCGGGGATTGGCGCAAGCCTAGCAACCCCGCCTGATTCGGTTCGGACCCTGCAGAGCGTGTTACAGGCGAAAGCCAAGAGCGAAGCAGCCTATCGGTTCTACAGTCTCTGGGACAAGGTGTGCCGGGCAGACGTACTGTACGAAGCCTGGCGACGGTGCCGCCGGAACCGTGGTACCGCCGGGGTAGATGGCCAGACGTTTCGGGACATCGAGGAACTGGGATTGGAGACCTGGCTGCAAAGACTGAGGCAGGAGCTGCGTACCGGGCAGTATCGGAGCAAGCCCCTGCTGCGTGTATGGATTCCGAAAGCAAGTGGCGGGCAGCGCCCGCTGGGCATCCCCACCATCCGTGACCGTGTTGTGCAGATGGCCATGCTGCTGATACTGGGACCGATCTTCGAAGAAGACATGTTCCGGTGGCAGTATGGCTTTCGTGAGGGCGTGGACGCGAAGATGGCATTGCGGCGCATCCATTTTGGCATTGCCGATCGGGGTGCCCGTGAGGTGGTGGATGCCGATCTCTCTGACTACTTCAACACGATCCCGCACGGCCATCTGATGCGCTGCGTGGCGCGAAGGGTTGCCGACGGGACGATACTGACGATGCTTCGTCAGTGGCTTGACGCACCGGTGGTCGAGCGAGCAGCCAACGGTGGAGAAATCCGCACAACGGTTGCCCGTGACACAAACCGGGGTACCCCGCAGGGGGGCGTCATCTCGCCGCTACTGGCCAACCTGTACTTTCGCCGCTTCATGCTGGCGTGGTATGGGGGTGGGCACGCGCAGCGGCTGAGGGCCGAAGTAGTGAATTATGCCGATGACTTCGTGATCCTGTGCCAACAAGGAACCGGGAAAGAGGCCATGGCAACCATGCGGCGCCTGATGCCCAAACTTGGGTTGAGGGTCAACGAGAAGAAGACCCGACTGGTCAGGCTGTCCGATGAGAGATTCGATTTCCTTGGATACACCGTGGGACGTTTCTACGGACGTCACGGGCGCCCCTACTGGGGGACGGCTCCGTCGAGGAAATCGCTCAAACGGCTGAGGAAACGCATACACGATGAGACGACATCACGCTGGTTCGGTCTGCCTGTCTCGAAGAGGATAGAGGAACTCAATCCCATCCTCAGGGGCTGGGCAAACTATTTCGATCAGGGGCCAGTGAGCCGGGCTTACCGGGACATTGACACCTACACGGCGCGACGGCTCAGAACTTGGTTGCGAAGGCGCAGTGGCAAACGGGGAACGGGATACCGCCAATATCCCGACCAGTACCTTTATGAGAAGTTGGGACTGATACGCCTGGTGCCGATACCGCGCAACCGCTCGAACGCGAAGGTCTGATGTACTGCAAGAGAGCCGGATGCGGGAAATCTGCACGTCCGGTTCGAGGAGGGGGATGTGGAAACGGAGCCATGGTACGGATAGTGAGGCACCGCCAACCGAAAGGGGCGGCCAACAGATATGCCGGACCTGACGTCACCGCGCCACATCTCTACTCTACCAAAGGTGATTACTGACGAGACAAGTTTTGCTTTTGCAATGCAGGCAGGCCTGTGCACGTTGCAAAGGATGCTTGGTGCGCTGATGGAGATGGCGTGTTGAAGTACCTTCTGGAATCCGATGAAAGTGGAGGAGTTTATGGCTTGCTGGAGCTTGGTCCGGTTTCTTGAGAAGGTCCTTGTTTCCTGAAGTGAGCTCCATGGATACGGGTCTTTTTCATCGCGAGCAGCTTCCAGGTAGCATTCGGTGAGCGTATCGTAGATGTAGTCAATAGGAGACTCATCAATCTGCAATTGCTTGAGAAAAATTTCTCCGGTTTCACCAGACACAGAAATAGGAGTTCCCTCGGTGACGGTTGTAGTCTTTCCGTCTGGCTGTGTATATGAGATCCAGCGATGCTTCGTCTTTACTTCTTGAGTAATGCCGGTGCTGGTGACGAGTTCAATGATCCGATCTTCATCTTCTTCGTGGTAAGTGACGGGGATGTCGATGATGGTGGGCTTTCCCTCCAGGACGGATTGAACTGCACAAAACTCCGTTCTTGCCGGGTTGCTTGTGAAGTAGGCGGAGCAGGTCTGGATCGCAGAGAAATCGCTTACGTCTCCTCCGGGTGTGCTGTAAACGTACGACGGCGTATCTTGTTTGTTGAGTTTGTTTGTGGCGATGGCATTTGCGACGTCTTTGCCAAGAACAAGAATTCCGTTCACGTCACCAGACTGGATGGGCAGCCCTTTGCAAAGTACGTGGTCGGGCGTTCCATGGAATCTTGGGTAGATGATTCGTGACAATTGGTAGGGGTCGATTTTCTGGAGAAACTCTTTGGGACTGGAATTCCCTTCAGCGATGAGGTCAAGCAGGGTTGTGATGCTGTTGTTGTTGGTTGTCATTTTGTGCCCTTAATTGTATTGATGTTGCATTTGTGTGCGGATTTGTTGCTGGGTTTCCTGGGCGCAAGGAACTAGGGGGGCCCTGACTTCCGAATCGCAGATGCTCAGGGTGCTCAGCGCAAACTTGATGCCTTGAGGGTTTGGCTCCTGCTCCAGGCATGCTTGAAGGGGTGCCAGGGTAGCGGATAGTTCCCGGGCTTCGATGTGCTTGCCTTCTGCAAGCAGGTTGTGGATTTTCTGGATTGTTTTCGGGTACAGATTGGTCAGTACTGATATGGTCCCCTTACAGCCGCTCTCAATCATGAAGGGGGTGGCAGCGTCATCGCCACAAAGTGCGATGAAGTTGCTTTGGGTGGCGTCAAGTATCTGTCGGATGCGGTCAGCGTTGTCTGCTGATTCCTTGATCCCCTGAATGACTCCGCATTCGGAGAGCTGGCTTATGACGGCCAGGGATACGTTGGTGCCCGTTCTTTTCGGGATGTTGTACATCAGCAGCGGTAAGCTGCTACGCTGGGCGATGTATTGGTAGTGCTGGATGATGCCTGCGTCGTTTGGCCGCAGATAAGGCGGAACGGTCACCATGAGCCCGTCAATGCCAGTCTGCTCCAGGGCTTGAGCCAGCATGGCGGCCTGGCTGGAGGATGGGTGGCATAAGCCAGCCACGACACAGATGTGTTGAGGGGTTATCGTTCTGACGCGTCTTGCGAGGTGCAGCAGCTCTTCTGGTTGAAGCAGGATGCCTTCGCCGGTGCTGCCGGCAATGACGATACCGGTGCAGTGTGCGTCGACAAATCGCCCGATCAGGACGTTAAGGGCGTGATCGTCAATCGTGTTGTTGCGCCACGGTGTGATCAGTGCCGGGATGGCTCCGCGCAAGCCGTGTTGCAGGGTCTCGATTTTTCTGCTGTGCATGGCTAGGACTCCTCCTTCGTCATGTCGCCATTGTGGATTCGGGGGCGAAGGAGGAACAGATACAGATGAGCGCGATTTTTCCGTACAGCGCTGTTTCGAGGGACTGAACAGACACTCGCGGGAGGCGCATCCCCGCGTCGGGATCAAGTTCATACCGCTTCGGCGGGCGTCAACCTGCTGGACGGGTTCAGCGGGGTGTCAGGGCGTGGTGGGCGCAGTCGCTGAGGTTGCGCAGGGCGCGGGCCACGTCGGGGGTGAGGGCGCGGCCCAGGCAGAGGCGGATGGCGGTGGTGGGGCGGGCATCAGGGTAGAAGATGCCGGAGGGGCCGATGGGGCAGCCCAGCTGGCGGGCGCTTTCCTGCAGGGTGGGCAGGTGGGTGCCTGCGGGCAGTTGTAGCCAGTGGATGAAGCCGCCGGGCGGGGGCTGGTAGCGGGTGCCGGCGGGGAAGTGGTTTTCTACCAGGTGCTGCAGGAAGCGGGTGTTGTCGGCCAGGCGTTGGCGCAGGGTGCTGATGTGGGGCGGCAGGTAGCCGCGTGCCAGAAACTCGGTCAGCACGGCCTGGGCGAGGCCGGAGACGGAGAGGTTGCGGGAAAACATCTGCGCGAGGATGGCGGTGCGGTGGCGGCCGGGCACGCACCAGCCGACGCGGTAGCCGGGGGTGAGTGTCTTGGAGAACGAGGCGCAGTGGATGGTGTTGTCGGGCAGCCAGTGCTTGATGGCGGGCGTGGTGCGTGTGGGGGGCCTGCGTGTGGGGGATGGGCGGTCGTTCGTGGTTGTGTGGGCGCGGGGCTGTGTGGAGGCGGTGTCTGCGCGATGCGGCTCGGTGGTCCTGTCGGGGGCGCTGTTGGCGTGCCCGGCGGCAGGGGCAGGGCGGGTGCCCGGGGCGCCGGTGAGGTCGTCATCGGCCGGTGCCAAGTCGTGGAACACGTCGTCCTCAATGACGGGGATGCCGGCGGCTTCGGCCAGGGTGGCCAGCTGCTGGCGGGCGGCGGCTGGCATCACGAAGCCCAGCGGGTTGTGCAGCGTGGGGTTGAGGAAGATGGCGTCGACGTGACCCTGGCGGATGGCGGCGTGCAGCTGGGTGAGCGAAATGCCGGTGCATGGATCGGTCCGGATGGGCACGGCCTTCATGCTGAGGCGCTCAATGACCTGCAGGATGCCGTAGTAGGTAGGGCATTCGATGGCGATGCGGGCACCGGGCGGGACGGCAGCGGTCAGGGCCAGTTCCATGGCCACGCTGTCGCCGGAGGTGATGAGGATGTCATCGGGGCTGCAGGGCACGCCGCGCGCCAGCATGAGCGCGGCGATGTGACGGCGCAGGCGGGGTAGACCGGGCGGCGGCACGAAGCCATGCAGTTCGTGGCCGTACTGCCGGGCCACCGTGGCCAGGCAGCGCTTGAGCTGCACGTGTGGGGTGAGTTCGTCGGCCAGCACGGCCGAGCTGAAGGCGAGGTGGCCGGGCTGCACGGCTTGCGAGAGCATCTGCACGACGGCCTGGTCGACGCGCACGGTGAGGGCGCTGAAATCTACTGCCTCATCATCCGGGTGGGCACGGGCCGACACGAGGATGCCGGCGCGGGGTACGGTGTGCACACGCGCTTCGGATTCGAGTGCGGCCAGCGCGCGCTGGACAGTGCCCAGGCTGGTGTCGAACAGCCGGGCCAGGGCGCGCACCGAGGGCAGGCGGGTGCCTTCGGACCAGATATCGCCATCGATCTGGCGGATGATCCAGTCGTGCACGTCCTGCCAGCGGTGGCGGCCGGGGGATGCGGATAGGGGTGGGGTGTGCATGGTGCCGTCTGCGTGCGTGGGGCGCCGGGCAGTGGGGTCTCTTTGGGGGCTCTGAACCGGCCATGCGGCTATGTTCAGCGGATTTCCGGCAAGAGTACTACAGCCGGGCGTCAGCCCCGGGTGTCCGCCTTCGCCACCGCCTCATCCATCAGCATCAGCACCCGCGCCGCATCATCGCGCACCTGGATGGCGATGTTGGTCGACGCATCCAGCCGTCGCAGCAGCCAGGGGGTGATTTCCGTCTCGAACGGATCGGGCAGGGTGATGCCGCCGCCCAGCGTTCCGGCCGGTCCGCCGTCGGTGGTGGGCGCCACGGGCAGCGAACCCAGCTTGCGTTCGATGCGGTCGATGGCGTTTTCCAGGGCGGCGGTGGCTTCTTCGAGGTTCAGCCGGTCACGACGCAGCACCAGCAGCGTCTTCACGGCACTCAGCTGGGCCAGCAGCTGGTAGCAGTGGATCTGCATGTGCTGCAGCGCTTCCACCGGGGGGCGTACGGCACGGGGTTCGGACAGCGAGCGCTGGGTGGCCTGCACGAGGGCCGACAGGCTGTCGAAGGCTTCGCGGCGGGCCAGACGCCATTCCAGTTCGGGGGCGATTTCGACGGCCTTGAGCTGTTCCGGGTCCAGTGCCAGTTTGGCGTGGCGGATCTGGGCATCGATGGTGCGCCGCACCACGGCAGGGATCTGGCCGCGTTCCCAGGAGGGCAGGATGTAGCAGTAGACCCAGGCGATGGCGGCGCCGATGAGGGTGTCGGCCACGCGCTCGAATAGGGTGAAGCTGGCCTGGTCGTGGCCGTAGGCGAGCATGTGGGCCTGCAGCAGGCCCAGGATGGCCCCGAACACGGAGGTGACCAGATAACGACGTGAGGAAAAGCCGTGGGCGCCGCACTGGGCGATGGTCATGATGGCCACGAGAACACCGGCGCTGGGGTCGCCGGCCAGGATGGCCATGGTGATGATGCAGCCGATGAGGGTGCCGCCTACCCGCTGGTTGCGGCGCTCCAGGGTTTGCGAAAGGCTGCCGCGCAGGACGACGGCGATGGTGAGCAGGATCCAGTACGAATGGGTACCGCCCCAGGGCAGGTAGATGGAGGCGGCGTAGCCGCTGCCCATGGCGAGTGCTGCGCGGATGGCGTGGCGCAGCTGGGGGGTTTTCCAGCTCCAGACGGAGAGGATGGGGCCGAGCGACCAGCTGGTGGGGCTGACGAACATCTGCCAGTGGCGGCGCACGACGGCCAGGTTGGGGGGCAGTTCGCCGCGGGCGGTGCGCGACAGGCGCAGGACTTCGTCGTTGATGTGGCCGATGCGGTGGGCCATGCCGCGCACGAGCATGGCGGGGGTGGGGCCGAGCATCAGGCTGTCCTGTTCGGAGTCGTGGGCCGAGCGGATGGTGGCAATGCGGGTGCGGCGGTCGATGGCCGGCCGCGGTTTGAGGCCGAGGAAGAGGCTGTCGGCCATGTCGTCGACTTCGGCGGCCAGTTCGTCCAGCACGGCGCGCATCTGGGCCAGGGCGTGGCGGTGGCGGGGGTGGCTGCGCAGGGTGTCCAGTTCCAGTTCACTGGCCAGCAGCTGGTCGCGGATGTCGAAGGTGATGACGAGCATGCCGGCAATGCGCTGCCGGAACGGGGTGCGGGGCGATTCGAGCACGAGGTCGCGGGTGGCCTGCATCTGCTCGGCCAGGGCGGCCTGGGCCTTGAGGAGCTTGCCGAGCATGGCGTCCTGCTCTTCCTGGCTGTTCTTCTCGCCGATGTGCTGGAACTGGCTGGCTTCGACGCGGATGAGATTGGCCAGCGACAGCAGCACGTCGGCCATGGCCAGTGCCCGGTAGCGGGCATTGAGGATGAGGTTCCAGAGGGTGGCCCATAGGACGAAGATGCAGGCACCGATGCCGAAGTAGAGGGTGTTGATGAGGGGGGGCTCGGTGGTGCCGGACTGGTTGGTGGCCACCGAGAAGATGGCGGTGAACATCATGCCCATGGCCACCGGGACCCCCCGTTTGCCCCAAGCCATGGCCAGGAAGGACATGAAGGAGAACAGGGTGATGACGATGAGCTGTTCGAGGTGGCGTCCGTTGAGGCTCTGGACGGCCCAGAAGACGGGCAGGCCGAAGATGACGGAGGGCAGCATGGCGCGGAACTTGCCGCGCCGGGGGCCGACGACATCCGGCGGGGTTGTGGCGATGACGCCGGTCGTGGCCAGTGCCGAGGCATAGGGTCCCAGCCAGAGGTCGACGACGATCGAGACGAACAGAAAGCCCAGACCGGCGGTGATGCCGTTGGTGACGTAGTGGCTGAGCAGGACGCGCAGGGAGGCACGGCTGCCGGGAGAGAGTTTGAGGCGGCGCATGGTGGGTACCCGTTGTCGCCCGATTTTACTGGGCTTGGTGAGGGGCGGCGTGATGGGGTGTGGTGGGGGCTATGCTTTGTGCGGGTGAGGAACGGGTAGGGCGTGTGGTGTCATGTCTGCCGCCGGGGTGGGGGCTCGCATGAAGGGATGTAGTGGTATGTACGCGGACGGGATGACCGGGGGCTTGAGGTTCGGCCATGCCGGTGGCATATGATGCTTCTTTTGATCCTGCGAATGAGGAATATCGGTCATGGCCATTGCGCATGTATTGAAACCGGCACCGGCACAAGGGGCGGCCCAGCTGTTTCTGCTGTTCAGTGATGCGGGGCAGCCGTGGCAGGGCATGCGGCCGCTGGGCGAGAAGCTGGCGGCGGCATTCGAATCGGCCGCCATCGTGGTGCTGCAGGGGCCGTATGCGGTGGGTGAGGGCGGAGCGTGGCTGTCACCACTGGCTGGGCTGGAGCGGCAGAAGGCGGCCGCCGATGCAGCGGAGTCCGGTGCGTCGCTGGCGCCAGGCGAGCATGCGGCGCCTGTGGATGCGGTGACTGCGGCTGGGACAGGGGCCGCGGCTGTGGCTGGTGTCGGGGTTGGCGCTGGTGTCGGGGCTGCGCAGGGCGGTGCCGTGATGCCCGGTTCTTCTGCGGCCGTGGGGGCGATGTCTGCTGTGCCGTCGGGTCAGGATGCATCCTTTTCGGCAACGGCACTGCTGGACAGGATGAGTGAGGAATCACTCACACGTGCCGTGGATCTGGCGTTGCCGGGGTGTCTGGGCAGTATCCGGGCCTGGCAGGCGAAGATGAAGGTGCTGCCGGAGGCAACCGCCCTGATCGGGCAGGGCGAGGGGGCGACGATGGCGCTGGCGGCTGCCCTGGCCACGATGGAGGATGGTCATCCGGTGTGTGGCCGGGTGAGCGTGGTGGGTGGTCGCTATGCGGCGGTGCCCGAGGTGGTGTCGCCGGCGCTGGTGCTGCATTTCCTGCACGGCAAGGCCGATACGACGGTGCATTTCGGCCACACGGTGCGGGCGGCCGAGCAGCTGGTGAAGCAGGATGCCGACGTGGTGGCCGATATCGTGCCGCATGAGGGCAGCGGGCTGAGCGACGAGATGACGGGCTGGCTGCTGGACCGTTTTCGCACGCGGGTGCCGCGTCATCTGTGGCAGGCAGCGATGCGGGTGCAGGGGGCGGATCCGGACAGCTGCAGTTGAGGTCGGCCGGTACGGGTGACGCCTCCTGCAGTGGGCATGTGGGATCTGCCCATGGATAAAGGATAGTGTCGCCGCTGAACGGGGGTGAGCAGTGGCCGTACGGGGCATGTCGTTCTGCCCGAGAAAAAGGCCCCGCCGGAAGCTAACCGGACGGGGCTTTTTCTCGGGAGGCTCTGGGCCTATGGAGTGAGGCTGTCAACCTGTCAGCCCCTGCAGCCTTCCTGTGCCTGCCGGACACCGGACACCGGACACCGGACACCGGACAGCCGACAGCCGACAGCCGACAGCCAGATCAACCGGCGTCCCGAACTTCCTCGGCCACTTCGTAGAACGTCTGGCGCACCGCGGCCGAAGGCGGCGGGGTGAGCACGCTGGTGATGACGATGGCGATGGTGGCGAGGATGAAGCCGGGGATGATTTCATAGACGCCCGCGAGGGTGTCGAAGCCCATGCCGGCCCAGTCGGTCTTCTTCCAGATGATGACGGCGGCGGCACCGATGATCATGCCGGCCAGCGCACCCTGGCGGTTCATGCGCGGCCACAGCAGCGACAGCAGCACGACCGGACCGAAGGCGGCACCGAAGCCGGCCCAGGCGTAGCTGACGAGGCCGAGCACTTCGCTGTCGGGATCACGAGCCAGCCAGATGGCCACCACCGAGACCAGCAGCACCATGGCGCGGCCGAGCCAGACCAGTTCCAGGTCGGAGGCGCCGCGACGCACGAAGGTTTTGTACAGATCCTGGGTGAGGGCGCTGGAGCAGACCAGCAGCTGGCAGGACAGGGTACTCATCACTGCGGCCAGAATGGCGGCCAGCAGCAGGCCGGCAATCCAGGGGTTGAACAGCAGGCGGGAGGTTTCGATGAAGACCGTCTCGTTGCTGGCGGTGACCTGGGCGGCCTGTTCGGGGTGGGTGCCGAAGTAGGCAATGCCAAAGAAGCCCACGGCGACCGAGCCGAGCAGGCACAGGATCATCCAGGTCATGGAGATGCGGCGGGCGTTGGGAATGGTCTTGATGGATTCGGCAGCCATGAAGCGCACGAGGATGTGCGGCTGGCCGAAGTAACCCAGCCCCCAGGCGGCCAGCGACAGGATGGCCAGCAGGTCGAGGTTGCCCATCAGGCTGGTGGCGCCGGGCTGCAGGTTCTCGATCACCTCCAGGCTGCTGGAGACGCCACCTTCGGAGTAGATGACCATCAGCGGCGCAATGATGAGCGCGAGGATCATCAACGATGCCTGGATGGTGTCGGTCCAGCTGACGGCCAGGAAGCCGCCGATGAACACGTAGGCGATGGTGCAGAAGGCACCCACCCAGAGGGCCACGCCGTAAGGCATGCCGAACATGCTCTGGAACAGCTTGGCGCCGGCCACGACGCCGGAGGCGCAGTAGAGGGTGAAGAAGATCAGGATGACCACCGCCGTGATGATGCGCAGGATGTTGCTGGTGTCTTCGAAGCGGTTGGTGAAGTAGTCGGGCATGGTGAGGGCGTTGCCGACCTTTTCGGTATAGACGCGCAGGCGACCGGCGACGAAGTACCAGTTTGCCCAGGCACCGATGGTCAGACCGATGGCGATCCACGACTCGGACAGGCCACTGGCGTATACGGCGCCGGGCAGGCCCATCAGCAGCCAGCCACTCATGTCGGAGGCGCCGGCGGACAGTGCGGTCACGAAACTGCCCAGGCTGCGGCCGCCCAGGATGTAGTCGGACAGGTTGCTGGTGGCCCGGTAGCCGAGCCAGCCGATCAGCAGCATGCCGACCAGGTAAATGGCAAACATGATGGTGGTTGCCGTATCTGCGGGGGTCATCAGACCGTCTCCTTGCGTGGTGTATGGATATTCAGCGGAACGCGGATTCTAAGAGCGTTTTCTTTTCCCTTGATGGGTATGGGGTTTATGGGATAGGTGCAAAACCCCGATTTTTGGGTGCTTTTGCGGGAAGATAAGGGGGATATGACGCAATAATGGACGGCGCCTTGGGGTTTGCCCGTAGAGCGCCTCATGAACGCATGCGTTTGGTGCCGGTGCCGGCCGGGAACCGGCTGGGGGCGGCAAGCTGCCTGGCCGCCCGGGGATCAGCCCCGGCCGGAGTCAGATCCAGCCCAGCGTGTTGGCAAAGACCAGCAGGATGGCCAGGGGGGCCAGCCAGCGCAGGGTGTTGAGCCACAGCAGGATGATGGCCTGCGGCACGTCGCTGCCCTCGCGCATGTGTTCGAGCACGGTGGCCCGCTGCTGGATCCAGCCGACGAAGATGGAGACGGCCAGCGCGCTGAACGGCATGATCAGGGCGGTGATCATGAAGTCCCACAGGTCGAACAGGGTCTTGCCGAAGAAGGTCATGTCCGACAGGACGCCGAACGACAGCGCGGACGGGATGCCGACGATGAAGATGGCAATGCCGATGATCCAGGTGCGGCTCGTGCGTTTGCTTTCGTCTTCGCGGATGATGGCGGCAATCACGGTTTCGAGCATCGAGAAGGCCGAGGTGAGGGTGGCAAACACCACCAGCAGCATGAAGACGGCAAAGAGCAGGGTGCCGAAGGGCATGTGCATGAACACCGCCGGCAGCACCACGAAGATCAGGCCCGGGCCTTCGCTGGGCTGGAAGCCGAAGGCGAACACGGCCGGGAAGATCACCAGGCCGGCCAGCAGCGAGACCAGCAGGTTCATCCACATGATGGAGTTGCCGGAGCGGAACAGGTCATGCTCGCGGTCCAGGTAGGCCGCGTAGGTGATCATGGTGGAGACGCCGATGCTGAGCGCGAAGAACGCCTGGCCCAGTGCGGTCAGCATGGTCTGCGACGTGACCTCGGACAGCTCGGGCTTGAGCAGGAAGGTCACGCCTTCCATGGCGTTGGGCAGGGTGAGCGAACGGATGGCCAGCAGCAGGAACAGGATGAACAGCGCCGGCATCAGGTAGCGGTTGGCCTTCTCGATGCCGTCGGAGATGCCGCTCTTGACCACCCAGATGGTCATCAGCATGAAGAGACCCTGATAGGCAATCGAGCCCCAGGGGCTGGCGATGGTGGCGTTGAAGAGTTCCTTGAAGTCGGCACCGGTGTGGATGGCGCCGGTGAAGGCGTGTACCACGTAGTTGAGTACCCAGCCGCCCACCACGCTGTAGAACGACAGCAGGATGAAACAGGCAAAGACGCCCAGCCGGCCGATCCAGGGCCAGAGGGTGCCGGGGGCGAGCGTCTTGAAGGAGTCGATGGCGTTCTTGCCGCTCTTGCGGCCGATGTAGAACTCGGCCAGCTGCACCGGCATGGCGATCAGGATGGTGAACAGCAGAAACAGCAGGAAGAAGACGGCACCTCCGTTGGTGCCGGCGGTGTAGGGGAACTTCCAGATCGCCCCCAGCCCGATGGCCGACCCTGCGGCAGAGAGGATGAACCCGATCTTGGAAGACCATGACGCCGGTGTTTTCATGTGGAGCTACCGCCTGGAGCTGAAGTCTGCTGGCGCCGGAATGCGCCTGAATCAAGAATAGAAGCGGATTGTAGCGGGATGTACTACAGGTACGTGTCTGGCTCTTTTGGGGTTGCTGGTCGCTCTTTTGGGGGGGGCGACTTGCCAGAAGGCGTATGCTGGCAGGCGTGTCGTATCGTGCTGTGTCCTGCCGTGTCGCGGTGGTCGGGATATATTGCTCTGGATGATGACTGTCGGTGCCCCGGGGTATGGCGCGAAGAACCGCCTTGAGAAGTCGTTCCGGCGGCTTGATATGAACGGAGGGCCAGCACGTGTCATGGATTGATTCGTCCCCGCACTGGCCCGGGACCGTGTGCTGACAAGGCGCACGGCGCAGGCAAGGCGGGCTGTCCGGCACTGGTGCTGGGTGATGGCGGCGGCTCTCCGCGCCAGTTGATCCTTCTGGCTGCCAGAGGAGTTCTGGGCGACCGTCTTGTCGAACCTGGTCTCGCAGTTCGTTTGTGTATTCGTAATTACGTAGTAATTACATGTAGTTGTGTGAGGGATGGGTTTTTGTTTTGCAGTGCGCAAGTCTTTCGGGCTCCATGTTCGAATGGAGGCTGGTTTTGTGCGCCTGCAGGTGGTTTTGTGGTGTATCGGTTTGTATCGGTCTGGTGTGCCTGCGGAACAGGCAGATTGGCCGCATGGAATGAATGATCATGAATGCAGAAGATCGGCGTGAACAGAATGGAACGGCAGCCCCGGCGGTGGGAGCCTCTCCCGTGGCAGGGGGCGCTGGAGCGGGTTCTCCTGGGGCCGGTGCAGCCCAGGCCCAGGTACAGGCAGCCGGTGCCGGGCAGGCCGCAGGCCAGACCCTGGTGCTGCCGATCGAGGGCATGAGCTGCGCATCCTGTGTGCGTCGTGTGGAGATGGGGCTGGCGAAGGTGCCGGGGGTGGCCCAGGTAGCGGTCAACCTTGCCACCGAAAAGGCCACTGTCACGCTGGCCGAACCCGTGCCGCCCGAACAGCTGGTGCAGGCCGTGCAGAAGCTGGGCTACGAGGTGCCGCAGAGCACGGTGGTGCTGCAGGTGGACGACATGAGCTGCGCTTCCTGCGTGGGTCGGGTGGAACGGGCGCTGAAGGCGGTGCCGGGTGTGGCCTCGGCCAGTGTGAACCTGGCTACCGAGCGTGCGACGGTCACGGGCGTGGCGCCGGTGGAGGCGCTGTTGGCTGCGGCCGACAGGGCGGGTTATCCGGCACAGGTGCTGGATGATGGCAGCGGGGTAGCCGATGCCGGTTTCGATGTCGGCGGGGACGCCGGTGTGGATGCTGCTTCGGCGGGGGCCGGGCAGAACCCGGCAACGCATGCCGCAGGTGCACTGGGTACAGCGGGTGCAACGCCGGGTGCTGGCGGTGGAGCCGGCGCTGCAGGAGGGGCGAAGGCAGCAGGAGGGGCGGGCGCAGCAGGGGGGAGCGCCCGGGCGAGCGGCCAGGTATCCGGCGCAGCGCGCAAGCCGCTCTCCCGCGAGGACCGCAAGGCGGCCGAGCAGCGGGCGCTGTGGCGTGACCTGTGGATTGCCGCGGCACTGGCGCTGCCGGTGTTCCTGCTGGAAATGGGCGGGCACGTGGTGCCGGCCTTCCATCACTGGGTGGCACACACCATCGGCACGCAGAACAGCTGGTACCTGCAGTTCGTGCTGACCACGCTGGTGCTGTTCGTGCCCGGTCTGCGCTTCTATAAAAAGGGCATTCCGGCGCTGCTGCACGGGGCGCCCGACATGAACTCGCTGGTGGCCATGGGCACGCTGGCGGCCTGGGGCTTCTCGGTGGTGGCAACCTTTCTGCCCGGCCTGCTGCCGGCGGGCACCGTGAATGTCTATTACGAGGCGGCGGCGGTGATCGTCGTGCTGATTCTGGTGGGGCGTTTTCTGGAGGCGCGTGCCAAGGGGCGCACGTCCGAGGCCATCCAGCGGCTGGCACGGCTGCAGGCGCATACCGCCCACCTGCGGCGCGACGGGACCGTGGTGGATGTGCCGCTGGCCCAGGTGCGGGTGCAGGATGTGGTGGAAGTGCGCCCTGGCGAGCGGGTGCCGGTGGATGGTGAGGTGATCGAAGGCACCAGTTATGTGGATGAGTCGATGATCACCGGCGAACCGGTGCCGGTGGCCAAGACGGCCGGAAGCACGGTGGTGGGCGGCACGGTCAACCAGACCGGTGCCTTCACGGTGCGGGCCACGGCGGTGGGTGGTCAGACGGTGCTGGCGCAGATCATCCGGATGGTGGAATCGGCGCAGGGTGCCAAGCTGCCCATTCAGACCCTGGTGGACCGCGTGACGATGTGGTTCGTGCCGGCGGTGATGACGGCGGCACTGATCACCTTCATCGTCTGGATGGTGTTCGGCCCCGCGCCGGCGCTGGGACTGGCACTGGTCAATGCGGTGGCGGTGATGATCATCGCCTGCCCGTGCGCGATGGGGCTGGCCACGCCGACCTCGATCATGGTGGGCATTGGTCGTGGTGCCGAGCTGGGCGTGCTGTTCCGCAAGGGCGAGGCGCTGCAGCTGCTCAAGGATGCGAAGGTGGTGGCGGTGGACAAGACCGGCACGCTCACCGAGGGCAAACCGGCCCTGACCGACCTGCTGGTGCAGCCGGGTTTCGACCGGGCGCAGGTGCTGGCACAGGTGGCGGCGCTGGAATCGCGTTCCGAGCACCCCATTGCCCGGGCGCTGGTGGCGGCTGCAGAGGCCGAGGGACTGGTGCTGCCGGCCGTGAGCGATTTCGAGTCACTGACGGGGCTGGGGGTGACGGCCCGGGTTGGCGGTGTTCCGGACGGGCATGTGGCGCCTTCGGTCCCGGTCGCCGTGGGGGCCGACCGCTACATGCAGACGCTGGGGGTGGACGTGAGTCCCTTTGCTGCCGAAGCGCAGAAGCTGGGCGAGGAAGGCAAATCGCCGCTTTATGTAGCGATCGGCGGGCAACTGGCTGCCATCGTGGCGGTATCGGACCCGATCAAGTCAACCACGACCGCCGCCATCCGCACGCTGCACGAACAGGGCCTGAAGGTGGCGATGATCACCGGCGACAACGCCCGCACCGCCCAGGCCATTGCCCGGCAGCTGGGCATCGACGATGTGGTGGCCGAGGTACTGCCGGCCGGCAAGGTGGACGCGGTCATGCGCCTGCAGCAGCGTTACGGTGCCGTGGCCTATGTGGGCGATGGCATCAACGATGCCCCGGCGCTGGCGCAGGCCGAGGTGGGCGTGGCCATCGGCACCGGTACGGACGTGGCCATCGAGGCTGCCGACGTGGTGCTGATGTCCGGCAGCCTGCAGGGGGTGCCGACCGCCATCGGGCTGTCGCGGGCAACCATCGGCAACATCCGCGAGAACCTGTTCTGGGCCTTCGCGTACAACACGGCGCTGATTCCGATTGCGGCCGGCGCGCTGTATCCGGCCTTCGGCATCCTGCTGTCGCCGATGCTGGGTGCGGCGGCCATGGCGCTGTCCAGCGTGTTCGTGCTGGGCAATGCGCTGCGGTTGCGGCGGTTTGCGGTGGCGGCTGGGTGAGGTGGCGGGTGGCCGTGGTTTCCTGCCGGGCCGGCGGATGATGTAACGGGCGACCGTAACTTTCGGCCGGGTCGCTGGATGAAGTAGAGGGCGACCGCACTTGGCCGCTGGCCCGCCGGAGATTTGGGTGTTGGAGAATGCCTTGAGGGAATGTGTTGAACATGAGTATGGACAGGCCACGCCTCATCGTGGGCATCAGCGGTGCCAGTGGTTTTCAGTACGGGCTGAAGGCGCTGCAGCTGCTGCGGGCAGTGGGAGGTGTGGAGGTGCATCTGGTGCTGTCGAAGGGCGCCGAGATGACCCGCGCGATGGAAACCGCCATCACCCGTGATGAGGTGCTGGCCCTGGCCGATGTGGTGCATCCGGTGCAGAACCTGGGGGCCAGCATTTCCAGCGGATCGTTTCGTACGCTGGGCATGCTGGTGGCCCCCTGCTCGATGCGCTCGCTGGCCGCCATGGCCCAGGGCTTCGGTGACAACCTGCTGACCCGCGCCGCCGATGTGGTGCTGAAGGAGCGTCGCCGGCTGGTGCTGATGGTGCGCGAAGCACCGCTCAATCTGGCTCACCTCGACAACATGCGCCGCGTGACGGAGATGGGGGGTGTGATCTTCCCGCCGGTGCCTGCTTTCTATGCACAGCCGCAGACGGTCGATGACATCGTGACGCACAGCGTGGCCCGGGCACTAGACCTGTTCGGCATCGATGTGCCGGCGCTGCCGCGATGGGATGGTGGGCGGATGGCGCATCAGGGTCCGGCGGAATCGCCGGGAAGCGTGGGTCGATGTCAGTGATGGGGCCACGGATCGACCGTTGTCCGGATGCTTCCGGGTAGACAGGTACAGAGGTCAGGAATCGACATATCGTCCCCAACGTGTCGATTTTTAGTCCGAAATTCGACATGTCAGTCCAGACGTGTCGATTTCGAGCCTGAAAATCGACATATCCGGGGGATGTGTCGATGCAATCGACAGATCAGTGCGCCAGCTCGGCAAACAGCGCATCGTTGATGTAGTAGGTCTCGCGCCCCTGCTTCTCCGGGCGCAGTACCCCCAGAGTGGCCAGTTTCTGCAGGTAGCTCGAAGCCGTCTGGCGCTGGGCCAGGCCGGCATCCACCAGGAACTGGATCTTGGTGTAGGGGTGGCGGAAGATGACCTCTATCAGATCCTTGCTGTAGATGGAGGAGGCCTCCTGCTGCACACGCTGACGCACCTCCTCCATCAGGGTGCGGATGCGGGTCACCTGATCGTGGGTCTGCTGGGCGGTACTGATGATGGCGTCGAGCATGTACAGTACCCAAGGCTCCCATGCCTGCTGTTCGGTCACACCGCGCAGCAGGGCGTAGTACTGCGGCTTGTTTGCCATGATGTAGCGCGACAGGAAAAGCACCGGGATGTCCAGCAACCCGGCCTGCACCAGATACAGCAGGTTGATGATCCGTCCGGTACGGCCATTGCCATCGTCGAAGGGGTGGATGGCCTCGAACTGGTAGTGCATCACGGCCATCTTCACCAGGGGGTCGAAGTCGTCCTCGGCGTGGATGAAGTGCTCCAGATTGCCCAGCTTGTCCCGGATGACGGACTCGCCCACCGGCGGTGTGTAGATGATCTGCCCCGTACCGTCCTTCAGTGCCGTGCCACTGGTGCGTCGCACACCGATGTCCTGCTGTTTGATGATGCGCACGATGTCCACGAACAGGTTGGTGGACAGTGGGCGATCCTTCAGTGCCGCGAAACCGAACTTCAGCGCCTCACGGTAGCGAAGCACCTCCCTGGTGTGGGGGTCGGTCCTGCCATCGGGGTCGATGTCGGCCTTGTAGAGCGCATCGTTGGTGGTGACGATGTTTTCGATCTCGGAAGACAGTCGCGCCTCCTGCAGTACGATGCTGTTGATCAGCAGGATCTGGTTGGGGATTTGCGCGGCCAGCCCCCGCAGGTTGGCCAGTACCCGGTTGGCTTCGATGGCGCGTTTCAGCACGGCACGGGTTTCCAGCTCTGCGGCAGGAGGCAGGGGCGGGAGGTCGTTGTGGGGAAGAGAGCGGTTGCGAGCCATGGCGGGAACGGATGGTGATGTACTGCCTGGAGGAGGGGCGCGTGCTGTCCGGAGCTGGCCGGGCAGGAATGGTGTCGGCTCGTTATGAACGGGCGCCACGTGTCGAATCCATCGACCTGTGGGCCATGATATGTCGATTCTGAGGCCAGAAATCGACATATCGCCCCCAACGTGTCGATTTTTGGCCCGAAATTCGACATGTCAGCCCCGACGTGTCGATTTTGAGCCCGAAAATCGACATATCCGCTGGATGTGTCGATGCGTTCGACAGGTCAGTTCCGAACCCCGTGCCCGGACAAGGGCTGCGCTATACTGCTCAATTGTTGATTAACGTTACAAATGGAAGGTCCATGGATCATGCTGACAGAGGTCGTGCCGGGGATGACGCTGTGAACAAGTCTGTGGGCAAGCCTGTGAATGAATGTGTGAATAACGCTGTGGACAATGTCAGGAGCGTGGGCAGAGGATGAATGTGGGCAGCAGACCGAATAGGGATTCCGGGTTGAATGTGGGTGGTGGACTGAACATGGATCGCGGGTTGAATGTGGACGGCGGATTGAATACGGACCGCCGGCAGAACGCAGGCCGGGTACTGATTCTCGATGGCGGCATGGGCCGCGAGCTGCTGCGGCGTGGTGCGCCGTTCCGCCAGCCGGAGTGGTCGGCGCTGGCGCTGACCGAGGCGCCGGATGTCGTACGCGATGCCCATCTGGACTTCATCCGGGCCGGTGCAGAGGTGATCACCGCCAACAGCTATGCGGTCGTGCCCTTCCATATTGGTGACCGGTTCGAGCTGGAGGCGCAGACGCTGGCTGCCACCGCTGGCCGCCTGGCCCGGGAAGCGGCCACGCAGAGCGGGCGGGATGTGAGGGTGGCGGGGTCGCTGCCGCCGCTGTTCGGTTCGTATCGTCCGGACCTGTTCGAGGCGGCCCGGGCGCCCATGCTGGCAGCACCGCTGGTGGCGGGGCTGGCGCCGTACGTGGACATCTGGCTGGCCGAGACCATTTCGTCGCTGGCCGAGGCACGTACCTGGCGGGAGGTGCTGCCCAACGATGGCAAGCCGTTCTGGCTGTCGTTCACGCTGGATGATGCCGTGCCACACGAGGTGCCGGTGCTGCGTTCGGGCGAAACGGTGGCCGAGGCCGCCCGGCTGGCGCTGGATCTGGGGGCCGCTGCGCTGCTCTTCAACTGCAGTGCGCCCGAAATCATGGAAGCGGCCGTGCGCGTGGCCAGGGACATCTGCGGCGACCGGCTGCGGCTGGGCGTATATGCCAACGCGCTGGTCACCGAGGACAACAACAGTGATGATGCCAACGGCGAACTGAGCGGCGTGCGAGAGGATACACAGCCCGAAGCCTATCTGCGCTGGGCACAGACCTGGGTCGCGGCCGGTGCCGACATGGTGGGTGGGTGCTGCGGCATCGGGCCGGAACACATCAGGGAGCTGGCGCAGCACCTTGGCTGAGGCCGTACCCTGCCGGCCTGCAATCCTCCCCTGCAACCTCTGCCCCCTGCAACCAGCCCCCTGCAGCATGCATGGTACCCATGCCCGGAGGGCTGCTGTTTTTTGCGTCCGTACCATCACGGGGTGCGTGCCTGAATGACGCCCCTCCTTCTCTGTCAAACACATCATGAGTGAAAAATCCCGGATCGGCCTGGCCGCACTGACGGCGCTGGTCATCAGCTCGATGATCGGCTCGGGCATCTTCAGCCTGCCGCAGAACATGGCGGCGGTGGCCGGATCGCAGGCTCTGCTGATCGGCTGGCTGATCACCGGCGTGGGCATCATCTTCCTGGGCATCTCCTTTGCCTGTCTGGCCCGGCTGCGTCCCGAACTGGATGGGGGCATCTACACCTATGCCCGTGATGGCTTTGGCGAGCTGATGGGTTTTTTCTCGGCGTGGGGGTACTGGCTGTGCACCACGGTGGGCATCGTGGGCTATCTGGTGGTGGCCTTCGAGGGTATCGGCACCTTTGTCGATGCGCCGGGTGCGGTGGTGTTCGGCAAGGGCAATACGCTGGCCGCCTTCGTGGGCGAATCCGCGGTGGCGTGGCTCGTGTATGCGCTGGTGGCGCGTGGCATCCGGGAAGCAGCCGGGGTGAATCTGGTGGCCACGCTGGTGAAGGTGTTTCCGCTGCTGCTGTTCATCGGGCTGGCGGCGTATTTCTTCAGGCCCGATGTCTTCATGTCCGACTGGACCGGTGCCTCGCTGGCCACGCCTGACAACTCCGAGGTAAGCGTGCTGACGCAGGTGAAGAACACCATGCTGATCACGCTGTGGGTGTTCACCGGCATCGAGGGGGCTGCCGTGCTGTCGAAGCACGCCAGAAGCCGTGCCGACGTGGGCCGGGCGACGGTGATCGGCGTGGTGGTGACGCTGGCCATGTATGTGGCCATCACGCTGCTGGCGCAGGGCGTACTGCCGCGGGCCGACATTGCCACGATGGAGAATCCATCGATGGCGGGTGTGCTGGCGTACATGGTGGGTGGCTGGGGCAAGGTGCTGATCACCGTCTGCCTGATGGTGTCGGTGCTGTCCTCCTACCTGAGCTGGACGCTCTACGCCACCGAAATCCCGCATCTGGGGGCGAAGAACGGGGCATTTCCGCCGTCGTTCATCCGGCTCAACAAAAATGAAGTGCCGCACGGCTCGTTGCTGTTCACCACGTTGACGGTGCAGCTGTGCCTGTTCCTGGTCTGGCGCACGGGCAACAGCTACGAAGCGCTGCTGATGATCTCCACGTCGATGATCCTGATTCCCTATCTGCTGGTGGGCGCCTACCTGCTGAAGCTGTCGTTTGCGCAGCGCCTGGCGGTGAAGTATCGGCTCATCGGGGCGGCGGCCACGCTCTATGCGCTGTGGATCGTCTACGCGGCCGGTACCGAGTATCTGCTGTTCTCGGTGCTGCTGTACCTGCCGGGGGTGCTGCTGTTTCTGTATTCGCAGTGGCGGCACCACGGGACGTGGCGGTTCAACGGGTGGGAGAAGGCGGTGCTGGTGGTGCTGGCCGTGCTGGCTGTGCCGGCGGTGAGGCAGGTGGTGGAGAAGTTGTGATGGCCGGTGGGAGTTGGTATCGATTCGAGGGACGAATCTACACCTTGGGAATCGGTATGCCCATGCCTCTATTCCAGTCTTGAACCAATGCAAGCGGAGCCGGCCGCTGCTGTGGCAAGCCGTTCATTGGTTATTACCAGATCGGTGACAGTGTCTTGGTCAACTGATGTTGATGTCCTGGTCCGTTAACAGGGGAGCGGACGTCGTTTGACAGGAGAACAGGGCCTGTTAACAGGGGAGCAGGGACGGTTAGCAAGGGAGCGTGCGTGGTTTAACAGGAGATCCTGAACCGTTAACAGGGGAGCAGATGCCGCCTGGCAACAGCAGTGGGCTGTTAGCAGGGGAGCAGATACGGCTTAACAGGAGAATTGCGGCCTTTGACAGGGGGGCAGGCATGGTCTTGGGAGAACCCTCGTCCTGTCAACAGAACTGTGGCGTACGGGCCTCCTTGTGAGCCATGGCCTGAAAGGGTGGGGGTAACGCGGGGTCGAGTGAGTCCGTGACACGCTCTAGCATGGGTCTGTTGTCATGGCCTTCGTTACCGCCACAGTGCTGTATGCCTGCCGGTCATGGGTTGGCGTTGTAGGAAAGGCGAGCTTCAGCAGGCGTTCTTTGACCAGCGGAGAAAGGTAGCTGTCTCGCAGAAAATCAGGTTTTCGGTTGACCAGCGACGACAGAGCGCCAAGTGTCACATAGTGGTGTGCACAGACCGAAAGCAGGACATCTTTCATGGCCGGTCTTGTCAGCCGCTGCTTCTGGCGTGGTTGCTGGCACAACGATTCCAGGTGCTGTCGCATCAAAGGGGAAAGCGCTGCCAGATCATCGATGACCGGCAGGGGCAATTGATCTGTACACAGTCGGCCATGTTGGTCACGTACCTTTGATGGCTTCGATGGGCGTTGATTCGGGGCGTGTTGTTCCGAGAGGATGAGGGGCTCGTTGGAAACAAGGTTATTGGGGGGCAGCAGGCGCCTTTGCTTTGAGTCCGAACTGCCTGATGCACCAAAAACCGCATCCACCGTCGGTAACCCATGGCCTGGCAGGCAGTAGATTGTCCCACGGCCGGAACCGGTAGCCTGCAGCATGCCTGCCTGGGTGAGCCGTTGCAGCATTCGGGTCAGCTCGACGGGGTGGGCGGACGAGACCGTGGTCAGGCGAGCGTGGCTGATCGTATTCTCGGCAGCAGCAAGGGCCAGCGCCAGCCGTTCGTCGTGACCGAGCTGCTCGAGTTCGTCACCGAACATGACGTGCAGGGCTTCCATCACGTCCTGTGGGAACAGGTCGAGCATGCCCAGTTCCAGGACGGTCTGGTTGAAGGGCGTGTAACTGTCGAACAGTGTCGGGGGCTTCCAGTGCTGCGACTGCCAGCCCTGAAAGATTTTCGGGATACCGGTGCCTGCCTGCTCGCCCAGGCCGACAAGCCGGAACATCTTGTGCAGCGTGCGGTTGCGACAGTCGGCCTCGCCACCCTGAATGGCCGCCTCCACCGGAATGCGCATGGTGCCGGGGTTGCGAAAGCGGAAGGTGCCGGGGCGCTTGACGATCTTCACCGAGGCGCGATCGGTGTAATCGGCATGGACCAGCGTGTTGAGCAGCGCTTCACGCATGGCGGTGTGAACCGGGGTTTCGTTCTGCCGGATGCCATTTTCCAGACGGAAGGGTACCTTCAGGTCTGCGGTAAGCTTCAGGTAGACCTTGCGGAAGAAGTCGTACAGGTTGCCGGACCAGGCGCCATCCAGCGTCAGACGGTCCGACCAGCGCAGTGCGTCGGTAGATTCTGGCTGTTCCTGGTAGTCGAGCATGTAGTAGGGCAAAGCCTCCTGAATGGACGGCATGGTGCCGAACATCAGCAGGCCAGCAACGGTCAGGCCCTGTTCACCCTGCTGGCGATCCTCCCGCCAGCCGCCGATCATCTGCAGGAAGGTTTGATCGTCGAGGTTGGCCCATGGATGATCCGGATTCAGGATGCGGTACACCTGCCGGTAGCCGCGCAGGGTTTCCTGGTCCAGATCCCTCAGGCCGAATTTGTCCAGAATGCGACTGTCCCGGCTGTCTTCCACCCGCTCGGCGATCATGCGTCGCACCTCTTCATCCGGCAGGGGGAAGTCGCCTTCGTTCTGCCGGCGGTAGGTATTGTTGTTGGGTAATCCCCCCATTTTTGATCGACATCAGAAGTAGAGCGATCAGGCGGTCATGG
>ERZ773077.770-NODE-770-length-23465-cov-3.912046_pt1 | contig 23465 bp, 15 predicted proteins | sample MGYA00580612_ERZ773077 | MGnify/ENA primary metagenome ERZ773077 (study PRJEB29015, sample SAMEA2737971) | human oral metagenome | biome: human oral; feature: human-associated habitat; material: dental | place: China | collected 2021 ...
TGGCAGTAACACAAGCACAAGTTGCACAGCTTTACGTAGCGTTATTTAATCGTGCGGCAGAAGGAGAAGGCCTTAGAAACTGGATGGCCGACGGCGTCAACAAAACTATGGCGCAAGTTGCCGACACTATGCTTCAAGCCCCTGCAGTAAAAACGTATTTTAACGGCGCTATCGACAATGATAGAGATTTTGTAGAGATGATTTATAAAAACATCTTAGGCAAAGACTATACTCAGGATCCAAACGGTATCGACTCATGGGTTCTTCACCTACAACTAGGCCACACCAGAGGCGAAACGCTAGTTAAATTATTTGAAGTAGCGCAGTCTGATATAGCAAGAGCCGCAGACCCTGTAGCTGCTAAAGTATTTGAAAACAAGATAGCTATATCTGAATACGTTTCTCAAAGAATAGGCAACGTAGATAAAGACGAAGAAGGCAACTATAACTATACTCTATTCAAGCAAATCATCAGCGAAACAAACGCCAACAACCTAGCTCATCAAAAAAGACTAGTTGATGACGCCGTAAAAGTAAATTTTACTACAAACGTAGACGATATCAAAGGCAATAATAGCGACAATATTTTTGAAACCGTTGTAAGCGGCTTTATGGGTAAAAATACTTTCCAGGCAGCAGACAAGCTTGACGGTCAAGGCGGTAACGATACGTTGAAAGTATCACTTGATACGAACTTTACAGGCCTAACTACCGGTAGTGTTAAAAATATCGAAAATCTTGAAATTACAAACACTTCAAATGCTGTTAGATATTTCAATATGAACAACATGGAAGATGTTCAAAATGTGGTTATGATAGGCGACTATGCTTCAAGACTAACAAATGAAGCAAAAATCGTAACCTTGTCTGCCAACGATATCAAAAGAGGCGAGATAGCGATAGTGTACAACCCAAGTACCGTTGCCGGCTCAAATGACTCTCAAGAGCTAGTACTAGAAAACGTAGGTAATAAAACGGACGATCTAGTTTCAAACCCTGCTTACAATTACTATAAAAATCACGTAGGCGTTAAATTTGACGGTATTGAAAATCTAAACATCACCACAAGAACCCAAGAGAGCTATATCAAAGATGTAAATAATAAAAACATAACCGTGAAAGGAAATGTAAATTTAGACATTAACACCGGTGCAGACGTGGAGAGCTTAGATGCTTCAGGCTTTACCGGAAATTTGACGGCCGGACTAAAAACTTCTACTCAGCTAAAAAGCGTAAAAGGCGGTAGCGGTAAGGATCTATTTAAATTTAACGGTATAGCAGGAGCGAATCCTGATCTAGTCATAGACGGTGGCGCTAACGATGATAGCATAGAGTTTGAGGACCTGTCTGGAACTAGAAGATTAAACTCAAGCAACGTAGAAAACGTAACATTTGTAAAGGATAACAGCGGTACTATAGACCTAGCTAATGCCCAAGACGTGAAGTCTGTAACGGTCGTAGAGAATAATAATACTATAAATGTTACAAATTCAGCTATCACTACTTTAAACATCGATACTGATTATGTAGAGAATACAAGAGTGAACGTAACTACGGCTACTTTAGATACCATAAATTTCACCGATCGAGACTTGAGCACTTACCGTGTGCCAAATTTTGCGACTACAAAGCAAATAGTTGCCAATAGCGCTACAAAGCTTACTATGAACATAGACAAATACTCAAATGTGAGCGACTTGGGCGGTGGTGAGCAGTCTTTGGAGGCTACGAGTTTAAAGATTTTAAATATGAACATAGAAAAATCAGCAGACGAGACCAAGTATAGCGTCGATAGCTTTAGACTAATCGATACAGCATCTCTCGAGACTATTAACTATGTAAATGAGGGTAAGGATTTTGAACTACGAGTAAACAATACGCTCCAAGCACTTGATAAACTAGCCACATTAAACGTAAAAACTGCTTCTAGCTTTAACATCAAAGATTTGAACACAAACGACGAGGCTCATTTGAGAAATATCTCCGAAATCAGTCTTCAAGGTATTATCAAATCTGACGATACAACTGACTCTGATGTTATTTTGGGCAACTTGGGTCACAACAGCTCGCTTCACGGCATAAATTTGACAGCCAAACAGCTTGGCGTTCTAAAGGTAGGTAACGTAACAACAAATACCCAAATAAACGCTAGATTTAACGTAAATTTAGAAGATATTAGAGACGATGCAACTATTGGCAATATAAAGTCAGGTAATACGGTAATAATCGCAAAAACTTTAGCAAAAGACCTAACTATAGGCAATATGGATGCCGATACTATCGCTACAGAGAGTACCGATAACGTGAGAATGGCTATATTTGACGTCGAAGGAGGAGTAGATATAGGAAACATCGTAAACCTAAGCTCTCTTGACGGCGACTATAGAAATATCAAAAAGGCATTTGCTTTAGGAAATATCACAAATTCAAAGGAAAAATCCGCAATATTGCTAAATTTCTTGAATATGAAAGATGACGTAGCTGTGGGCACTACCAATATAGAGGCTAGCGAAATAAAAATCGTGGCAAAAAATGTAGAAAAAACTTTTAAAGTAGCAGATATTGATCTAATGGCAACCCCTACCAACGGTAAAGCTCATGAGGCTAATCTATCGCTAGACGGTATCAAAGACGCCGTAACTATAGGCGACATCTCAAATCTAAATTCGCTAAACGGCGACTTTAAAAATTTGGGCGATAAGATTGATATCGGCAACATCAGCGGAACCCAGATAGACTCTACCGCTACGCTTAAATTTACTAATGTAAAAGATTCCGTGACCGTAGGTACTTTTGGCAATGGCGACCAAAACGAAGGCACTACATATACAGTAACAGCCGATAAACTAGCAAAAGAGTTAAATGTAGGTGCTATAACTATAAAAGAGTCCCCAAATTTCTACGACGTTCATAAGAGTGCGGTAAACATTAACTCTGGTGTAACAGAAGGCATAGTAAACATAGGCAATATCGACACCGGCGCAGACTCAAAGGTAACGGTAGATCTAAGCAAATCTCTACAAGCTAACACCATAGGAAATATCAAGGGCGGTGAGATCGTTTATAAAAGCTCTGCTATAACAGCCAGCGCAGCTGTAACCCTAGAAGCGGCTTCAAAAGATAAGATAAACGTAGACTCGAAGATAGACGTAACCGGTTCCGTAGGACAAGATGAATTTGTATTCAAATCAACCGCAGATGCTAAAACATTTACGGTAACCGGAACTCTAGGCGACGGCGAAGATAAATATACTCTTGATCTGGTCGCTTCAAATAATCTAAAAACGGTAAATTTAAGCGGACTAAAAGGCGTTGAGCACGGCATTATCGATTTAACGACCATAATGACCGTAAACAAGCAATCTCTAAGCTTAGTAGCAACAGATGGTAAAGACGAGATCACTGTCGGTGCGATAACAGTTGCAGGCACTACGGAAAAACCTAACGTAGTCACTATAGACGGCGGTAGAGGCGTAGATACATTTAAGTTAGATGCAGCAGTAACTGATGCAAATGCTAGCAAATACGTATCTCTAGTCAATATCGAAAAAGGCGACAAGATAGAGCTAGGTACTGTAAGCGAGTGGGCTAAATATACAGCCGCGGATCTAAATGCTGAAGCTACACTAAAAGATGCTGTAAATAAAGTGTTGACTGATGCTGCCGCTACTGTAGCTAATAAGGTATGGGCATTTACTTATAAAAATGATACATACTTAGTAAAAGATGCTGATGGTGGAAGTTCAGCTCTTACGGCTAGCGACAATCTAGTAAAACTAGCGGGCCAAAATATCGAAGACCTAAATCCGTTCTTGGATAGCGGAACATTTACGATCTAAACCGGCTTTAATGCAGTATAACCTGCAGTTAAATTTAACTGCAGGTTAACTCTTATAAAATTTTTTATTCTTTTTTCTTCATTTGAATTTCTAAATTTATCCATCCATTTTCTCTTTTCCGGTATTTTTATGCTATAATTAGCAATAGTATTCTGTAAAGATACCCAAAAACTCAAGAAACACACTAAAAAGGAGTCCTTAATGGCAGTAACACAAGCACAAGTTGCACAGCTTTACGTAGCGTTATTTAATCGTGCCCCTGAAGGCGCGGGATTTAACGCATGGGTGGCGGCGGGAGCCAACAAAACCCAAGCTCAGCTAGCCCAGCTAATGCTAGAGTCCCCTGCGGCTTTGGCATACTATGGAAATACGATAGATAGCGATAGAGGCTACATCGAAACAATATATAAAAACATCCTGGGCAAAGACTATACTCAAGACCCAAACGGTATTGATTCGTGGGTTTTGCACCTTCAGCTAGGTCACAGTAGAGGTGAAACTCTAGTTAAATTATTTGAAGTTGCAACTTCCGACATCGCAAAAGCGGCAGATCCTGTGGCGGCTAAGATTTTTGAAAACAAGACTGCTATATCTGCTTACATGGCTGAAAAAATACCAAACATTCAAACCGATAGTTCAGGCAACTATGATTATGGAATATTCCAAGAAATTATTAGAACGACCACGGCTACAAATTTGGATGAACAGAAGGCTAAAATCGATGCCTTGGCAAATGCCACCGTGCATACGCTAAACAACACGACTGAAACACTGACCGGAAGTGCAGGCGTGGATATATATAGCGCGGTCGTTAGCTCATTTGCTGATAAAAATACCCTTGGCGTTGAAGACAAGATAGACGGCGGGGCCGGTAATGATATGTTGAATGTTAAAATCGACGATAGTTTTACTGGCTTTACAACCGGATATGCTAAAAATATTGAGGGATTAAATTTAGTCAATACTTCAAATAGCCAAAGAGTATTTAATGCAGATAAGGTAGAGGGCTTACAGTCTGTGTCTACTCATGGTGCAAACGGCGTTAGAGTAACAAATCTATCTAATATAGTTGATCTAACGGTAATAGATCAAAAAGATTCAACCGAAGTTGGTATTGCCTATAACACTGATCTAGTAAAAGGCAATAATGACGCGCAAAATTTAATCCTAAACAATGTGGGCAGGGTTACTCCAGATACGGAAGCCGACAGCCACAAAAACTCTCTTAAGGTCAAATTTAACGGTATCGAGACTTTAAATATTACGACTAGAGAAAACGCTAGTTATATAAAAGAGGTGGAAAATAAGTTTATCACGGTAAAAGGCGAGGCGGATTTAACTATATCCACCAAAGATAAAAACCCAGATGCTCCATTTAAAGACTTTGTCAATAGCCTTGATGCATCGGCGCTTATTGGAAATTTGACGGCTGATTTAACCGAGTCTGCTTACTACACTAGCATCAAAAGCGGCAACGGCAATGACACGATAAAGATAGGAAAACTTGAGTCTAACTCTGTTTCTATAGATATGGGTGCCGGCAATGATACTCTTCAGATAGAAAAAGTAGATGCATTAAAACAAATGAAACTAAAAGGCGTTGATAATATCGAAATCTTTGATAAAAATGATAGCGTGAGCGCTCTAGACTTGACTGGACAAACTGACGTTAAGAGTCTAAAAGTAGGCCAGCTTGATCAAACGTTAGTTGTTACAAGCTCTAGTATAAAGACTATAAATTTAACGGATAAAGTAGACTCAAAAGCTGCTAGCGCAGGAAACGGTCACGGCATATTGCATATAAACGACAAATTTGTTGACACCATTAACTATGCGATAGATAATGTGACTACGCCACAAGATATAATCGGCAAAGTAAGAGTTTCTGAGTCCAAAAACCTTACTGTAAATTTGGATAAATCGGTTAAAACTGTAAATGGTAACCTTACTGATAACGCAGCTAGCGTTATTGAGGCGCCAAAGGCTACTACAATCAACGTGAATGTAAATATGGTTGAAAATTCAGGCCTTTCTCTAAGAAATATTCATGAGTTGAAGACTATAAATTTAACCAATAACAATCCTAAGAAATTTACTTTTGATATCCATGAAGACGCAAGAGTGAAAACTCTAAATATAGCTACATTGGGTGCTCTTGATGTTTTAAATAATGGCCTCAAATATATATCTGAGATAAACGTAAAAGGCCTGGCTAATATGCCTGTAGCAAGCCTAGTCGAGCTTCACAATCTTGGCTCGATAGATTCTGAAAACGGCGTAAAACTAAATGTAAATGATCTTGTTACCGTTTATCAAGGCTCAAGCCACGTAACGGCTTTAAAGGTAGGGGACGTAGCTACGAAAAAGACGACAAATGCCGGTGCAAATTTTAACTTTAAAAATGTCACAAACGATATCGAAGTAAATAAATTTGACGTAGGCGGCGAGATAACTTTCGTAGCTAATAAGATCGGTAACGTCAAAGTAGCAGATGAAATCAAGTCTAAGAATAGTGGCGCTACATTTGATATTAGTGATTCTAGGTTTAATGTCGAAATAAGTAGTGGTAACGGCATAGACGTTAAAAATGACGTAAACTTTACAGCCAAAGACGTAACAGGCAAAGTATCTATCGCGAATATAAAAGCAGAGAACGTAAATATCAGCTTAACTAATATTAAGGGTCAAAATGAGACTAGCGCGGTCGGGATAGGAGATATAAACGGCAACTACGTCAAAAACGTAAATATTACGCTAAAAGACGTATTAAAAGACGTTAAAGTCGGTACTCTAGACCTAAAAAGTGCTGCCGTTATAGATGGCAAGATAAAAGTAAAAGAAAGCACGAGCATAAACATTGATGCTGGAAACACAAAGGGTATCGTTGATCTTGGCAATACAGGACCTGTAAGTGCTGATAGCGTAACGGTAGACCTAAGTAAAACTATAGGTGCAAATAAGTTTGCCAGTATCGTGGCAGATACTGTAGTCTATAAGGGCTCTACTCAAACTCCACTTTCAACAGATGTTAAAATCACTATGAAGCAAGATATCAATTCAAAAGATTTTGTTGCAAATATTACTACGTCTGCTCAGGCTGATAAGTTGGTTGTAACTGCTGCTGCAAAATTCTCGCTTGTTAATGGTTCTGAAAGAGTTGACGGTAATGATCTAAAAACAGCTACTATCTCGGGCGATATGGGTACAGACGCTACCGACGAGTACACGTTTGACGATACCAATGCTGAAAAGCTAACAAAAATTGACTTTAGCGGCTTAAAAAATGTAGAGAAAGGTACTATAACAAATACTGCAAGTAAAGTTATAGAGGACATAAAAGCTACCGATGGAGACGATACTATTACTCTAGCGGGCGATCAAAAAGCTGCAAAAATTTCAATCGATGCAGGCGAAGGCGAGAATACCATTAAGACAAGAACTTTCCTAACCCCAGGTCATGCCGACGCAGATCCAAAAGGTCAAAATATAACCATCAAAAGCGGTTCGGGCAATGATACATTCGATGTTAGTACTTCGGTTATAGGCGCAGGTTTTGATAGTGCCAACGAGTCTCACACTAGACTTGTGACAATAGATAAGATCAATGTAGGTGATAAGATCAAATTTGCCGGCGGTACCACTGCTATAGAAAAAGTAACTCTAAATGCCAACGGAAACGCACAAGATAACTTTGCTCTTGCGGCTAAACTTGGCGGATTCTTTGATGGCACCAATAACCAAGCCGGTAAGATATATGCTTATTCATATCTAAATGATACGTATTTGGTATACAACGCTGCTGCAGGTGATACTGACTTTGGCGCAGGCGACACTATCGTCAAACTATCGGGCGTAAATATTGCCAACCTCAACACAACAGTTAATGCTGGTGAAGTTACTATTAACGCATTCTGATTTCTCCTTCTTTTCGGCAGGTTTTTACCTGCCGAACCTCTTTTTTGCAAATTTAATTTTATATAAAAATCAATTTTTAGCGATATATAATGTTTGCGATTTTGCATTTTTCTATTTAGTATCAAGTTTATGACTTTAGTCTAGATCTCCAAGCTAAAACTGGCATAAAAAAGTAGTCAAAATTGGCAATTTTGGCCGTCTATGAGCCAACTTTGATATCTTAATGTCTAAAATCAAGTCGCTCAAGGTTTTTATATAAAAATAGATAGAATAATTGTAATGTCAGATTTTGGTAAATGGCACCAAAGTATATTAAGATCTAAAGCATAGAATATAGTAGTTTCTCTATATCTCCGTCGCAAGGAGCTATGTCGTAGCTTAGCAGCTTTGCCGTATCGCAGACGAGTAGGGCGGGATCGTTTGCTCTGATAAATCGGGGATCGCTTTGCACAGCTATATCGTGTCCGCTTAGGCAGCGTAAAATTTGTAAAATTTGCTCAATACTATAAGCCTTACCAGAGCCAATGTTAAAAATTTCATCGTTAGCTTCGAGTTTTAGTAGTTGCTCGTATATTCTCACGACGTCGTTTATGTCGTTATATTCGCGCTTTGGCGTCAAATTTCCAAGTTTTATTGTATGAGCTCTATCTTTAAAATGTCGCACTATTTTTGGTATGAGGAAATTTTCGCTTTGTCCAGTACCTGTGTAGTTAAATGGGCGCGCGATGATAAAAGGCAGTCCGCTTTTAGCTATCTGCTCCTCCATAAAAATTTTACTTTCGGCATATATGCTTTGCGGATTTAGCGGAGAGTTTTCGCACATGGGCATATCTCCTCCGCCGTAGACACTAGCTGAGCTTGCAAAGATCGCCTTTTCAAATTTAACGGAACCTAGAGCCTCTAGCAAATTTAGCGTACCGATTTCGTTTGCGTTTTTTATCTCGGCGGGATCGGCCATAGCAAAAGACACCGCTGCCAGGTGGATGATGTAGTCAAATTTGACGCTAAAAGCAGCTTTTATGCTGTCTTTATCAAGCAGATCAAGGCGCGTATGATTAGGCGCGCTAGGGCTCAGGGCGCCGCCTGAGACCTCGTAACCGAGCGCACAAAGGTATCGCTCCAGATAGCGACCCGTAAAGCCCTCAATCCCCGTGATAAAAACTCGCTTAGAACTCAAATCCCGCCTCGATGCGTCTTAGATCGGCTTTTATCATCATATCGCAAAGTCCCTTTAGATCAGTCTTTGCGCTCCAACCGAGCTTTTGCTTGGCTTTTGAGGCGTCGCCTATTAGTAGATCGACCTCCGCGGGTCTAAAAAATGCCGGATTTATCTTTACGATTACGTCGCCCTTATCGTTTAGCCCGACTTCGTTTATGCCTTCGCCCTCAAATTTTATTCCGATATCTAGCGCTTCAAAGCTAAGCTTTACAAAATCCCTGACAGTGGTCGTTACGCCGGTAGCGAGCACGAAGGTATCCGAAGTTGGCGCTTGTAGCATCGCGTGCATGCCTTCGACGTATTCTTTAGCGTAGCCCCAGTCACGCTTTGCGTCTAGGTTGCCTAGTTCCAAAGTTTTAGCCTTTTTTAGGGCGATTTTTGCGGCTGTATTCGTGATTTTTCTCGTGACGAACTCAAGTCCTCTTAGCGGACTTTCGTGGTTAAATAAAATGCCGCTTGAGGCGAAAATATCGTAGCTTTCTTGATAGTTTACCGTGATAAAGTGTGCATAAAGCTTTGCCACTCCGTAAGGCGAACGCGGATAAAACGGCGTCGTTTCGCTTTGCGGGACGGCTTGGACTTTGCCGAACATCTCTGATGTGCTAGCTTGGTAAAATTTGATACTTTTATCTACCGTTTTGATTGCTTCTAGTATATTTAGCGCGCCGATGCCAGTAGCGTTTGCTGTGTGAAAAGGCTCTTTAAAACTAACGCCTACGAAACTTTGGGCGGCTAGGTTGTAGATTTCCTCGGGTCTTATTTCATTGACGACGCTTAGGATATTAAACGGGTCAGTTAGCTCAAACTCGACTAGATGAAAATTCGGCTCGTTTAAAAGACCTAGCTCGTTTAATCTCCAAAAATTCGGGCTCACCGCTCGTCTGTAACCGCCGTAGATCTCATATCCCAGATCGATCAGATATCTAGCCAGATACGCGCCGTCTTGGCCTCCGACGCCCGTGATTATAGCTTTTTTCATTATTCTTCTCCGTTTTTTAAATGTCGCATAAAATTATGATCAGTATTTATGGCTTTAAAGATTCTTAAATAAAGAGCGGCGATGTTTTGCCAGCTGTTTTCTTCTAGCCATTTTATGCGCTTATCATAAATTTTACCATCTATTTCATTATTTTTTACTTTTTCGAGTTGTTCTAGGATATCCTCGTCGCTAAAACCGTCCGCCGCTATCGTGATATTTTGCATCTCGCTAAAGATTCTTGACGGCGTAACTATAACGTTTTTACAAAGACTTAGAGAGACTCTGGCTGCTGCGCTACTACCCTCGTCGGTCTGTCCGTACGGCAATACGATCGCATCGCAACAACTTAGTTTTTCGTTTACAGTTTCTATCGGTAAAAAGCTCGTATGCCACTCTATTTTTTCACTCAAATTTAGCTTTTCGCAAATCTTGCGGCATCTTTGTAGCTCTGCCTCGCCGTCCGCGCTTGCGACCGGACTGATTATGACTAGTTTTGCGTCTATATTTTGACTGAATTTCGCAAAAGCTTCTAGTAGCACAGGTAGGTTTTTATGCGCAAATAGCAGTCCTAAAAATCCTACCATAAATTTGCCGTCCGTTTCCTTATGTTTGTTTTGCTCGGGCGCTAAATTTTGCGTTCCGTGCGGTACTAGCGTGACATTATCGATAAGTCCAAGCAGCCTAAGCGTATTTAGATCGTCGATGCTGTGGACGAAAACTCGGTCAAATTCGTAAAGCGTATCGTGCCAGTTTTGCTGAGTTTGGCGTGGGTAGTTTAGGATTTGCTTCGTGGCGTGAAGCGTGATGAAGCAAATTTTTCCCTGCGATTTTAGCGCGGCGACGTCTGATTTTAGCTTTTCATCTATCTCGAAAAATGTAAAATGGTGTTGCAGCCAGATGATATTCGCATCCGTCTCAAGCCCCGATAGTAGCTTTTCTTGCTCTATTTCATAGACTTTTATATCGTTGTTTTCTTTGCTTAAATTTGACGTCCCTGCGCGCTTTTGCTCGCTCCAAGTGTAAATTTCTAAATTTGCGCCCGCTCGCGCAAGCTCGTCCGTTAAGTATTTTGAGTATTCGGCTATGCCGCAAACAGCGTTATACGTCGAAAAGTAGGCGATTTTTAGCTCTACGGGCTTGTTTTTAAAGGATTTTAGATGCGAGATGCTCGAGATAAAATTTAGCGCATTTTTCTCGCCGAACATCATTTCATCGACTTTGTGTTTTAGCGGTTTTATACTAGGAGCGCGGTTTTGTAAAATTTGCTCTGATACTTTGATAATCTTTTCGCACAGATCATTTACGCTAGGCTCCGCCCAAAACGAATAATTTAGATTAAAATGCGTAACCGCGGGCGCGAATTTATATCCGATAAACTCGCAACTACCGTCCAAAAACTCGCACTGGCCGCTATAGTCGGTGGAGATAACGGGCTTTTCGTAGTGTACGCCTTCGATTGCCGGCATATTTAGCCCCTCGCCGCGCGTCGGCAGCACGACGATATCGCACTGCTCATAAAGGTTTGCCACGTCAAGCGCGGTTAGATCTTCGTTTAGTATGACGCGGATTTTATCGCGGTACTTTTTATCGACTAAAAGCTCGATTTGCTCAGTTACGCTATTGTGCGGGTTAGGGAAGCTTTTTATAGTTAGGCTTAACTCAAATTTGGCTTTTTTGCAGGCTTCGTTAAAGGCTCGCAGTAGCACGTCGGCACCCTTTCTAGGTAGGCACGAGGAGATGTGAAAGAGCTTTATCTCGCGCTTTTGTTCGCTATTTTCTTGCGAAACGCTTGGCGCAGGCGGCGTTTTTAGCGGTATATCGGCTACTTTTACCGGCGTATAGCAGCCGTTATCTATTAGGATTTTTTTGATAAAAAATGTCGAAACTAAAATGCCTTTATACTTGGAGTTTAAAATTTCTATCGTTCGCGGCGGGATACGCGACTCTTCCCAGAAAAACACCGCAATCTCAAAGCCGTATCCCTCGCGCATGTCTTCTATCAGCGGGTAGTGGTGATAGATCGCGACTTTGTCGTCGCTTCCTTTTGGGTGCGCGTTTTTATCGGGCACTATGCTTCTTAGTGTTTCATACTCGTCTTTGGTTATCGCGATGTCTTCGATTTTATCGAAATAGTTCTCGTGATAGCAGATTACAAAGACGTTTTTTACCTTACCGAGCAGCCTAAATACGATGTTTCTGTTTATCGCGGCCAAACTATAGTGTCCGCTGATGCTGCCAATGACGGTTAGCTCGCTAAAGTTTTCGTTAAATTTGAGATTTTTTAGCTCCAAATTTCGCTCGTACTCTTTTGAGTGCCTTAAAGCAAAAACGCTCGGCTCAAAAACGCCCTCTTGCGAGACGTAGATATCGTCTCTAACCTGGCCTTTTAGGCTAAAGATTCTTGCCCTAAGAGCCGGAAATTTATTTAAAAATATCTTGAGATTTTTCTTAAATTTCGGATTGTTATTTGCCACCTTTTCCGTCAAATTTATACCAAATTTAAGCGCTTTTTTGAGATTTTCTTTAGCTAAATTTTTGCAAAATCTCAAAAATTTATAGACCCAAATAAGCGGCTTTGCGACTCTTTTAAATTTAGCGACGAAAATTTTAAGCTGCTCGATATCGTTTTTGATAACGGGAGCTTCGTTTTCTAGGACGTAGACTTTGTGATTTAGCGCGAGATATTTACCGAGTAGATTTTCTAAATCTTCGTGTAGGCGCGCATTTTCGTTTTGCAAATTTGAGATTTGACTTTTGCTTTCCATCAGCTCGAGCGAGCTTTTCCAAAGAGCCTCTTTTGTCTCCAAAGACTCCTTCCAAACGTCGTTTTTTAGCTCGAGCATCTGAGTTTTATTTTCAAATGCCGACACGTCGAATCTATCGGCCAACTCTTCAAAGCTAAAGCCACTTTTGGCCGCATTTAAAAACGCTTCGCGCGTTTTTTCGTCGCCGTTTTTAAGCCCCAAAATCGCGTAATCAAGCCCGACGCTGCTTAAAACGTCTCTTAACGTGACGTTTTGATTTTGCAAATCCTCGCTAAAGCTCAAATTTGAGTTCAGCCTCATCATAAACGTATCGCTAAAGCCCTCAAATTCGCACAGATACTCAAGCAGCATCGGCGGGATAGGCTTAACGTGCGTAACGTCTAGATAGAAAGTTAGCGTAGCGACGCGTAAGTTTTCGGGATTTGGCGTTTCAAGTATCAAGATGCCGCCGTCTTTGAGAACTCGGCGCGCTTGTTTTATTAGCTCGCAAAGCTCGTTAAACTCCAAGTGCTCCACAAGCTGAAATGCGCTAACGAGCGCAAGGCTTGCGTCTTCTAGCTCGCTTAAAAACTCTATCGCTCCTTGTTTTTTGGCTTCAAGATCGTTTTTCTCGCACTCTTTTATCATCTCGTCGCTAACGTCGCAACCGCGCGCGGCAAAGCCGTTTTGCTTTAAAATTTCAAGCCACTCGCCTCTGCCGCAGCCTAGATCGACCGCCGCCAGCTTTTCATCGTTTTGCTTTAAGATTTGCAAAAACGGCTCGTAAGCAAGCAGGCGTTTTTTGATCTCGCTCCTCTGGCCTCTAAATTTATCTTCGAAACTTTTATAAAATTTATCCATTTATTCTCTTTATTTCCAAACTCGGTTCAAGATACGCAAGGCCGACAAAATCGGGCTTGCTAAAATTTACGACGTTAAAAATGATTGCGTTGTCGCGCCATTCGTAGTTATTTTGCAGATGGTTGTCACTATCGTGTAGCGCTATCGTTACAGAAAACGACCCGACGCCCAAATTTGCGTCAAATTCAAAACTAAAGTCGTACTCCTCGCCTTTTTTGAGATTTTTTAAAGCTTGCTTTAGGTGGTAAGTGTTTGTGCCGTAGACGACCTGCGAGAAGCGATTTTTGATCTGATAGCCCAGTACCAGCGAGGGCAAATTTTCGTTTGCCAGCACCGTTACTTTTAGCTTGATTTTTCTGCCGACTTCTAAATTTTGTATCTTTTTGCCTGCGGCGTCTAAAATTTCAATGTTTTTTATACAGGCTTTTTTGTTGCCGGATATGGTTGCTGTTTTACCGTTTTCTAGGGCTATTTGCGAGATTTGTACGTCTTGTTTTTTTGAGATTAGGGCGTTGTAATAATCAAGCACGGCTTCAGGCTCGCCGTCTTTTAAAATTTGCCCTTTTTCCAGCAAGATTACTCGGTCGCAGATGGATTTTATCGCGCCGCTATCGTGCGAAACGATAATGAGCGTCGTGCCTAGGCTTTTAAATTCTTTTATCTTATCAAAGCTTTTATGCTGGAAATACACATCGCCTACCGATAGCGCCTCGTCGATGATGAGTATATCTGGGCGATTTGCCGTGACGACCGAAAAAGCAAGGCGCATCTGCATGCCGCTGCTGTAAATTCGCACCGGATAATCAAAATACTCGCCTATCTCGGCAAAGTCTTCGATATAGGCTATTATTTCGTCGATTTGCTCTTTTGAGTAGCCCATGAGAGAGCAGGACTGATAGGCGTTTTGCCTACCGGTTAGATCGCCGTGAAAGCCCATGCCCAGCTCCAAAATAGACGAAATTTTAGCCCCGCTAACTACTCGGCCGCTTGATGGCTTTAGCGTGTGCGAGATGATTTTTAAAAGAGTGCTTTTGCCCGCTCCGTTTTGTCCGATTAGCCCGACTACCTCGCCGGCTCCCACGTCAAAGCTTACGTCTTTTAGCACTGTTTTTATGTTTTTTTCTTCTTTATTTTTACTAAACCACGAGGCAAATCGCTTAAAGTTGCTCTCGTAATCCAAGTAAGTTTTGCAGATATTTTGAACCGATAAAATCATAAAACGTCCGCCATCTCTTCTTCGGCTCGTTTATAAACGAAAAACGCAGCCCCAAGGCTTGCCGCGCCGATAAAGGCCGGATAAATCAAAAGCGAAAAATCGGGCATCTTGTCGTAAATCAAAATATCGTGATAGCCGCTAACTACGCCAACAAGCGGATTTATGTAGATAAGCTCTTGCAAATTTGACGGCAAAATGCCCGTCATATAAACGATTGGCGTTAGCCAAAATAAAAACTGCAAGACGATGGCGATGATCTGGCCTACGTCGCGCATAAAGACGTTTATCACGCCAAAAAACAGCCCGAACCCTACGGCTAGCATCATCGTAACTATGGAAAAGATCGGCAAAAAGATCAAATTTGCACCCACAAAATGCCCCAAAAACGCAAATACCACCGCAATAGATACGAATAAAATGAGATTGTTTATCGCCGAGCTTAAAACCACGGTAGCCGGAAGGACGATTTTAGGGAAGGACATTTTTTTGATTATGTTGGCGTTATCGGTAAAAATGCCGATGCAGCGCGAAAAAATCTCGCTAAAAAGCATCCAGCAAAGCATCCCGCTCATTAGGTAGATCGCGTAGGCGTATTTGCTATCAATGCCTGGCAGCTTGGCTGAGAGCACGGAGGAGAGTATGGTCGCGTAGATGAGCACCTGGGCTAGCGGATGCAGTATCGCCCACGCTACGCCCAGCTTGCTTTTTGCAAATTTTGTTATAAATTCGTTTTTGACCGAATTTACGATAAAAAACCTATACGTATAAATATTTGAAAACAATCTTTCGTCCGATTAGCTAAATTTGCGTGATTTTACCAAATAAAGGCTAAAAATAAAGAAAAATCGAAATTTAAATGCTTAGCTTAAACTCCTCTTTCACCTCTCCGATTTCGCTTGTTTCTATTAGTCCTCGCTTCTTTAGCTCTTTGACTAAATTTTCGGACGCTTTTTTGGTTACTTCCATATCTGCATTTATGCCGCCTGCAGCCGAAAACATCCAGTATTTGTGCATCTCGGCCCACTCGAGCAGCTTGTTTACTTTTTCCATTTTAGTATCGCTGGGTGCGACCGAAATTTTGGCTAGCTCTAGTTCTTGATGATATACGGCGATTTGCAAGACGTTTTCTATATATTTTTTTAGATTTTGTCCGCTAATGTAATTTTTTAGCTTATCTATTTTGTCGATAATTTTTACTAGTGGATCAAATAGACTTTCGTCTACTTTGCCTTCATCTTTGATCTTCATTATCTTATCTATCTTGGGAACTAGTTCTAGGAATGTTTTTTCTATTCTTTGTTTTACTTTATTTTGAGTTTGTACTTTTTTTACGATAAATTTGTAGGCTTTGAGCAGGTCTTTGTTTGCTGTTTTTTCGCTGTTTTTTTCTATGTGCGGTAGCTTTTTGATCTTTTTATCTTTACTAAGCTCTTCTGCGGTTTCCAAAAATGGTTTTTCGATACTTCCTTGTATTCTGGCGCCGCCTTCTGTGCAGTTATAGGTAGTGATTTGCTCGTTTTTAGCCTGTTCTATATCTTTTTCAAACTGATTTTTAAATTTGTCCCATATATAGGTCGTTCTTACTTCGCCTTCTCCGCCGTAAGCTTCTACGTATAGGTATTCATCAGCTTGAGCAAATGCATGCCCGCTGGCGTGAGATTTGCCGTCCGGAGCAAAGGCTAAATCTTGGCCTATTAAAATAATATTTTTATGCCCGAGAGCGTAAGCTAACTGATAAGCCTGGTTTGCCGTAGAGTGTCCGATGCCGAGATAGCCGTATTTTGGCATATTAAACGCCATTTCGCTTTGTTGCGGCCTCATCGTAAGAGTTAGGCGGCGCGGTAAAATATTATCTACCGTTTGTTTATGCGTTAGCGACGCTACTATAAAATAAATATCTTCGTCTATTTTTTTGTTTTTGTTTTTAAAAAAGCTGGACGTAGCCTTTACGCGCTCGATTGAGGTTACGTAGTCCGGCTTTATACCGTGCTTTAATAAAATAGGATACGACGCGTCAAGGCTGATAACGGTAAAATACGGCGTAAATTTTTTAAGAGTTTCTAGTTGTTTATCTAGGCTCGGTCCGGTAGATACGATGATGGCGGTATCCATGAGCCCGTGTCTTTTTTTGATCAGATCCGTATAGCAATAGTTTGTAACCATCTCGGGGATGTGCTCTATGTGGTGTTTTATGCCTATTAGAGTATCGTCTATGCTATTGCCGTGAGCGACGACCATTTGAGATATAGCCTTGGTGAAGTCTTTGTTTATCCTTACGATATCTTCATGGAAATTTTCATAAAACGGCGTGTGAATATGCAGGTTATAAGTTTTTGCGTATGAAGAGAAAAGTTGGCTAGAAACCGCAAAATAAAACTGCGAGTATGTCGCAAATTCCGAGAAAAATAAAACCAGCCTTTCGCTAATCAGTTCATCCGATAAGTCGATTAAATTTAATGCTATATAAATAATCTCTATCTCAGGCTCTACGACGATAACTTTTTGATGCGTTTCGTTTTTTAGCAAGGCTTTATAAAAAATACCGTTGCCAAGACCGTAAAAGTACATAATAGGATATCTTTTATACTCTTTTTCGGTCGACTCTAGGATGCGTAGAACATCTTTAGCCGGGCTTTCGTAGACGTATTTTAGGGTTTTATTGTCGATGATGTTTATATCTATCGGATCTTTTCCTATAAAAACATCATATTTTTCGGTCTCTTTCATTCCCCAAAGGCGCGCGGCTAAAATTTCGTCCTGTTGAAAAAGCGCTTGAAGATTTTTTTTGAAAATAGGATTTGCAATATTTGTGACGGTTTCATCGATATTTTTATCGCCTTTGCCGCTTGTTTGATTTTCGCGAGCGCCTTTTTTTTGTAAGCTATTTAGTTTTAGGTACTCGTCCTCTTTTTTCTTAGCCATTATATATCCTCCTTTGTGATTCTCTCGCTAAATTTTATATCTCTTTTTGCTTCTTTGCCTAGTAATTCGGGTAAAAATTTAGGGTGCAAGCCATATCCCGGGCGTACGCTTTTTACGTTTTTTTCGCTAAAGATTTCGCCCTCTTTGATGTCCGCGCAGGCGTAAAGCGAGCGCGAAAAGCGGCGATTTTGCACGGCCTTATCGTCTAGTTCGTAGTTTACTTTGCCAAGCAGCGCTTCGGTATCTCGCACGGCTTTTACCATTTCGCTAAATTCCCGCTCGTCCAGGCTAAAGGCCTCATCGACGCTGCGAACGCTTTTATCTAGGATAAAGTGCTTTTCTACGATACGAGCGCCAAGACTCACGGCGACAACTGGCGCTACGATACCTAGCGTGTGGTCTGAAAAGCCGACCTCGACGCCAAATTTTCGTTTCATATCGGCGATCGTGCGCAGGTTCATCCCATCAAGCGGAGCAGGGTAGCTAGACGTGCATTTTAAAAGCGCGATCTGCTCGTTTCCCGCATCTTTGCAAATTTGCACGACGTCGGCGATTTCCTGCTCGGTTGCTATGCCTGTGGAGATGATGACCGGTTTGCCCTTGAGTGCGACGTACCGCACGAAATCATAGTCCGTGACCTCAAAGCTCGCTATCTTGTAAGCGGGCGGGTTAAATTTCTCTAAAAAGTCCGCGTCGTCTCTGCAAAATGGGCTTGAAAAGCAGACTAGTCCCTCATCCCGCGCCGCCTCAAAAAGCTGCTCGTGCCACTCGCGAGGCGTCAGAGCTTGCCGGTAGAGCTCGTATAAATTTGCCCCGTCCCACAGCCCGCCTTTTATCATAAAGTCCTCGCCGCGCGAATCTAGCGTGAGGCTATCTGGCGTGTATGTTTGCAGTTTTATGGCGTCTGCACCTGCGCGTTTAGCGGCTTTGATCGTATCAAGCGCCGTTTGTAGGCTGCCGGAGTGATTTGCCGAGAGTTCGGCGATGATAAAGACCTTTTCGTCCGTGTCGAAATTTGCTATTTTCATAAATTTTCCTAACTTTTAGCCATTATATCAAGTTTGCGTAAAGATAACGACATATAGCTCATTTGCTCGTCGCGCTCGTAAATTTCAAAGCCGAATTTGCGGTATAGCGCGATGGCTTTTTCGTTTTCGTTGTAGGCGCATGATTTTAGCTCGCCGACCTTAAGCGTTTTGGCGGCGTATTCTACGATTGTTTGCATTAAGACTTTGCCTTTGCCTTTTAGCTCAGGATTTGCGTAAATGCCAAATTCGCACGAGTCCGCCGCGATACCCACGAAATCGATCACGCCGATGTAGTCGCTATCCTCTTTTACTAAAAAATATCTTTTCGTTTCGTCGTTTTTCAAATTTGCGATAAATTTTCTGTGCTCTTGCTCGCTCACGCTTTTGTTTTTCATGTATTTCGCGACTCGCTCGTCGTTTCGCCAACGCAAAATCATCAAAATTTGCTCGTCCGTTAGATCGGTGAAATTTATAAGCTCAAGCATATCTCGTCCGCCTCGTAGATCTCGCATCCGTTTGCCGCTAGCCACTGCGCCATCTCGTTTTGATTGTCCGCGACGCGCACGGCTTTAAATTTGGCGCCTAAAACCAGCGCTTCGTTTACAAGCGAGCTAGCCGAAATCACTAAAATTTCGCTCTCGTTCATAAGTCGCGCGACCTCGTTTGAATTTATAAAAAGGCTAAAATTTGGCTCGCTATCCGCTAAAATTTGCAAATTTGCTAAATTTACGTTTGCGCTCGTCGTAACGACGGCTACTTTTTTGTTTTTCGTGAGCAAATTTGAGGCGATTTTGGCGGTCAAATTTAGTGCGTCAGTGCCGCCTAGCGCGATGAGGTAATTAAATTTTTTCTCGCGTTTGATTTTTGCTTCGCCATAAAACTCGCTCCTAACTAGCGGCGAAAGTATCAGTTCGCAGTTTGTGGGCACGAGATTTGCGTATTTTTGGGGCTGGGCGTAGATATTTACGTTTAGCAAGTAGTCGCAAAAATGCTCTTTATAGTTGTCGTCAAAGCTTAAAATTTTGACGTTCGTTTGCTCTTTGATTAGCTTTTCATCCGCCGCGCTAATGCCGTAATTATCGATCACCAGAAGCTCAAATTTATGCTCTTTTATCAAATTTACCAGCTCATTTACATCCGCGCTTTTTAGCGTAAAAACTGGGTGGGGTATCTCGCCTATGAGACTACCCGGCAGGTCGATGCAGGCAAAGCTAACGTCTTTAAAATTTTGCGCCAAGATAAGGTCGCGTCTAACGTGTCCGTGCCCGATTTTCGAGCCGCTATCTGCGCGGATGAGAGTTTTTAGATTTGAGATTTTGTCAAAATTCATCGAGTTTTTCCGCTAAATTTAAAATCCTAAGCGTCAAACATATGGCAGCGATGAGGTAAACGGCGCCGGCCGCGGCGAAAAACAGGATCTGAATCTCGTTTAAGCTGCGGTAGCTGGCCGCCAGATAAAATATGTGCAAGATACCAGCAACCGCAAAGATCTGCATGAGCGTTCTAGCTACCGATATTTTGGCCTTTAGGTAATCTTTTTGCATTTTTCCTCAGTAATAATTTATCCGGTAGAGCTTCTGCGCAAACTCAAAATCCTCGGGTGTGTCGATGTCACAGACTAAATTTCGCGGCAGCAAAAACGCCCTGGAATGCGGCGCAAAGATCGGTTTTTTCTCCAGCCACGCCTCGCGCTTGCCGAAATAAAACGCGCCCGCATCGTGATAGGCTCGCTCTAAATCCTGCGAACGAGTTAACGCAAACTGCGGGTAAAACATATTTACGGTGCCGTCCTCGCCAAGCCTGATCGCGCGCTGGATGGGGAAGCAAAACTCGGTCGCGGAAAATAAAAACTCGCACTCCGCCTCCTCAAATTTGCCGTAAGCCTCGCGTAAAATTTCACCCGTGATGAGCGGTGCGGTCGCGTAAAGGCAGCAAACGTGGGGGTATCCGCCCAGCCTCGCCGCCGCGTCCGCTACGGCGTCGCTACTCGTGGCGTAGTCGTCGCTCAGCGCGGCGTCCCTCATAAACGGAACTTGAGCGCCGAATTTGACGGCGACGTCTGCTATATCGGCGTCGTCGGTGCTAACGATCACTCGCTCAAAAACGCCCGAATTTAGTGCCGCTTCGATGCTGTAGGCTATCAGCGGCTTGCCTAAAAAATCTTTAACGTTTTTGCGCGGTATGCGCTTGCTACCGCCTCGAGCGGGAATGACGCAAAGGGCGCGGTTTTGGTTATATATCATCAAATTTACCGCCTAAACCCTGCAGCCTTGCGGCGCGTCAAAGCTCTTTAATACCTCAAAAAGCGCGTCAGCGACGAGGTTCGCGTCCTCTAGGCTCATGCACTGATGGCACGGGATACTAAGCTCGGCAGCGTAAAAATCCTCGGCGCTAGGAACCGAGATATCGCCGTAGCGCTCGCGGTAAAAGCTAAATTTATAAGTCGGCTTATAGTGCACCTGCACGCCGATACCGCGCGCATGAAGGGCGGCAAAGATGTCCTCTTTGGCGCACCAAAATTGGCGAAAGAGCAAAATCGGATAGAGGTGGCGCGAGCTAACGACGTCGCTAGGTAGCTTTACTGTGCTAAAATACGGATTTTTCTCAAATTTTTCGTCGTAAAATTTAGCGATTTTCTCGCGCGCCGCGATGGTTTCGTCTAGTCTTTTTAGCTGATTTAGCCCTAGCGCGCAGGCGACGTCGGGTAGGCGGTAGTTGTAGCCAAGCACGCTCTGGTCGCTATCCCAGAGGCGTTTTTTAGCTATGCCGTGCGAGCGGTAGAGGCGTGCTAGGCGCGCGATCTCGTCGTCGTTTGTCGCTAGCGCGCCGCCCTCAAACGTCGTTAGCGGCTTAACCGGGTGAAAGCTAAAAATGCTAACGTCCGCTTTTGCGCCGACTTTTACGCCGTTTTGCGAGCTGCCCAGCGCGTGCGACGCGTCGTCTAGCACCTTTATGCCGCGCTGTTTGGCTAGTTTTAAGATGGCTTCTAAATTTACGGGATTGCCGCCGAAATCAACTGCCGTTATGACTTTGGTTTTGGGCGTGATTAGGCTTGCAAGCGCGTTTTCATCGATATTTCCGTCAAATTTAACGGGCGCAAATTTAACCTCGGCTCCAGCCATTAACGCCGCGTTTGCCGTTGCCGCAAACGTGATGGGCGTCGTTACGACCTCGCCTCCTTCTCTCACGCCTAGCGCCAGATATGCGACGTGAAGTGCACTCGTCGCCGAGTTCATCGCTACGACGTGCTTTACGCCGACGTATTTTGCGATCGCCTGCTCAAATTCGCCGACCTTGTCGCCGCCCGTTAGGATATCGTCTTTTAGTGCGCTCACGACGACGGCGATGTCGGAGTCGGTGATTTGTTGTCTGCTGTAGGGTATCATTTTTATCCTTTTTCGGCTTATCTTTATTGCGGCTTGTCTTTTTGGTTTATACTTCGTTAGAAATTTCGCCGAAGCTCGGTTACATACTATATGTATGCGCCCTCGCTCGGCTCATTTCCACCTCGTCTAAACGCAAAAATACTTCGCCTTGTTTTTCTAAAATTTTAGATTTCGGCTCAAATTTTGTAAATTTCGCCAAATTTATTTACTTGCCTCGATCATCTCTAAAAGTCCGTCTTTGCCTAGCCAAATTTTATTTTTATCCGAGCTGTACTCGAAATTTTCCTCCACGAGACGCCCTTTTTCGCCTAGCGCGTTTATGCTAAAGTCGTCGTCCTTGCTCGTAAATTTGATCGACGGGCTGATCACGTAGTGGTCGTCAAACTCGTAGGTTAGGTGCGCGTCGTCCTTGCCGACCATGACCTCGTGCATCTTTTCGCCCGGGCGGATGCCGATTATTTTTACGCCAAGCTGCGGCGCCATGGAGCGGGCTAGCTCTATCATCGTCATTGATGGGATTTTTGGGATAAATATCTCGCCGCCCTTCATGCGCTCAAAGTTTTTAAGTACGAAATTTACGCCCTGTTCTAGCGTGATCCAAAACCGCGTCATATCCGCGTGCGTGATAGGTAGCTCCTTTGCGCCTTCCGCGATCAGTCTTTTAAACAGCGGCACGACCGAGCCGCGAGAGCCCACGACGTTGCCGTAGCGAACGACGCTAAATCGCGTTTTTTTGCTACCGGCGATGTTGTTTGCCGCGACGAATAGCTTATCGCTGGCAAGCTTGGTCGCGCCGTATAAATTTACCGGGTTGCACGCCTTATCGGTCGAGAGCGCGATGACCTTGCTCACGCCGCACTCTAGCGCCGCGTCGATGACGTTTTGCGCGCCGCCTATGTTGGTTTTTATGCACTCCATCGGGTTGTATTCGGCGATCGGTACGTGTTTCATCGCAGCCGCATGAATGACGTAATCAACGCCGTTCATGGCGGTTTTTAGACGCTTTTCGTCTCGTACGTCGCCGATGAAATATCTCATGGCGGAATTATTAAAAACCTGCGCCATTTCGTATTGTTTTAACTCGTCGCGAGAGTAGATTATAAGTCGTTTCGGATTAAATTTTTTAAGTAGAATTTCGGCGTACTTTTTGCCGAATGAACCCGTGCCGCCCGTAATCAAGATATTTTTGCCGTTAAACATCGCAATTTCCTTATTAAACGAATGTAAATTTAATTAGTTTAAGCAAATATTATGCCAAATTTACTTTATACGGACGGTTTTACTAACTATTTTAAAATTCTAGGCAAGGTTATTCCTTCCTGCGCCTGATACTTGCCCTTTTTATCCGCATACGTC
>ERZ773077.777-NODE-777-length-23302-cov-6.664129_pt1 | contig 23302 bp, 21 predicted proteins | sample MGYA00580612_ERZ773077 | MGnify/ENA primary metagenome ERZ773077 (study PRJEB29015, sample SAMEA2737971) | human oral metagenome | biome: human oral; feature: human-associated habitat; material: dental | place: China | collected 2021 ...
ATGCTATCGTAATCAATGAAAAAGTAGTTCGTGAGGACTGGTTTACTTCTATCCATGTGGATGAGTATTCATTGGAAGTTCGTGATACTAAACTCGGTATGGAAGAGCTTACAGCAGATATCCCGAATGTATCAGAAGAAGCGACCAAAGACCTTGATGAAAATGGTATGATTAGAATCGGGGCGGAGGTAAAACCTGGCGACATTCTTATCGGGAAAATTACTCCAAAAGGAGAGTCAGACCCTACACCAGAAGAGAAACTATTGAGAGCTATCTTCGGAGACAAGGCTGGTGATGTGAAAGATGCTTCATTGAAGGCTGATTCTTCGTTGAGAGGAGTAGTGATTGATAAAAAATTGTTCTCAAGAAATATCAAAGATAAAAAGAAGAGAAGCGAAGAAAAACTGAAACTGGAAGAAATAGAAAACAAATTCCAAGTTCAGCTGGATGCTCTGAGAAACACTCTTTTAGAAAAACTTAATACAATTGTAAATGGTAAAATTTCTCAAGGAGTAACAAATGATTTGGGAGAAGAAATCATGGGTAAAGGAGCTAAATTTACCATGAAACTTCTTACAAGCATTGCAGATTATACAAGTGTAGATGGTTCTAATTGGACAACAGATGAGGATAAAAATGAACTGGTTAAACAGCTGATTCATAATTATAAAATAAAATACAACGATCTGCAAGGGGCTAAAAACCGTGAAAAATATGCAATTTCTATTGGAGATGAGCTTCCTTCAGGTATTATTAAATTAGCTAAAGTTTATATCGCGAAAAAGAGAAAGCTGAATGTAGGAGATAAAATGGCAGGACGACACGGAAACAAAGGTATTGTCTCTAAAATTGTCCGTCAGGAAGATATGCCTTTCTTGGAAGATGGAACACCAGTGGATATTGTATTAAACCCGCTAGGGGTACCTTCGCGAATGAACATTGGTCAGATTTATGAAACGGTTCTTGGTTGGGCTGGTAAAAAATTAGGGGTTAAATTTGCTACACCGATATTTGATGGAGCTAAATTAGACCAAATAACGGAATATACAGACCAAGCAGGTCTTCCTAAATACGGAAATACTTATCTGTATGATGGAGGCACAGGAGAGAGATTTACTCAGCCGGCTACTGTGGGAGTTATCTACATGCTGAAACTCGGTCACATGGTAGATGACAAGATGCATGCTCGTTCTATCGGTCCTTACTCTCTTATCACGCAGCAGCCACTCGGTGGTAAGGCACAGTTCGGTGGTCAGCGTTTCGGAGAGATGGAGGTTTGGGCTCTTGAAGCATTTGGAGCATCTAATATCCTGAGAGAAATCTTGACAGTGAAATCTGATGATGTAATTGGTAGAGCTAAAACTTACGAAGCAATTGCTAAAGGAGAACCAATGCCGGAACCAGGCATTCCAGAGTCTTTCAATGTGTTGCTTCATGAGTTACAAGGTCTTGGACTTGATGTAAGACTTGAAGAATAATAGACAAAATGAGATACAGAAACTCAGATTGTATTATGGCTTAAAGTTCTTTTAATCTAAAAAAAATAAAAATGTCAAATAAAAATAAATCAAGCAGATTTAATAAAATCACCATCGGGCTGGCATCTCCAGAGTCTATTCTTCAAGAATCAAGAGGAGAAGTTCTAAAGCCTGAAACGATTAATTATAGAACACACAAACCAGAGAGAGATGGTCTCTTCTGTGAGAAAATATTTGGTCCTGTAAGGGATTATGAGTGTGCTTGCGGAAAATATAAGAGAATCCGCTATAAAGGTATCGTCTGCGACCGATGCGGGGTAGAGGTTACTGAGAAAAAAGTACGAAGAGAGCGTATAGGACATATCAATTTGGTAGTGCCAGTGGCTCACATTTGGTATTTCCGTTCCCTTCCGAATAAAATAGGATATCTTCTTGGATTGCCTTCTAAGAAGCTGGATATGATTATCTACTACGAAAGATATGTAGTTATCCAGCAGGGGATTGCGAAAAAAGCGGATGGTTCTGACTTTGATGAAATGGAATTCCTTACAGAGGAAGAATATCTAGATGTATTAGATTCTATTCCTGCTGAAAACCAGTATCTTGATGATTCAGACCCAAATAAATTCATTGCAAAAATGGGGGCTGAGGCTATCGAAGATTTATTGAAGAGAATAGACCTTGATGAGCTTTCTTATGATTTGAGACACAAGGCTCATAACGAAACTTCTAAACAAAGAAGAACAGAGGCGCTGAAAAGACTTTCTGTGGTGGAAGCATTGAGAGGAGCAAACACGAGAATGATTAACCGCCCAGAGTGGATGGTGATGCGTGTGCTTCCTGTTACACCGCCAGAGCTTAGACCTCTAGTTCCGCTTGATGGTGGTCGTTTCGCTACTTCGGATCTGAATGACCTTTACCGAAGAGTAATCATCAGAAATAACCGTCTGAAGAGATTGATGGAAATCAAAGCTCCAGAGGTTATCTTGAGAAACGAGAAGCGTATGCTTCAGGAGGCGGTAGATTCATTGTTTGATAACACAAGAAAATCTTCAGCTGTAAAATCTGAATCAAACAGACCACTGAAATCACTTTCTGATTCATTGAAAGGAAAACAAGGGCGTTTCCGTCAAAACTTGTTAGGTAAAAGGGTGGATTATTCAGCGCGTTCGGTTATCGTCGTAGGGCCAGATTTACAATTACATGAATGCGGTATTCCTAAGGATATGGCGGCAGAGCTTTATAAGCCGTTCATTATCAGAAAATTGATAGAAAGAGGAATCGTAAAAACGGTAAAATCTGCGAAGAGAATTATCGACAGAAAAGAACCTGTTGTATATGATATTTTGGAGAATGTGATGAAAGGACACCCAGTTCTTCTGAACCGTGCGCCTACGCTTCACAGACTCGGTATTCAGGCATTCCAGCCTAAGATGATCGAGGGGAAAGCTATCCAGCTTCACCCATTGGTAACGACAGCCTTCAATGCCGATTTCGACGGTGACCAGATGGCGGTTCACTTACCACTAGGTCCAGAGGCTATCTTGGAAGCACAATTATTGATGCTTGGTTCTCAGAATATCTTGAACCCTGCGAATGGTTCGCCTATCACTGTCCCTTCTCAGGACATGGTATTGGGGCTTTATTTCATGACGAAAGAAGCTCACTCTACTGATGATTACAAAGTGAAAGGTGAAGGCCTGGTATTCTACTCTCCAGAAGAGGCAGAAATAGCCTATGCAGAAGGAAAAGCATCATTGAATGCGAAAGTAAAATGCCGTTTGACTTTGAAAGAAAACGGAGAACTTGTAACGAAACTTATCCCAACTACAGTAGGTAGAATTTTGTTTAACCAAATTGTACCGAAAGAAGTAGGATATATAGATACATTATTGACTAAAAAATCGCTGAGAGATGTCATCGGTACTATCCTTGCGGAGACAGATTTCCCTACTACGGTGAAATTCTTGGACGATATGAAAAACCTAGGTTATATGAACGCCTTCAAGGGAGGACTTTCATTTAGCTTGGCGGATATCGTAGTTCCAGAGGAGAAAAAACAAATGATAGCTCAGGCGGTGGAAACTGTGGATGGCATCAAGGACAACTATAACATGGGGCTTATCACAGATACAGAGCGTTATAACCAAGTTATCGATGTTTGGACAAATACCAATGCAGGTCTTACAGAGATGATTATGAGCAGAATGAAAACTGACCAAGGTGGATTTAACTCTGTTTATATGATGCTAGACTCTGGAGCGAGGGGATCTAAAGAACAGATTCGTCAGCTCTCTGGTATGCGTGGTTTGATGGCAAAACCTCAAAAAGCTGGTTCTACAGGAGCGGAAATCATCGAAAACCCGATTGTAGCCAACTTTAAAGAAGGTCTTTCTATCCTAGAATACTTCATCTCTACCCACGGGGCGAGAAAAGGTCTTGCGGATACGGCGCTTAAGACTGCCGATGCAGGATATTTGACAAGAAGACTTGTGGATGTGGCTCAGGATGTGATTATTACAGAAGATGACTGTGGTACACTGAGAGGGGTAGAAGTTTCTCCATTGAAGAAAAATGACGAAATCGTAGAAAGACTTTCCGAAAGAATTTTGGGTAGAGTTTCTCTTCATGATGTATATGATCCAGAAACGGATGAACTTATCGTAGCAGCAGACCAGATTATCAGCGAAGCTTTAGCGAAGAAAATAGAAGATGCTGGAATCGAGACAGTAGAGGTTCGTTCTCCACTAAGCTGTGAGGCTAAAAAAGGTATCTGTGCGAGATGTTATGGTAGAAACTTGGCAACTGGTAAGATGATTCACATGGGTGAAGCTGTGGGAGTTATCGCAGCGCAGTCTATCGGGGAACCAGGTACACAGCTGACACTGAGAACCTTCCACCAAGGGGGTACTGCGGGGAATGTCTCTGTAAATCCTTCCATCACAGCGAGAAGAGATGGTATCGTAGAAATGGATGAGGTAAGAACCATCACATCAGAAGACGAAAACGGAAACAAAACCGAAGTGGTTGTATCTCGTTCTACGGAATTCCGTTTAGTGGCTGATAATGAAGCAAGAACGCCTATCATGGTGGCAAACATCCCTTATGGTGCGGTTCTTTCTGTGAAGCCAGGTGATAAAGTGAAAAAAGGTGACCTCATCTGTAAGTGGGATCCATATAACGCCGTTATCATCGCGGAAACCACAGGTAAGATAGAATACGAAGATATCATCCAAGGTAGAACTTTCCAATTGGAAATAGACGAGCAGACAGGTTTCGAGGAGAAAGTAATTTCCGAATCAAGAGACAAAAAAGCCGTTCCTACATTGAGAGTGGTAGATTCTAAAGGTGTAGAGCAAAAAGCTTACAACTTGCCAGTGGGAGCTCACTTGATGGTAAATGACGGAGAAAAAATCAAAGCTGGTAAAATCTTGATAAAAATCCCTAGAAAATCTGCAAAAGCAGGAGATATCACCGGAGGTCTACCGAGAGTTACCGAATTGTTCGAAGCGAGAAACCCTTCTAACCCAGCTGTAGTAACAGAGATAGATGGTGTGGTATCTTACGGAAAAATCAAGCGTGGTAACAGAGAACTTATCGTAGAGTCTAGAACAGGAGAAATTAGAAAATATCTAGTGAAACTTTCTAGCCAGATTATCGTTCAGGAAAATGACTTCGTGAGAGCAGGAGATCCGCTTTCTGATGGAGCGATTACACCAGACGATATCCTAGCAATCAAAGGGCCTACTGCGGTTCAGGAATACATCGTGAATGAAATCCAAGAGGTATACCGTCTTCAAGGGGTGAAAATCGATGACAAACACTTTGAAATTATCGTAAGACAGATGATGACAAAAGTGGAAATCGTAGATGCAGGAGATACTCAGTTCTTGGAAGGAAGCCTTGAGCACAAACTAGATTTCATCGAAGAAAACGACAGAGTATTCGGATTGAAAGTAGTGGTAGATGCAGGAGATTCTAAAGAATTGAAACCAGGACAGATGATTACAGCTAGAGAGCTGAGAGATGAAAACTCTAAACTGAAGAGAGAAGATTTACAACTGGTACAAGTGAGAGAAGCGCTTACAGCGACTGCAAATCCAGTGCTTCAGGGTATTACGAGAGCAGCTCTTCAGACAAAATCATTCATGTCTGCGGCATCATTCCAAGAAACTACGAAAGTACTAAACGAAGCGGCAGTTTCTGGTAAAGTAGATGAGCTGAACGGTCTGAAAGAAAATGTAATCGTAGGACACAGAATCCCTGCGGGTACAGGTCTGAAAGACTACCAGAACATCATCGTAGGTTCTAACAGAGAGTTTGAAGATATTAAATAAAAATAAGCAAAATTAAAATTTGAGGTTTGAAATAAATTTAATATCTTCACACCTCGAATTTTAATATAGTATTAACCAATAAAAAAATAAAATAAAAATGGACAATAATCAAAACCAAGACCCAAACAACATTAACATTCAATTAAACGAAATGGTAGCAGCTGGCGCATATGCTAACTTGGCATTAGTAAACCACTCTCCATCAGAATTTGTTTTAGATTTTATTCAAATCATGCCAGGAGTTCAGCAGGCTCAGGTAAGAAGTAGAGTTATCTTAGCTCCACTTCACGCAAAGAGAGTTCTTGCAGCTCTTCAGCAAAATATCCAAAGCTACGAACAACAGTTTGGAGAAATCAAAGAAGTTGAGCCTTTCGTATTAGGAGGAAACAACGCTCAGGCTTAAGATTTGTAAGCATAAAAATTAACAATCAAATCCTGCTCTTTTAGGGCGGGATTTTTGTTTTTGCTAAAAAAGTTCTTACTAATCACTATATTTGTAGTATTATAAAATTACCAAAATGAGAAGAAATTACTCACTATACTTTAGTATTTGGTGCTTGTTGTGCGTTATCCTTGCGCCAATTATAGTGGTGGTTACCAATCTTTTTTATTCCAGTTTTTATAATTCAACTTTGGTGGAAATTATTTGTGGAGGAATTTTTATCACGGCTTATGTATTGTTTCCTTTGTTTTTTATCTATCAGATTATCATGCATATAAGAATCAATTTTATGTATCAGAATACTATGCGAAAGAGAATTAAAAAGAGAACAACGGAATTTACAATCTCTATAATTACTTTTGTGGTGCTGCTTGTCAGTATTTTATTCTATATAGGACTTTATTGGCTGGTGGATAGAGCAGTTACAAATGCTTATAGGAGCGCATAAAGACTTAATAACAATGAATAAAAATATGAAAATAAGACCCATCGTTTCTGGTGAATATATCTTTTTAGATGATTTTCTTTACGATGCTATTTTTATCCCTGAAGGTGTAACACCCCCTGAGAAGAGCATTATCCAACAACCTGAACTGCAAAAAGCCAATTATGCTTCCAAGATGTATTTAAAATTAGGTTTTGAAATCATTAAGACTAATGAAGAAGATTATATAATGATTTGTAAGTTATAAAATATTTAAACAATGATAAATTATTTAAAAGCAGATGCTACCATACCACAGACTGAGGGTAATATCATTATCTCTCATATTTGCAATGATATAGGCGCTTGGGGAAAAGGTTTTGTAATGGCAATTTCTAAACGATGGAAAGGACCTGCGAAACAATATAAACAATGGTATAAAGAAGGTGAAGATTTTGCTTTGGGGGCTGTTCAGTTCGTGGCTGTAGAGGAAAATGTGTGGGTTGCCAATATCATCGGTCAGCATAAAATATATAAAGATGAAAATGGAAATCCTCCTATTCGTTATGAAGCCGTAAAAGAAGGTTTACAGCAAGTGGCAGAGTTTGCTCAAAAAATAAACGCAAAAGTGCAAATGCCCCGCATAGGCTGTGGATTAGCAGGAGGCTCTTGGGATGAGATAGAGAAAATCATAGAGGAAACTCTTTTACAAAAAGGTATAGAGGTATTTGTCTGCGATATATAAAAACATTAAATTCATAGAAAAAGAACAAGATTAAACTTGTTGAAACAAAGCTCCCTGCACGACGCCTCTTTTCTCTAATTCTTTTTCTATGAGGCTTTGTATTTGGTTTTTCTTTAGTCCCCATTTGGGTGCGATGAGCATTTCTGTATCAGACACAGCGAAAAGCCTTTGTATCACGATATCAGGGCGAAGCAGCGGAAGCAGTTCGCAGAGTAAATCGATGTATTCTTCCAAAGTGAAAAGCTTGAAAGGTTCTCTTTTGTATTTTACGCCCATGATAGAACCTTTGACAATGTGCAGATTATGAAATTTCACGAATTTTATTTGTGGATATTTATTGATTTCCTCGGCATATTGCAGAATCATCTCCCGCGACTCGTTCGGCAGTCCTAAAATACAATGAACACAGACATTCAGTGGTGTGTTTTTCAGCAGTTCCATTGCTTTTTCGAAATCTTGGTGCGTGCATCCGCGGTTGATTTCTGCAAGAGTAGAATTATGGATGGATTCTATTCCCAGTTCCAAATCCACCTCCAAACCACGCTCGCAGTAGCTTTCCAGAAGTTTTATTTTCTCGCTGTCTATGCAGTCTGGGCGCGTTCCCACGGACAAACCCACGATGTTTTCAGAGTTTATTTTCAGGGCTTCATCGTACAGCATTTTTAGTTCATCGACCGAGGCATAAGTATTAGAATTTGGCTGAAAATAAATGATGAATTTCTCGGCTTTATAGCTTTCTATGGCGTTTTTCATGCCGTGGTTCAGCTGCTCTCGGAAGTTCTCCAAATCCTTTGGAACAGGCGTGAAGGACTCCACATTACAGTAGGAACAGCCGCCAAATCCCTTCGAGCCATCACGGTTGGGACAGGTAAAACCAGCATCTACAATGACTTTATAGACCTTCTGCCCATTGAATTTTTGTTTTAGATAAGCACCATAATAGTTGTAGTTTTTTTCTCCGAAAGCTAAATTTTTCTTCATTTCAAAAAATTTTCTCAAATTTAAGCATTAATAAGTTTATAATATTTAGAAAAATATTTGTTTATTTTGTAACAAAACGAAAAAAAGAATACTAATTCAGAAAATCAAAACCAATGCTGAAAGCAAAAAACATCACTAAAACCTACGATGCAGGCAAAAAAATCGCCTTGCAGGATTTTAGCATAGAAGTTCCACAAGGCAGTATTTATGGGCTTCTCGGCCCTAATGGTGCAGGGAAAACATCATTCATCAGAATTATCAATCAGATTACCAAGCCAGACAGTGGCGAAATATTCATTAATGATAAACCTTTGGAAATCAGTCATATTCGTGAAGTAGGATACATGCCAGAGGAGAGAGGTCTGTATAAAAATATGACGATAGGCGACCAGCTGATGTATTTCGGTGAGCTGAAAGGAATGTCTAAAAATGATATACTTGCAGAGTCCAAACATTGGTTTGAAAAACTGGAAATAGACCAGTGGTGGAAGAAAAAACTCTCTGAGCTGTCCAAAGGAATGGCGCAGAAAATACAATTTGTAGTAACCGTGCTGCACCGCCCAAAACTGCTGATTTTAGATGAGCCGTTTTCTGGATTTGACCCTGTGAATGCCAATCTGATAAAAGACCAGATTTTGGATTTAAAAGCACAAGGGACAACCATCATTCTCTCCACCCACCGAATGGAAAGCGTGGAGGAACTCTGTGATTCTGTGGCTTTGGTTCATCAGTCGCGAAAGGTTTTGGATGGCAGAATTTCGGAAGTGAAAGAGAAATTTAAGCAAAATTTGTTTGAAATCACCCTTTCAGAGGCGAGTCTGGATGCATTTAATTCATTTAAAACTAAAAATGAACTTTTTAATGAAAAACAGGATGAAAATCTTATTCGTTTTGAAATAAAAAACAGCATGAGCCAGAGAGAACTCCTCCAAGAGCTTCTAAATATTGGGAAAATTGTAGAATTTAAGGAAAAAATCCCAACGATGAACGAGGTGTTCATCGCCGCAGTAAAAGGAATATAAACTAATACCGAAAAACAAATGAAAAATATAATCCTAATCGCTAAAAGAGAGTTTTTTACCCAAGTAAAAAAGAAATCTTTCATCATTCTTACCCTTCTCACGCCGCTTCTGATTATTGTTTTTGGAGGTGTGGTTTCGCTGATGTTTCAGGCGAATGAAACGCAGATGCAGATAAGTGTCATCGACAAAAGCGGTCTGTTCAAAGACAGGCTGAAATCAGATCAAAATATCCGTTATGTTTTTTCTTCGGAGGAGACAGAGAAATCTTTGATAAAGGCTTTGGAAACTACGGAGGAAATGAACGGCGTCATGATTATTCCTAAAAAAGACATTCATGAGCTGGAAAACAGCATAGAAGTTTTGACCAATAAAAACCTTAGCAACGAGGCGAGAAAAAATATTGCAGGAAATATTTCGGAAATCATCAAAGCAGAGAAAATCAATGCATTAGGAATCAGCACTGCGCAGATAGAGGATTTGAACAAAGGAGTTAATCTTCATGTAGTCAATATTTTAGAGAAAGAAAAGAAACAGGATAGTTTCCTAGTCGGCGTGAAATCTGGACTGAGTATATTCCTGATGTACTGCGTATTTACTTTCATCATGATGTATGGTATCCGTGTGATGCGAAGTGTTTTGGAGGAGAAAAACAACAGAGTGGTGGAAATTCTGATTTCTTCGGTGAAGCCTTTTGAGCTGATGATGGGGAAAATCTTGGGCGTTACAGGAGTGGCTTTGGTGCAGTTCGGGGTGTGGGTAGTGATGATATTTGCTTCTGTGATGACACTTGGTTCGTCTAATGTAGGAATGGTGAGTGGTGTAGCCGAAGTGCAGATGGTTTTATCGGCTCTTTCGCAGATAAATTACGGGCTGATTCTCTTTGTGTTTGTGATTTATTTCCTATTGGGATATCTGTTTTATAGTGCGATGTATGCGGCGATTGGCTCTGCGGTGGATAACGAGACTGAGACCCAGCAGTTTACATTGTTTGCGATTTTACCGATGATGCTTGGTTTTTATGGCAGTATCACGATAATGAACAATCCAGACGGGCCAATGAGTTTCTGGCTGTCTATGATACCTTTCACTTCGCCGATTGCGATGCTGGCGAGAATACCGTTTGATGTTCCTGTATGGGAGCTGGTGTTGTCCATTGGGATTTTGCTGGTTTCTACGCTGGGAATGGTTTTCATCGCTTCCAAAATCTACCGAGTGGGAATCCTGATGTATGGGAATAAAGTCACCCTGAAAGAACTTTGGAAATGGATGAAAAACTAAATTTGGTTTTCTTTTTCTAAAAAAATCAGGAAAATTTACTATATTTAAGTTCTTCAAAAAACCTTTTTAAAATGAAAGAAAGGAAAGGAACAGAGTATAGTAGACGAATAAGATATGCACTAATTGCAGGAATTGGATTGTTTTCTGGAGTTTTTGTGTTTTTACATTTGCTGGTTTTTTCCAATAAAATTGATTCTTACGAAATAGAAGAAAAAGGCAATCAGTACGGAAAAAGTGAGTTTGTAGAATATGAAGGCAAAATCTCTGTTTCTGTTCCCAGTGGCGGAAGATATGTTTTAGAAGATGTAGATATCAGCACATTTAGGGCGGTAGATTCAGAAAATAACATAGACAGAAGCACTCTGGTGGTAGGTTTGGATAAAAATCATGTCTATTTAGGAAACATTCCTATTCCTGACCTGAATCCCAGCAAACTCCAAGTACTAGGAAATGGCTACTATACAGATGGGACAAGTACTTATTTCTGCTCCTCCTATTCTCAAAGAAATGAAGACTTGTCTACTTTGATGGAGCTGTTACAGCATTTGAGATATATTTTTTCTGAGACTAAAAAGCCACAAAGCTACATTTATCCATATAAAAAGATAGAAACGAATAAAAGATTACAGCCAGTCGAAAATTTACAATATTTCGCAACTGATGGAGAGAAAGTCTATTACAGAGGAGAAGTTTTAGATAAGGCTGATTTAAATACATTAAAAAGTGTAGATGGATATAATGAATACTTTGCTGATAAAGAAAATGTTTATTATAAATCAAAACTTTTACCAATTAAAAATAGTGGAAAGTTAATGACTGTTTCAACTGAGCAAGGAGATGAATTTCTTTATGATGAGGCAAATGGCTATGTTTTTCAGGAAGATTATTCTTTTGATAGAGAGAAAGCGCCCTACAAAGCCCTTGGGAATGAAGGAGGCCACCTGAATCATTTGGTTTTTATCAATAAAGAAGGCATCTATTACTATGATAATGAAGAAAAAAAGCAGGAAAGAGCGGGAGATAATATTTTCATTGGGAAAATAGAAGAAATAAGCTCTAATATTTTTACCGATGATGAAAATCTATACTATTTTCATGCTTATGATGTATGGAGAAAATCCAAACATGATAAAGGTCTAGATTCTAGAAATACAGAGATTTATTCTTTAGGCAAAAAAGATGCTTGGAAAAAAATAGAAGATATAAATAATGGAGTATATGGAAGTATCTGGCAAAAAGGGAATAAGTATTATTACTTTGATAATCTGGGAATTCATCAGTTAATACCCAATACCATTTATGAAATAACGGACAAAGAAACATTAGCTTTTTTGCGAAATAATTATACAAAACTGAGAGAACTCATTAGAAGTGAAAAACTAATACCAGTAGAAGGAGAGAAAAAAGTAGAAATAGTCGTAAAAAGAGGAGGTGTAGAGAGATTTTTTAGAATTTATTATATAATCTTTCTTGCTTTGATAGCAATTGTTACTCTGCTAATCCGTTCCAGAATTAAAAGATAAATATGCAATTTTAAAAAGAATTTCAGTCTTTATAATGAGAGTTTTCTAAATTTAGCAGAAATTCTTTCTTGTCCAGTCCGCCAGCATAGCCTGTCAGTTTCTTGTCCTTCCCGATGACTCTATGGCAGGGAACGATGATGGAGATTTTGTTTCTGCTGTTGGCGTTGGCTACGGCTCTCACAGCTTTTGGATTACCGAGCCTTTGGGCTTGTTCTTGGTAGGAAATGGTCTCTCCGAAAGGGATTTTTAGCAGTTCTTCCCAGACTCTCTGCTGAAATTCTGTTCCCGAAAACTTCACAGGAATAGAGAATTTTTTCAGTTTTCCTTTGAAATAAAGATTTAGTTCTTTTTCGACTAAATCCAAGATAGAATTGCTCTCGTGGATGCAGTTTTTGAAAGAATTAATGTTTTTCTCTGTGTATTTGCTGTCTTCAAAGTCCAGCGAAAGCAGTCCCTCTTCATCAGCCACGGCATACAGCCTGCCGATGGGCGTGGAAATGTGTTTTAGGTAAAAATTCATTTTAAGCAAAATTTTTTCAAATATAACAAAAGTCGCTCAATTTTATTTAGATTAAATTTAAACAAGTATCTTTGTCGGAGAAAAAACGATTCAAAAAGAAATGAAAAATCCTCTGACCCTTTTTGATATTCCTGATGGAAAGAAAGTAAAGGTTTTGGGCTATGATGACAGAGTTCTAGAAATGCCCACCAAAATTCTGGAAATGGGAATTCTTCCAGAAACGGAAGTGGTGGTGCTTCATAGAGCGCCATTCAGCGGGCCTCTTTATGTGGAATACGGAGAGGAGGATACTTGCGTGGCTCTTCGCAGTGAGGAGGCTAAATTTATCTTGGTAGAATATATTGATTGATGGCGAAAAAGACTAAAAATATACTGCTCGTAGGAAACCCGAATGTAGGAAAATCCACCGTTTTTAATCATCTCTGTAACAGACAGCAGAAGACAGGGAATTATGCAGGAGTTACAGTGGAAAGCTACACAGGAAGTTACGATTACGAAGGCGAAACCATTACAATAACCGATTTGCCTGGAGCGTACAGCATCTATCCCAGCTCTGAGGACGAAGCTGTTTTCAGTAGGTTTTTGGTGCAGGAGCCGAGGGAATACCACGGAATTCTCTACATAGCAGATGCTATCAACATTAGGCGAAGTCTGCTTCTTCTTCAGCAGATAAAGGATTTGGGAATTCCTGTGATGATGGTTTTGAACCAAATGGATTTGGCTCAGAAAAAAGGATTTACCTTTGATTTAGCCAAAATGGAGGAGACTTTGGGCGTGAAAATCATTCCTGCTAATGCGAAAGAAAACCAAGGAATGGAAGCTGTAAAAAAGGCAATTTATGACAATGAATTTCAGCAGGAAACCACTCCAAGTTTTGAAATTCCGATGGAGTATAAAGGCTTGGTTTTCAAGTTAAAAAATCAACTGAAAGAGGAAAACGATTACAAAATCTGGACGCTGCTTTCTGCCGAAAAATATTTAGGGAAATTAGAAAGTATGGCGCAGCAGCTTAATCAAGAAATGGTTAAATGTCTTGTTCCCAAAAGATTGCAGGTTCAGGAAACCATCAGAAGATACCAGAATATTGATAAAATCCTCCCAGAATTTTTCTCCAAAAAGAAGCAAGAAAAGAAACTCCTTACAGAGAAATTAGATAAAATTTTGGTGCATCCGTTTTTCGGGTATTTGATTTTTGGAATATTATTATTGCTGATTTTCAATAGTGTATTTTACTTGGCAGAATACCCTATGAAATGGATAGAGGATGGTGTGGTATTTTTGGGCGATTGGGTAGGAGAGTACCTTCCAGAGGGACCTCTCAAAAGTCTTTTTACCCAAGGAATTATCCCAGGGATAGTCGGCGTGCTGCCGTTTGCGCCACAGATTGGGATTTTGCTGTATGTACTTTATTTACTGGAAGATTCGGGCTATATGGCGAGGATAGTTTTTCTCACGGACAGATTTTTGAGACCTTTCGGGCTGAATGGGAAAAGCATCGTTCCGCTGGTTTCTAGTACGGCGTGCGCAGTTCCTGCCATAATGGGAGCGAGAAATATAGAAAATATAAAGGAAAGACTGCTTACTATAATGGTTACGCCTTTTATGACCTGCTCTGCCAGACTGCCTGTATACAGCATCATTATAGGGCTGATTATCCCAGATGAATATTTTTTAGGTTTTATCAGTTATAAAGCAGTGATGATGCTGATCATGTATATCGCTGGTTTTCTGATGGCTTTGGGGGCTTCATTTGTTTTAAAGAAAATCATCAGAGCCAATGAAAAATCTTACCTTGTGATGGATTTGCCGCCTTATAAAGTCCCAATGTGGGGAAATAATTTCAGGCTAACGATGAATAAAGTCTGGGGCTTCATCACAGGTTCGGGGAAGATTATTTTCTCGGTTACGGTGCTGCTTTGGGCATTGGCGTTCTTTGGGCCGAGACAAAACACGGACCAAATTATTTCAGCCGATGTAGAAATGGAGGATTCCTATTTGGCTATTTTGGGCAAAGGCATAGAGCCTGTGGTAGAGCCTTTGGGCTACGACTGGAAAATAGGCGTGGGAGTTATCACGAGTTTTGCGGCGAGGGAAACCTTTGTGGGAACGATGGCTACGCTCTATGGGCTGGAAGATGTGGATACCGAATCCGAAGAGGGCGAACTGAGAATCATGGACAAAATGCGAAAAGACACCAAACCCAATGGAGAAAAGGTTTTCAGTTTCGCTACGGGGCTTTCGGTGCTTATGTTCTATGCCTTTGCGATGCAGTGTATCTCCACGATTGCCATTGTTTATAAGGAAACCAGAAGCCTGAAATGGACGCTTGTGCAGATGTTTGGGATGACGGCGATAGCCTATTTGGTTTCGTTTTTAGTTTATCAAATTTTTAAATAATTAGAGAAATGCTTTATTTTCAATATGTTATCATCGCGATGATACTGCTGATGGCGGTTTATTGTCTCGTGAGAATTTTCACTAAAAATTTTTCTTCCAAGAAGAAAGGAAACGGCTGTGATAAGGGTTGCGGCTGTTCGTAGTTTATTTTTTTTAATGAAATAATTTTTCTTTCTTAAAGCTGTTTTAACGGCTCAAATTCTACCCAATATTTAGGAGATTTCTTATCTTTGTAGAACACTTTTGACAAAAAATAATGGAGGCAGAGGAAAAATCGGTAAAAATATTAACCAAATATTTTAGTGATGTTCTTGATGAAATAGTTGTAGAAACGCTTTGGGCAGAAGTAATCGATGAGGAAAAAGGATGGTATAAAGTAGACAATATTCCTTTTTATGGAGCAGAGTTTTCATGTGGAGATGTTGTTTTAGCGGAATATGATGAGGAGGAAATGTGTCTTATTTATAGAAAAGTAGTAGAACATTCAGGAAATTCCACTGTGCAAGTTGTTATACTTGAAGACGGATTTGATATAGAATCTTTACGAGAGGAATTTAATGAGTTGGGATTTTCTTCTGAAAAAGCAGGGAGCAGCTATTTCGTATTGGAAATTCCTTTTGAAAAAAATTATAATATTATTTATACTAAACTTTTAGAACTTCAAAACAAAGGCTTATTGGATTTTGCAGAGCCAGTTCTTTCGGAAAAACATTTTAAAGAAAAATAAAATATGTCATTAATAAAATCAATTTCAGGAATTAGAGGGACTATCGGAGGAAAAGTGGGAGATAATCTCACGCCGCTGGATGTGGTTAAATTTACCTCTGCATTTGGGTCTTGGCTTCAGAATAACAAAGGTAAAAAGGACTTGACGCTCGTTATCGGTAGAGATGCCAGAATTTCGGGGCAGATGGTTTCTTCGCTGGTTTCTGCTACTTTGCAGGGGCTGGGTATCCATGTGATAGACCTTGGGCTTTCTACTACGCCTACGGTGGAGGTGATGGTGCCAGAACTTGGGGCAGATGGCGGAATTATCCTTACGGCTTCGCATAACCCTAAACAGTGGAACGCTCTGAAACTTCTCAATGAAAAAGGCGAATTTATCAATGGAGAAAACGGAGCTGAGGTTTTGGCGCTTGCTGAGCGTGAGGATTTCGGCTATGCAGAGGTGGATAACCTTGGTAAATACGAGACAAGAGAAGATGGCTTCGCTGTTCATATTGCTAAAATTCTTGCACTGCCGATGGTAGATGCAGAGGCGGTGAAAGCTAAAAAATTCAAAGTAGTGCTGGATGCCGTAAATTCCACTGGTGGAATGGCGCTTCCGCCGCTTTTGGAGCAGCTTGGCTGTGAGGTGGTTAAGCTTTATTGTGAGCCAAACGGACATTTTCCACATAACCCAGAACCTTTGAAAGAACACCTTACGGACATTTGTGATTTGGTGAAAAAGGAAAAAGCAGATTTGGGAATCGTGGTTGATCCCGATGTAGATAGACTTGCTCTTATCGATGAAAAAGGAGAAATGTTTGGAGAGGAATATACTTTAGTAGCTGTAGCGGATTATCTTTTAAGACATAAAAAAGGTGTGGCAGTGTCTAATCTTTCTTCCAGCCGCGCGCTGCGAGATGTAGCGAAAACGCATGATTCTGAGTATTTTGCAAGTGCAGTGGGAGAGGTGAATGTAGTAACCTTGATGAAGGAGAAAAATGCCGTTATTGGAGGAGAAGGGAACGGCGGAATTATCTATCCAGATCTGCACTACGGAAGGGATTCATTAGTTGGGGCAGCATTGTTTTTGACACATTTGGCGAAAGAAAACAAATCCGTTTCTGAACTGAGGGCTACATATCCTGCCTACTTTATGGGTAAGAAAAAAATAGAACTGACACCAGAAATCAATGTAGATGAGGTTTTGGAGAAGATAAAAACAAAATATCAAAACGAGGAAATCTCTACGATAGATGGAGTGAAAATAGATTTTGCGGAGAACTGGGTTCATCTTAGAAAATCCAATACAGAACCGATAATCCGTATCTATACAGAAGCAAAATCCCAAAAAGAAGCCGATGAGCTGGGCGATAGATTTATAGAGGAAATTAGAAGTTTTATAGCTTAAATAAAAATAAAAACCATCTAAACAGATGGTTTTTATTTTTGTCTTTTTTAGTTTAGTTTTTTTCCTAGTTCGTCAAGTTCTTTATTTAAAGTGTTTTCAATATTGTATTTTTCCCAATTTACAACTCGGGTGTTTGACCATGAATCATGCCATCCATCATCACTTATTAAAAAAGAAAGGGCCTCAAAAGGAACTATTCTTGATACGCTTCTAATAAGAAAATCGTTTAATGTAGGAGTTGTCCCATCGATTGAGACTACTTTTGTCTTTGTGATGAATTTACCAATACTTTTACCTTTGGTGAAATATTCAATAGAGAATATATAAACGAAATACAAAATGCCAGTAAATAAATAATCAGCAGCAAGATTCCCTTCCAGATATAAAAACCATTGTAGAGGGACTTCTATTCCTATCGTTGCAAGCATTCCTAGAAATACTCCAAAAAAGAAAATAAAGATGTAAAATACGATAATGTCTATAAAATAATTGGCAAATCGTGTGCCTCGGCTAGCTTTATTGTTTTGTACAATAAAAGACAATTGTTTTTGTGACATAATAATAGTTTTTTATATATTTCGTACAAAAATAAAAATAAATTCTCATTGGATAATAAAAACTTTTACCTTTGTAGAAAATTCAAGGAAAATAAGCGTTTAATTTAAATTAATTGAAATTATGGATTTATTTACAAAAATGCTTTTGGATTCGAAAGAAAACGATAGATTTCTATGCCTTTACGAATATTCGGATGATGATAAATTTTGGTTTGGTAAGGTTATTGATTTCAATGAAGAAATTATCATATTCCAACATTATACTAAATTTGGTAAGAAAGAAGGAAAGATAATATTGCGAAGGTCTATGATTAGTGAAATTGATTTTGATAATAAATATTCCAAAACTATGGCTTATGTTATCAGTCATAGATATGAGATAGACCGAAAAACAGAAATTCCAATAAACTGTGAAGATACCGAAAATTGGCGAAAGTCTTTCTTGGAGCAAGTGAAAAATAGAACTGATTTTCTTACTTCTGTAAAGGTAAATGATTCGTTTTACTCAGGTTTTGTAAAAGATGTAGATGAGGAATTTTTCATGCTGAATTGTATAGGTGTTAGGGGAGAAGATAAGGGAAATATAATTTTCAGAATAGAGGATGTGACGGAGTTTTCTTTTGATGATAGGGAAGACAGAAAAACATTGATGCTGTATCAATGGAAATCAAAAAAACAATAAATAAAACGCTAAAAGCGATAGATTTTGGAAGAGGAATTTTTTGAAAATGAACTTGTAAAGAAGTTCGAAGAAATGATAGAAAATAACGAGGAATATTATTTCAGTTCAGAGGAGCTGGAAGATATTATCGTGCATTATTTGGAGCTGGGAGATATTGCATTTGCGGAGTTGGCTGTCAACTATGCACTGAGACTACACCCTAATTCCATAGAAATAAAAACCAAAAGATTAGAAATTCTTCTGGAACAGCAGAAATATACGCAGGTAAAGGAGCTGATGGCGGAGCTTAGAAATTCATCGATGGAGACTATGGATTTTTTGGTCTGCTGTGCGAAATATTATTCCAATCTTGGAAATCCGAGAAGAGCGATAGAATATTGCGAAAAAGCTCTGAAATACGGCGAAGAGCAGAATTTCCTGCATAATTTCATTGCGGATGAATATGTGAATTTGGAAGACCCTTTTAATGCGCTGAAAAACTATAAATTAGCCCTAAAATATGATGCCTACGATGATTATTCATTGGAGAATATTATGATTTGCTACAACCAGCTGAATAAAGCCGATGAAGCAAGGAAGTTTTTGGAAAATTATCTTGATGAATTTCCGTTTTCCGAGATGGGCTGGTATGAATACGGGCAGTTTCATTTCAACAAAAAGAATTATAGAGAGGCTATCAAGGGATTTGATTATGTGCTGGCAATCAACAGCGATTCCCTTTCTATTTATGGGATCAAAGCGGCGTGTTATGAAGCACTGAACGAATGGGAAAAAGCCATAGAAGTCTATGAGGAGCTGCTGGATTTAGAATACACCAAAGCCTTTACTTACTACAAAATAGGGCTTTGCTATAAGGCACTGAAACAATGGGCTTCTGCGCTGAGTGCCTTCCAGCAGTCGCTCAGAGAAGACCCGCAGTTTTATATGTCTATGATGGAGCAGTCGGATGTTTATTATGAAATGCACAAATATGAGGAAGCACTATATTTCGCGAAAGAGGCTGTTTCACTCAATGAAGCGAATCTGGATTATCAGAAAAAATTGGCTTTTCTATACATAGATGGTGGAAAATTCGAAGAAAGTCTTTCCTGTTTGAAAAAAATCGTAGAAATGGAGCCAGACCGCTTCTACAACTGGTATGCATACAGCGAGGTGCTTATGCTCATCGGTGAGTATGAAGAGGCTGTTTCACTTTTAGAAAAAGCACTGAAACAGCACCATAGAGCGGAGCTTTTCTATCAAATGAGCAACTGCTATTTTCATCTGAAAGAAGAGCAGAAAGCCAAGGATTTCCTTGAAATAGCGCTTGATTTAGACCCGTCCTTATCAGAAGATATGCAGCAGAAATATCCGTATATAAGGGAAGAAGTCAAAAATAAAATAAAAAACAAAAGACAGTAATTAGTTACTGTCTTTTTCGTTAGAGAATTTATGCGTTTTTTTCGTTCCTTCGTAGGTTTCGTATTGTAGAAAACGGCATTCCAGCTTTCCGTTGAATAGTTTGACTTTTCTGGAAGAGCGAAGTCCTATTTTCTTAACCGCTTCTAAATCAGAGGTTATAATCCAAGAAAGCGTGTTGGGATAGTTTTGCTTAAAGGTATCGCCTATTTTTTTGTAAAAATCTTCTTCTTTGATGGAAATTCTCTTGTCATACGGTGGGTTGAACATCACCATCAGAGGGAAAAGCTCTTTTTTAGACTCGAAGAAATTTTGTTTTCGGATTTCTATAATGTCTTCCATTTCTATGGATTCTACATTGGTTCTGGCAGCTTTTATAGCAGAAGGATCAATATCGTAGCCGATTATTTTCCCTGAAAATTCCGTTATTCTATTAAGTCTAAATTCTCTGATTTTACTGAAAAGTTCAGCATCATAATTTTTCCAGTTTTGGAAGGCAAATTTCTTTCTAAAAATCTGTGCAGGGAGGTTTAGGGCAATCATAGCGGCCTCTATCAGAAGGGTTCCGCTTCCGCACATAGGGTCTAGGAAATTTCCCTTGCCGTCCCAACCAGCGATTTGGAGCATTCCTGCCGCCAAAACCTCATTGATAGGCGCTTCTGTCTGCTCTTTTCGGTAACCTCTTTTAAATAAAGCATCTCCCGAACTATCCAGCGAAATGCTCACCAGCTCTCGGTCTATGTGCAGCTGGAGTTTTATTTCTGGGTTTTTAGTGTCTATATCAGGGCGTTTTCTGTATTTTGCCTTGAAAAAATCTACAATGGCATCTTTCATTTTCAGGGTCATGAACTGGGAATGCCTGAATCTCTCGGAATTTATCGTAGCATCTATGGCAAAGGTCTGGTCTGGACTTAGAATTTCGTCCCACGGGAATGCGAAAATTTTATCATAAAATCGGTCTTCGTTCCATGCCTTGAAAGTAAGTATCGGTACTAAAATTTTCAGTGCTGTTCGGCAGGAATAGTTGATTTTATACAAAAATCCTAAATCTCCCTCGCAGGTTACTGCTCGGTTTTTTATTTCGACATTTCTTCCGCCCAGTTTTTTAACTTCCTCAGCGAGAGTGTTTTCCAATCCAAAAAATGTTTTGATTTGAATATTGATGTTTTCTGTATTCATTAACTTTAAAATATTCTGCAAATTTAGTCAATAAAAGAGAAAAACTAAAAAAGAGAGAAAAATATAGAAATTTCTTTAGGTTTCATTTCATAATGACTAAATTGCACTTTATTAGAAAGTATAATTTATGAAAAGAATAATTTTATTTTTTATGGCAGGGCTTTTTCTCGTTTCTTGTAGTAGGGAAAATGATAAAATGACCGATGAAACATCAGCAAATAGTGCAAAAATGCAGCTGCCAACCAAAGTAACAATAGCAGAAAACAACAAAGTAATATCGAAAAGGTTTGAATATCAAAACGATAACGAACTAAAAGAAATAATAGACGAAGGAAGTGGTGAGAAGGTTGTTTTCGTGTATGAAAAAGATTTTATCATATCTAAAATCAGATATTCTCAGGCAGGAGAAGAGCTTGGGAAGACCAATTATCAGTACAGCAACGGAAAATTGTCATCAGTAATAGATGAAGTAGTGATATCAGATTCTGGAATTCAGTATAAGAGAGTCGTTACACGAGAGTATAGTTATAACGGCTCAGAGGTTTCAGTGAATGAGAATGTAAAATACCATTCAGAATCATATGCTTATAATCTTAGGGATGAAAATTCTATGCATACTTATGTTTTGAATGGAGAAAATATTATAAAAATTCATCACGATATAAGCAAAAATGTTCCTAACGGACATTTTTACCTAAATCCCAATAATATGGTGGTAATAGATGAAGAGGTAGCATATGATACTAAAAACAGCCCATATAAAAACATTAAAGGTTTTTCTGTTTTGGCTGCCGAGTTTTGTAGTTTAGATAAGGATGAAAATACTATTGCTGATTATCTTAATTTTAGGTGGGTAAGCCATAATCCTACTTTAATCAAAAAATCAATAAATTTGTATGGAAGCGGAGCCGATAGTAGTGAGTATAAATTCCAATATGAATGTAAAAATAATTTTCCTATAAAAACGAAATTGAATATTGATAATCAGACTGTTACTACGATGGTTTATGAATATAATAAATAATATAAATGCCTTCTTTATTCGTGAGAAGGCATTTATTATTTCTATGGAGATGTTTATTTTAAAAATAACTAAATTTGCATCTCATTTTATTCAATTTTTTTCGGATGGTAGTTTTTTTTCTTGTTCTCAGTGTTTTAGTGGGAGTTTTGTTAGGGAATTTTTTTGGGAATAATGAAAATTTAGCCAAAAGACTGCTGGTGCTCAGCGCTGGGTTTCTCATTGCGGTCTGTGTGGTGGAGGTTTTTCCGCAGATTTATAACTCTGGGAATGAGAATATTGGGCTTTGGGTCATCATTGGAGTGGTTTTGCAGATGGTTTTGGAAGGCATGACCAAGGGATTTGAGCACGGCCATTTTCATTATGAAAAATGTAATATTCTTCCTGTTGGGCTGCTGGTGGGTATGTTTATCCATGCGTTTATAGAAGGAATTCCATTGGCTGGAATGCATTTGGATTCGCCGTATTTGCTGGGTATTTTGGTGCATAATCTGCCGATTTCCTTTGTGCTGGGAGCTTTTCTGTTGAGAGAAAAGAAAAACAAGCTGATTGCGTGGGTTACCATCGCGTTTTTTGCGGCAGCATCTCCGCTGGGAATGATGCTTGGGAAATACTTTAAACCTGAATGGCAGGCGTATTTCTTGGCGCTGTCGGGCGGGATTTTCCTGCATATTTCTTCGGTAATTATTTTTGAAAATAATAGTAAAAGCCACCAGATAAACTGGGAAAAAATGTTTTTGGTGATTTTGGGCGTGGGCGTGGCTCTCGTGGGGCATTTGTTTCACGAACATAGCCATCATTAGCCAAGTAATATTATCTTTGTAAAAAATTAAGTTTAAAAAATCAAATAAAAATATGTTTCGAACACATACTAATGGCGAACTTTCGCTGAAAAATCTTAACGAAACCGTTACTCTTGCGGGCTGGGTGCAGACTATCCGAGACAAAGGATTTATGATTTGGGTGGATCTGCGTGACCGATACGGCATCACTCAGCTTGTTTTTGATGAAGAAAGAACTTCCAAAGACCTTTTGGAAAAGGCTAAAAACTTGGGGCGTGAATTTGTCATCCAAGTGGAAGGAAAAGTCATAGAAAGAGCTTCTAAAAACCCAAAAATCCCGACAGGAGAAATAGAGATTTTAGTAGAAAAACTCACTGTTTTGAATGAATCTATGCTGCCTCCTTTTACCATCGAAGATGA
>ERZ773077.779-NODE-779-length-23285-cov-7.894662_pt1 | contig 23285 bp, 13 predicted proteins | sample MGYA00580612_ERZ773077 | MGnify/ENA primary metagenome ERZ773077 (study PRJEB29015, sample SAMEA2737971) | human oral metagenome | biome: human oral; feature: human-associated habitat; material: dental | place: China | collected 2021 ...
GGAAGAAGCCTTCGCCCGCCTTCAGCTCGATGGAGCGGATACCGAAGGTCGTGGTGTCGCGGTCGAGTACACGTCCGCCATCGCTTAGCTCGACGACATACTTGTAGAGGTGAGGCTGGTTGATGTCCCAGAGCTGGGGGCTCTGGAGCTCGAAGCCCGTATGGCAGAGGTGTTCAGCACTAGAGCTCTGGATCTCCTCTTCGCACTGTGCGACGACCTTGCCAGCAGGGGAGAGGAGCTGGGTCGTCACCTGTAGAGGACGGCCAGCGAGCGAGCTCATCCCTGCGATGCGTGTACGGACATCCACATAGGCGTGGCTTGCCTTGGCTGTGGGGGTCTGGATCTGTGTGCCCCAGAGAGGGACGTAGACGGGGGAGGTGATGGTGAGGTGCACGTTGCGGTAGAGCCCTGCGCCAGGGTACCAGCGGCTGCTCTCGTGCTTGTTCTCCAGGCGGACAGCAAGCGTGTTGCTTGCGCCGGGACGAACGTATGGGGTGATGTCGAAGGCAAACGTGTTGTAGCCATAGGGCCAGTAGCCGACCTCCTTGCCGTTGACGTAGACGCGGGCGTGGCTCATCGCGCCATCGAAGCGGAGGAAGACACGGCGGTCACCGAGATCTTGGGGGATGTCCAAGCTGCGGCGGTACCATCCAGCCCCTACGAAGGGAAGGCCACCGGTACGACCAGCATGCTCCATAGCTTCCTTCTGACCATCCTGTGCGATAGCCAGGTGCTGCTTGTCGTTCTCAAAGCTAAAGGGCCCGTAGATCGCCCAGTCGTGGGGGACGGTGACACGGCTCCACTTGCTGTCGTTGTGGTCGGGGGTGGAGAAGGAAGCCTGGTCCTGGCGGGTGAAGCGCCACCCCTTCTCGAGGCGGAGCTCAGAGCGCTGGGCCTGTAGCTGGTGGCTGAGGGCGGCACATAGCGCAAGGGTACATGCGAATAGTCGCTTCATGTGAGATGAGTATCTGTATTCCTATATAATAATGTACATGGAGAGAAGATGCGCCCAGAGTGGGCACGATCTCAAAAGTCAAAGATAAGCAAAAAGCCCCGACCCAGCCGACCCACATACCCTGCGGATAAAAGCAGAGAGCTCCGCCATCCTGTCGGATAGCGGAGCTCTACTTCTGAGGTTCCTGGCGGAATCGAACCGCCGTAAACGGTTTTGCAGACCGGTGCCTAACCACTCGGCCAAGGAACCTTGTTGCGCTTTTGCGGTGCAAAGTAACGAAAAACCTTTTACATGCGCAAATATCGGAGGCCTTAGGGTAGGTGATGATAGGTGGAGAAAGAGTGTCTTCATCTATTTTCCTTATTTGCGGTATGATATCTCATTTGCTGTGATAGTCCAACATTGTGACATAATGTCTTAAGTCAATTGCTTTCTGTTTTGGTATAATTATTGTAGAGGTTATTGCCCAAGCATTAAGGCAAGTTAAGAATGGGATACAACATAGAAGAAAAACTCGTCATTGCAGTCACATCCAGTGCCCTCTTTGATATGACAGAGTCAAACAAGATTTTTGAAGGTTTGGGGGAAGATGAATACCGCAAGTATCAAAAAAAACATATAGATCAGCCGCTAGATAAAGGAGTAGCGTTCCCTTTTATCAAGAGGCTGTTGGCTCTAAATAAAGCCTTCCCAGAGAACCCTATTGAAGTTGTTTTGCTATCAAAGAACTCTATAGAAACAGGATTGAGAGCTTTTAGATCCATTCAATATTATGGCTTGGATATATCGAGGGCTTGCTTTACTAAAGGCCAAAGAAACTATCATTATCTCCCCGCTTTCAACTCTTCTTTGTTTCTCTCATCAAACCCAGATGATGTGAAAGAAGCATTAGAAGCAGGCTACGCAGCTGGCCTTATCCTTAATACTAAGATTGAAGATTCTGAGGATGACACAGAACTTCGCTTAGCATTTGACTTCGATGGAGTAATTGCAGATGATTCTTCTGAGAAGGTTTACCAAGAGGCAAAAAATAATAACAATGGAAATGGACTTCCCACATACTTAGCGCATGAAAGAAGCTATCGGGAACACCCACTAGGTGTTGGCCCCATTGGTAAGTTGCTCCAGCAAATTTCTGAATTCCAGAAGCGAGAACAGCAACAAAGAGAGAAAGACTCTTCTTACAAGAAGATGCTTAAGACCTTTATCGTAACAGCTCGTAATGCTCCTGCACACGAACGTGTGGTATCAACCTTGTTGGATCTTAAGATAGAAGTAGACGAGGTATTTTTTATGGGTGGTATTGATAAGTCTCGTGTACTTAACATTCTTAAGCCTCACATATTCTTTGATGATCAGAAAATCCATCTTGAGCACCTTGATGGAATTCCTGCTATTCATATACCTTTTGGGGTAGCTAATCAGTAAAGTGTTTAACTCTAGTCTCACTATCCTTTTTGCAGGTATTAGATTGGTAATATGGTGATTAAATTCAGACTGTGAAAGAAAGAGGAACTCTGCCTTTGTGGTATTCTAATGGCTAACTGAAAATCGCCTTTTCTATCCCCTAGATTTACATTGGGATGCCGTATGGCCTTTTGTTTGGAGTTTAAGTGTATCTAGATTTAGAGACAAAGTGTATGTGTTCCGAGGTATTGTATCGTACAAGTAGAGCCGGAGGATATTAGGAGCTCTAGGATTGGAAATTCCAAATACTCATTAGATAGGAAGATATGAAATCCTACACATAAGCTAAGATCCCTTCCTTTGAATGGACGAAGGATGGGCATTCAGGGTATCTGGATCTCATATTGCATACTTGGATACAAACTCTAAGTACAGCAAGAGGATACATTATGGAGTAACATCAAGATGAACCGAGAGAAGGTAGCATATTCTGCGGGAAATCTCCTCAATAAAGCAAGAGAGGCTACTCCTTAATATTAGGAGTAGCCTCTCTTATTTAGAAAGTGTTAGAAAGAGATGTTATTCGTCGAGTTCTTCACCGTTGTCTAGGAGTTCCTTGTGGAAGGCTTCGTCAGCGAGGATATCGGCAAAGTTAGACTCAGTCTCAGCCTTGAAGACGAGGAAGTTTTCCTGCTTGACAGCTCTGCGTAGAGCTTCACGAGCTTCTTCTACATTCTTCTGGCGAGCATAGCAGAGAGCCTTGAGGTATTCAACCTTACCCGTTGGGTTCAGCTGGCTAAGTACGATGAGTGCACGCTCGTCATCACCCATAGCAGCGAAGGCAACAGCAGCATTGTAGTCAGGATACTTGCGGAAGATCTCTAGGGCAGCACGATAGTCGCGAGCAGCCATACGATCCAGCCCCTCCTGATATTCCTTAGCGGCCTCCTCTGAATCGCTCCATCGTTCGATGAGAGTGGGGTCTACGAGGTCATTGATACCAGAGATCACATAGCTCAGTGTGTCTACCCCCCTCTGAGCCCAGGTACTCTTGTCCGTAGCTACGACGCGAGTCTCGATGAAGAGCTGAATCTTCTTCTGAATCTGAGGTGTCACATCGATGTCTTGACTATAGAGGTAGGCGAAGGTCTTATTAGGTGTAATAGTCTCGTCTAGGTGTGCGCTGTCGATCTTAGGGAAGTTCACGATGTGCCTCTGGTAGGCATCATAGTTCTTGATACGATCCTCGTTACGAGCGATAGCACGGAAGTCGTAAGTATGCTGTGAGATCTCCAGTGAGTCTCTTTCAGATAGGGACTTGTTCTCCAGTGAGTCCACTGTTAGGCCTCTCTTGTAGATGTTGCGGAAGCCTACAGGGATGTTATTGAGGTCAATATTACGATCCTTGCGAGCGAGATACTTTTCCTCACGTTGTGGGGTATAGGTTGAGTTGAAACGACCACGAATACCAGTGGAGTCCTTACCTGCAAGATTTACTTGATAGCTGTTACGCAGCATCTCAAGAGCCTTCTTGTGGTAGTGTTCATCGTAGGAACCCTTGACCTTAGCGTTGTACTGGAAGTAGCGTTCTTCCATCTTTCTACGCCAAGCCTCGTAGTTCAGCAGACGCTTGAGTTGGCTCTTATATTCGTAGAAGTAGTCATCCTGGATATGCTTGACAGCGACCTTATACTTCTTCATATCGAAGAATACGCTATCGTAACGAGAGGAGTCTATAAGGCTCTTTTCAAAGGCTGCAAAGTTCTTTAGTTCCTGATCTTGGACCTTCTTGAACTCCTTACCCTTTAGGACGACAGGAGCGAGCTGGAAGATCGTATCACCACTGGTGACCGTAGGGGTCACAACGACTTGGTAGCGATCATCCATAAATGCCTTAGGAATATTGACAAGGAAAGTTAGGTTTACCTTCCCCTGTCGTAGTGTAGAGATCTTCACGCGGGGACGTTCAGCTGTGACGGTTACGCCTTGTAGGGTAAAGGTCTTTAGCCCTTCATTCTTGGCAGCGGTAGAATCAGTCTTAGCGCGAGCAATAGTATCTATTGTCTTCTGATAGGAGACGATTTCGGAGAGCTGGCCCACGCTATTAGCCTTCTCCTCCTTCTCTGTAGGTAGGAGTGCCTGTGGCCTATGAGCTTGATAGAAGAGCTTCTTAGTCATAGGTTGGGCACAAGAGGCGAGCGCGACCACGACCAGGAAGCTAGCTATACGTGGTGCGATTCTTATTGATTTCATATAGGGTAAATATTAAGGCACGTAGACGATGCTGAGAGATACGCGGGTAGGGAGGATGAGTGTGCGTGCTAGGTCTTTCGAGATGACTACATCCTTCTCACTAAGGAGGTCATAGCGGGTGTGTATAACAGATCCCCCCAGCTCTACTTCAATATTCCAATGCTTTGATAATTCATGCGAATAACCTGCTGAGAGACCACCACCATAGTAGTAGCCCTTAGAATAGTTGGGATCAAACTTGTCTGAACCGAACTTATAGAGCGAGGCAATTCCATTTACGCCAAAGAATATCCCTCGGTTATAGGTACCCTTAGTCCAGTAGCGAAAGCTTGGGGTAAAGGTAATATTCTCCGAGTGTTCGACTTTACTGAGGCCAAGACGCTCACTTGATCCGAATTCTTTGTGATTGTAAAGCGTGTGAATCATACCTGTTGGCATCGGAATGGCGTACTTGAAGGGACGAACCTGCATCGAGAGGTGCAGGGAGAGTCTAGGTCCAAGACCTATGGATGGCTCAATGTTGATGTTTCCCAGTGCTAGGGAAGGTACATTCGTGCTGATACCAAAGCTCTGAGCCCGAACGAAAGATGCGCTACTCAGCAAGACCAGGATAACGCATAGGAATAGATGTCTTGTCATTTATCTAGAGTTATTTAATCATTAACGAACCGGATTCTTAGGTGTGGTGTGGTGCACATGATCCGGCGAACAAAGATACGAATTATATCTATCTCAAACACCATCTCTCTGAAAATATCCTTCCCCTCCTTCTTATTCTGTCCTCTATTCTTCCTTTCTTTTTCTCTGGAGATGGGCTGGGGAGCCCAGAGAAAGGATTTCTTTATATGTTTCTTGCTCTTACAGAGGGGGTCTTGTGTGGAACATGGGGAGGGTTTGCTGGAGCAGTCTGTGTTCCTCATTGCTTTTTTTCGAAGGATCGTCCTTTTATTTTTTGCAGGAGCTTCCACTCAATATTCAGGGCTGACGGATGAAATCACCATAGTGCGAGGGCAAGGTCGTCAAGGAGCATACGCCGAAGATAAGAAGTATCTATGTCCTAGTGTAGATATAGATATGCCAAGTGAATACCTCCTACCTAGGAGGGATGAGTATACACGTGTGTACACAACAGTATACCCACGTGTACACAAGTGTATACACGCGTGTACACAACTTCACTCTAAGTATAAGCCTCGGCGGGCTCTTGTTGGGTGGGCTCCAGGGCTCTCGGCGGGCTCTCTCGAGTGCTCACTGGAACGGCTCTCGGCGGGCTCTTGTTGGATGAGCTCCGGGGCTCTAGTGGGGCTCTCACGAGTTCTCACTGGAACGGCTCTCGCCAGACTCTCGCTGGGAAGACACCGGGACTCTCGGCGGGCTTCCGGGACTCTCTCGGGGACGTATCTCGGGACTAACTCATAGACGCTCCAGAGATCAGGGCTAAGACTAAGCTCCCACTTGTACGTAGAACCAGCCTCCACAAAGAGCCGACAGGTCATACAGATGAGAGAAGAGTGGCATTGGCGGAAAAAGGAGGGTCACTCAGCTCGGGGAGCTTGCTGCCTTGCCCCCATAACCTTAGTTTTATTTATATTTGTCTCTTAGATGCTTACGGGTGTAGCATCGATCAAAACTACGGAAATGATAGCTTATCTCAACGGACTATATACCGAACTTACCCCTACCGCTGTACTCGTCGAGTGTGCAGGCGTAGGCTACCATGTCTCGATCTCTCTGACGACCTACACCGCCCTCTCGGGGCAGCGTGAGGGCAAGATCCTCATCACCGAGATCATCAGGGAGGATGCGCACTTACTCTTTGGCTTTGCTACGGCAGCTGAGCAGGAGCTCTTTCGCCATCTCATGAGCGTCTCGGGGGTCGGGCCTAATACCGCTCGCATCATCCTCAGTTCATACCCTCCGCATGAGCTCAACAGCATCATCACCCTCGGACAGATCGAGCCCCTCAAGGCCATCAAGGGTATTGGGCTGAAGACCGCCCAGCGTATCCTCGTGGATCTCCGTGGCAAGCTCCCTCCCATCGAAGGCGACTTCCCCACGACGAGCACAGCTACCGAGCCGAAGAAGGGACGGGGAGCACAGCCCCTCGATACCACTACACCCAGCGAGGCCGTCAGTGCCCTCAAGATGCTAGGCTATCCCGAGGCTGCCGCACAGAAGGTCATCCGACAGCTCATCGCCTCTGACCCCACCATTCGTGTGGAGGAGCTCATCAAGCAGAGTCTGAAGCTCCTCTAGCCACGTGGTGCCCCGTAGGCTCATATTGCTCCTCGGCCTAGGCTACAGCCTCTTGGCTGGCATCCTAGCGCTCAGCATGCCTCTATGGGGACAAAGCCCTCGACCGAAATGGGTGGACAGCACCCTCCTGCTCCCTGAGAGCGACGCTGATCTACAGCGTCTCTCCCCCTCGGGGATCACCCTAAGTACACCACGAAGCATAGAGACTCGCTTCGTGTACGATCCTCGAACTGGACTTTACTTCCTGACCACCTTCCTCGGGGGTAAGCCCCTGGGGACTCCCATTGCCTACACCCAAGCGGAGTACACCCGCTATATGGAGCGGCGTAGCACGTCACGCTACTGGGATGAGCTCTACCGACAGGGCAAGAGAGCCAGCACGGAGAAGGGACGTAATCCCCTTGACCTAAGGCTGGAGCAGAGTGTGGCAGAATGGCTCTTTGGCAAGGGAGGCATTCGTCTCAGACTCCAGGGTAGTGCCGAGCTCTCCGCTGGTCTCAAGACGACCCATACCGATGACCCTTCGCTCAGCGAACGAGCACGCCGACACACCCTCTTTGACTTCGACGAGAAGATACAGGCCTCGGTACAAGCCACCATAGGGACAAAGCTGAGCTTCGGGATGAACTATGCCACAGGGGCAACCTTCGAGGCCGATGCACGCAGGCTGAAGCTCGCCTTCGAGGGCAACGAGGATGACATCATTCGCTTGATCGAGGTCGGGAATGTCTCGATGACCCCGAGGAACTCCCTCATCAGCGGAGGGGGGACACTCTTCGGGATGCACACGCAGCTCCAGATGGGACGCCTGCAGATGGATCTACTCGTGAGCCAGCAACGTAGCCAGACGAGGCGGGTCTCCTCCAGTGGCGGACGGCAGACAGAAGCCTTCGAGATCTCGGCTTCGGACTATGATGCCTCTCGGCACTTCTTCCTCTCGGAGTACTTCCGTTCGCACTACGAAGGGGCGCTACGTACCCTACCCTATGTCCGCTCTGCGGTACAGATCACACGTGTGGAGCTGTGGGTGACGAACCGCCGAGGGCAGTTTGACGACGCACGCAATGTCCTAGCCTTCACCGACCTCGGAGAGCCCGAGGTACTGCACAACGGACATATCAGCCTGAGTTCCCCTCGCCTACCCGTACCAGCCAACCCTGCCAATAGCCTCTACCAGAGCCTCACCCTTCGCCCCGAGCTGAGACAGATCGAGGGTGTGACCACCGCCCTTACCCCCGACTACATCGCCTCCTCCGACTACGAGCGTATCGAGAGCGCACGTAGGCTAGAGCCTAGCGAATATGCCCTACACCCCACCCTGGGCTATGTGAGTCTCTCCGCCCCACTCGCCCCCGATGAGGTGCTAGCGGTCGCCTACGAATTCACCTATCAGGGGCAGGTCTATCGTGTCGGGGAGTTTGCCTCCGACCGCCCCGACAGCTCTACCGAGACCCTCTTCGCCAAGCTCCTCAAGGGGAGTAACCTCGTCCCCACCTCGCCCTACTGGCCTCTGATGATGCGCAATGTCTATAGTCTAGGCTCTGGGGTGAGGGATGTCCAGCAGGCGGACTTCCGCCTGGATGTCTACTATCGGGATGATGCTACGGGGATCGCCCTACCCTATCTACCCGAGGGGTCACTCCGTGGGCAGCGGCTACTCTCTGTCCTAGGCCTTGACAGGCTGGACAGTCGGCAGGAGGCACGGCAGGATGGACGCTTTGACTTCGTAGAGGGCTACACCATTCGCTCACGTGATGGGCTCATCTTCTTCCCTACGGTCGAGCCCTTCGGGGGCACGCTCGCTCAGGCTCTAGGTGGGGGAGGTATGGCGAGCAAATACGCCTATACCGAGCTCTACCAAAGGACGAAGGTCGAGGCACAGCAGCTCGCAGAGAAGAATAAGTACAGCCTGCGGGGCTCCTACCGTGCGACCAACGAGGGGGAGATCTCCCTCGGAACGACAGGCGTCGCAGAGGGGTCGGTACGGGTCATGGCAGGCGGACAGCTCCTCCGAGAGGGCACGGACTACAGCGTAGACTACGGAGCGGGGATCGTGAAGATCCTCAATAAGCAGCTCCTAGAGACCAAGACTTCCATTGAGGCCTCCGTACAAGGCGAAGGGGGACTAGGACAGCAGCGCAAGACGGTACTAGGGCTTGACCTAAGCTATCAGCTCTCTCGTAGTCTCCGCCTCGGGGCTACCCTCATGCACCTCTCCGAGCTCCCTCTGACGACCAAGGTACGGCTCGGGGAAGAGAGTATGCGCAATACGATGTGGGGCGTAAACTTCAGCTACCAGAGCCAAGCCCCTTGGCTCACGAAGCTCCTAAACAAACTCCCCTTCGTCGAGCGCACAGCACCCTCCTCGCTAAGCCTATCGGGGGAGTTTGCCCACCTCATCCCCGGACACTACGAGGACAAGTATACTCGGGGCTACAGCTCGCTGGATGACTTCGAGAGCTCACGTAGTACCATCGACCTCATGAGCCCTCATGCCTGGCAGCTCTCCTCCACTCCTGTCTCTATGATCCCCTCGGGGATCACCCCTACGGACTACCTACGCTATGGGGAGCGGAGGGCACAGCTCGCTTGGTTCACCATCGACCCGCTCTTCACCCGAGAGCGCAGTAGCCTCACACCAGCCTATATCAGGAACGACCCCGACTATGTGAGCAATCACTTCGTCCGAGAGATCCCCACGCAGGAGCTCTTCCCCTTCCGTGATCAGAACCTTAGCCAGGCCAGCTACCTACAGACGCTTTCCCTAAGCTTTTACCCCGAGGAGCGTGGCCCGTATAACCTCAACTCCTCTGCCCTCCTCCCCACAGGGCGACTAAGCACCCCCGAGAAGAGCTGGGCGGGGATCATGCGCAGGATCGACCAGGCAGACTTCGAGGCTGCGGGGATCGAGTACCTAGAGCTCTGGATGATGGACCCATACGTTCACGGAGCCTCGCCCCAGTCAGGAGCGCTGTACATAGACCTCGGGGATATATCGGAGGACATACTACGAGACGAACGGAAATTCTTTGAGAACGGCCTACCTATCCTCCCCACCCCCTCAGCCACCGAGGACGGCCCTTGGGGCAAGGTACCCACACGACAGAGTGTAGGCTATGCCTTCGACAATGCCGCTGGGGCACGTGAGCGACAGGACGTAGGGCTCAATGGTCTCTCTACCGAGCAGGAGAAGACCTACCCCGCCTATGCCGCCTATCTCTCTGCCCTCAGCACCACCCTTAGCGCAGCCACTCGGGCTGCATGGCAGAGAGACCCCTTCAGCCCACTGAATGACCCAGCGGGGGACGACTTCCACCACTACCGAGGGGCAGACTATGATGCCGCCCGCCTACCTATCCTAGAGCGATACAAGAGGTACAACGGTACAGAGGGCAACTCTCAAGCCTCGCGAGACGACGACTACAGCCAGGCCAGCACCGTCAGCCCCGACACCGAGGACATCAATAGGGACTATAGCCTCAATGAGCAGGATCGCTACTTCGAGTACCGTATCTCCCTCCGTCCCGAGGATCTAAGACCCGGCCGAGGCTTCGTCGTCGGAGAGCGTACTGCCGAGGTGACCCTGCGCAATGGACAGCTGTCCTCGGTACGCTGGCTACAACTCAAGGTACCCCTGCGCTCCTTCACCTCCCGAGTCGGAGGGGCACGAGACTGGCGCAGCATACGCTTCATGCGCATGTACCTCACGGGCTGTCAGGAGGAGCTACAGCTACGCTTCGGCGCTCTACGTCTGGTACGTGGGGACTGGCGTACCTATGAGGGTCAGCTGGACGAGCAGACACCACCCGCTCCCATAGGCGACCTCTCTGTGACCTCCGTAAATATCGAGGAGCATGGCGATCGTGAGCCGATCAACTACGTCCTCCCCCCTGGCGTATCTAGGACACTAGATAGCCAGCAGAGCCAGAGTCTACAGCAGAATGAGCAGGCACTCTCCATCCGCCTACAGGGACTCACCTCGGGAGATACTCGTGCCGTCTACCGCAGTGCTCGCTACGACCTACGTCGCTACCGCCGTCTCCAGCTCTTCGCCCATGCTGAGGAGCTGGTGGGTGAGACGACACCTACCGAGGATGGGGACTTCACCCTATTCCTGCGCCTAGGCTCAGACTATCGGAGCAATTACTACGAGTACTCCCTGCCCCTACGCATTACCCCTGCTGGACGATACAGCTCCGAGAACCCTACCGACCGAGAGCGGGTATGGCCTACGGAGAACTTCATCGACCTCGCCCTCGACCAGCTCATCGCCCTCAAGCGCCGACGCAATGCTTCCATAGAGCAGAGCCTAGGGGCGACACTCTACCAACCCTTCTCCAGTGCGAGCAAGGAGCACCCACAGCACACCCTCACCATCCTAGGTAGCCCCTCCCTCTCCTCCATCCGTACGATACTCATCGGGGTGCGCAATGCCTCGGGGGTAACGAAGAGCGTGGAGGTATGGGTCAATGAGCTGCGTGTCGGTGACTACCACGAGGAGGGGGGCTGGGCAGCCAATGCACAGGCAGCCCTCCAGCTCTCTGACCTAGGCTCAGCCAACATCCGAGCGCAGTATATCTCCTCGGGCTTCGGAGCTATTGACCAGCCCCTCGGTGCACGAAGCCTAGAGAGCAGACGCAGCATACACCTCTCCTCGGGGGCTGAACTAGGTCGTCTCCTGCCCGAGCAGGCCAAGGTCTCTATCCCCCTCTACTACACCCTATCTGACGAGGTCACGACCCCCGAGTACAACCCCATGGACGAGGATGTACGTCTCTCCGAGGCGCTCTCCGGCCTCCCTCGTGCTCGGCGGGACTCACTCCTTAGGCGCACCATCACCCACCGCAAGACCCGAGCGCTCTCCCTCTCTGGGGTATCGGTCGGCATCCAGTCCCGTGAGCCTATGCCCTACGACCCTGCGAACCTCTCCCTATCCTTCGGGCACAATACCACCGAGGAGCATACCCCCGAGATCGAGTACAATCGTCACCTAGACTGGCAGGCCTCCGCCAGCTACGACTATACCCCGACGTGGCAACCCCTACGCCCCTTCAAGTCCCTCCGTGGGCAGAGCCCATGGGCGACCTTCCTCAGGGACTACGGGCTCTCCCTATGGCCCTCTCGCCTCTCCCTACAGAGCACGATGCTCCGTAGCTATGACGAGGAGCAGCTACGCAGTATCGACACCGACGACCCGAGCAGTCGCATACCCGCCACCTTTGCCCAGCAGTTCCTGTGGAGTAGGAAGCTTAGCCTAAGCTGGGCTCCTACTAGTTCGCTTAGCTTCACGCTCTCCAGCGGAACGGATGCACGTATCGAGGAGCCCCACCAGCAGGTCAATCGTGCCCTCAACCCCGATGGCTGGCGTCTCTGGCGAGACTCCGTCCTCCGAAGTATCGGAGAGGGGGGGACACCGCTGCACTATGCCCAGAGCACGACCCTCACTTGGCAACTCCCCACTGCTCGTATTGCCCCCTTGAGCTTCCTCACCTCTCAGCTCTCCTATACGAGCAGCTACAGCTGGGATCGTGGAGCTATAGTCCCAGACCCCAATGTACGTGTGGCGAATACGCTCATGGCTCAGGGAAGTATCGAGAGCTCCAGCCAGCTCCTCCTCCGCCAGCTCTACCGCAAGAGTGCCTACCTGCGCCGTCTCGAGGATCGCTATGGGCGGGATGTGGCACAGGCCGAGACGAGGAAGGGAGGAACAAAGGGCAAGCGTCCCAAGCAGAGCGAGGAGCAAGGCTTCCTCTCCGAGGCACTTGATCGCCTCGTCTACACTCTCACCTCCCTCAAGGATGTGACCCTCACCTATCGCACGACGACCCAAACCCTCCTCCCAGGCTTCCTCCCCAATATCAAGGCCGTCGGGGGACAAGGTCGCTCCGAGGGTATGCTCACCCCAGGGCTTGCCTTCGCCCTCGGGCTCACCGATGCAGACTTCGTAGACCAGCTCGCCGAGCGAGGTGATCTCCTGCTGGATACAGAGCGTCCCACCCCTGCAGCCTTCACACGTACGGTCACCTATGACCTTCGGGCTACCCTCCAGCCCCTAAGGGACCTCACCATCTCCCTCTCGGGCAACCATACCCGCACCGACCGCACCGAGGTGCAGTACATGTACTCGGGTCGGCCAAGGCTCTATGGCGGAGACTTCACCATGACGACCATCGGGCTAAGGGGCTTCTTCGCCTCCCCAGGTGCTCGCTCGGGCTATGCCTCGGAGCCCTTCGCCCGCTTCCTCGACTACCGCAGGCGGATCGCCCAGCGACAGCAGAGCCGCTACTCCTCCCTCCAGCCCTCCGCTCCGCTCGAGGAGAATGCCCCTGCGGTACTCATCCCCGCCTTCCGTGCCGCCTACTCACAGGCAGGCGGTGTGGACGGAGTCAGCCTACGTGCCCTGCCTGCCCTCTCGGGGATGCTCCCCAACTGGACGCTCCACTACACGGGGCTCACCCGTATCCCCCTACTTAGGGAACACTTCCGCTCGATCTCCCTACGCCACACCTATCGAGCGACCTATACCGTGGGAGGCTTCTCCTCGCTAGCAGGCTGGCAAGGCGAGGACACCGACCAGCTCGGTCTCAGACACCTACCTGCCTCGGATGGTTCGGGGGGGGGGACGACACAGCTCAGCTATGCCTTCGACATCGGTTCGGTGGCTATACAGGAGAGCTTCTTCCCCCTCCTAGGGTTAGAGATGACTTGGAACAATGGGCTAGGGATGAGTGCCCAGTGGCGACGAAGCCGTGGGGTGGTGCTGAACCTCTCGGCCTTCAGCATCATCGAGACGAGCTCCAACGAACTAAGCCTAGGTCTTGGCTACAAGATCGCCGACCTACGACAGCTCCTCCACCCCACCCCCACGAAGGGTAGACGAGCCCGACGCGCCAAGGCAGAGCCCTCCTCCCCCAAGGGGCTGACCCTACGAGGCGAATACAGCTATCGTCGCTCCCAGAGCCTCATCCGCCGTATCCAGGAGGTAGTCACCCAAGCCACCTCGGGGCTAGCGGATACACGTCTGAGACTGAGTGCCGAGTACGAGCTGAGTCGCCTCATCGCCCTCAAGGCCTACTACGAGTGGACGCGCAACGTGCCACTCGTGAGCACATACTCCTTCCCCATCTCCACGACAGCCTACGGGCTCTCCCTGCGCTTCACACTGACCAACTAACCTAGCCCTACCCCTGTAGACTCACCCCAAGAGCAGGAGGGGAGGCAAAGACTCCAGACTCCACTCTCACCCTATATAGAGGACTTCATGGGACAGAAAGACGGGAATTAAAGACGGGGCATAAAGACGAGTGGGTCGCTATCCATATCTTCGGATAGCGACCCACTCCTTTATATGAGGGTTGCCGATAGGGGTGGGATGCTAGGAGGACTTGACATGTACCTCCCCCCTGCCCCTAGAAGCGAATACCATAGACCATCTCTATGGGGACGGTGATCACACCTTGCTTCGTAGAGGTCCTCCAGTAGTGCTTCCCTCCGTCATATCCCACCTTGGTACGGAAGAAGCCCAAGCCTGCGGAGAGGCGAATATAGCTATTGTCACTCACCCCGAAGGTCCAGCCGAAGGTAGGAGCAAAGGACAGCGTATATAGAGGGCGGTCATCCCCCTTCGTATAGGAAGGGCCTAGGATCGTCATACGAGCCCATTCCCCGTTAAGCCTCACAGTCAGATAGCCTCCCGTATGAAAGAGGTCACTGGAGGACTGCCCCGAGAAGTACCAGCGTGGCTCAAAGCTGAGGAACGGGGTAAGCCCCCCAAAAGCGAAACGCTTGCCATCCAAGTCCTTCTTGGCACTAAATCCAGCATCTAGTACCAGCCCAGCACGTGTCGTGACGGAGAAGTGCCTACCTAGTGTCAGCTCATACAGAGCCGTGTTATGTGAGCCTAGCTCCACGCCGAAGGCATTCTGTCGCACCTGCGCAGTAGCAGCACTTAGCCCGAGCACTAGAGCAAGGGCGAAGAGTGTTATTTTCTTCATCATATTACCCTGAGGGAGTATAGCTCTCCCTGTCTGCATCCGAAGATTTGTTTTAGTTATTAAGTTGTTCGTTTGATACATCGACCTACCCTCCAAGCCTAAGGCTGTAGCACTAGAGCCTTGGGGTATTTCGGCTGCGAAGATAGGACAACCCCCCCCAACCCTCACATAGCCCCACTTCCCCCTTCCAAAGAGCTCTTCCCTACCCGCTCGTAACGCACTCTCCGAGAGCCCTATCCACGGGGTATCGAGAGGCCAAGGAGAGGACTCGGTAAGAGCGTTTCACCCCTCTAGTAACCTTCGTCACAGAGCCTATTTACACGTGAGCACAAGCAGGGATATTGTATGGAAGACCAAGGGGTTCGCCAAGCCATTGGGAGGGTGAATAGCCCACACGAGAGTGGTCGGCTCAATTACCGTTAAGAGGGGGAAGCGATGTAGTAAGACGAGAAGAAGGAGAATAAAGGCGCAGGGAGAGGGGGACTATGGGTAATGGTATAAGGGTTTCTTAGGGGCAGGACTGATATCCCTTTTAGGGGAATAATTTATATCTTTGGAGGAAGTATTGATACAGAAAAGAATCAAATAAAACAGTAGGATGGGTAACAAAAAGCTAACTAAACTACTCTCTAGCGAGCGACTACGAACCTCTACGGTCATCAAAGAACCAAATGATGCAAGGAATCCCTTCGATAATGACTTCTCTCGCATGGTTTTATCCTCCTATGTTAGGAGATTGCAGGACAAAGCACAAGTCTTTCCTCTAGAAAAAAGTGACTTCGTAAGGACAAGATTAACACACTCCTTGGAAGTATCTTGTTTTGCTAGAAGCCTAGGATTAGGAATCGAGAAGTTCCTTCTCGAGAAGGAAGAAATAACTCCTGAGGCACAAGGGTATATTCCCTCTATTCTACAGACTGCTGGATTAATACATGATATAGGTAACCCTCCCTTCGGTCATTTTGGAGAAGCTGCTATTTCGCGATTCTTCAAAAGTCTTAATGAAAACACACCTAAAATTGAGGGATATTCTGATGAGATAGCCCAACAGACACATCGGATATTTAATAAACTGACGAGGGAACAACAAGAAGATTTCTGCCAATTTGATGGAAATGTACAAGGATTTAGAATCCTTACTAAGCTAGGGTTAGCCAAAGATGACTATTCCTATAACCTCTGCATTGCTACGCTAGCTACAATCATCAAGTATCCATACGACTCAACAAAGGGAAATCAGAGAGATAAAGAAATCTCTCGCAAGAAGTTTGGATATTTCCAATCAGAAAAGGATAGATATGAGAAGATTATCAAAGAGCTAAATCTTCCAGAAGGACAAAGGCACCCATTAGTATTCTTATTAGAAGCTGCTGATGATATCGCATATTCCGTATCCGATCTTGAGGATGGCTATAAACTGGGGTGTATTATGATAGAAGACATTGAGAGCATCAATGCTCTTCTCCCAGAAAAGGATAGGATACATGAGAAGGGAGGTGGCTCAACCATAGGTAATGACATCTTCGTTCAAAGTGTTAGAATTAAAACACAGAGCAAGATGCTTCAAGACTGCACGAAAGCATTCATAGATAATTATAGTGAAATCATGGATGGCTCCTTCAATGAAGAATTGATATCTAGGTCTGACTCTAGAGACTTAAGGGAGAAGTGCAAAGACCTTGGGAATAAAAATTTTGAGGATAAAAGAGTCTTAAGGAGAGAGCTAGTTGGGGACAAGGTTATCACATACTTTTTGAATCTTTTTATCGGTGCCTTTTTCTCAGAAGGCGTCGGAAACCCACGATCAAAAGAGGCAAAAATCCTCAAGCTAATTCCAGATAATTACCTGAGTCAAGAGCTTAAGGAGGAGTTAAAAAAAGAGATCAGAGAAGCATCAAAAACAACACAAGGCAAGGAACAAAAAAGGAGCGAGAATACCGAGATCTTCTATAAAGCGTTTATGGCTGTTGTAGATTTTATCTCTGGCATGACAGATACTTACGCTTTAACGCTCTACCAAGAGCTTACAGGGCAAATCATCAGCTAATGTAATAATAGACTTACCCCTCTAAGAGCTATAGGAATCTCGCAAGAGCAAGTCTTGGTCTAGGTAATGTTTCTTGTAAGAGTTCTAAAAAGAGTAGAGAAAGGACTCGGTATGTCCATCTCCACTCTAGTAACCTTCGTCACAGAGCCCATTTTGCTCATGAGCTGGACAGAGTGATAGTACATACACCCAGGAGCTAGACTAGACACCCCCCTAGTCCTCTAGAGTGCAGAGACATACTCTGAGTAAAGGATATATGCCTTTTCAGTATCTTTGTGTTGATTATTAACAGGATATTATGCTTAAGGAGTTCCGAGTACAAGGCTATAGAGGATTCAAGGATGAGCTCTGTTGGTCTTTTGTGCCTGCAGGAGATTACGACTTTGCCCCTTATGCCATAGGTGAGACAGGCCTCATTAAAAGTGGCATAGTCTTTGGCAAGAATGGTTCAGGAAAGTCTAACCTAGGCTACGCACTCTTCGACATCATCAATCACCTCGCTGATGGAGCAGAGAAAGATGAAGACTATTACATTAACTTCATCTATGCAAATCATCAAGATGGGCAAGTGACCTTCACGTACATCTTTGCATTCGATGGGCAAGAGCTCAAGTATAAGTATTCTAAAACAGGTATAGGAACTTTAGTTTCCGAAGAGCTAACGCTAAATGGAGAACTCATCCTGAGCCTAGGGAGGGATAGGGTCTTGACCCTTCAGGGCTTTGACCTATCGGAGGGAGCCAAGAGGGATCTCGAGCTAGGAAGCAACGCTGTCTCTGTAGTCAAGTTTCTCTTGGCATCTATGCCCTTACCGAGTGGACACTATTTGCTCAAGCTGAAAGGCTTTGTTCAGGGGATGCTGTGGTTTCGCAATCTGGATGACCGGGGATATATGGGGATCAAGAGTGGAGAGTCCAATTTAGCCAAGTTCATTATTAAGAATGACCTTATTAAAGATTTCCAAGTCTTCCTAAAAGAAGCGAGCGACCAAAGCTACTCCCTACTCAAGGTTAAAGGTGATGAGGATCAATTCTATTGTATGGTTGATGGAGAGATAATGCCATTCATTTCCATTACCTCGACTGGGACGAACTCCCTTCTACTCCTCTATTGCTGGATGAAGCAGGTCGAACAGCAAGGTGCCAGCTTCATCTTCATTGATGAGTTTGATGCCTTCTACCATTTTGCCCTATCCAAGGCTGTTTGTAAGCAACTATTTCGGCTACCAGCTCAGATCTTCCTCTCCTCTCATAATACAGCTCTGATGACGAACGACCTGCTTCGTCCAGATTGCTACTTCGTCATTGATGGGAAGAGTGTCAAGTCTTTGCCCCAGCTAACAGCTAAAGATCTGCTGTGGGGGCACAACCTAGAGAAGCTCTATAGAGGGGGAGCATTTGAAGCATGATCCTACTAGTCTTTGAGGGGAAGAAGCGAGAGCCCAAGCTATTTACAGCGATAGAGCAACTGGGGCTATTTAAACCAGGGTCTATCATTTGCTCTTTCTGTAGCGACATCCAGAGCCTTAACAAGAGGGTGAAGGAACTAGAAGGTGGGGTCAAAGGTGCAGCAGATATGGTACAGCTTCTTCAGGTAGCAAGGAAGGACGATCATGATGACCCCATTCACTCTGTGACCTCCGATGACATCAGTGAGATCTACTTGTTCTTTGACAGCGATTTACATAATAGTCGATACCCCCTTGACAAGCAACGGGAGCGACTAGAAGGATTATTATCCCTCCTCGGAGATGAACTGGAGTACGGGAAGCTCTACATAAGCTATCCAATGATCGAGGCAGTCCGCTATACGAGAGAGTTGCCTGATACTGAGTTCAGGGATTACTGCTTCTCTATCCCGGATTGCAAGTCCTTCAAGGATAGAGCCGATAAGTTCTCGGCCTATCCATCTCTAGACTTTCTGATACCTCAGGATGAGGGGAAGAAAGAAGACGTTCGCTCCAATTGGTCTCATCTGATACGTCAGCATCGGAGCAAAGCGCAGCATCTATGTGAGGTCTCGGGGGAAGAACGCTTGACACAGAGAGTGCTCTTTCAGGCACAGTGTAACAAACATATCATCCCGAGAGGAGAGGTAGCGATTTTAGCCTCTATACCCCTTTTCCTCTATGATTACTTTAGCGAGGCAAAACGAAAGGAGTTTGGCTTCTCATTAGCAGACTAAATCACAAAAAGAAATCAAAAGTATTCACCCACTAACGATAAGAAGACTATGACCACAGAGAGAGAGGTCACGACCATAATAGAAGATGAAGGGAAGAAGAGCCTGAACTTCATCGAGCAGATAGTAGAGCGCGATCTCAGCGAAGGGAAGCACGACGGACGTATACAGACCCGCTTCCCACCCGAGCCCAACGGATACCTGCACATCGGCCATGCCAAGGCTATCTGCATGGACTTCGGCATCGCACAGAAGTACGGCGGAGTGTGTAACCTCCGCTTCGACGACACCAACCCCACCAAGGAGGATGTCGAGTACGTGGACGCTATCCGCGAGGATATCGAGTGGCTGGGCTTCCATTGGGGACAAGAGTTCTATGCCTCGGATTACTTCGATCAGCTGTACCACTTCGCCGAGGAGCTCATCCTAGCTGGCCATGCCTACGTAGATGAGCAGACTGCCGAGCAGATAGCCCAGCAGAAGGGTACCCCCACCACCCCCGGTGTGGCGAGCCCCTACCGTGACCGCCCACGTGAGGAGAGCCTAGAGCTCTTCCGTCGGATGAACTCCGGTGAGCTGGAGGAGGGCTCGATGATCCTACGTGCGAAGATCGATATGGCTTCGCCCAACATGCACTTCCGTGACCCGATCATCTACCGCATCATCAAGGTGCCCCACCACCGTACGGGCACGAAGTGGAACGTCTATCCGATGTACGACTTCGCCCACGGGCAGAGCGACTACTTCGAGGGTGTCACACACTCGATCTGTACGCTGGAGTTCGTCGTGCACCGCCCGCTCTATGACTACTTCATCGACCTACTGAAGCAGATCGAGCCCGGTCAGGATGGCCCTTACCGCCCACGCCAGTACGAGTTCAACCGCCTGAACCTCACCTACACAATGATGAGCAAGCGCAAGCTCCTACAGCTCGTCAAGGAGGGCTTCGTCTCGGGATGGGATGACCCCCGTATGCCTACTATCTGCGGGCTACGTCGTCGTGGCTACACGCCCGAGTCCATACGTGGCTTCATCGACCGCATCGGCTACACGAAGTACGATGGGATGATCGATGTCGCCCTGCTAGAGCACTCCGTCCGTGAGGACCTCAACCGCCGTGCCCTACGTGGCTCTGCCGTCCTGCGCCCCGTACGTCTCATCATCACGAACTACCCCGAGGGACAGACGGAGGATATGGCCTTCCTCAACAACCCCGAGGACCCCAACTCCGACTCCCACACGATCCGCTTCTCCCGAGAGCTCTACATCGAGGCTGAGGACTTCATGGAGGATGCGCCTAAGAAGTACTTCCGTATGACCCCTGGGCAGGAGGTGCGTCTGAAGAGTGCCTACATCGTACGCTGCACAGGGTGCAAGCGTGATGAGGCGGGCAATGTCGTAGAGGTCTATGCCGAGTATGACCCCGAGACCCTAAGCGGACGCCCCGAGAGCAACCGCAAGGTCAAGGGAACCATCCACTGGGTATCCGCCACGGACAGCGTGGAGGCCGAGGTGCGTCTGTATGACCGCCTCTTCACGGACGAAGACCCCTCCGAGATCAAGGACAAGGAGCTCTCGGAGCTACTCAATCCCGAGTCACTCGAGGTCGTCAAGGGCTGTCGCATAGAGCCCTTCCTCGCTGGAGCACAGCTCGGAGAGTACTACCAGTTCCAGCGTATCGGCTACTTCTGCCTTGACCCCGACAGTCGTCCCGATCACCTCGTCTTCAACCGCACGGTCTCGCTCAAGGATACGTGGAAGAAGGTCAATAAGTAGTCCTCCACTCGTCCTCTAGAATGTAGTATGCTCGAATCATTAGGCTTCATCCAGGATATACTCCACCATCTCGACTACCTATGGGTAACTATACTCATGGCTATCGAGTCGTCCTTCATCCCCTTCCCCTCGGAGGTCGTCGTCCCCCCAGCAGCCTATAAGGCGGCTCAGGGGGAGATGAATATCTTCCTCGTCGTCTTCTTCGCCACCCTCGGGTCAGACATCGGTGCGCTGGTGAACTATTACCTCGCCCGCTATCTAGGTCGCCCGATCGTGTATAAGTTCGCCTCCTCCCGCCTAGGACGCCTATGCCTCCTCTCGGCAGAGAAGGTAGAGAAGGCCGAAGGGTACTTCGTCAAGAATGGAGTGACCTCCACCCTCGTAGGTCGTCTCGTCCCCGGTATCCGCCAGCTGATCTCTATCCCAGCTGGTCTAGCGGGGATGCCCGTCGGGCGCTTCCTGCTCTATACGACGATCGGTGCAGGTGCGTGGAATATCGTCCTCGCCGTACTCGGCTGGTTCATCGGCAAGACCGTCCCCCCCGAGCTCTTTGCCGAGACGATCAAGAGCTACAGCACGACCATCGGGCTGGTGATCATAGCTCTACTCGTAGTCGCAGGTATCGGCTACTACCTCTACAAGAGAAATAGGAAGGCTGAGTAAAGCCTTCCTATTCTCCTCTCTACCCTCTTGACCAAGACCTCCCCACCACGGCTCTTTCCCCCTACCCGATATGACTACGCTCCAGCTTACCCTCACCCCCGAGGTCGCAGCATCTGACGCACGCATCCGAGAGGAGGTCGCTCGCCAGCTCTCCGTTCCCACCGAGGATATCACCTCGATCCAGATACGTAGGCGCAATATCGACGCACGTCAGCGCCGTATCCTAGTCAATCTAGGCGTCGAGGTCTATCTCACGGGGGAGGAGCCCACGCTCGACACCTTCGAGGACTTAGTCTACCCCGATGTCTCCTCCGCCCCGACAGCAGTCGTGGTAGGGGCTGGTCCCTGCGGACTCTTCGCTGCCCTTCGGCTCATAGAGCTAGGTGTGCGCCCCATCGTCATGGAGCGAGGGCAGGATGTGATGCAGCGCAGACGAGACCTAGCGACCCTTGCCAAGACGGGGGTGATCGACCCCGAGAGCAACTACAGCTACGGCGAGGGCGGGGCAGGAGCCTTCTCCGATGGCAAGCTCTATACACGGAGTAAGAAACGAGGGAGTGTAGAGAAGACGCTGCGTGTCTTCTGTCGCTTCGGAGCTGACCCCAAGATCCTCATCGATGCCCACCCTCATATCGGGACCGACAAGCTCCCTGTGATCATCCGCAGGATGCGAGAGCAGATCCTCAGCTCAGGGGGCGAGGTGCACTTCGGCTGTCGCATGACGGAGCTCATCCTAGAGGGTGGCAAGGTGAGAGGCATCCTCACTGCCACGGGTGAGAGCTTCATGGGGCCCGTGATCCTAGCCACAGGGCACTCGGCACGAGACGTCTACCGCTACCTCGATCGGGCAGGAGTACTCATCGAGGCTAAGCCTATCGCCGTAGGTGTGCGCCTAGAGCACCCTCAGCAACTCATCGACCAGATCCGCTACCACAGCCCCGAGGGACGAGGGAAGTGGCTACCAGCGGCAGAGTACGTCTACAAGGCTCAGGCGGCAGGGCGTGGCGTCTACAGCTTCTGTATGTGCCCTGGGGGCTTCATCGTGCCCGCCTCGACAGCCCCCGAGGAGACTGTCGTCAATGGGATGTCCCCTGCCAATAGAGGCTCTCGCTGGGCCAACTCTGGGATGGTCGTAGAGCTTCACCCCGAGGATATTCCCGAGACGGGCATCTCGGTGGAGGAGCTCCATTCCCCCCTCGCCCTGATGTACTGGTGCGAGGAGCTGGAGCGCAGGAGCTACCTCGCAGCCGAGCGTTCGCTCCGTGCCCCAGCCCAGCGCATGACAGACTTTCTGAAGGGTCAAGCCTCCAGCACCCTACCCTCTACCTCCTATACTATGGGACTCACCTCGGGCAACCTCCATGAGTGGATGCCAGCCTTCGTGACGAAGCGACTGGCCGAGGGCTTCAGAGCCTTCGACCGCTCTACACGGGGCTTCATCAGCGAAGAGGCGCAGCTCATCGCCGTAGAGAGCCGTACCTCCTCGCCCGTTCGCATCCCTAGAGATAGGGAGCTCTACCGCCATGTCCTCATCGACGGGCTCTACCCCGCAGGCGAAGGAGCAGGCTACGCAGGTGGTATCGTCTCCGCAGCCATCGACGGCGAGAACGCCGCTACCGCCCTAGCCTCCACGCTACAATCCATGCGATAGCGAGGAGTGTAAGCAAGCCCCCATACACAATAATCACGCTACGCCACGACCGCTAGACGCTAGAGTGTAAAGACGACTATACAGCAAGGGCTGCACTCCTAT
>ERZ773077.780-NODE-780-length-23260-cov-7.222021_pt1 | contig 23260 bp, 19 predicted proteins | sample MGYA00580612_ERZ773077 | MGnify/ENA primary metagenome ERZ773077 (study PRJEB29015, sample SAMEA2737971) | human oral metagenome | biome: human oral; feature: human-associated habitat; material: dental | place: China | collected 2021 ...
TTCTCATAGCTTTTAGGAAAAAACCAATAAGATAGGTGCTTTCCAAAACTTTCATTTCATCAGAAGCTAAATCCCATTCATCAATAGTTCTTTCAAAAGATTTATCCCCTTTTAAAGAATAGAATTCTAATCTCCATTTGTGGTATTCTTTTGGAGATTTGCCACATTCTTCTTTATTATAACTCTTTAAGTCAGCTAAAAACATCATAAGTTGTCCAAAATGTAAGTTTTGTACCATATCAAAATCCTCTTTAAGGACATCTTTAATCTCTTTTAGTGCTTTTTCTCTGATTGTATCGGAAAAACCAACTCCTGAATATTTGTTTTCTAAAAGAAAAACATCTTTAACGTATGTTTCCAATGGAACTATATTTATATATGCTTGTCCTTTTGAAAAATAATGATGTGTTAGGCAATCTATCTCCTCTCTAAAAGGGTTATTTCTATCCCAGTCTTCATTGCAATAAAGTTGGAAAAGTAATATATAGTCCTCATATACTTTTTGGCTTTTGTACCTCTCTTTTATTTCATCTAATAATTGGTTATACATCTGGTTTACATTTTCTTCCATAAACTTATGTCTGAAATTTATGTTTTTCATTCGCTCATTTATTGATACAAAAATGAGAAAGTTAAAAAGTGTTGCTGCGATGATTAAATAAAATTCAGTATTCATAATACTATTAAATTAAAAAGTTATCGGCTTAGGGTTATAAGGTCGTTTAGAAAATCTACAGGATTAATGTGCTTATCATTCTCTTTGACAGAGAAATGTAAGTGTGGAGCAGTGGAGCGACCTGTATTACCACTGCGGGCAATCACATACCCTGCTTTGACAGGTTCACCTTGCCTATAATAGACCTCTGATAGGTGACAATAGGTGGTTTCAAAGGCGTTGTTGTGTCTTACCTTGATAAAAAGTCCTCCGCCTCCATTGTAGTCCCAACCTACATTACTGATAACCCCATCTAAAACGGAATAAACGTACTGATTATTAGCTCTGAGGTCTATTCCATTATGGTATTTGTTTTCTTTCAGGATAGGATGAAAGCGTTCTCCAAAGGAAGAGGTAATGGTAAGGTCTCCACTCAGAGGCATGGCTATCTTGGGTGTTTTAGATGTTGGCTGACTAGGTTCAGCTTCTTTCTTTGGGCTGACACTGCTAAGAATAGATTTCTTAACCAAGGCAAGAACGATAGAGTCTTCTATTTTCTTGATAGAAAGTTGTTTGTCCTTCTGCTCAATGGCTTTCTTGAGAGAGTCAACTTCTTTGCGAAGAGTTGCCTTTTCACTCTTAAACAACTTGTGCCACAGCCCCGACTGCATTTTTTTTTCTGCAACTACATCTGTATTTTCCACGATAGTATATCGTTCGTACTTTTTCTTTTCAGGTTGCACCTGTGGGCTTAGTGTATTGAATTGAGCCCTGAGCATTGGGGGTGCAGAAAGAAAAAGGATAAGACCCCATAAGTATTTTTTCTGTTGCATAATGTGTATTTTTAGGCAATGTTTGTGATACTTTCTCTTACATCTTGTATAATCATTTCTACTTCTTTATTGATACGGCGGAAATTGGTCATCAGGATATCATTTTTACGGTCATTTCCAGCCTCGTCCTTAAAGGAATAGTATATAGGCATTTTAGGATAATTTGCTTCCTCTATTTTAATTGCATTCATATCAAGGTTGATTTTTCCAGAGATAGCAGAGGTCTTAAATTCTTCTGTTGCATTGTTCTCTCCTTGGACCACCATTCCTACCATTTCCGCTGTGCGAAGACCTGCTATTTTGCCTGCAGGAATCATTACGTCCATTTTTTCACTAATTGTCATATTGGTTCCTTGGTTAGATATAGATTCAGAGTAACTTTTCTGTTTTATCTTACCAAACATCTTTTCAAGCCAATCCAAGGTATCTTTGTGTCGAGCTGCTCCTGATAGAATATTACCCATGATAGAAGATATAGTATCTGCAACTTCTCTTTTATAGAATTGTTTGAGCTGTGTAAGCTCTTGCAGACCTAACAATACTGCAACTTTATTACTACGAGCAGTAGCTACGAGGTTATCTATCTTATGAATATAGATAGTAGGAAACTCGTCGGCTATAATTCCCGCATACATATTACCTTTATCATTAATTTGGCTTATTGTTCTATTAAGTACAGCAGAATAGAGTGCCGAGTTGATGTCTTGTGTCTGAGGGTTAGAGGCCAATATTAGAATAGAAGGATCTGCTTTATCCGATATCTTCAGTTGCACTTCGTCCCCACTGAATACCCAAAAACTTTCCTTGGTTGCCAGACGTGATAGGAATATCTTTACGGTACCAACCTGCCCTTCCAATTGGTCAAAGGCTTTGTTCTCATAAGCTGATCTGAATGGAGACATAAGGGATACTAGCTCCTCATTGGTAAATAGGGTATCAAATATTTCTTGGTAACTTCTATTCATAAAGGCAAGTATATGAGGTAGGTCTGAATATTTACCATTCTGATAGGTGCCAAAAAAGAATATAGATGAGGCAAGGAAATTGACTGCGGACTGCGTAAAGAACGCCTCAGAACCACCTCCACCAGAACCACCTCCTTTTTGTAAAGCTGTAACCATGGATTCAGCCATTTCCTGTGCCTGAGCAAGGGTATTTATATACTCTTTCTTGAAAGGATTGACCCTACGGGAATATTCCACCTTGTCCAAATTCACCACATGGAATTTGTGCTTATACTCTGGGTCACTCTTTTTCTTTTGCAAATAGTGATAGTAAGCTATTTCGGCTAAGCTGGGAAATTTAAAATCATAGATACATAGGCAAAATCCTTTGCTTACCATTTGACGAATGGCAGGGTTGATAATCCCGAAAGATTTACCAGACCCAGGGACACCAATAACCATGGATCCCCTAAATGGGTCTATATTCATCCAGCCTTGATGAGTTTTCTTCTTATAGCGGAATTTGTAAGGAATATTGACAGAACTATCAGTTACTTTCAGTTCTGTATTTTGGTCAAAACTTTCCTCTTCCGTGTTCCAACGATCTATACCCATTTTTGTTTGTACCATTTTTGAGATACTATCGGCTCCTTTTTGTGTAATGAGAGCACCTGCAAAAGATAGTAAGGCATATCCTATTTGATAAGCATTGACAAAAGGAAGTACATAAGGTAGGTGGATATTCTCAGCCCCAGTAGCTAATACCAATGATCCTATAATCATAAGTAGTCCTATAACCATGGGTAGAATAATTTCCTTGGTGACATTCAAATCCTGTTTTTTCTTTGCTCTCGTTCCAATAGCTACCAAAGCTATCAGTACAAGGGTGGCAAACTTAGCATTGATAGGAGGATAAAATACTCCCATTTTCCCGAAACTCTGTAAAATATTAGATGCAATGGGTATCTCTGCATTCTGAAAGAATAGTATCAAACAATCCAAGGATACAACCCCATAGACCATTTTTTGGAAGAAATCATAGATTTTAATCTGATTTTGTTGCTCTTGCATGCTCATAAGTCAAGGTTTTAAAAAGTGTCAGCTTGTAGGACATCTGAATAATTGATTTTCATGTCAATCACACGCCCTGATATTTGCTCTTCAATAAGGCGTATTTTGAGTATCTTACTATTGGGAAATGTAAATTTCTCAAAGACAAATATATTTCGGTAAGATTTTCTTACTTTCGTTTGGTCATTTAGTGAGAATAGAGGGTTTAACAATATACTTTGGTTATTGGTAGCCTTGTAAATCTTCTTATCTTCAATGCTAAACTTCATACCTTCTATGTTGCATGATAAGTTGGTATTGTTTTCTATGGATATATCCAAGAAAATATAGTCATCTATCACGTATACATTATTGAGTTGCATTGTTAGCTTTAGGTCTTTCTTCTTGCGAATAGGTTTTTTGTTGACTTTTTTATCCTTAATCTGCAAGGCAAACTTTTTAAGCTCATAGTTAGAGTATTTGAATTTAGGATATTCTAAGGGTTGCATATCCTCAGCCTTGATATGAATATTGGAAGCTAGCCAAGTTCTATTTTCTTCCCTATAGATAGCTCGGTATTGAGCTAAGAAAGATTGACCAACAATTGTAATAACGCCGATGTCCTGTCCTGTTACGAACTTTGGTTTTTCGGTTGCATTGTCCTCACTATTGCTTTCCTCTACTTGCACCTTGATACGAGCAATATTGTCCGCAGGAAGGTCACCTACTAAATCATTAGTAGAGAGATCTACGAATTGGATAGGTTCGGGAGCAATAATATGTATATTGACATCTCTCCCCATGAATATAATAGGTAGCTCAGCTACTTCTATTTTATCTTCTAATGTTTGTCCTTGTGTTTGCAGAAAGCAAAATAGAGTAAAGACTACTGTTACGATTTTTGTGATATTATTCTTCATTTTCATCTTTTTTCTTTAAATCTTTTTCGTCAATTAAATAGATATATGAATTATACTTGAGAGTTACTTTGTTTTTCCTAATGATAGCGGTTACAGCTTGTGATGCTGATTGAAATAGATTTCCTGCTAAACTAGTAAAGAAACCTTGCCCACTCTCTACATTTACCCCTTGGATAGAGTTAGCACCTAATTCACGCGTCATCTCTCGGAAAGCACTTGAGGGAACATAGAGACCTTTCATTCCGTCCATATCATATATGGATAGGTTGATAGGGTAAATATCATTATCCACCATAACGGAAACAATATTGAGGAAAACACGTTGTTGGGAGAAACCTGATATTTCAGCATATAGAAAAGTACCCTTTTTTACTTGTACCTTCTTTTTGCCTATAAAAATATCCTCTAAGAGACGCAAGCGGATACGAGATCCTAAATATCCCTTGATATTCTCATCAATAACAGACTTGATAGTGAAGTTCTCTTTTTGTTTAGAAATATGATTGAAGGCTCCCAAATTTCTCGTTTTACTCACTCGCATAGTGCTATTGAGGAACTCATCCATTTTGTCCTTGTTTGCTTTCATTCGCTCTTGTGTTTCCATTTGCCTCTTATAGGTAGGATCTTTGGATTTTTCTAAGGAGTCCAAAAAGAGCATTTGTTCTCTAAGGTTTTTTACAGGGTCATATTCCTTTTCTTCTTGCTTAGGTTCTTCCGATTTATTTCCTTCATTGAGCATTCTCATCATCTCCATGGAGCGATTAAAATCCTCATCATCTTGTTGTCTCTGGGTATTACTATTAGTATTAGGTTTATAATAGGATTCTCTGACCTTGGAGGATTGATTTTGATTAAACCCATTTTTTTGGACATACTCTATAGAGTCTAAGTACCGCTTCTGTTGATCATTTAAGTTGTCTGTATAGGCATATAAGCTATCATTTTCATTATCAAAACTTTGTATCATCGTTCGTCCATCATTATTCTCATCATTGAATAGATTGTCATACGCCTTGTTTTTGGAAAGAATTGGTGCTTCTACTTTTCCTAAGGAAGTACTTATTTCTTGTTGTGCTTGTTTTGTTTTATCGTCACCATTGATTAGATCAATAAATTGATAACCAACGAAGAGAAGAACAGGTAGCACTATAAGAGGAATAATATACTTAGGTTTCTTAAAATTAATTTTCTTTATTTTTTCCATTTTTCAACGTTTGATATTGTTCGTATAAGTATTCAATTCTGAGGCTATCAGCGGGGGTGAAAGCTGTCCCTTGTTTGTGCTTTGACTTGAACTCAGCTAGTTCTTGTGCTATAGTTTCCATTTCTTTTAATCTATTTTCATATTCAGAGGCTACCATATCTGTACCTCGATAGAGAGAGGGTACTATGAATTTGGGTTTCCGAGTTTCTGTTTTGTAAGCATAGATGTCAAAGATTGTATTCGCAATAAAGGATACAACCAGTAGTATCATGGCATAGAAGTAGAACTTTTTGGGGTTAGTTACGATCCACTTTTTGATATTAGCAAAGAATTTCATGATTAATAGTTTTTTTGTTTGACTGATATTTCAGAATTATCCAATATATTCCAGTTTTCAAGCAGAACTCCATGGGCATTATTAGGTGTACGAGCAATGTCCTTGAAAGCTCCTTGTGTGATAAGCCTTCGAGTAATAAGGCTTGACCTTCGGTTGATCATTTGGGTACCATAGTAGATAAACTTCTTATCATTGAGATTAACATTGATAGAGTCTGTTCGCACTGATACGGTGGCATTGGAGGAAATGATTTGGTTATAAAAACCTTTCTCCAAAAGGTTATTCCGTTCTTTCTTTCCTGTGTCATCTATGAGATATAGGGATTTGTCTATATTTTCATTAATATAAGCATCATCTGGCACAAGAGTAAAGAATAACTTATGGAAAAGTTCTATTTGTGCCTTATATTCTACCGGTCGATTTAAGAGTTCATCAGTTTGTTTCACTAATACAGGTATTCCATTGTCAATGACATAAAGTGATTTACGTGCATCTCGTACAATTTTATAGGAATATATAAAGCCTACAATTACAATAACCATAGCTAATATTACAGTAGCTATTGATACATTTTTGTTGATTTTTATTCTTCTTTCAATATTTTTGACTATCATGGTTTTATTTAGATCTTAAGTATTTCTATTATTTATTCCATTTTGGAGTAACTCCCTTGCGAGGATTTAGTGAAGGAGTACCTTTTATAAAATTACTAATTCCTTTTCCTGTTTCTCTTGCAGCATTTTTTGCAACATTAGTTACATTACTTGCTGCTTGTTTTACCTTAGTCATTACTCCTGCACCTCCTGCTGATACTATAGCGTCTGCTATTGTAGGAGTCATAAGAACTCCTATGGCTGTAACCAAATATCCTACACAAGGGAATACTACAGAAGTTGCCATACCATTGTATGTTGTATAGGTTAGTAATAATCCTTGATTTATAACGTTTCCATTATTATCTACAATTGCTGAGAGTCTGCTGATATCCATTTCATACCCAGCAATGATTATCTGTTGTCCGATATTGATAATCGTATAAGCAATAAAAGTGTATAGATTGATATTAATAAACTTGGATATCCAGTTATAGAAAGAACTTTCAAAACCAGGAATAAAAGATATGCCTACTGCAATAGGACCTAATACAATAAGAATATATGACCAAACCTTTTGAATAAAGAAAATAAAATAAACAGCTACACGTAAAATTATGAGACAAATCATTTCTATACAATCACCTAATAGTTTTTGCATTTTATAGTTAGCCCTTTCTACAACCTCCTCAATAGGAGCCGTTATTTTATCCCATAGATTTCCAAATGCTTGGGAAATTTCACCATCGCCAAGAGATGACCAAAAGCCCTTTTGCTTAGCAAGTATAGTAGCATTAAGATTGATGGTAGCCTCTAGTACCTGCATTTGTTTGGTATATCTGAAAGTTCTTCTTGCGTTTGTTTCTCTCTCAATATCTTTGAAGATAGCCTCAGAAGGTTCAGCTAACATCTGTAAGGGAGCTTGTATCATCTTAGTAAATGGTACCCAATTGATAAGGAGGAGACCTACTATAATAGGTTTAATCATTGGTTCTACACTCCATTCGGCAGCACCACTTTGCATTCTAAATCCTATTACAGCAAGATAGATGAGCATACCTATAGCTGCTATTGCCTTGCCTACTTTTAGTACATCATTAGCTCTCCCATCCATTTGCATATCTAATTTCGTAAAGGCCTTCATAAACCATTCTTCAAAGTCTCCACTTCCTTTCATATATTGGACTGTTTCCCCTCCTTGTTGTGTAGTAATTGTTTGTCCTTGTCCTTGTCCTCTCATTAGTGAGGGAAATAGGAATAAGCCCAAGCAAATAATGATAATTAGTAGTTTAATATTCATATAGTTAAAATTTATGTTTATATCGTTGCATTATTTGTTGAACAATTTCTAAATCGCTCATTAGATTAACTTTATCTAAGGCATTTTTCTGTTGTTCTAAGATTTTTTCGCTTTCCATAGAATATGTGTTTCCTCTGTTGCAATTGGCTATCTTTGCTTGGAGTTCTCGCCAGCCTATGAGTGCTTTATGATAGAGTAGAAAGCGTTTGCCACGAGGCATAGGTAGGGTCATAGCTGTTTTATAAGTATCTTTGAGAGTATGTAATTTTATACGCAATTCATCAATCTGACCTATACGACCAGCTCTTTTATAGGCTTCTTCATTAGGAAAGCCCCAATCACGCCAAGTGGGGTATTCTGGGAAATTCTTTAAGGGGTTTAGCATCCGTTTGTAATAAAGCAAATACAGTAGATCTTTATTGATAGTGTAGGGAGTCCAATATGCCATATCATCATTACTTCTATCCTTAAGTGTCTTGATATGTTCTTTTGTTTCTTTGGCTTGTGCTTCCATAGCATGGGTTGCAACTTGTCTTTGTGTTTCCTCTCCACCTACTCTTAGGGGGCGTATATCGGAACCTTCTTTGTAACGTTTGTTAGCTCTTGGAGCAAGCATTCCCCATACCAAAGAGTGTCTCCAACTCAAATTGGGACCTATACGCGTACCGAAAATTTTATAATATTCAGCTTCTGGTATCCAATCATCAGGATCTCCCCATTCTTGAAATACCATGCGTCCCTCTTGTTGTCTTAGAGCATTATCCTTAATTACTTTATAGCTTATTTGTGCAGAAATAGAGGAACAGTATAGTAATATTCCATATAATATTATTTTTTTCATAAACACCTCTTTCTGAATCAAAAATATATTTATAAAAATGGAATTACAAAATCTTTGAATTTAGCAATTTTTACCAGCCTATTTTACTACTTCTTTAAAATATTGTTCAAGTTGACCGTAACTTTTCATTTTAGAAACTTCATCTATAAATTTATGCTTTGTTATAAGTTCAAAGAGATCATTCATTATATCTATATTATCATTTTTATTTTTTGCCGCAAAGCTTAAAAATATATTGGCATTTCTTCCTTCAGGCAAGGCAACCCTTTCTTTAACTACAAGTAATGATATTCCTGTTTCAAGGACATTTTCAGATATTCCTGCATGTGGCATCGCTATACCTTCTTCTATTACAATATAAGGGCCGTGCTTTTCAACAAGCTCTATCATTTCCTTTACATATTCTGAAGTCACTTTTCTATTTGATACGAGTAAATTGCCTGACTGAAGAATAGCCTCCTTCCAGTCTTCTGCCCCCTCTATAAATTTCACACTTTCTTTTTTCAGTAATTTTCTCAATGTATGACCTGTCTTCTGAATATCATTTACGATTTTGTCTTCAAATTCATCCTTTAAATTTTCAATTAGTTTCTGCTTATCATTTATTTCTGCGTTGCTTTCTATTATGGAAACTAATTTTTTCAAGGATAAGCTTGTTCTATTTTTTTCTATACCGTATTCTGCAAGCCTTTCAAAATCTTCATCCTGCATTATAGGATTTATTTTTATAATCGGAATTCCATATGAAACCTCAAACTGTCTGTGTATTTCTATTGTTGACAATATAAAATCAACTTCCTTGTATCCCGGGATTAAATCATCTGCAAGGTAATAGGGAATGATATCAACTATATCCAGTTCATAGTTTTCCTTCAGGCTTTCTTCAAGTATTTTTGAGCTTCCGTACCCAAGTCCACAAATCAAAAGAACTTTCTTTATATTCTTCCTCTTTGTTCTTTTAATTGAAGACTTTATCTGATAAGCCATGGAAGCTATTTCATATTCAGTAAAATTTATTTTAAATTCCTTTTCAGTTTCCTCAATTGCCTTTTTCACAATTGCAATATTTTTGTCCCTATTTAGTATAAGATCCTTAAATACTGAATTTATTATCTGAATATCATTGTTTATCCTGTATATTGAAGATTTCAGGTTATCAACAAGACCTGTAATGAGTATTCTGTCTTCTTTCAAGTCTAGATTTATCATTTCACTGACTTTTTCTATAATTTTTTCTACAACAGCTTCTTCATTTATCCATTTATAAAATGTATCATTCTTCAATCCGTTAACACCTATTCCCATAATTAAATCAGTAATCAGAAGAAGATTTGCTTCCTTTATTTTTTCCTTCCTGTCATTTTCCCTGAACAGTTTCCCCAGAATACGTTCAACAGCAAGATATTCCGGCGTATGAAAAAGAAAATTCCTTGACAGCAGTTCTTCCATATTATCATAGAGCTCATCAAAATTAATAAGCATTAAAATATAGGAAAATACTCTGTTATAATTTCCTTCATCAATTTTAAGACTCAGTTCCTTTTCAATCAATTCCAGAAATTTCCTTGTTATTTCCATATTTTCATATTTTATATATCCATAAAAATACTCTTCTCTATGCCATGTTGTCGATTTTTCCCTATTAAAAAAATCTCCAGTTTCTTTCAGTTCCCTGATAATATCTTCAATTATTCCAACCCTTTTTACAAGAAGATCTCCTTTATTTCCTGTAAGCCTGTATCCTTTATAATTTTCATAAACCAGTCTTATTCCGTCTTTTTTAACTTCTTCAGACATGACTTCCAGATCTTTTCTTACATCCGTTTTAGGTATTTTCATTGTTTCTGCTATGTCTGAAAGTTTCAGTCCACTTTCATCAAAATATAAAATCATTTTCAATATGTTTATTCTTTCATTTAATGACAACTTTTCACAATTCATTTCTTCTCACCTTTCATTTTGTACTGTAATGTACTCCAATAAAATATTACCACTTAAATGAAAAAAAGCAAATTTTTTTATAATTTTCTTATGAATTAAAAAAGATTATTTCCAAAGCTTTACTAAAATCTAAAACTTCATAAACAATCTTTTTTGTTTTTAACTATTTTTTTTATCTTCAGCCTTTGTTTCTTTAGTATCTTTTTTATCTATGCTCTCTTCTATTTCAGAAACTGATTTTTTAAATTCCCTGAACATTTTTCCGATAGCTTCTCCAAGTTCAGGAAGTCTTTTAGGCCCAAAAATTAATAACGCACCTAATATAAGAACTATAAGTCCTGGTGCTCCAATATCTCTAAAAAGTCCCATTTCTAATCTTTCCTCCTTTTCCTGTAAATATATTTACATACAATAATACTCGCCTCATAAAGTAAAATTAGCGGTGCAGTCATTGTCAGGTCACTTATAAAATCAGCAGGAGTCACTACAACCGCCAGTACCAGAAGAGCAAAATAGCCATATCGTCTGTTTTTTATAAGGTATTGTGGTGTCAAGATATGTAGCGATGTTAGAAACGCCACAATTACAGGTAGTTCAAATATAACTCCTAATGGAAGTGATGTATGCAGCACAAATGTCAGATAATTGTTTGCTGTCAGCTGAATATTGAAAAGATTGTCTCCAAAAGACAATAATACATTCAGTAAAGCTGGAGTTACAAAGAAAAAACCAAAAGAGAGTCCTGTGATAAACAGTATGAAAGTTGCAGGAACATATGACAGCACTGTTTTTGCCTCTTTTTCTTCCAATGCCGGACGTATAAATGCCCATATCTGATAACTTGCAAAAGGTAAAGTTATGCTGAAGGCACATATTCCAGCCAATGTTAAATAAATACCCAGAATATCATCAGGTCCTAAAACCGTCAGTTTCTCCTTAAAGGCTCCTGTCACCATTTTATAAATATCGGAACAGAACACTAAACTTATCAGAAAAATCGTAATAAAAAATATAATTGTTATAATAAGCCTCTTCCTGAATTCGCTTAGATGTTCTATAAGTGTCTGTTCATTAATATTAGACATATTTCTTCCTTTCCGATATTTTTTAATTTTTTAAACTACTCTTTCATTTTATAGCTATTTTCTTTTACTTTTACAATTCTTACTTATTTTTTCTTTTTAATGTTGCTATCACAATTATAATTATTAAAATTAACTGACTTACAAATACTTCTATATTTGCATAAATTCCTAAAACTTCAACTGTAGGAATAAAACGTATCACATGCAATGGTAAAATTCCTACAACCTGCAGCATATGTATACTTGTTCCAAGCATTTTGAACGCAAGGAAGTAGATTGTCCATGTCAGTACAAAAAATACCTGATGTATTTTTATTTTTGAAGATGCATATATCAGGACAAGTGCAATTACAATCAGTATTAATATTGCACTTACGACACCTATAATTAGATTCTGCAGTGAAATTAACGGTAAAATCCCTACATAGAACAGAATTGTTTCTGCACCTTCCCTGAATACTGCTAGAAAACTCAGTACAAACATCGATATAAAGCTTCCTGTACTTAAAACTACATCCATTTTTCTGTCAATATAGTTTTTCCATGATTTAAGAGAAGATTTGCTATGCAGCCAGAACCCTATACCAATCATCATTACAACTGCGAATATTCCTACAAATCCTTCCAGAATTTCACGGTTTGTTCCTGAAGATACTGCAGGAAATAAAGCCTGAAGCATAAATGCTATTACAACACTTGCTAAAATCCCGGCAGCTGCTCCTGTATATACCCAACGCAGCCCCTTTTTCTGATTTGCGGCTTTCAGGCTGCTTACAAGAGCAAGAACTATGAGCAGTGCTTCCACTCCTTCCCGTAACAGTATAAACATTGCATCAACAAAGGTATACTTTGCTTTTGTGTCAATTTGCGACAATTCGGCAATCAATCCCTGCAACTGTTCCTGATACTGTTTATCTGTACCTTTTACCATTATTATAGGAGTCTGTGTTTCTACCTTTGTATATAATGCTGAGTTTCTTGTACTGACATCGCCTTCAACTGTAGGCCAAACCTGAATAAACTCCTTTACCTTTGATTGCCCTTTTGTTTTATCACCATTTTTAAAAGCTTCAAGAGCATCCTTTAACATATCCACTGCTTCCTTCAATGTAACTGTACCTGAAACATTATTTTCCATTTTCTTGCCGTCGAGATAATCCTGTATACTTGACTTCAAGTCATTAAAAGAATTCATTGTGTTCTCATAATCAAAAGGCTCCACTTCCATTGAACTTCTAAGAAATGACATCGCAGTTTCTACTTTTCCATAATAGGAAACACTTCTACTTCTTATAAAACTCTCATTCCTTGTCCAAACTCCGTTAAATTTCAGATATTCCTTTTTCATCTGTTCTACATTCTTAGACTGGATTGCTTTTTCCAGTACATCTAGAGCAGGATACATTCTTGACTTGAAACTTTTCTTTTCTTCCTCATCATTGACAGGATTCTGCTCCTTTTCAAAAGAAAGCAGTGCAGCAGTAACCTGCCTTAAATCATCTTCTGTCAATATGTTTTTCTCTTTATTTAAAAGTTCCTGTACTTTTTTTCCCTGTACAGAATCTGAATTTTTTACTCTTTTAAATTCTTCCTTAATTTCGGAAAAAAGTTTTTTTGCATCATCCTGTCTGTTATTTTTCACCGCTGTTGCCGCATCCGTTATTTTTATGTAAAGTCCACTGTAACTTTCCTTTGCAATAACATTATTAAAGGACAGCATAAAACAAAGAATCAGTGATATCATTATTTTATTCAAATAATTTCTGCCCAATATATTCTCCTTCCTTTATTCCTCCAAAACATGCAAAGATTCCTGTACCAATGTGGGTAATGTATTCATTAAGCTTGTCATCATTTCCTAAACTGTTCTGTATTTTTATAAACTGATCAGGATGCTTCTGAAAACATATGAACAGAAGTCCTGCATCAAACTGTCCGCTTACTTCATCTATTCCGTCAGAATACGAAAAAGCACGACGGCATATTTTAGTTTCAGCCTTTTTTGCAAGATAGACATGCGAATCAATTGGAAGGACCGGTTTTCCATCTGCTCCTAATTTATTTATATCTATCGTTGCAAATTCATCTTTTTCTCCGAACGGTGCTCCACTTTCCTTATATCTTCCAAATGTATTTTCCTGCTCCTGTAAATTAGTCCTATCCCATGTTTCAAGGTGCATCTGAATACGTCTGACTATAAGAAAAGTCCCATTTTTCAGCCAGTTGTTTTTATCATACCAGACAACATCTTTGAAATCGTTATTGTTTTTAGGATTTTCTGTTCCATCCTTAAATCCAAAAAGGTTTCTCGGAGTCTCCTTTCCATTTCCAATAGGAAGAAAACCTGCCTGAGTCCATTTCAATGTAACCAATGAACGTCCTTTACGGACAAGATTCCTTATAGCATGAAATGCTACCTGGGCATCGTCAGCACATGCCTGAATACATATATCTCCACCTTTATACTTATCCTTTATCTGATCTCTAGGAAAATGTGGCAAATCTTTAAATTCCTCCATTTTTTTATTGCCTAATTTCAATTTATCTAAAAAGGATGGACTCACCCCAAATGTTACTGTTAAACGGTATGGATTCAATCCCATAGTTTCCCCTGTATCTATTGGAGGTAACAAATGATTTTTCAATTCTTCACCAACAAGTTCCCCCTTCATAAGCTTCTCTGTATATTTTGTCCATTCCTTGAACATTTCTATAATTGCAGCCTTATCCTCTGAATGAAGATCCAGAACTGCAAAATATACATTTTTCTGTACAGGAGTAGCTATTCCCGACTGGTGTTCCCCATAAAAAGAAATCTTTTCGTCACCTACTATCTGATCTGTCTTGCTATTTAATATATTTGCAAAAATGCTTCCGGCTCCACTTGCTCCAATTGCAACTCCTGCCCCTACCATTCCTGCTTTTTTAAGAAAATCACGACGTGATATTTTTTTATCAAACCATTTCTTGTCATTTCCGTCACTCATTATTTTACCTCTTCTTCTAATTATTACATACTTTCTCTGCTGTCAGTTTTTTTAATGCTGTATCTATTATTTTTTAGCAGCTTCTGTTATGATTCCCATTTGAGATAAAGGTTCTCCTAGTTTAGTAACTGCTTCTGCCAATGCCTTTGTATCTTCTTTTGTTAAATCTGTATACAGTTTATAATGTTTGTCATCTGTCATGTATTTATTTAACAAATTATTCACTGCTTTAAATTCTGCATCTAAAGTTGCTACAAGTTTTGCATCCTTTTTCTCAAGTTTAGGTCTAAATAATTCAAATATCTTCTGAGCTCCTTCAATATTTGCTCTGAAATCGTATAAGTCAGTATGTGAGAAAATTTCTTCTTCCCCTGTAATTTTTTGAGTTGACACTTCATTTAACAGGTCAATGGCTCCTGTAAGCATTAAATCAGGAGTTACTTCTATAGTAGTTATTTTAGCTTTTAGCTCCTTAATGTCATTTACGAGTTCATCTGCATATTTTTCAGTACCCTTTGTAGTATTTTCTTCCCATAATATTTTTTCAATTCTATGGAAACCTTTCCATCCTTCTTCAGTTTTAAACTCTTCTTTAAAATCTGCCAGACGGTAATCTATCTTAATATCAGATTCTCCAAAGCTTTCAGCAATTGGTTCTGATCTCTCATATGCCATACGGATTAATGGATATGCTTTTTTAGCTTCATCCAGTTTTCCAGCTTTCAATAACTGAGCAAAATTTTCTGTGTCTTTTAAAAGCATGTCAATCTGCTCTTCAACAAATTTCTTATAATCAGCTGTTTCTTTGCTTAAATCAGCCTGCCCATTATCCTGTACTTTCTGTGAAGCTGTTGTATCAGCTTTTGCATCTCCCTTAGATGTCTCACTTTTTCCACAACTTACTAGAAATAATGCTCCTACTAGTAATAAAATTGCTGTTTTTTTCATAATAAAAAATCCTCCTATATAATTTTCTTTTGCTTTTAGATTATACTTGTTATTTTCTTATTTGTAAAGTAAAATTATTTGAATTTCTAAATTTTTTTATTACTAATATTTAGTTTACTGCATCATGTTGTATTATATTTCTTTTAAGTCACGTATTCTTCTGATGTTTCTCATTTTCATATCTTTTGCATAATTATATTATTTCAAATTTCCATACAGAACGTCTTTTATCTCTTCTATTTTTGATTTCCATGATTTTGTATGAATTTTTTCAAGCAGAGTTTTGTCTATCTCCCTCTTTTTTCTTGTACGCCCTATCATTTTTTCAATTTTATATGCAAGTCTCTCTACAAATGCCGGTTTTTCCTCCTCTACAGCCTTGTCTGTATCATAAATCGTAGGCATATCAACGTATTCAATAATTTCATCAATATTCAGTTCTTTTCCCAGCAGTTCAATAAGTCCATCTATTTTTGTAGCCACTACCCTAAGACCACTTCCAAGTGCTTCAACAGCTATAAGTCCAAGTCCTTCAAAATATGAAGGAAGTATAAACACATCTTTTGTTCTCATTATGTCAGCCAGCTCTTTCTGCGATACTGTATTATAAACCTTAATATTTTTAGAATTTCCTATTTCTTTTTCTATTCTTTTTTTATTCTGATCATTTATATTTCCTATCAGATCTATAGTTATCCTGTTATCTATTTCCTCCAGTTTATTAAATGCCTTAATTAACTCATAAAATCCTTTAGAATCATCAAATTTTCCTGCATATAGCAATTCAACTTTTTCTTTTTCCGGATATTTTTCCAGAGGATAGAAGATTTTTTCATTATATCCAGCACCGATATCTATTATTTTTTCTTTACATATCCCAAAAACTTCTTCTATATCTTTAAACTGCATATTACTTAGTGCCAGAACATTATCGACATCTTTCAGCGAATGTACATATTTATCTTTCAGGTCCTTATTTTTCCGTGCCTGTCTAATATCAGTATTATGACATACTGCGATTACTCTTTTTTCCGGGAAAATTTCCCTTACCATTGAAGAGAGTATCCACAGATGATGAGTCAGTACCACATCCGGATTAAATTTTTTCTTTGCAAGATGCAGCTGTTTTAAAAATCCATTTTTCCATTGTGTGTACATTTCATCAGTCATGTCATGATAAAGGGTATTCGGATAAGGCATAATATCGCTCATTCCTACTATTGGAAAAGAAAGGCTTTCACTTTCAAAGAGAACTTCAAACTGTCTTTCACTATCTAATATATTTATGCTGTAGTCATCTGTAACAGCATAAATACAGGCCTGATCTATACCTTCGTACTCTTTCAGTCCTTCAATGACATTTGTGAAGTAGACTCCGCTCCCTGTTTTTATCGGCAACTGTGCCAGCACATGCAACACCTTCATATATTTAGTCCTCCGTCTATTTTTATTTTTTTACATATTATAAATCAGTATTTAATAATATAAAGAAAACGGGACTTTTAGAATAAAATCTATTTTAATCCCGTTTTTTATTTTCAAGTGTTAATTTTAATTATATAATCATTTACAGGTAATTAGAAACTAAATCTCAGACCAGTAGTGAAGACATTGTTGCTTCCTTTTCTGTCTATCTTTCCATCATAGTTTACATACCATGCAAACCCCGGATTCACTTCCGTAAGTACTCCTGCTCCTACCCATGTCTGATTCTTCGAAAGTCCTATTCCCTTTACTGTAAACTTAGCATTCGACAGTCCCGTATATGCCGCATCAAAGCTTAAATCCTGTTCCTTGAACGCCCTCCGGTGTGTCACATACGCCTGGAATGTGCTTCTGCTTCCATTCCCCCAGTTCACTCCCTGGCCTACTCTCAGTCCTACAAGTCCCGCTGTCTGGCTATACGTCTTCTTGCCTGCTGTAAGTCCAAATTGGCTGTTCTCTTCTGTGAAGCCTCCTCTTCTTACTGTATCATGTGACAACCCTACATACGGTGTCAATGTGAAGTTCCCTTTTCTTACATCATATCCTGTTTCCAGATATCCCGAATACACAGTATCCTTATGGTTTATCTTTGCCCTGCTCACATCAGATGTTCCAAGTATTATGTCCCTCTCAACATTGCTGTCAACAAAACCTGCTCCTATTCTTCCCTGCAGATAGTAAGGAACTTCCCTGTTTCCAAGTCTTCCGTATAATGAGATTCCAAAGCTGTCAGCATCCGATTTTCCTCCATGTCTGTCAAAGTTAACCCTTGATGTTGAATACGATAAAGCAGTTCCAAGTATCAGACTCTTTCCAAACTGTCTGTCTATTCCGGCCTGCCCTCCATAAACCTTTGTGTTTCCTTCTCCGAAACCTTCCTGTTTAAGTTTTCCGCTGGCTCCTATTCCTGTTACCCATACTCCGGCATTGTCTCCAACATTTTCAAGAGTTCCCAGCATTACAAGCCTATTAGAAAGATCCTTGCTCACTGTCTGGGAATGCTGGAATGTAAGTGCCTGTGCAGAAGCGTATATCTGTCCTGAGAGACTGTCAAGAACCGCAGCCCTTGTCGGAAGTGACATCGCCTGTACCTGTGCCGCTCCAAGCGCAAACTTTTCAATAGCACCGTTGCCCTTTTCTACTTCTTCATCAAGTTTTTTAAATGATGCCTCAAGATTCTCAGCAACATCCCTTCTCATCGCATCTGCTTCCGGTAGTTCTGATATATATTCTTCTACATTTTTTCTGCTTAAAGTTGCATTCAGTCCATTTTCTGCTGTTTCAACATTTCCTTTCAGCATTTCTGCTGTTTCAACATTTGAAACATTTCCCTCTATTTTACTATCTGAAGTTATTTTTGCTTCTGTTCCTTTAGCCGTAACATATTGGGCTACTCCGTCCTTTTCTGACTTAAGTTCAATTGTAGAGCCACCTAATGTAACTTTTCCTTTTACATGTACACTTGCATTAGAATTTAAGGTAGTTGTAGCTTTCTCAGAAGCAGTATAGTTTCCACCTACAGTTACATTATTTCCTTCAACTTCAAAATTTCCACTTTCATTCTGTACATCATTTTGAATGTTAACATTTGAAGCTGCCACAAAATTACCTTTAACTATTCTTGTAGAAGCTGAATTGTAACTAACTCCTTTAATTACAAGACTACCATTATTTATTACAGTATTTCCTGTATATGTAAGATTACCATCAAATCTTATAGTTCCTGTTCCATTTTTTATGAGCCCTGCATCTCCTGAAATATTATTTCCAAAAATATATGTTCCAGGCGTTACATCTAACACCACATTATTACCAAGTGCAAGTCTTTTATCAAATAAAGCAGGACCATTCAGTGCTTTTCCAATATTTAAAAGCCCCCATCCAAAATCTTCATCTACTCCTTTTTTACCTATATCTGTTGCTGTAGATAAAATTGTCTGTCTTATAAGATCTCCTGTCATCCAAGGATATTTTTCCTTTATCAGTGCAGCTGTTCCTGTTACTATAGGTGCAGCAAATGAAGAACCGTTCATTTCATAAATTCCTTTTACACCATTAACCTTTGATTGTACTGTTATTCCTGAAACTGCTGTTACTGTCCAGTTTTTAGCTACTCCAGCTCCATTCAGTCTATCAAGATCACTCCAGTCAGTACTTCCTGGATTTAGAGACCTATCTTTTGCTAATCCAACAACATTAATCCATCCTTTTTCCAGTTCATTAAACACATAGGGAAGACCTCCCTCAAGTGAAGGATTATTTCTAAAACGGTCGTTACCTGCAGCCCATATAAATAAAGCTCCATTATCTACAGCAGTTTTATAGAATCCAAGAATTTCTTCAGTTCCCCCATTATTTATCTGATATCTTGCTGAACTTTGATTGAAAGTTGTCACTTCATCATCAATTCCAAAAGATTGATTGTATATTCTCACCCCTTTATTATATAAATAATTATAAGCTGCGAGAGTAGGATCTGGATGTACCGTTTTTTTGCCCTTACTATCTGTTTTTTCTTTTGTTATATCTACTCCTATAATTTTGACACCATTTGCTGTTCCTGACACTGCACTTCCTGTAACCTGTGCAACTGTTATCCCATGATGTTGATTATTTGTTGCTTTTCCATAAGTTGTAACTTTCTCAAGCCTTGTTCCAAATTCCGTTGTCATTATACCTTGTAAATCGCTATCTGTTGTAGCATATCCCATATCTAAAATTCCAACAGTTACTCCTGAACCTGTCTGTGTAACTGAAGCAGTCTTATTATGTGGATTATTTTTATTATATTTAAAACTTGTATCATTCCATTTTATATTTCCATTTGCATCCTTTGAAGTTTCTGTAGGAACTGTTGGTGTAGTTGGATTAGTTGGTGTTGGTATAGTTGGACTAGTTGGGTTAGTTGGTGTTGCTGATGTTGATCCGCCTCCACCTCCACCGCCTCCACCACAGCTAACTAGTACAATAAATAATGCGGCCAATAAAATGTTTTTTTTCCCCGTAATTTTCATAACTCTCTCTTCCTTTCAATTCCATATTTCATTAAATATTTCCATTAAATTATTCTTCTTGATTGTCATTGTAGACTATTTCCATTATTTCCTTCTTCAATTTCTTATTTCCTTCAAACATTCCACCTTCCTGTATTACAAATACAGTAGAAGATATGTTTGCAAGCACTTTACCTTTTTCTCCAATTTCAACTTTATCAGCCACTATTTCTCCAGATACCTCTCCATCAATAAAAACTGTCTTAGCTTCAATATTTCCTGAGATTCTTCCAGTTTCAGTTATGTGAACCATATCCTGTGCCTTTATGTCTCCTTCCAGTACCCCTTCAATCTGTATCATATAGGCAGCTTCAATAACTCCTTTTATATATGTTTCCGGAGCAATTATATTCACACTGTCTGCTGATGAGTTTCTTAATTCTTTCCCATTATTGTTAGAAAATATTCCCATTGTACACTCCTTTCTTTTTCAAATAATATGTTAAATTGTTGCTCATTCCAGTCAATAAAGTTTTTTGGATCTATTGGCGTATTATTATATCTTACTTCATAATGAAGATGAGGACCTGTCGAACTTCCTGAATTTCCACCTTCTGCCAGGAGTTTTCCTTTTCCTACAATTTCTCCCGCATGAACATGTAATTTGCTTAAATGTCCATAAAGTGTCTGAAATCCATACATATGATCAACAACAACTGTATTTCCATATCCTCCTTTTACTCCTGCAAAACTTACTCTTCCTATTGCAGGAGAGAATACACCATCACCAACATTTACTCTCAGGTCTATTCCATGATGCTCTTTTTTTGCACCACTTATTGGATGAACCCTTATTCCAAAAGGACTTGTCACATAAAGCTCCCTTTTTAGCGGACTTCCACTTGGAATTATACTCAACATAAGTTTTTTCCTGTCTCCTGGTAAATCATTAACATTTGCCAGAGTCAGTTCTTTAAGATCTTTTACTTCTGCAGCTTTTCTTTTCTGTTCTTCCTCGTATTTCTTACCTAATGCTATAATTTCCTTATTTTTACTGATATACATACGAAATTCCCTATATTTAACAGACAAAAAAACTATTACTAATGACATTATGATTAATATCATACAGAAAAAAAGAGTTTTATTCCTCATTTTCTTGCTCTTTTTTTCTTCACTTTCTTTAGTATGAATAACCAGTTCTTTAATTTTTTTTATTTTTTTTTCTTGATATTCAAAAAAATGATTATATTTGCACACTGAATTGAAAAAATAGTTTAAACATAAAATAATTTAAATCATGGCAAAGGAAACGTTTAATCGTAGTAAACCGCACTTGAACATTGGTACAATTGGTCACGTTGACCACGGTAAGACTACTTTGACTGCTGCAATATCTAAAGTATTGTCAGACAAAGGATTGGCTGAAAAGAGAGATTTCTCTGCAATTGACTCAGCTCCAGAAGAAAAAGAAAGAGGTATTACAATTAATACTTCACATATTGAATATGAAACAGAAAACAGACACTATGCCCATGTAGACTGTCCTGGTCACGCCGACTATGTTAAAAACATGGTAACTGGTGCTGCTCAAATGGATGGAGCTATCCTTGTGTGTGCTGCAACTGATGGGCCTATGCCACAAACGAGAGAGCATATCTTGCTTTGTCGTCAGGTAAATGTTCCAAGAATCGTTGTGTTCATGAACAAAGTGGATATGGTGGATGACCCAGAATTGTTAGAATTGGTAGAGCTTGAGTTGAGAGACCTTCTTTCTTCTTATGAATATGATGGAGATAACTCTCCAGTAATCAAAGGTTCTGCTCTTGGTGCTCTTAATGGTGAGCCTAAGTGGGTTGCTACAGTAGAAGAATTGATGGATGCTGTAGATAACTGGATCGAGCAACCAGTGAGAGATCAAGATAAGCCATTCTTGATGCCGATAGAAGATGTATTCTCTATTACAGGTAGAGGTACTGTGGCTACAGGTAGAATCGAGTCTGGTGTTATCAATACAGGTGATCCTGTTGATATCATTGGTATGGGTGCTGAGAAATTAACTTCTACTGTAACAGGGGTAGAAATGTTTAGAAAAATCCTTGACAGAGGGGAAGCAGGAGATAATGTTGGTTTATTGTTGAGAGGTATCGAGAAAACTGATATCAGAAGAGGTATGGTTATCGCTAAACAAGGATCTGTAACTCCACACAAAAAATTCAAAGCAGAGGTTTATATCCTTTCTAAAGAAGAAGGAGGAAGACACACTCCATTCCACAACAAATATCGTCCTCAGTTCTATGTAAGAACAACGGATGTTACAGGTGAAATCTTCTTGCCAGATGGTGTAGAAATGGTAATGCCTGGTGATAACTTGACTATTACAGTAGAATTGTTACAACCAATCGCTCTTAATGTAGGTCTTAGATTTGCGATTAGAGAAGGAGGTAGAACAGTAGGTGCTGGTCAGGTAACTGAAATTTTAGACTAATCATTTAGTATAAAAAAGTTTTCCCGAAAGGGAGCTTTCGGGAAAACTTTTTAAATTTAAAATTAAACTACGGGCATCGTCCAATGGTAGGATACCGGTCTCCAAAACCGTTGATCTGGGTTCGAATCCTAGTGCCCGTGCAAATTTAGACTAAGGTATATTTTATTTATTGTGTAATCATAGATGGGATTTCCTTAGTTTTTTCTTATTGGTGATATATTATGAGTTTAATAAGTTTTGTTAAAGATTCTTTTTTAGAGTTTAGAGAAAAGGTTGAATGGCTGAAGTGGAAAGAATTGCAGTCTTCTGCAGTTATTGTGGCTGTATCTACATTAATACTAGCCTTGTTTACATTTGGGGTAGATAGCCTTTTTAGTATATCAATCAAGAATTTGTATTCGTTGTTTATAGGATTTTTCAACTAAAATATTTCTCATGGAAGATTTAAAATGGTATGTGCTGAAAGCCGTTAGTGGTCAGGAAAATAAAGTAAAATCCTATATAGAAACTGAAGTTAGAAGATTAGGGTATGAGTCTTTTGTTACTCAAGTTGTGATTCCTACAGAAAAGGTAGCACAGATGAAAAATGGAAAGAAAGTCTTTAAGGAAAGACCTTATTATCCAGGATACCTTATGGTAGAGGCTAATCTTATGGG
>ERZ773077.786-NODE-786-length-23044-cov-3.725129_pt1 | contig 23044 bp, 24 predicted proteins | sample MGYA00580612_ERZ773077 | MGnify/ENA primary metagenome ERZ773077 (study PRJEB29015, sample SAMEA2737971) | human oral metagenome | biome: human oral; feature: human-associated habitat; material: dental | place: China | collected 2021 ...
GTGGTTGGGTTTGGATTGGGGTGTGGGAATTTAAAAAATAAAAATATATTTGATCAAATTTGGCGATAATATAAAATTTAAGGGCAGGGTAAATTTAGAAAATCGGCAAAATTTATAGAGAAAAGGCGGCAAATTTGAATACATTTGCCGCCTAAAAGCTAAATTTAGCCCAGTCTTTTATATAAAATTTGAGAAAATCCCCATAGGTGCCTAGCTTGTACGAGTTCGGTTTTTTCGAGTTTTGCCACCATCATCTCTTCGTTTTTACCTAGGCGAGAAACTACCTCGCCAAAGGGGCTAATAAGCATCGAATCGCCGTAAAAGCTCCATTGCTCGCCGCTTGCGGCCTTGTGGTTGCCGACTCGGTTTACGCGCAGGACATAGGCGTTGTTCGTAAAGGCGCGGGTCTTTAGTAGCTCCTCCCAGCGCATCTCGCTAAAAAACGTGCATGCGGTGGGAACTACGACGGCATCGACCTTCTTGCGTGCCATATACGCCCATGCCGCGTCAAAATGCGCCTCAAAGCCAAACATTACGCCGATTTTAAATTTTTCGTAGCTAAAGATGGGCAAATTTAGCTCGCCTTCAGTCTTGTTGGCAAAAAATTTCGCCTCGTTCCAGTGCGGATAGGGCATCAAGATCTGCTGCTCGTAAAAGCGCGACGACGCGGGGCTAAATCTCGCCGCGACCTTGACGAAGCCTTTGCCTTTGGGTAGTACGAGCGGGGCTAGGATTTCTAGATTGTATTTTTGCGCCATCGCGGCAAGCGCGTGTTTTTTGCGCTCGCTTTGTTCTTTGATGAGGCTTTTTGGCATGAGCTCGAGCTCTTTAAAAAAGCTGTTTAGCACATATTCTCCGAGTACCACGAGCCTAGCGCCTTCACCCGCGCAAATCCTAAAATAATAATCCAGCCTCGACTCGCTCATGGGCTGAGTGGGTAGCTGCAAGGCGCAAACGGCTGTGGTAGCGTTATTCATCGTCTGCATCCTTTACCACTAGCTTTGCGTTTTGCAGTATTTTGTCAGCTTCCTCGAGTAGCTTTTTGCCTTCTTTATGCAGCTTGACGCTTTGCTCTAGGCTTAAATTTTCGTCGCCGAGCTGTTTTAAAATTTCATTTGCTTTGGCGAGTTTGCTCTCAAAATCCTCGCTTAAATTTTCACTCATCTAAAACCTTTTTTATGATTTTTTCAAATTTATCTACTTCGACCAAAAACGCGTCGTGGCCGTAGTCGCTGTCTATCTCGTGGTAGTCGCACGCCTTGCCGATGCCCTGTAGCGTCTCGTGCATCTCGCGCATACAGCTTGGCGGAAACAGCATGTCGCCGCTAAATGCGACCAGCGTAACCTTGGCACAAATAGGCGAAAGGGCGTGCGCTAGGTCGTCGTAGTGGCGCGTGCAGTCAAAGATATTCATCATCTTTACGATGTAAAGGTAGCTCAGCGGATCAAAGCGCTTTGGAAAGCCGTGGCCGTTGTACTCCATATAGCGATCGACCTGAAACCGCCCCGTAAGCTCGTAAAGACCGTCGGTTTCTACGTAGTTACGGCCAAATTTGGAGTCCATGGAGCTAGGCGAGAGAAAGCTGATGTGCCCCGCCATACGTCCTAGCGCCATGCCGGTTAGCCCCTGCGCGGCGATATCGTTTTCGTCGTATTGTCCGTCTTTGAAACCCGGATCGCGCAGTATGCCCTCGATCGCGATTTTGTTAAACGCGATCGCCCAGGCCTTGCTCTGATAGGTGCTGGCTAGGATGATGACGTTTCTAGCAAAATTTGGAAACTCGATCGCAAAGCAAAGCGCCTGCATGCCGCCTAGGCTACCGCCCACGACCGCATGCGCGCGCTCTATACCTAAGTGCTCAAAAAGTCTCATCTGCGCCTTTACGACGTCGCTGATGGTTAGCACCGGAAAGCGCAAACGATACTGCTTGCCCGTGCTTTTTTCGATACTTAAGGGATTTGTAGAGCCGAAATTTGATCCGAGGATATTTACGCAGATGACGAAAAATTTGTTCGTATCTATGCCCTTGCCCTCGCCAACTAGCGCGTCCCACCAACCAAATTTCTGCTCGTTTTCGTATCTGCCTGCGGCGTGGTGGCTGCCCGTTAGGGCGTGACAGACGACTATGACGTTGCTTTTATCCTCGTTTAGCTCGCCGTATGTTTCGTAGGCGAGCTCAAATTCGGGTAAAATTCGGCCACTCTCTAGATAGAGCGGCTCATCAAATTTTACTTTGCCGGTTTTTAAATTTAGCACTAATTGACTTTGTAGTTAGGGGCTTCTTGCGTGATGACGACGTCGTGGACGTGGCTCTCTTTTAGTCCAGCGCTCGTGATCTCGACGAACTGGGCTTTTTCCTGAAGCGTTTTGATATCTTTTGAGCCCATATAGCCCATCGCGCTTCGTAGGCCGCCAATTAGCTGATGTACGACCTCTTTTATGCTGCCTGCAAACGGTACGCGACCCTCGATACCCTCAGGCACGAGCTTGTCTTGCGCGGTGCCTTCTTGGAAATATCTATCGCTGCTACCTTTCGTCATCGCGCCGATGCTGCCCATACCGCGGTAGACTTTGTACTGGCGTCCTTGGAATGTTATCACCTCGCCCGGAGTCTCCTCGCAACCAGCTAACAAGCTACCAGCCATCACGCAGCTAGCGCCTGCGGCTAGGGCTTTGGCTACGTCGCCTGAGTACTTTAGTCCGCCGTCTGCGATGACCGGGATACCGTATTTTGCAGCCTCGGCTGAGCAGCTATCGACGGCGAAAATTTGAGGTACGCCAACGCCCGCTACTACGCGAGTGGTGCAGATGGAGCCTGGTCCTATGCCTACCTTGATACCGTCTGCGCCGGCTTCTGCTAGGTCTTTGACGGCGGCTGGGTTTGCGATATTTCCGGCTACGACGTCTACTTTTAGCTCGGCTTTAACCTGCCTTAATGTATCTATTACGCCTTTTGAGTGGCCGTGGGCGGAGTCTATAACGATGACGTCAACGCCAGCTTCTGCTAGAGCTTTTGCTCTATCCATTTGGCCTACGCCGATGGCTGCTGCTACGCGGAGTCTGCCGTATGCGTCTTTGTTGGCGTTTGGATACTCTTTGCGTTTTTTTAGATCTTTTATGGTTATGAGGCCCTCTAGATGGCCGTCTTTATCGACGATAGGTAGTTTTTCTACGCGGTTTTGAGAGAAAATTTTCTCCGCGTCGTCTAGTGTGCAGCCCTTTGGAGCCGTGATTAGCGGAGCTTTGGTCATCCTATCTTTTACGAGGACGCTTCTGTCGTTTTCAAATCTCAAATCGCGGTTGGTTAGGATTCCTATTAGTTTATTTTCCTCGTCTACGACTGGAACGCCCGAGATATGCAGATCCGCCATCATATCAAGCGCTGAGCCCACGCTGGCGTTTGGCGAGATGGAGATAGGATCGATGATTACGCCGCTTTCGCTTTTTTTCACGCGGCGGACCTCTTTGACCTGGCTTTGTATGTCCATATTTTTATGTATGACGCCGATACCGCCCAGACGCGCCATCATGATCGCCGCGCGGTGCTCGGTGACGGTGTCCATCGCAGCCGATACGATCGGGATGTTTAGCTCCACGTTTCTGCTAAAGCGCGTTTTTATATCGACTTGTTTAGGCAAAATTTCGGAGTACTGCGGGACGAGCAAAACGTCGTCAAAGGTGAGAGCCTTCGTAACTATCTTCATGCGTTTATCCTTTTATAGAGTTTTCTAAACTAAGCGCGCCTTCTAGCAGCGTTTTTTCGTCCCACGCCTTTGCAATGAGCTGAGCAGAGACGTTTAGGCCGTCCGCGTCTTTAGCTACCGGAACTGAAATAGCAGGCAAACCGGCTAAATTTACGCTGATCGTATAGATGTCTGATAGATAGGAATCTAGCGGGTTTTTTAGCTCGCCAAATTTATACGCCGTGCTAGGGGCGACAGGCATCAAAATGAGGTCGCATTCGTTCAAAATTTGCTCATACTTGGCCTTAGTGTGGGCGCGAGCTTTTTGCGCTTTGATGTAGTATGCGTCGTAATAACCGCTGCTAAGCACGAAAGTACCGAGTAAAATTCGCTTTTTTACCTCTTCGCCGAACCCTTCCGAGCGTGAGTTGATATAGAGCTCTTTTAAATTTTTAGCTTCGGCTCTGCGTCCGTATCTTATGCCATCAAAGCGGCTGAGATTTGCGCTAGCTTCGGCCGTGGCGATGATGTAGTAGGTCGCGATATCGCATTTTGAGTTTTCTAAATTTTTATAGATTATCTTGTGGCCTACGGCTTTTAAAACATCGACCGCTTTTAAAAGCGCTTTTCTAGTCTCTTCTGAGGCTTCGTTTATGTAGTTTTCGATGACGCAGATCGTTAGTTTTTTATCCGCGTTTAACTTATCTGCTACGCTCTCAAATTTGATATCCGCGCTCGTGCTGTCTTTGTCGTCGTACCCTGCGATGATGTCGTACAGGATCGCGGCGTCCTCGACGTTTTGCGTTATCGGTCCGATCTGATCTAGCGAGCTAGAGTATGAGCCCAGACCGTATCTGCTCACGCGTCCGTAGGTCGGCTTTAGCCCTACGCAGCCGCAAAATGCCGCAGGCTGGCGTATCGAGCCGCCCGTATCGCTTCCTAGAGCAGCCACGGCTAGCCCGGCGCCGACCGCAGCCGCCGAGCCGCCCGAGCTGCCGCCCGGCACTCTTTCGCGGTTTAGGGGATTTAGTGTTTTACCGTAGTAGCTGTTTTCGGTCGTATTACCCATGGCGAATTCGTCCATATTCGTGCGGCCAAACGGCGCTAAGCCCGCCGCTAGCAGCTTTTCTATAACCGTCGCGTTATAAGGCGCGATGTAGCCTTGTAAAATTTTAGACGCGCTAGTTACGCTCCAGCCTTTTACCTGGATGTTGTCTTTTATGGCAATAGGTACGCCAGCACCCAGTTTGTCAAGCGGCAAATTTGCCAACTGCTCGACGTAAGCGCCAAGCTCCCTATCTGCGAAAATTTTCTTTTCCAGCTCGTTTCTAAGCTCGGCTACTTCGCCGGCACTTAGCTTTAGAGCCTCTTTTAAAGTTATCATTTTTTATCCTTAAATTTTATTACCGCTACGATACCTGCGGCTGTGACCGCGAGGATGGCCGCGATGGTCGCCGCGACGAACCAAGCGGAGATGGGCTCAGACATTTTTTAGTACCTTTTCGCATCTCGGGCAGGTTTCGCCGTCGTGCTTAGCGGTAAATTTCCAACATCTCGGGCACTTGTGACGCGTCGATAAAACGAGTTTAAATTTATCGTTTCCGACATCAAATTCTGCTAGGCCGTCGCTACCGTCCAGGCTTTGGACGTCGCTAACCATATACCAGTCGCTGATCTCGTTTATATCTTCACTTAGGATCAAATTTGAGCTTGTTTGTAGTACGAGTTCTAGGGTCGATTTTATCTTTTTATCTTTTTTGAGTACGTCGATTAGCTCGAAAAACTTCTCGCGGCTAGCCACTAGCAGCTCGTCGTCTACATTAAACTCAAAATCTAGCGGCGCGTACTCTAGATCAAAGGCGTCGGTTGCGCCGTTTTTTATGATCTCAGGCGCATAGTCCATCACCTCATCCACGGTGTACGTGAGCGTAGGAGCGATGAGCGGCAGGAGCGCTCTGGTGATTAGAGCCATCGCGCTTTGAGCCGAGCGGCGAGTGTCGCTATCTTTGGCATCGCAGTATAGGCGGTCTTTGCAGATATCAAGATATATGCCGCTTAAATCCGCGCTTAGGAAGTTCATCAGCAGGCTAAAGCCTTTTGAGAAATCATAGTTTCTAAACGCCGCTTCGGCCTCGTCGAATGCCTTTTTCGCGCGGCTTAGTATCCAGCGGTCTAGGATGTTGAAATTTGACGTTTCGATATCCTCTAGATCGTTTACGTTGGCTAGCAGAAATCTTATCGTATTACGTATTTTTCGGTATTGCTCGCTTACTTGCTTTAGGATGTTTTCGCTGATTTTTAGGTCGCTGGAGTAGTCGCTAAGCGCAACCCAAAGGCGTAAAATTTCCACGCCGTAGGTTTTAGCTACGTCTGCGGGAGCTACGACGTTGCCCTTGCTTTTACTCATCTTTTGACCGTTTTCATCGACGGTAAATCCATGCGTGAGCACGCTTCTATACGGCGCTCTTCCTTGTGCGGCGCAGCTTAGCAGTAGGGAGCTTTGGAACCAGCCTCTGTGCTGATCGCTGCCCTCTAGATACATATCGGACGGATAGCTACCCGCATCGTAGTCGCCGCTTTTTAGCACAGCAGCCCACGTCGAGCCGCTGTCAAACCAGACGTCTAGGATGTCCATAACTTTTTCTAAATTTTGCGGCTCGTATTTGCAGTTTGCCGGCAAGAGATCCTTGGTCTCGCTATCCCACCACGCGTCAGCGCCTTTTTGCTCAAATATCGCCGCTACGTTATCTAAAATTTTATCATCAAATATCGGCTCTTTAGTATCCTTATGTCTAAAAAACGCTATCGGCACGCCCCAGTCGCGTTGGCGCGAGATACACCAGTCGGGACGATTTTCTATCATCGAGCCTATCCTTTTTACGCCGCTTGCAGGGTAAAATTTGACGTTTTCAAGCTCTTTTAGCGCGACTTCTCGTAGCGTTTTGCCGTCGATTTTCGGCTCGTCCATCGCGATAAACCACTGCTTCGTAGCGCGGTAGATAACGGGCTTATGTGTCCTCCAGCAAAACGGATAGGAGTGGACAAATTTACTCGCTTTTAGCAAATTTGAGCCTAAAAGCTCTAAAATTTTCTCGTTTGCTTTAAAGATATGCATACCGATTAGTTCGTCCGCTACGCCCTCTGGAAATAACTTTTTCGCCTTTAGCGTTTCGTCGTACAGACCGCCTTCATCGACGGGCATGATGACTTCGATGCCGTATTTTAGGCTCACGTGGTAGTCGTCCTCGCCGTGACCCGGAGCAGTGTGAACTAGACCCGTACCGCCGTCCATAGTGACGTGATCGCCTAAGATAAATAGCGATTTTCTGCCGTTTAGCGGATTAACTGCGTGCAGGTTTTCAAGCTCGGCAGAGGCGAATTCTTTTAAAATTTCGCCCTTGGTTAGACCTTCTTTTTCTAGTTCGCCAAGCATCTCTTTGGCAAATATCAAATTTTCAGCCGTCAAAACGTAAATTTCATTTGGATTTAGCGAGATGGCTTGGTTCGCCGGCAGCGTCCAAGGCGTGGTCGTCCAGATGACCGCGCTGGCGTCTTTTGCACCGATTTTTGCGGCGGCTTCTTCGCCTAGCTTAAACGCGACGTAGATGCTGTAGTCCTCTTTGTCCTCGTACTCGACCTCTGCTTCGGCTAGGGCGCTTCTAGCCGCCCAGCTCCAGTATACCGGCTTGCTTCGCTCGATCAAAAGTCCGCGCTTGGCGACTTTGCAAAGCGTTTTGTAAATTTCGGCTTCAAATTTAAATTTCATCGTCAGATACGGATCGTCCCAGTCGCTGGCGACGCCTAGCTGCTTAAAGCTCTCCTTTTGCACCTCGATAAATTCTCTGGCGTGCTCGCGGCAAAGCTCGCGGATTTGCGTTTTGCTTAGACTCTTTTTCTTGTCGCCCAGTTTTACCTCGACTTGCTGCTCGATTGGTAGTCCGTGGCAGTCCCAGCCCGGCGTAAATCTCACGTTTTCGCCGAAGAAATAGTGCGTTTTTAAGATGATGTCTTTTAGTGTTTTGTTTAGCGCGTGTCCGATGTGGATGTTGCCGTTGGCGTATGGAGGGCCGTCGTGCAGAGTGAAGCTTTTTGCGGCTTTTTGCCTTTTAGCTTTCATTTTTTCGTAGATTTTTCTATCGTCAAACCACGATTTTAAGCGTTTTGGTTCGTTTTCCGGCAGGTTGCCGCGCATGGGAAATTCGGTGTTTGGAAGCAATAATGTATCTTTGTAATCCATAGGTTCGCCTTGAAGTAAAAAATTGGTAGATTTTATCCAAACGGCGATTAAATGCTACTGAAAAAACGCTATTTTAAGCTAAATTTATGTAAGATGTTTTCGGCTTTTAAAGGAGAAAACATTGAAAAACGCACTACTGATCATCGGCGAAGATATCGGCGTAAACGCGCCTTTTTTGGATTATATTTTTTGCGCTTACAAGCGGCATTTCGGCGAGCTTGGCGAGTTTAGGTTCGTTAGTCGCAGCGACAAGGAGCTACCGTTTATCATCGAGCATCTTTGCGCGCGCTCCGATAGTCTTTGCATCTACGCATCGAGTCAAAACTGCTCCGTCGCGGCTAAAATTTTAGCTACGTTAAGCGGCGATATTTTGGAGCTCAAATCCCCGCAAATGCTAGCTCCTAGCAGGGCCGAGAAATTTGGCGACGAGGGCTTTTTAATCAAATTAAATCAAACTTACGTAAATTTATTAAAGGCCGGCGCGAACCAAAAACTGCCTGCCATAGATATCAAAACGCAGCGAGATTTTGGGTATTTTCATCTGGTCGATATCGACGAGGAGAGCGCGAAAATCCTGCTCGAACCGCTGGCAAAAACTTACGAAGTACAGATTTATTCGTCTCAAATTTTATCAAATTTGGCGCTAATCAGAGTGGAAGCAAATAAATTCGGCCAAACGAGCGGCTTTATAAACGGCGCTAAAAATCTTTTCTCAGGCAAATTTTTTGAGGGCGAGGATGTTTTTCGTCACGTTGCGAGCACTCTCATCGCAAGCGGGCTAAAGCTCACCTTTGCCGAGTCTTGCACGGCGGGGCTTGCCGCGGCAAAATTTGGCGCTTTTGCGGGGGTTTCGGCGGCGTTTAACGGCTCGCTAGTGACCTATGCAAACGAGATGAAACGCGACTGGCTAGGCGTTAGCGATGAGATTTTGCAAACCTACGGTGCGGTGAGCGAGCAGTGCGTGATGGCGATGCTAAAAGGCGCGTTAAAGGCGAGCGAATCGGACTTTTCGCTAGCTATCAGCGGGATTGCGGGGCCTGACGGCGGTAGCGAGGCAAAGCCGGTGGGGACGGTATTTGTAGGAGTTTACGCAAAGGACGGCGAGTGCATCATCGAGAGGCTAAATTTAAACGGCGACCGCAACTATATAAGAGAGCAAAGCGCGCTGGCGGCGTATGTTTGCCTACTAAAGCTAAAGCCGAGACTATTTTTGGCGTAAATTTTAGTTAAATTTGATGAAATTCGTCAAATTTGCGCTCGCTAAAATTTAAAGCAGATGTTTTTGTTCTATGTGAATTTTGTAAAAAAAGACGCCGACAAATTTAAAATTTACCGCCGTCTTGCGTGCGAGTGGAGCACAGATTAGCTCCGCCAAGCTTAAAATTTAGCGCAAATTTAAGCCTGACGGACGAAATTTATAAAGTAAAACCGCGGATTATTTTTGATACGGTACGGTTTCGTAGCCTTGATTTATGAGGCTGCCCATACCGCCGTCAAGATTTATTATATTTAGTTCCGGCGAATCTATCATCATCGCCGCCGCAGCGCTTCTGCGTCCGCTTCTGCATATGAGCGCGACCGGTTTTTTTAGATCGACTTTGGCTTTAAGCTCGCTTAAAAATCCCTCTTTATCGGTTGCGTTAAAAGTGATAGTCTTTGCACCCTTTATTACGCCCGTTTCCATCCATTCAGCAGGCGTCCTGATATCAACGATCTGCTCGTAGTTTTTGATCGCCTCGGGACTAACTTGAACCGTAGAAATTTCCGCAAAAGCCATTGCTGCCGCCGCTCCTAAAAGTAAAATTTTTCTCATTTTCTCTCCTTAAATTTAACGGCGTGAATATTAGCACTCAATTTTAAATATTTTGTCATTCTAAAATCACTCCTGCATAAATTTTTCTTTTTTAATAATTAATATTACTTTCATCGGTCAGACGCCATAATCGCAAATCCATATCAATACAAAGGATAAAAAATTAAAAAAAGTTTTTTCGCACTTAGCTTGCTTTCAAGCTTTTTGTTTGCCGCGGAGGTAAATATCTACTCTGCGCGCCACTATGACGCCGACAGCGAGCTTTATAAGCTTTTTGAGCAAAAGACGGGTATCAAGGTAAACGCCACGCAGGCAAAAGCCGGCGAGCTAATCAAAAAGCTAGAAGTAGAAGGGGGTAGCTCTGCGGCGGATATTTCCATCACCGCAGACGCGGGAAATTTCTACACCGCAAAGACTAAAGGCGTGTTGCAAGCGGTCAAATCTGAAACTCTGGAAAAAATCGTACCGGAGCAGTATAGAGACAACGACGGTCAGTGGTTTGCTATCTCAAAACGCGCTAGAGTCATCGTTTACGACAAAAGAGACTTCGATCCTAAAGGCATCAAGGACTACGAGGATCTAACAAAACCAGAGCTAAAAGGCAAACTGTTAATCAGAAGCGCGACGGCTCCATACAGCAAGTCTCTGCTAGCTGCTATCATCGAGGCCGACGGTAAAGATGCGGCTACTAAATGGGCGGAAGGTACGCTAAAAAATCTTGCCCGTGATCCAAAAGGCGGCGATAGGGATCAGGCTAAGGCCATCTACGCAGGCGAGGGCGACGTAGCGGTTATGAACACCTACTACATAGGCCTCATGCTAACCTCTCCGAAAGCCGAAGACGTCAAGGCAGCGAAAAATTTGGGCATCATTTTCCAAAATCAAGACAACCGCGGCACGCACGTAAACATCAGCGGTATCGCGCTAACAAAGGCTGCTAAAAATAAAGAAAACGCAGTTAAATTTATGGAGTTTATGGTAAGTCCTGAGGCGCAAAAGATACTTGCTGGTATAAATTTCGAGTATCCGATCAACGCAGAGGTCGAGCCTAGCGACATCGTAAAGGGCTTTGGTAAATTTAAAGAAGACTCCACTCCGCTTTATAAAAGCGTGCAAAACACGAACGAGGCTATTAAAATTTACGACGTAGCCGGCTGGAAATAATGAAAGTAAAATTTGGGGCGATTTTGATCGCCCTTATCGTTTTGATCCCTATTTTTAGCATATTTTTCGAGATCGCTTTGGGCGACTACTCCTTGCTCGAGCACTTTTTTAAGTATCTTTTTATGAGGTATATCCAAGGTACTTTTGCCGTCGCGGCGGGCGTTTTGGCGCTTAGTCTGGCTATCGCCGTAGTTTCGGCGTGGCTGGTGGCGAACTACCGCTTTGCGCTATCAAATTTCTTTGAATATGCCCTCATCCTTCCGTTTGCGATTCCTGCTTATATATTTAGCTTTTGCTACGTCGGGATTATGGATTACGGCGGATATTTTCATCAAATTTTCGGCTTTAGGCTGGAGTTTATGAATATCTACGGAGCGATTTTCGTGCTGTCGTTGTCGCTTTATCCGTACATCTATATGTTTGCCAAAACCTCGTTTAAAACGCAGTCCGCAGCGATTTACGACGTTTGTAAAATTTACAAGCACTCAGGCACCGCCGTGTTTTTTAGGGTTGCGATATTTCTGCCGCGTCCGGCGATCGTGGGCGGAGCGATGCTCGTGCTCGTGGAGACGCTTAGCGACTATGGCACGGCGGCTTATTACGGCGTAGAGACTTTTAGCGCAGGCATTTTTAAGCTGTGGTTTGATATGGGCGACTTGTACTCCGCGTCCGTGCTAGCGGGGCTTTTGATGATGTTTGTATTTGTTTTGATGATATTTGAGCGCGTTAATAAAAACTCTAAAAAATACAGCTTCTCCACGCACGACACCTCCAAATTTACGCAAAAAAAGAAGCTTGGTAAATTCGGCTCAGTGGCGGCGTTTTTATGGTGCGCGAGCGTGTTTTGTTTGGCATTTGTATTTCCTTTTACCTGGCTTTTGTATTGGAGTATTCACGAGCTGGATAGTTTTAAATTCGAGTTCGTGCAGATGGCAGCAAATTCGCTGCTGATGGCTGCAGGCGCGGCCATACTCATCACGGCGATTAGCTTTTTTCTCGTTTTTGCGACGAGACTTATAAAAAACAAAGCGCTAAATACCTTTTTGCTAAAATCCGTCTCGCTAGGCTACGCGCTGCCGGGCGCTAGTATCGGACTTTGCGTGATGATAGTTTTGGTTACATTGACCGAAATTTCGGCACGCATCTGCTCTCGTCGAGCTTTGTGGTGCTGATTTTCGGATACGTCGTGAGGTTTTTGGCGACCTCGATCTATGCTGTTGAGAGCGGATACGCCAAGATCCCGGCAAATATCGACGACGCCGCGCTTTTGCTAAACGGCTCGCGGTTAAATTTGTTTTTCAAAGTGCATTTTCCGCTGCTTCGCCACTTTTTCTTTCTCTCGCTCATCGTTGTTTTTATCGACATCATTAAGGAACTGCCGCTTAGTCTCATTTTGCGGCCTTTGGGCTTTGAGACGCTTAGTATCAGGGCTTTTTTTTACGCGGCTGACGAGAGGCTTTATGCTGCGGCCCTACCGTCGTTTCTCATCGTTTCGATGTCGCTAGTACCCGTTATTTGGCTCGAGATAATCTCCAGAAAAAAACAAGAAAGATAAAAATATGGCTGAAATTTTAAAAATCGTAAATTTAAACAAGAAATTCGGAAATTTAGAGGTTTTAAAGGACGTAAATTTAAGCCTTAACGAGGGCGAAATTTTAAGCATTTTAGGCGATAGCGGTTGCGGCAAAAGCACGCTTTTGCGCATTATCGCTGGGCTTGAGACGCCAAGCGGCGGGCAAATCGCTGTAAAAGATGGCTGCGGTACGGCTATGATGTTTCAGAGCTACGCACTTTTTCCGCATTTAAGCGTTTGCAAAAACGTGGAATTTGCGCTGTGGCGACTCCCTAGCGCCGAGCGAACCGCAAGGAGCGCGCAGCTGCTGGAGAAATTTAAAATCTCCGAGCTAAAAGATAAAACTCCCGATCAAATTTCGGGCGGTCAAGCGCAGAGGACTGCATTTGCCAGAGCCGTAGCAAACCGCGAAAAGCTGCTTTTGCTCGACGAACCCTTCGCAAATCTCGATCGCAACCTAAAAAGCGCGCTAAGAGGCGAGCTAAAACAGATGATAAAGACAAACGGCATCAGCGCGGTCATGGTAACGCACGACAAGGAGGACGCCTTTTTGCTAAGCGATAAAATCGCGCTGATAAAAGGCGGCAAGGTTTTGGCTTTCGGCGCGCCTAGGGAGCTGTATTTTAGCCCCGCATCTTACGAGATCGCTTGCTTTTTGGGCGATATGAACCTGATAAACCCGCAGGAGGCGCAAAATTTGCCGGCCGAATTTAGATTGTGGCTGGAGCAAAAAAACTTTATGTTTCGTCCAGAGCTAGTCATAAGCGGCGAAAAATACGAAGCAGACGTGACGGAAGCAAAGTTTTTAGGCGCATTTTACGAGCTAAATTTGGAGTTTTACGGGGTCAAATTTAAAGCTGTAGTTAGCTCAAATTTGCAGATTTGCGATAAATTTAAATTTGACCTAGCTTAAATTTGACGAAAAGGAATCAAATTTTAAATTTGGCTTTCTGGGTTGCGGTTTTCGACGTAATCGACCCTTGACCAAGCAAGCACGTAGATAAACCCTAGCGCCAGGTAGATACCAAGCACCGCAAGCTCGATAGGGTATGGATCGCGCAGGGCTTTAGTGAGTAAAAGCTTTAGCGCCGCAGCGATAAAAGTGCCGATCACGCAAAGCACCGCGTAGCCTGAAAACAGGGCGTTTTGCGTGACTGCGCCGAGTTTAAAATTTATCTTTATCCAAAGCAAAAAGGCAAGCACCGCCGTGGTGCAAATGACGAAAAATAGGACCTTGTGCGTGCTAGCTGGTGCGTAGTTGGTGCTAAAACTAAGCAAAATCATCGCACTGCTAATAGCGATAAAAATGCGGTAAAGCTTAAACACGCCTCCGCCTGCGAGTTTGTTTACCTTTGATATCGCGCCGTAAAGGCAGATGACGGAAATAAACAACATCGCTACGCGCGCACTCGTTGCGATATCAAAGAGGCTTTTTGGTAAAACCATCTCTTGCGAGAGCAAATTTAAAATAACCAAAATCCCGGACGTCATACCAAGCGCCCTTGCCGTGCTTATGCGTCCTATAAAGTTTTCTTGCATATTTTTCCTTTTATTAACTTAATAAAAATTTTACACAAACAAGTTTAAAATTTTTATTAAATTTAACCCAAGTAGACAGGCGAATAATCGCGATCTAAAATACAAAAAGCAAAGTTGCGAGCCGTTGAAAAGAGATCGTTTGCGTCAAATTTGAGTTTTTAAAATGAAAGATGATTTAAGGCCGCGAGCGTAAAAATAGAATTTACGCCTGATAAATTTGGGTGGCTTACGTGTAGTTTAATAAACGTCGCAAAGCTCGTAATCTGCGCAAGTTGGCAATCTAAAATTAAAAAAGTCGGTAAAATTTACAAACACGTAAATTTCAAAGTACATAAAATTTTACGCACAGCGCAAAATTTGCCGATTAATAACCCAAAAACTACTTCATCTGCGCACTGAAAATTTGCGTGATGCTCGGTATTTGCTCGCCTGTAACGTCAAATTTCGCCGTTTTCATCCGCACGCGGTAAAGCGCGTTTAAATTTTCCTCGTTTAAAACCTCGGCGCTGCGGCCGTAAACGTAGCTAAGATCGTCTTTTAAAATGAGCGTGCGATCGGCGACCGCAAGGGCATGGTTTGGCTGATGCGTGGTAAAAACGATGCTGGCGTTGCTTTTTCGCTTTAAATTTACAATGAGGCTTAGCACGCGGTCTTGGTTTCTGATATCAAGCGCGCTGGCAGGCTCGTCCAAAAACAGAATTTCGCTCTTGCTCGCGATCGCCCTGGCAAAGAGTACGAGCTGCTTTTGACCGCCTGAAAGCGAGTTGAAGCGCTTGTTTTTCAGGTGCGAAATTTCAAGGCTCTCAAGCGCGTCCAGACAGATCTGCACGTCGCGTTTGCTCGGCTTTGAAAACAGCGAAATATCGCGCACGCGTCCCATCGCTACGATGTCCTGCACGCTGTAATCAAACGCCACGCTAAAGCTTTGCGGCAGAAAGCCGAATTTTGCCTGCGTGCTAAGCCGCCCCTCTTTGAGGTCCAAAATGCCCATCATGCACGACATTAGCGTGCTTTTGCCCTGACCGTTAAGTCCTAAAATCGCTAAAATTTGACCCCGCTCAATCTCAAAGCTTAAATTTCTAAAAAGAAATTTGCCCTCTTCGTAGAAAAATCCCGCGTCTTTGATCGCGAGCAAACTATCTTCTGTTCGCATCGGCGCTCCTTTTTAAGAGGACGGCGAATATCGGGCTGCCGATGAGCGCGGAGATGATGCTAAGCGGCACTTCGCTGGAGCTTATCGAGCGCGATACGTCGTCGATGGCGAGCATAAAAACGGCTCCCGCGACGAAGCAAGCGGGCATGGAGCGTAAGTGGTCGCTGCCAAATATCATCCTAGCGACGTGCGGCACCACCAGGCCGATCCAGCCGATGTTTCCGCTGACGCTGACCTGTGCGGCGACTAGCAGGGTGCAGATGACGAGGATGACCGAGCGCAGCCGCACGATGTTTACGCCGAGAACCTTTAGATCGCCGTCTTCGAGGCTGAGTAGGTTAAACCGCCACCGCATCGCGATGAGCGCCGCGACGCAGGGCGCCGAAACGGCGGCGAGCATGACGAGCTTGTCGTAGTCTGCGCGCACGAAGCTACCCAGCAGCCAGTAGATGATGTTTGGCAGCACGTCTTCGTTGTCGGCTAGATACTGCACGAGGCTCGTTAGCGCGGCAAACACGCCGTTTATGACGATGCCCGCCAGTATGAGCGAAAAGACGTCGCTGCGCGAGACGAATTTGGCGATAAAATAGAGCATAAAAAGCGCGGCAAGCCCGAAAAAGAAGGCAAAAGCTACGATAAAATAGGAGCCAAAGCCAAGCATGATACAAAGCGCTCCGCCAAATGCCGCCGCGGTGCTGACGCCCACGATGTGCGGGCCTACGAGCGGGTTTTTAAACACCGCCTGAAGCGCGAGGCCGCTAAGCGCCAAGATTCCGCCGCAAAGGCTCGAAAGTAGGGCGCGCGGGATGCGGATATCAAGCACCACGCTTTTTGCCGTCTCATCGGCGGCGGAGCCGATTAAAATTTTACCCGTCTCCTCTAGGCTAACCGGATACTGCCCGATGCCAAGCGAAACCGCAAATAGCAGCACCCAGATCAGCAGCAGAGCGGAAAATTTCATTTATAGCTCGTTCGGTAGAATTTTTGATAAAATTCCTCTACTTTTTTGTCAAATTCCGCCTCGTCAAAGTGCTTCGGATAGAGCTTCATCGCTAGCCACCACTCGCCAAGCGCCATGGCTTCGGCAGTCGGATAGCCCCACGCTTTGGCGTATTCGGGCATCATGTAAATTTTATCTTCTTTGACCGCGCTAAAATTTGCAAGCTGCGGGTTGGATTTGAGCTCGGCCGGCACCTGAGGGTAGCGATCTGCACGAAGATTATCTGCGGCGCCCACGCCAAAACTTGCTCGGCGGACACCTGCTTGTAGCCCTTGATACTCTGCGCCGCGACGTTTTGCGCGCCTGCACGCATAAACATTATACCCGTGTATTTGCCACTGCCGTAGGTCGTGAGATCGGGATTTGCCATATAAATTTTAGGCCTTTTATCCACGATGAAGTCGCTAAATTTAGCCTTTAGCTGCTCTTGCGAGGTTTTAACGAAGCTTATGAGCTCGGCGGCCTCTTTTTCACGGTTTGCGACCTTGCCAAGAAGCTCGACCCCATCGTAAAAGCCCTCGGTGTAGGCCGCCTCGTCGTCTTTGAAGGTTGGATTTAGCTTGCCCTTATCGGCGGCATCGCTGCGCTGAAAGCTAACGGCGACGACTGGGATTTTGAGCTCCGTCATTTTGTCGATGTATTCTTGCGGGATGTAGTTTGTGACGATCGCGACGTCGGGCTTTAGCTTAAGCACCGCCTCGTAGTTGATGACCTTCAGATCGCCCGGCGTCGGCATATCTTTTAGGCTCGGCGCTAGGCGGATGTAGTTTTTGCCGAGCGACTTCTCCAGCGCGTTTAGCTCATTCAGCGCGTTTAGGCTTTGGTGCTGAAGCACGACTATGCGCTTAACTTCGTCGGGTAGCGTGACGTCGCGGCCTAGCTGGTCGGTTACGACGCGGTCTGCAAAAAGCGAACTCGCGCACAGCGCAAGAGCTAGTGCGAAAGAGTGAAATTTACTCATGTTTTTCCTTAAGTTTTTAAATTATATTTATTTATAGGCTTGAAATAAGCATTTTTAGCTCATAAATAAATAGCAGTATATTACAAAAACGGTGATGAATTTATCATAAATTTGCAGATTTTGTTTTGCGGGTAAATTTGAGGGGCGGCGTTGGCGTCATTTGCGATAAAATTTAGCAAAACGGCGTACAGGACGGCTGTAATAAAATTTGGAATTTATAAATTTTAAGGCCGCGCTAGAGCGATATTTTTGATCCTAGCCCAAACCGCCAGTTCGCAAAGCGGGATCAAAAGCGCTATCGTAAGCAGCGCGTATGGAGATACCAAACTGTTAAGGGACGAAAAATCGATAAACTGAAGCGTTGTGCACATAAAGGCTAAGCCTGAGTAGATGTAGAAAGCACTGCTCTGCGTATCTTTGCCGAGCAGATAGTACGCAACGCCGAGCATAAGCCAAAAGTAGATAGTAAGAATAGAGTCTATGGTAAGAAATATCGTAAGAGCTGAGCCTTGTATGTTTAAAAAATTACTTGCGACTGCTCCGATTACAGAATAAGCATTGTCAACAAAAGAGCCTCCAATCTGCGCCACGGCATACTCTACCGCACTAAAACCGACTTGACTTACCGAATACAATGCCATAGATAGCCATAAAATCGCTATTAGCGCCGCCGCGATTAGCGCGGAGGAAATTCTCGTAAAAAGCTTGCTTGCAGAGAGTTTGGAGATTTGTCTAGCAACAAGAAGCTTAAAAATCATCGATGCAAGAAAAGTAAAGCAGATAAAAAACACGGCGGTCAAAAATCCAGCTAGCGAAACGCGGCTACAAAATTCGCACAAAGCCCAAATAGATATGTAGCCTTCGATGATTAAAATATTAGACGCTATGCCGCGGAATTTTATCTCGGCCAGGGGTTTCTGATCTATCTTTGCGCCTTTGATTTTTCTTTAAATTTGGTAACGGGTTTTATTTGCCGATCCGCTATAAAAGAGGAGGGCTAAATTTAGCCCTCGATGTAGTTTTTGAGTTTTCTACCGACTTTCGGGTGTTTTAGTTTTTTGATCGCAGAGCTTTCGATCTGGCGGACGCGCTCGCGGGTTACGTTTAGCTCCTTGCCGATCTCTTCTAGCGTGCGGTCGCTCTCGTCATCTAAAAGGCCAAATCTCATCCTAATGACGGCTTTTTCGCGCTCGTTTAGCTGGTCTAGGACTTCGTCTATCTGCTCTTTTAGGTCGTTTTTTAGGATATGATCCATCGGGCTTAGAGAGCTTCTGTCCTCGACGAAATCTCCAAATTTACCGTCGTCTTCGTTGCCGATAGGGGCTTCTAGGCTGATAGGCTCTTTGGTTATTTTGATGACCTGTTTTATCTTGTCCGCGCTTAGTCCGACCTCAGCTGCGATTACGTTTATATCCGGCTCTTTGCCTTCTTCTTGTAGGTATTTTCGGTTGATTTTGTTGATACGGTTTATCGTTTCTATCATGTGGATAGGTATGCGTATCGTACGAGCTTGATCGGCGATAGCACGGCTAATAGCCTGACGTATCCACCACGTCGCATAGGTAGAAAATTTATACCCTTTTTTATATTCAAATTTATCGACCGCTTTCATTAGCCCGATATTGCCCTCTTGAATCAAGTCTAAAAACGGCAAACCGCGGTTCGTGTAGCGCTTGGCGATGCTCACGACTAGGCGTAAATTTGACTTTGCCATCCTGGCTTTTGCTTCGTCGGATATCTTTTTGCCGCGTTTGATCTGCTCTAAAATTTCCTTTAAAAGTATCGGATCGAGGTTAAATCCGCTCTTGCTCGCTTCCTTGGTCGCAAATAGCTTTTTGATCTCCACGTAGGTTGATACCATCGTAGCCTCGGGTACTCGCGCGATGATATCTTCTTTGCTGAGCTTGATGATATCTTTTAGGATCGACTTGTGATTTTTCTTTAGCTCGTCGCTAAACATAGGTAGCTTATACTCGAGTCTTTTTAGCTCCCTATCAAATTCGTCATCGCTCTTTAGCGCCGTTTCCATCGACTTTACGATCTCGGTTATGAGCTTGCTAGTAGGCCCTAGATCCATTAGCTTGTCTTTTAAAATTTTCTTTTTAAACGCAAGCGTTATCTTTGCTAAAAACTCATCCTCAGTCTCTACTTCGTTTTGTTTATTTGCAGTTTTTAACCACTCTTTTTTGGCCTTTTCGAGCGCTTTAAAACTCTCGATCACTTTTTCAGCTCGTTTGTCGTCTTTTTTATTGTGTTTTTTTGGCTTGGCTTCTTTCTCTTCGCCTTCCTCGACATCATCCTCGACTTCTTCGTTTTCTTCCTCTTCCTCGACCTCTTCGCTGCCTTCCTCACCTTCGTCGTCAAAGCTTCTAAAAAGCTCTTTTACGCGGCGTTCGCGGTTTATAAGCGGCTCTTTGTAGTCAAGAATAAAATCGATAAGGTATGGTACTGAGCAAAATGCGTCAATGATGATATCTTCGCCAAGCTCGATTTTTTTGCTGATTTCTACTTCTTCTTCTTTGGTTAGTAGTGCGATTTGACCCATTTCGCGTAGGTACATACGCACGGGGCTATCCGAGCGCGACCACTCGAGCAGATCGGTTTCGCTGGCGAGGTCAAATTCTTCCTCTAGATTGTCGTCGGCTAGTTTGGCCAGCTCCTCGCGACGCTTTTTAGCATCTTCGATATTGCGCATTTTAGCGATTTCAGCCGAGGTGATGAGCTGGACTTTATTTTCTTTCGCCAGCGACTCTATCTTTTTTGCTATCGCTGCGGTCGGCGCTTTGTCTAGGAATTTAACTAGTTTTTCGTAAGTGATATAGCCTTTGGCATTTTCTTTAAAAAGCTCTTCTATAAGCGACAATGCCTCTTTTTTTGCGGTACTCATTCGGGATTCCTTCTTTTTGTAGAAAACGAGGATTATACCCAAACTTCTTTAAATATTAATAAAAATACGATTATTCGGGCATTTTTACATAGGCTAAATTTGCTGAAAATTTTATTAAATTTGAGTTGGAACGGAAGTTGCTGATCTAATCAGAAAAATGTGCTCGTCTGAAAGTTGCAAGCAAAGCGTAGCAAAAAAGACGAGTCGCCAAAATAAGGAAAAGTAAATGAACAACGGCTACTACCAAGCAACCGGTGCCATGGTGACGCAGTTTAATCGCCTAGACGTCATCGCAAACAATCTAGCGAACATAAACACGATCGGTTTTAAACGCAACGACGTCGTAGTCGGGGACTTTGAGAGGATTTTTAAAGAGTACCGCGACGAGCTACCGATAGAAAATCACACGAAAGACGCGGCGAAATTTCTAAACAGAACTATCGATAGAGTGCCGCAAATTTCGGAACAATACGTGGATTTTAGTCAGGGCGGGCTTAAATTTTCAAACAACGACCTTGACTTTGCGATGAAGCGAGAGGATCTGTTTTTCCTAGTCGAGGTAAAACCGGGCGATGTGCGCTTAACCAAAAACGGCTCGTTTAATCTCGATGAGGACGGATTTTTGGTAACAAAAGAGGGCTATAAGGTGCTGCCGAGCGATTATTTTACGAACAATTTTCAAGGCATCCAAATCCCGCAGGGCGAGCGCTTTTCCGCTGATAAAAACGGCAATCTCTACTCAAACGAGGAGCCGCTAGCTAGGCTTTATATCGCGCAGCCAAAAGAGATACGAAATCTAACAAAAGAGGGCGATAATCTCTATGTTTTGCCGAATTTAAAGGAGCTTGAGGACGTGGGCGGCGAGATAGATGCGGTCGCGTGGAAATACACTCAAATCTCCAACGTAAACGCCGTGACCGAGATGGTCGGACTCATCGAGACGCAGCGCTTTGTCGAGATGTATCAAAAGGTGATGACGTCGCATATGGACGATCTAAATCAGGAAGCCATAAGCAAGCTTGCTAACACGAAAGTCTAAATTTAGCGTTATCTCTTTGACGTATTTGCGAGAGATTTAATTTTTACTCGCGGCGACAGGCTACGTGCCTAGTCTTGTTAGTAAAAATTTGCACAACTCGCAAATCCGTTCAAAGATATTTCCGCTAAGGTTTTTAAATTTTAATAAACATAAATCGCTATGGATTAAGCCCCCTGCCGCTAATATAAATTCAAAATACTTCTGCCAAAATATTTTCAGTTTTTCCCAAATTTGCAAATTTGGAACGCCTTTTGCTAAACAGTTAAGAAATGCGAGAAATCGTTTCAAATTTGTAAAATTTAGACGCTTGTTTAACATAAAGACGGACGACGACGGTTTTACGTAAAAGCGTAAAATTTAAGACTGCAAATTTGGAATATATTTTGCAATGGTAAAAGGCGATGAGCTGCTTATTAGATACATAAAGATAAGCGGCAGTAGCTTGAGATGGAGACTAGGCGGTTTTTTGCGAGGCGAGGGCGCGTATATGCGATACGTAACCGAAGCCGAGGAAAAAACCAACGAAGTATACGCTCAAGATACAACGCGCTAAGAAAGGAAAACACGAAAATGATGAGGTCTATTTATTCTGCCGCCACCGGCATGATCGCCCAGCAAACCCAGATCGACGTTACGTCGCACAACATCGCAAACGTAAACACTATCGGCTACAAGAAAAACCGCGCCGAGTTTGCCGATCTGATGTATCAGGTAATGGAGTATGCCGGCACTGCAACCAGCGCCACGACGAAAAGCCCAACGGGTATCGAGGTGGGTCTGGGCGCGCGTCCGACGGCGATAACGAAGATATTTTCGCAAGGCTATTTTAAAGAAACGAGTAACAACCTCGATATGGTTATAGCTGGCAACGGCTTTTTTCAAATTCAACTTCCTGACGGCACTACAGCTTATACTAGAAATGGCGCTTTTAAGCTTGATGCAAACGGCACGATCGTAAATAGCGATGGCTATCAGCTTATCCCTCAGATCACAGTCCCTGCAAATGCGACGCAAATTTCTATCGGCACAGATGGCACCGTATCAGTACTCCAAGCAGGCGAGAGAGAGATGGCTCAGATAGGACAGATCGAGCTAGCAAATTTCATAAACCCAGCTGGTCTTCACTCAATGGGTGATAATAACTACCTAGAAACAAGCGCTAGCGGTAACGTGGTGGTGGGTGTTGCAGGACTTGATGGACTTGGTACGATAAGACAAGGGTTTGTTGAGATGAGTAACGTTCAGCTAGTTGAAGAGATGACCGATCTTATAACTGGTCAGCGCGCATACGAGGCAAACTCAAAGGCTATAACTACGAGTGATTCGATGCTTGAAATAGTAAATGGGCTTAAAAGGTAGGTAGTATGAACGCGACTCTAGCTATCGTTGGGCTTATACTGCTTTCTTTTACGCTTGAGGTATTTTACTTTTTAAACAAAACGCCAAAAGGCAAGGACTCGATAAAACAGACGCATTAATTTGGGCTCTAAATTAAAATTTGGCACATCTCGTCTAAAATTTCTGCTTTTAAGAGCAAGAATAAAAGTAGTTTTTAATTAATTAAAATTTTTAAGCTACTGCAAGCTTCATTCAAATCAAGCTCGCAGGCTTTTTTATAGTAGTTTTTTGCTCTATTTTTTCTTTTGGTATACCAGCATCTCCGGTTTCGTAGATAAGTGCAAGAGTGTAGCAAGCAAATGCATTTTTTAGTTCGCAAGCTTTATTATAAAGCTTAAGCCCTTCTTCTTTTTCCTGCGCTAGAGCATCTTTTTGTAGATATATATTTCCTAAAAATAGACAGCTATGTGGATTGCCTAGCTCACAGGCCTTGTTTGCCATAGCTGACATTTTATCGCGCTCATTTTTGTCAAGGTAGATATATATAAGATCGGTGCAGCTTTCTGTTCTTTGCTTTTAAAGCTAAATTTACCACCGATTTGGATATTTTCATCCGCCTTTTTTAAACATCCTTCAAACGCAGGTGGTTTTATGTG